>Ga0335069_10012673_pt1 | contig 11851 bp, 9 predicted proteins | sample Lox_Sample_11_FD_206714 | JGI IMG/M metagenome (GOLD analysis project Ga0335069, IMG submission 206714) | Soil microbial communities from Loxahatchee National Wildlife Refuge, Florida, United States - Lox_Sample_1.1 | ecosystem: Environmental > Terrestrial > Soil > Wetlands | place: USA: Florida...
CGTACCCTGACGGCTGGCCACCTCGCGCCAACCCAACATCGCTTCCGTTGTCTCCGTTGTCGATCTCAAAATCGCCGGTGACCGAAGTGCGCTCTCCCCGCTCGCCCTTTTGCAGAGAATTACCTCATTTTTTCCATAATGGAGATGAAGCATAAAACTCCAGCTGCAAAAGGGCCCGCTATGAAAAACATCACCGTCGCCGTCAGCGACCGCGCCTACCACGATGCCCGCGTCTGGGCTGCCCGTCACGACACCTCGATCTCCAAAGTCGTCCAGGACTTCCTCGAGACCCTTCCCACGCTCCCCGACCCGCCAACCTTCCCTCTCTCCGACTGGGAAAACGAGTCCCCGGCCGCGTTGCGCACCCGCACCGTTGATCTGGTCCGAAAACTCATCCGTGAAACTGTGGAACAGTGAAGATACCGCGCCGTAACTCGCGCTAAATCAACAGGGCGTCAGCCGGAAATCCACAGTCTCACAGTTTCTGTGTGCGCCAAAACGCGCGATTTAGGGGCCGATAAGCACCCAAAACAAGGCCAATTCTGAACAGGAAAGTGGCGCGCGATCGTATGCTCCCGGCAGCTTGAATCGTAACGCCGGCCCGGCAGATCGAGACCCAGCTCTCCGGGAATCAGTCGGGCTTGGGGCCGTCGTTCTTTTGCTCGGCGTTTCCCAGCAGTTGAATCTGGCCCGTGGTGACGTGTGCCTGCAGCCGATAGTCGCCGGTCGCATTGTCCCTGCTGAAAGTCCTGAACAGGCCGCCTTTGTCGGCGCCGAAGGCTTGTGCCTGGACTTCGCCTGCGCCCACGGTGGCTCTCACGCTGCGGTAGTCCCCGGCATGAATAGAGGAGATGGTGATCTGCCCCGCCCCGATCTCGATATCCTTATCGCCCTTGACCTCTTCCACCGTGACCTGGCCTGCAAACATACGAACACTCAGGCCGGTCCTCCGCGGCACCTCGATCTTGACCTGGAGGTTGTTGTCTCCGTCTTGCTCATGCGGTCCCTTGATCGAGAGCGTGCCCCCATTCGCCGCAGGCGCGAACTCAAGAGCGACATCCTGGGCGGTTCGATCGCTGGCGGCCGTACAGGAAACCCGCAGCTCCTGCCGGTCGGTGCCGACGATCTCAAGCCCAGCCGGTCTTGAATCGATCGTCAACACTGCCCTCGATTGCAGTGAGTGACTCACGGTCTGGCTGCAAGGGTGCTTTGTTTCGGCGTGTCCCGCGAAATTGCAGGCGAGGAGGCTCACGGCCGCAGCGCAACAGGCTGATCTCATAGTCTGCCCTACGCACGGCGCGGCCGATTGGTTCCCGGTAGCCGAAAGACGATCCCGTCGGCTTGTCGCCAGTCCGAGCAGAATTCCGCTCAGAGGAGCGCTTGCATCGATGCCGATCGCGCCCGACAACAATCAGATTGCGGCTTGAATCGTTGTATCCGCCCAGCGGATCGATTCGCCATAAACCCGGCCCATCGGCTCGCTCTCAAAACCGTTGGAATGAGCCAGCTTTTCGCTCGCCGGCCAGTCGCCGCGTTCATGGCATTCGAGCCAGGTGAGAGCCACGCGTTCGCGATGGGCAATTCCGCTCAGCGCCTCACGAATCTCCTGCCGCAGGGGCAGCATCGGTGCGATCTGGTCCGTCGGCACCTGCAGCATCGCAGGAAACAGGCTCAACATGCCCAGCAGATATTGCTCAGTCGGGTTGAGCTGGCAGATCGCAGCCGCCATCTCGCAGAAGCGAGCCCGCACCAGTGCCGTATGCAGAATCTCCGCCGGCCGCGAGGCACTCAACTGACTCGCGATGGCCAGGGTGGCGATGCGACGAAAGGCATCGTCGCCGACAATCACCAGCGCCGCCCGAATCGACTGCACCTCGCGACGAACCCCGAACCCCACGGAGTTGACCAGCCGCAGAAGACGATATGCCAGGGACGTATCGCTTTCCACCAAAGGCACAAGGCGCGCCAGATCCAGGGGATCGTTCAAGAGCTGCTGAAGGATCTCGAGATGGAAACGCGTATTTGCGGGGACACTGCGCTTCGTCATCATCTCCGGATAGCAAAAGTAGTATCCCTGGAAGAGCTTGAATCCCTCCTCGCGTGCCTGCTTGTAGTCCTCCTGCGTCTCGACCTTCTCGGCAACCAGCGTCGCGGAGTTTCTGGGCAGATCCTTCAACAGCTTCAACCGTCCTTCATGATCGAACTGCAGAAAGTCCACCTTGATGTAGTTGGCCAGCTGCACCAGTGGAGCGAATCTCGGCTCCCAGGTGAAGTCATCGAGAGCGATCCGAAATCCAAGAGCCTTCAACTGCCGGCAGACCTCAATCAACTCCGGGGTGGGCTCAACCGTCTCCAGCAGCTCGAGCACGGTTCCTGCAGCGGGCAGAACCGTTGCCAACCCTTCCATCAGCGCTTTTTCCGTGCAATTGATGAATGCGGTCCGTCCCGCCGTCAGGTACTGCAGCCCAAATAGCACAGCGTTGTCGACTGTCGTCGAGGTCGCCGTCTCCAGGTCGCCTTGGAATGAGTTCGTAGGACCATTGCGAAATAGCAACTCATAGGCATGCACATTTCCCTGCGCATCGAGAATCGGCTGCCGGGCAAGGTACCGCAGCGTCGCGTCCTCTTCGGACTCCGATTTCAGCTTCACGGATCCCGCAGCATCAGAAGCCATCTAACCTATCTCCGACCAGACCGTAGCCTCGACAATGTGAGCCATCAGACGCGCCAATGAAACAATGGCCGCTGCCTGCACCTGCAATCGCTTCTGATGCGAGAGAAAGACCGTCCCGGTCGGCGTTCCGACCTTCACTGCGACATGGGAAGAACAATTCAGCATAAAGTTAGTCCACTCCAATCATTTGTGCAATGAACCTTGGTAATGGAGGTGAATGCTGATCTATATGTCACGCAGCCACTGGCAGAAGAATCCGGATCGTCGTTCCTCCTCCTTCCCGGTTCAGGGCCCGAATCTGGCCGAGGTGCAGTTTCACAGCCCGTTCGGCAATCGCGAGGCCGACCCCAAACCCGCCTGTCTGAGCGTTGCGCGCCTGGTCCAGCCTGTAAAAGGGATGAAAAATGGCTTCAAGGTCCGACTCAGGAATGCCCGGGCCGCGGTCGCTCACTTCGAGGATAGCCATATGAGAACGAAGGTCCTGATGGAGTCCGATTTCGACTCGCGAGCCGCTCTCGGTGTAGCGGATCGCGTTGCGGACGATATTCTCAATGGCACGATAGAGCAGTTCGCGTCGCCCATTAACCACGCAGTCGCTCTCCGCGTTGAGATCAACCCCGGTCTCGCGTTGCTGTGCCTCATACGCGGCGTCCGGGAGCAACTCGCCGATCAACTCCTTCAGCGACACCCGCTCGCTCTTCCCCATCTTCTCGACCGCTTCCATCGAAGATAAGGTCAGAAGCTGACCAATCAGCTGATTCAGTCGTTCTGTCTCCCGCTGGATGCGATCGAGATGCAAGCCCATCGTTGAATCCGCGTCCTCACGGGAGAGCTCGAGCGCGACACTGACGCGCGCCAGCGGCGAGCGAAGTTCATGCGATACGTCTCGCAACAGCAGTTTTTGCGCGTCAACCAGCGATTGAAGACGCTCGGCCATGTGATTGAAGTCATGCACGAGGGCATCGAACTCGTCGCCCGCGAAGACTCTTCTCGATCCGCTCTCTTTGACGCGCGCGCTCAGTTCCCCTCGTGCCAGACGGCGAGCCGCTTCCCTCAACCGAATGAGCGGCCGGGTAAAAATCATGACGAGGAGAAACGTTGTCGCGCCCCCGACCGCGATCGCAACCGGAAGCTGCGGAAAGGCAAAGTGCAGCATGTCGCCGGCCCGCGTGTGCTCCTCGCGATGCACCGAGACGAGAAAGCGAAACCTCTCGCCCTTCTCCGAAGTCACTGGAAAGACCCAGACCGTATCGTTGCCCAGTTGCTTCCCGTACACTTCCGTCGCAGAACCTACCGAGGCTCCTGTGTCTGGGATCGCGTCCCCACAAACCGTAGCGCCACTGGCATCCACCAGCGCGAGTTTCTCGCGGCGCTCTTGGGCAAACATCTGGAAACCGCTGCAGCCATTTGCATCGAACTCTCGAAGAGCCTGGGTCGCCTCCATATGTAAGCTCGTAAAAGCCGGGTCGAGCATCGAGGCAGGATGCGGGAAGCGATGCCTCAGGATCAAAGCGGTCGTGATAACAAAAATTAGGCTCTGCGCGATCCAGAAGATGACGAAGATCTTGAAAAAGAGGCTACGCATCGCTCGCATCCTTTGATTCCGCGAAGTCTGGATCGAGAGCAAGCTGATAGCCGATGCCGCGAACCGTCTTCACCTGCTCCTCGTCGGTCCTTGTCTGATTCAGCTTTCGCCGAAGACGGCTGACGTGCATGTCAAGGCTGCGGTCGAATGGATCGAATCGACGACCGAGAACCGACTGCGACAGCTCTTCTCGATTCACGACCTTCCCTGGGGAGCGCATCAGCGCTTCAAGCAGACCAAATTCGACATCGGTCAGATCGAGCTTCTCTCCGCCCTTCGAGACCTCGCGAGCCGCCGCATCGAGTTCAAGATCGCGGACGCGCAACACGGTGGCCTGTGGCATGGAACCAGGTTGATTGCGCCTGAGCACGGCGCGTATCCGGGCCAGTAGTTCGCGGGCATTGAAAGGCTTGGGGAGATAGTCGTCGGCACCGATTTCGAGTCCCACAATCCGGTCCACATCTTCGCCGCGTGCCGTGAGCAAGACCACGCTGACAGAAGATTCAGCCCGAATCCGCTTAAGCACCTCGAAGCCGTCCATACCTGGAAGCATGACATCGAGCAGGATTACCGCCCAAGGTCTCTGCAAGGCGATCCTCAAGCCTGTGTCTCCTCGGTGCGCCGCCGTCACGTGGAACCCGTTCTTGCCCAGGTATTCGGTGAGCATCGAGCAAAGCTCTACGTCATCGTCAATCAAAAGAACGTCGTCCACGCAAATTACCGTTCTTCGAAGGCTACGCCTTTCGCGACCCGCCGATATAGGAGAAATGTAACAAATCGTCACGCGATCGTTACAAATCTTTACGTTGCGTTACGCGTTGTGACCGCACTCTCGCGCCTCCTGCGTTCCCCTAAGAGTAGTTAACACATCAGTGAGGTGGCGATGGCAAAGCTTCTGCGTGTAGTTCCCATTCTTCTTCTGATTGCATTATGTGGCTTGACTCCCGGCGCCGGGGCCCCGGCCGAGGCACAGACCTCTACCGGTGAAGTACATGGCACGGTTACGGACCCGACAGGTGCGGCAGTCCCATCCGCACACCTGGCACTCACCGGAGCCGCAGGGAACGTGAAGGCTGGAACGAGCGGGCACGACGGCGTGTTCCACATTTCCGGAATCGAGCCAGGTACCTATACCCTCGTGGTCACGGCAAAGGGATTTGCCGACGCCTCCATCGATGGCATCGAAGTGCAAGCCGGAAAAACCCTTCAGGAGACCGTCGCTCTCCAATTGCCGGTGGACCAGCAGCAGGTCGAGGTAACATCGGATGCCCAAGGTGTGAGCACCAGCGCCGAAGGGAACGCCAGCGCGATTGTCATCAAAGGCAAGGACCTCGATGCACTCTCGGACGATCCGGACGAGCTGCAGAACGAACTGACGGCACTGGCCGGGCCCGCGGCAGGTCCCAACGGCGCTCAGATCTTCATCGATGGATTTACCGGCGGACAACTTCCTCCAAAGTCATCCATCCGCGAGATACGAATTAACCAGAACCCCTTCTCCGCACACTACGACAAGCTCGGCTATGGCCGCATCGAAATCCTCACCAAACCGGGAACAGATAAGGTCCATGGCAACGCGATGGTCATGGGGAATGCCTCAGCCTTCAACTCCTTGAACCCCTTTGTCAGCCAGGAGGAGCCCTACTACACTACTTTCGCCAATGGTAGTATCGGCGGATCGTTAGGGAAAAAAGCATCCTGGTTCGGCAGCATCTTCTATCGCGACAATGCCTCAAACTCCATCGTGAACGCCGAGCTGCTGGATTCTTCATCCAACGTCTACAACTACACGGCGTCCTTTGCCAACCCGCAGACCCGCCTCGACATCAGCCCGCGCCTTGACTTCCAGTTAAGCGACAAGAACACATTGACAGTGCGCTACATGTTCGATCGCCAAAAGCAGAGCAACAGCGGTGTATCGCAGTTCGCACTCGAGTCGCAGGCGTACGATGTGTCCAACTACGAGAACAGCCTGCAGGTCAGCGACAGCCAGATATTGAGCGCAAATGCAGTCAACGAGACGCGCTTCCAGTACATCCGGGCGCATGATAATCAGACGGCGCAGCATCTCGATCCAACGATCACGGTACAGGGCGCATTCAGCGGAGGCGGCAGCAATGCGGGTGTGGTGCGCGACGACCAGAACCGCTTCGAGCTGGAGAACGACACGACCGTTGCCAAGGGCACCCATGCGATTGAGTTTGGCGGACGCTTCCGCTTGACGAGCGATGCGAATACTTCCACCTCGGGCTTCAACGGCAACTACATCTACCCATCGCTCGCGGCCTACGCGGCAAGAACACCTTCTGAATACGACGTAACTGCGGGCAAGACCAATTCCAGTGTTTCGGTCTTCGACGCCGGCCTGTTCTTTCAGGACGACATGAAATACCGGCCCAACCTCACCCTGAGCTACGGGCTTCGCTGGGAAGCGCAGAACCGCATCAGTGACCACTCCGACTTGGCTCCTCGTCTCAGTCTCGCCTGGGCGCCCTGGGCCGGCAACCGCGCAGCAAAAACCGTAATCCGTGCAGGATACGGCTGGTTCTACGACCGATTCGGCTCCACCTATGTTCTGGATGCGGTTCGACAGAATGGAATCAACCAGCAGCAGTACGTCGTCAAGAACCCTGCGTTCTTCGAGAATGCCCCTTCGGCCTCGGAACTCGCCGCGTTGAATACAGTCGCGCCGACAAGCTACCAGGTTGCGCCGAATCTCAAGGCTTCCCTGAATATGCAGGCTGCAATCGGAGTCGAGCATCAATTTGGCAAGATCGCCACAACTTCAGTGACCTATGTGAATTCCCGGGGCATTCACCAATATTTGAGCGATAACGTGAATGCGTTCCTGCCCGGCACGTACGACATCGGCACCGGAACCGGTGTGCGTCCGAACGGAATTGACGAGAACATCTACCAGTTCCAGTCGGGTGGTGTCTACAACCAGAACCAGATCATGATCAACTACAGCGTGCGTGCGCAAAAGTTGTCGCTGTTCGGCTTTTACATGCTGAATTTTGCCAAAGCCGATACATCCGGTGCGACCTACTTCCCAACCAACCAATTCAATCCTGGAGCGGACTACGGTCGAGCGAACTTCGATGTGCGCAATCGCTTCCTGCTGGGCGGAAATCTGCAAGGCCCGTTCGGCGTCTCCTTTAGCCCGATGCTCGTTGCCGATTCCGGGACGCCATTCAACATCACCATCGGACAGGACCTGAATGGGGACAATCAGTTCAACGACCGCCCTAGCCTCGCGACCGCGTCAAGCACCGATGTCCTTCAAACAACCTACGGGACGTTCGACATGGACCCAGCTTCTTCCGAGGCACGCATCCCCTACAACTTCGGCACGGGTCCAGGACAGTTCAGTATGAATGCGCGGATCAGCAAGTCGTTTGGCCTTGGACCTAGGGTCGCCAGTGCGCCCTCGGGTGGCGGATTTGGAGGACCTGGCGGGCCGCCGCCCGGAGGTGGACCAGGTGGTGGCGGACCTCCAGGCGGAGGGCTGGGGCCGGGAGGCCTGAGCCGTAGTGGCGGACCGCCCCGCATGGATCAGGCTCTGCCGAGACGCTATTCGCTGACGTTCGCTGCCATGGCGCGCAATGTGTTCAATGACGTGAACCTGGCGCAGCCTGTCGGCGTCCTGCAGTCTCCTCTGTTCGGCAAATCAAACGCCCTTGCGGGAGGCTTCTTCTCCTCGCCGGCTTCGAATCGAAGCATCGACTTGCAGTTGGTCTTCAACTTCTGAGAATCTCGGGAGCCTGCACATCGCGCCGAATGTGCAGGCTCCTTCGCCCCGTACACTGGAAACATGCCGCCGATTCTGATCGCGCAGAACATCTCCAAGCGCTTCGGCGCCACTCCCCTGTTCGACAATCTTTCTATTTCCGTCCACGACGGGGACCGCATCGGCCTCATCGGCCCGAACGGTGCAGGAAAATCCACTCTGCTCGCCATCCTCGGCGGGGAGCAGGAGCCCGACTCCGGGGAAAACTCGTTCCGCAAGGGCGTCCGCATCGGCTACGTCCATCAAATCTCCGATTTCGCACCGGGTCACACGGTTCGCCATATCGTTGAAGCTGCCCTTGAGCGCGCCGCCGTACCGTCCCAGAACCGCGAGCAACGCCTTCGTGAAACTCTCGGTCGCGCCGGGTTCACGGAGAACGACTCTTCCGGCAATCCCGGCATGAACCGCGAAGCAGCCAGCCTCAGCGGCGGTTGGCGCAAGCGCCTCGCCATCTCCGAAGCTCTCGTCACCGAACCCGACGTGCTTCTCCTCGATGAGCCGACGAACCACCTCGACCTCGAAGGCATTGAATGGCTTGAAGGATTGCTCCGCACCTCGACCTTCGCCTTCGTCGTAGTCACCCATGATCGCTACTTTCTGGAGAATGTTGCCTCCGAAGTCATCGAACTCAATCGTGTCTATTCGGACGGACTGTTGCGCATTAAGGGCGGCTACTCCAAGTTCCTCGAAGACCGCGAGGCCTACGCGGAGTGGCAGCAACGAGCTCAGGAGAGTCTCCGCAATCGCGTGCGTGTCGAGATGGAATGGCTCCGCCGCGGCCCGAAAGCGCGCACCACCAAAGCCAAAGCCCGCATCGATAATGCCAACGCACTCATTGCTGAACTGCGGGATGCCGAGTCCCGCGCACGTACTTCTACTGCGGGCATCACTTTTGACGCCACCGACCGCCAAACCAAACGCCTCATCGAGATGGATGGCGCCGCCGTCACCCTTGGCGATCGGGAGATCCTTCGCAACGTAACTCTCACGCTCATTAACGGCCTGAAGCTCGGCCTCGCGGGCTCCAACGGATCGGGAAAAACCACACTACTCCGCGCAATGACTGGAGAACTGTCCCTATCCAATGGGGAAATTCGACGTGCACCCGGTCTTCGCATTGTCTACTTCTCGCAGATGAGAGAGCTGGATCCGTCCCTCACCCTGCGCCGCGCTCTGGCGCCTGACTCAGATTCGGTCATCTTCCAGGATCGGGTTGTCCACGTCGCCAGTTATGCCACACGATTCCTCTTCACCAGCGATCAACTGAATCAACCCGTCCATCGTCTCAGTGGCGGAGAACGAGCCCGCGTCCTGATTGCGCGGCTTATGCTGCAGCCTGCCGATGTTCTGATCCTTGACGAGCCTACGAACGATCTCGACATCCCAACTCTGGAGATTCTTGAAGAATCTCTCCTCGAGTTTCCCGGCGCTCTCGTCCTCGTCACGCACGACCGGTATCTCCTCGATCGAGTGACCAACGCGGTTTTAGGTCTTGACGGCCGCGGGAACGCAGCCCTATTCGCCGACTACCTGCAGTGGGAAGCCTGGCGCGATCAACAAGCACAGGTTAGTTCGGGTGGACGCGCCGTAGAACCCAGGCCCACTTCCGTGGTTATTCCAGCAACCCCTCAACGCAAGAAGCTTTCATACCTGGAGCAGCGCGAGTATGACGCCCTCGAAACCCGCATCGAGGAGGTCGACGTGCGTCTTCGCGCCGCACAACAGCGCGTCGAGAATCCCGAGGTTGTCACTGACCCCCAGGCCCTCACGATTGCGCTCGCAGATTTGGAACAGGCAAAGGCCGACCACGATGCCGCGTACGACCGCTGGATGGAGCTAACAGAGAAGATCGGAAGCTGACCGCATCCCTAAAGACGATCTTCTCCTGCACTTCGCGCTCTCGACCTGGGGAAATCGCCCAGATCAAGAGCATTAAGCTTCGCCCCGTCGCGCCGCAAGCTCATCCGCAATCTGCAGGTTGACTTCGCGGCTGATCGGGTAGAAGAACATCGCTGCCGCTGAAGCAAGGAACGCCAGACCGGCGTAGACGCTTGCGGTCAGCAGGATCCCGGACTGCGCGTGGGCTGTCTGCACCTGCGCGTCCGAGACGAACCCGTAGAAGGCGAACAGCCAACCGGCGATGGCGCCGCCCAGGGCCAATCCTGCCCAGAGTGCGAAGACAACGGCCGCAGTGACAGTCCCACTTGCTCGACGGCCCGTCTTCCACTCGCCGTAGTCGGCGACATCGCCCATCATCGACCAGATGATCGGTCCGGAGAGCCCGTAGATGAACTGCCGAACGACCTCCGTGCTTACGATGAGAACCGTCGCGTGCGGCGGAATGACAAGCAATGCCGCATTGAAGATGCCGGTCAGAACCATGCTGGCCACAAAGAGTGGCCGTTTGCCCGTGCGTTTCGAGATCCCCGTCGATACGGCAACCCCAACCAACAGTGAAGCAAGACCGAATCCGTTAAACCACGAGAACAAATCCACGTTACCTGCGACGAAGCGGAAGTAGGGCAACATCACGTTGCCGCGCACGACAATCGCGGCAAAGTAAAACAACGTCGCCAGAAAAAGCATGCCCCATGGGCGATTCTTGAACAAATCCGACAGATCCTGCCCCAGCGAACTCTTCTGCTGGGGGTCAGGCTGGATGCGCTCCTTGGTCACCGCGAAGGCAACGAGAAAGAAAACAACGCTCAGCGCGGAGAGAAGTCCCATAGTGTATTGATATCCGCGCGCATCGTTGCCTTGGCCGAAGAATCGAACCATAGGAATTGCGAGGCTCGCAATAATGAAACCAGCAGAGTTGGCCGCAATCTGCCGATACGACGAAATACTTGTCCGTTCGTCTGGATCGAGCGTCATCACCGCAGTGATTGAGGCGTACGGCACATTGTTCACCGTGTAGATCACGCGCAGCAGAATGTAAGTGATCCATGCGTAGGCAATCTTGGCCGCCGGGCTGAAGTCGGGCGTGCTGAAGGTGAGCACGCCAATCGCGCCAAACGGCAGAGCAGACCATAGCAGCCAAGGCCGGAACTTTCCCCAACGCGTATTGGTGCGGTCGGCAATCATGCCCATCACCGGGTTAAGACATGCGACTCCCAGGCCCACGACCAGGAAGAGGGTTCCGGCCTGTGCCGCCGTGAGGCCGAACGTATGCGTATAGAAATCCAGTTGCAGAGCCAGCATCGCCTGGAAGATAAAATTAGCCGCCAGATCGCCCAGGCTATACCCGAATTTCTCTCCAAAGGTTAGTGTCTGCCGCATGTGTGCCTCGACTTTCTGGGCTGTGCTGTTACGACGTCACCCGCAGAATCAACTTGGTGAGATCGGCATCGCGCGACGAAGTGCCGATCATGATCTGGAAGTCACCCGGTTCTACAACGTACTTCATGTCGATGTCGTAGAAGGACAGGGACGCCGGGGTGATATCCAGAGCGACCGACGTCGCCTCGCCAGGCTTGAGCCAGACCTTCTTAAAGCCCTTCAGCTCCTTGACCGGCCGCGTAACCGAGCTGACGATGTCCCGTATGTAAAGTTGCACCACCTCGGCCCCCTCGCGGTTGCCCGTGTTGGTGACATCCACGATCACCTGAGTCGTCCCCTTCCGACCGATCCGCTTCTTCGTCAGCCGCGCATTCTCGACCTTGAAGGTGGTGTAGCTCAGGCCATAGCCGAACGCAAATAACGGCGACACGTCATCGAACAGATAGCCACGCCGCGCTGAAGGCTTGTAATTGTAGAAGACCGGCAGATGACCCACTGAGCGTGGCACCGAAATCGGAAGCTT
>Ga0335069_10012674_pt1 | contig 11850 bp, 8 predicted proteins | sample Lox_Sample_11_FD_206714 | JGI IMG/M metagenome (GOLD analysis project Ga0335069, IMG submission 206714) | Soil microbial communities from Loxahatchee National Wildlife Refuge, Florida, United States - Lox_Sample_1.1 | ecosystem: Environmental > Terrestrial > Soil > Wetlands | place: USA: Florida...
GCCCCGATCGGTACGGCGCATATACCACCTTTCACCCGACGTTTCTGTACGAGATCCTCTGGAACCTGTCGCTCGCGGCGGCGCTCGTCTGGCTCGGTCACCACCGCCGCATCCACCCGGGCGGCCTGTTCGCGCTCTACGTGGCCGGCTACTCGCTGTTTCGCATCTTCGAGGAGCTGCTGCGCGTCGACCCCGCGCACCACATCCTGGGCCTTCGCCTGAACTTCTTCGTCGCCGGGCTGCTGTGCCTGAGCGCGCTCGCGGTCTTTGTGCGGCTGCAACGCACCCGCACTCGGGGCGAGCGGCCAGCTCGCCCCGGGTCCTAGGAGACCGCCGGCCGCCGTCGAACACGGCACCGGTGGACGACGCCACGGATGCCGACGAGTTCTTCGCCGACGCGGACAGACGCGCGCGTGAGCGACGCGCGCGGCGCTCACGACGGCCGCCGCGCGGCCGGCGTCGCATCAAGCGTGCCACGCCAACGCGCGAGCTGAGTCATCTTGCATCCTTTCCGGCGGGCCGGGTGCTCGTCTGGAGCGTCGCCGCCATCGCGGTTCTCACCCTCGCCGGGCTCGTGGCCCTCTGGCCTTCCACGGTGCACCACAAGGGCCCCTCGCAGGCGTTCGGCGGCCCGACGCAGACGACGCGCGTCGTGCGGGTCCTCGACACGCCGTGCAAGAGCCCCACGCCGCAGGCGTGTCGGCAGCTGCTCGTCCACGTCGGCGGCCACCCGGCGAGGATCACGCTGGGCCCCGTGGGCAGCGTCGTCGACCTCTCCGCCGGCGAGCGCATCCGCGTCAGCAGGACCGTCCTGGCCCGCGGCGTTCCCGCGCCGCCCGGCTACGAGGCCTACCAGTTCGTCGACGTCGACCGTCAGGGCGCCCTGCTCGAACTGCTCGCCGCCTTCGGGATCCTCGCGCTGCTGCTGCTCTGGCGGCGCGGCGTCCTCGCGGTCCTCGGCGTCGCGCTTTCGCTGCTGCTGCTCATCACGTTCGTCGTACCCGCCATCCTCACCGGAGAGCCTGCCCTGCTCGTGGCGCTGGTCGCGGCCCTCGCCGTCATGTTCGTCACACTCGTCCTGACCAACGGCGTGGGAGCCCAGACGCTCGCCGCAGCGATCGGGATCAGCAGCACCCTCGTCCTGACAGCGCTCCTCGCGAGCCTCTGGATCGGGCTCGTGCACCTCGATGGCCGCTCGGGCGACGCCGCGCAGTACCTCACAGAGCAGAACGCCTCGCTCTCGCTGACCGGCGTCGTGCTCGCCGGCATGATCATCGGCGCGCTCGGAGTCCTCGCCGACACCGCGGTCACCCAGGCATCCGCGGTGATGGCGCTGCGCCGCGCCAACCCGAGTACCTCCGCCTCTGCCCTGTACCGCGGCGCGCTGGCCGTCGGGCGCGACCACCTCTCGGCCACGATCCACACCCTCGTGCTCGCCTACGCCGGAGTAAGCCTGCCACTGCTCCTGGCGATACGGGCCAGCGGGCTCGGCTTCGCCGACGCCGTGAACTCCCAGACACTCGCCGAACCGATCGTGGCCACCATCATTGGATGTGCGGCCCTGATCGTGGCCGTGCCCCTCACAACCGGACTTGCCAGCCTGCTCGTCGCGCGACTTCCCCCCGAAGCGCTCGGCGCTGCGCACACCCACCAGCACTGAGGCGCGCAACGGCCACCCCGCTACACCGGTCCGAGGGCTTTCCTGACTGTCACCGGAAACCCGATCGTCGCGGCCTCAGCCCGCTTGACAGCCTCATGCGCTGTCGGGGCATCGACCCGAACGCTGCGGCTCTCCGAGCCTCTCTGTGAATGGCTGAGTCCCCCCCGGGGCCATCCCATCGCGACAGAGCGCGGCCTCGACTTCGTTGGTCATCCGCCCGCGAAGCTCGACGTTCCAGGTCGGCACGGATACAGCCTCCCACAGACTAAGAAGGTCTTTCATAATGACTTCAGGCGTCGCCAGCAGAGGATCGAGCAGGCGAGCGTGAGGAACGCGGTGTGGATGGTCGGGTCGCGTTCGTAGCGGATCCGCAGGCGCCTGAAGTTGTGAGGTGCGCGAAGCCGCGCTCGACGACCCAGCGCTGCGTGCGGCGCGACGTCGGCGACGGAAACGTGCTCGGCGGTCTCGAAGAGGCCGATGGCGATCTCGTCCTGCTGTCGCCTGCTCGTCGCTGAAGACGCCACAGGAGAAGACGAGCGCATCCCTCCGGGGCGGTCCACGTTGGGTCGCAGAAAGTTGGCGCGGGCCAGCCTTCCTGCGTGCGACGTGCAGCCCGTATTCCTCACGCGTCTCGCGCCGACATGCCTCCCACGGTGTTTTCACCGTTGCCGCGACCTGGCCGCCGGGGATGGCCCATGGCTTCTTGTACGTCGGGTTCAGGACCAACACGCGGCAACGCCCGTCGAATCAGGCCACGAGCCGACGCCGGGATCCGCGGGAGCTCGCGCCTGCGGGCCGGCGACACGGTGCCCGGACGGCAAGGAGCGGCGCGTTCTCAGAGCCCGGCCCAGAGGAGGAGCGTGGCTGCGATTACCGCGAGGGCTGCGAGCGGCGCGAACTGGCGTATCGGGAAGGGCGCCGCGGTCGCGCCGGCGAGGTCGGTCGCGATCAGCGTCGCGACGGACCCCTGGGGAGTGGCCAGTGAGCCGACCGCGAGGCCGATCGACGCCGCGTAGCCTGCTGGTCCGACCAGCAGCGTCGCGGCCCAGACGCTGACTGGGAGGTTGTTGACCAGCGCGGACGCGGCGCCGATCCCCGCGGCGAGCGCTAGCAAGCCGAGCAGTCCGTGCGGCAGCGGGGGCGCACGCAACCCGAGGCTGGCGATGATGATCAGCAGCGCGCCGAGCTGGGTCGCGATCCGCCACGGGATGATCAGCTGCGGGCGCCGGCGCGCCAGCGCGAGGGCAGCTGCGACCGTGGACGTGAACGCCCACCACGGCGCGATCCCAACAAGCGGCGCGCCCCACGCGGCGACGGCCGCGGCGCTGAGCGAGAGCGCAGCGTGCCACTCGGCGCCAGAGAGCGGCGTCGGCTGTCGGTGCGGCCAGCGGCAAGCGGCAGTCAACGCGCGGCGCTCGCCCAGCGCGACCGCGCCCGCGCACAGCGCTGCAGCCAGGAGCCCCGCGGGCAGCATATGAGCGACGAAGGTCGCTGGGGAGAGATCGAGCCGATCGATCAGCACGAGATTGGTGGGATTCCCCAGGGGGACTGCGATCGAGGCAGCGTTCGCGACCGCGACCACGCCGAGGAACAGCGGCCGCATCGGCGCCGCGTAGCGGTCGGCCAGCACCAGCAGCACGGGCACCATCAGCACGACCGCCGCGTCGAGCGATACGGCCGCGGTCAACACGGCGCACAGCGCGCATACCGACCCATAAAGGCTCAGCGTGCTTCCGCGCGCTCCGACCGCGAGCACCCAGGCGGTCCGCTCCGCCAGCCCCGAGCGCTCGGCCAACCGCGCCAGCGTCAACGCTGCGCTGAGGAACGCGACCAGCGGCGCAAGCACCGAGACCGCCGAGCCGGCGCTGGCGCCCAAGGCGACGTCGGCGCCGGCCAGCGCGGCCACCAGCGCCGCCGTCGCGGCGCTACGCGGCCGCCCCGCCAGCAGCGCGACAGCAAGGACTGCGAGAATGACACGGCCGATAAGCATCGTTAGTAGATAAGCATACTTATCTAATGCCGCCACCGCGCAGAACCCAAGCCGATGCCGCCGAGGCGCTGCTCGCCGTCGCACCGCTCGCCACCCGCTGGATCGAACGACTGCTCGCCCAACACGCCCCGCCGCTCAACCTGCCGCAATACCTCGCGCTACGCGCGATCGAGCGAGAAGGCGTCAGCGGCACCGAGCTCGCCCGGCGCACCGGCGTGTCGGGCCCCGCCGTCTCACAACTCCTAGCCGGATTGGCAGAGGCCGGGATGGTCCAGCGCAGTCCCAACCCCGATGACCGCCGCCATCAGACGCTCACGCTCTCGAGAGCCGGCGAGCGCGTCTACCGCTCCGCGCACACGCTCCTACGCCAGCAAGTCGGCGCACTGCTCGCCGACCTCCCGCGCCCCGAAGCCGACGCGCTCGCCCGCCTGCTCCCCCGCGTCGAGGCAACACTCGCCGGCACCCCACCACCACGCCGACCACCACCACCCCGACCACCACCACCCCGACCACACCACCGACCATGACTCACAGCCTCTGAGCCGAACCGGTCTCGGCCAAGGTCAGCAACCGGGACCCCCTGTTCACACGAGCGCGATCATCGCCGGCGACCGGCCGGACCAGCCCAGATCGGACGAGCCCTGGTGTTGCCGTCGGAAGCGCCTCGGTGCTGGCATGGTCGGCGCTGCGCTCGAGTCCGCGCTGAACAGGCCCCGAACCACCTCGCTGGCACGCCTCTACCGCGCACCTTCAGATGGCCGGATCCTCTGCCGTTTCGGCGGGGACGCCCGGTCCGGTGAACACGCCCGCGGCGTCGGGCAGCACGTGGTGAGCGTGCTCGTGATCGGGGGAGAGCCAGTGCTGGGCGATGGCGGTCGGGACGATCGCCGACAGGACGACCACGCTGACCAGCAGCGAGAACTGCGTGCGGGTGATGATGCCCGCGTTCAGTCCGTACAGCGCGCTGATCGTGCCGAAGGTCAGGCCGGTGCTCATCAGCAGCGTGATGAACCCGGCGTGACGGGGCTCAGCGCGCCGCGCGAGCGGGAGGACCAGGCCGAGCTTGGGGGCCATCTTCGCCGCGATGAGCACGCCGAGCACGCCGAGGTTCGCGATGACCGCGCCGAGGCTCACGTTCAGCCCGCCGCGCAGGAAGAAGAACGGCGTCAGGAACGCGAAGGCGACCACGCGCAGGCGCTCCTGCTCCTTGCGGTGCAACTGATAGTGGCGGCTCATCACCAGCCCAAGCACGAACGCAGGCAGCACCGCCTGCCCCTTCGACGCGTTGGCGAGCACCATCAGCCCGAGCAGGCAGAAGAACACCAGCCGGATCTCCGGCTCGATGACCCGGTCGCCGTAGCGGCGAAAGAACGGCCGTGCGAGCTTCGGCAGCCCGACGATCAACGCCACCGAGACGATGAGGAACAGCGGGAAGTACGCGTTCGGCGTGATGAAGATCGCCGATAGCGCCAGCGCCGTCGCCATGTCGGTGACGAAGCACGCGCTCATCAGCAGCTTGCCGACATGGGTCGCGTTCAGTCCGGACTCGACGAGCACCGCGTAGACGACCGCGAGGCTCGTCGTCGACAGCGCGGTCCCCGCGATCAGTGACGCGCGCACCGACCATCCGAGCGGGCCAAGCGCGAGCAGGCTCGCGACGACGAAGGGCCCGGCGAAGGAGACCAGACCGATCAGTAGCGACGTACAGAACCGCTCGCGAAAGTCGTCCGGATCGACCTCCGCGCCGGCCAGGAACGTGAGCACGATCGACGCGAACCCGGCGATGAACACCAACCAACCTGCGTTCGCGTTCAGGTGCAGCGCGTTGCCCGCGATCACCCCCAGAGTCAGTTCGAGCAGCGCGACCGAGATGCCCAGCTCGACCGAGGCGATGCTGGCGACCAGGGCAAGCCCGGCGAGTACGGCGGCGAGAGAGAGTGGCTCCATGGGTTCCTCCACACAACGTCGAACGACAGTTGGGTAGAGGCCATCAGCGAAACGTCCGCGGTTATGGAGCGAGCCTCATCGCTCACCGGCGATCATACCCCCGCGGCGGCCCCGGAGCGCAATCGGAGCTGCTACGCGTCGAGCCTGCCCACCACATCCTTGGCCTGCGGCCGACCTTCTTCATTGCTGGCCTGCTGTTCATCGCCGGATCCATCACGTTCGCTCGCCTCCAGACTCGAAACGAACTCGCCACCGGACTATCGGCCAGGGCACACAGGGGCCACCGGCTCGACCGACCCCCACGCTTCCCGGGCGCGTCAGGGACCGGGCACACCTCTGCACCCCGCAGGGGGGTGGTTGGGGTGCTCGTGCGACTGCGTAGTGTGCTGTCGCTCGCAAAGCTCGCTGGTGGCCCGGGTGCGGGGCGGTATTACACCGACGCGGTCGCGCGGGGTCGTGAGGACTACTACGCCGGGGCCGGCGAAGCGAAGGGCCGCTGGGCGGGGGCTGGGTCCGGTTGGCTCGGGCTTGCTGGCGAGGTCGAGGAGGGCGACTTCGGGCAGCTGATGCGCGGCCTCGGTCCGCTCGATAGTCGGCCGCTCAGGCAGTCGCAGAGGCCGGGGGACACGGGGGGGTTCGATGTCACGTTCAGTGCCCCGAAGTCCGTTTCGGTCCTGTATGGCGTCGGTGACAGGGAGACCGTCGCGGCGGTGCGGGCGGCCCATGATGTCGCGGTCGGGCAGGCGCTCGGCTACTTGGAGCGTGAGGCTGCGTATACGCGTCGCGGCAAGGCCGGCCGCCAGCGCGTCAGAGCGGATGGGTTGGTGGTCGCGACGTTCCGTCATCGCACGTCGCGGGCGGGGGATCCGCAGCTGCATACGCACGCCGTCGTCGCGAACACGGTCAGGGCGGATGGTCGCTGGTCGGCGCTTGATGCGCGCGGCTTGTATCGCGAGCAGAAGACCGCTGGCTACCTCTACAAGGCTGCGCTGAGGCACGAGCTCTCGCGGTCGTTGGGTGTGTCGTGGGGTCAGGTGGAGAAGGGCTCCGCGGAGATCACCGGGATCCCGGACGGGGTGCTGGAGCATTTCTCGCGTCGGCGACGGGAGATCGTCGAGCACCTCGCCGAGCACGGCCGCTCCTCGCCGGCTGCTGCCGAGGTGGCAGCGCTCGAGACCAGGAAGCGCAAGGACTACGCGGTCCCCGTCGATCGGCTGCGTGAGCAGTGGCGCGCCCGCGCCGCCGAGCACGGCCTGGATGCCCGGGCGCTTGAGCGGGTCAGGGATCGTCCGTGGCATGAGCGCATCCCGATCGACCTCCAGCTGGCAGCGCCGGCGGTAGCTGCTGTGACCGGCGTGACGCGCGAGCACGCCTCATTTGATCGGCGTGACGCGATCCGCGCATGGTGCGAGCACCACCAACAGGGCGCCTCCGTGGAGCGGATCGAGGAGGTCACCGACCGCTGGCTTGACTCCAGCTACACGGTCAAGCTCAGCGACGCTGACCCCAGCCGGCTCAACGGGGCGCGCTACTCGACACCGCAGATGCTCCGCGCCGAAGCCGAGCTCCTGGCCGACGCGCGTGAGCGAACTGATGCCGGGGTCGGGGTCGTCGACGAGCGCGCCGTGGACGCCTCGCTCGCCGAGCGACCGGAGCTCACCAGCGAGCAGCAGCTCCTCGTGCGCGCGCTGACCACCGGCGGGGACGGCGTGCACGTCGTCCGCGCGCCGGCCGGAACCGGGAAGACCTACGCGCTGGAGGCCGCCCACGCAGCCTGGAAGCACTCCGGCCTGCGGGCCCAGGGGTGCGCGCTGTCCGCGCGGGCGGCGCGTGAGCTGCAAGAGCAGACCGCGATCCCCTCCCAGACGATCCACCAGCTGCGCGCGGACATCAGCCAGTACGCCGACACCCCACCCGACGTGCTGATCGTCGACGAGGCCGGCATGGTCGGCACCCGCGACCTCCACGCCCTGTCATCCCACGCGCGCGAGCATCAGATCAAACTCGTCCTGGTCGGCGACGACAGACAGCTGCCGGAGATCGAGGCCGGCGGCGCCTACCACGCGCTCGCACGGCAGCAGGGCGCGCTGCAACTGAGCGAGGTCAAACGCCAACGCGAAGCATGGGACCGTGAGGCCGTCACGCAGCTACGCGACGGTGACCGCGACGCCTGGGCCAGGGCCTACCGCGAGCACGAGCGCATCATCAGCGAACCCACCGCCGGGCGGCTTCGTGAGCGGCTCGTCGCCGACTGGTGGCAGACCGCGAAGGGCGGCACGGACGCGGTGATGATCGCTCACCGCCGCGCCGACGTCGCCGACCTCAACCAGCGCGCCCGCAGGCGCATGCGCGAGGAGGGACGCCTCGGCCCCGCAGAACTCCACACGCCAGAGCGCTCGTTCGCGCAAGGCGACCAGGTCATCTGCCGGCGCAACGAGCGCCAGCTCGACCTCGTCAACGGCACACGCGGCGAGGTCACCGCGCTGGACCAGCTGGCCGACCAGCTGACCCTCACCGACCCAAGCGGCCAGGAGCACCACGTCGACCGCGGCTACCTTGACGCGGGGCACCTGGACCACGCCTACGCCACCACCGCCCACGCGCTGCAAGGCGCGAGCGTCGACCACGCCCTCGTCCTCGGCAGCGAGGACCTCTACCAGCAATGGGGATACACCGCGCTCAGCCGCCACCGCCACAGCGCCCGCTTCTACCTACACGCCGAAGCGCAGACCACACAGCCGCTCCCCGGGCTCGAACCCCAGCCCGACCCGACCGACGACCGCCTCCACGAGATCCTCAGCCAGTCACGCAACAAGACGCTCGCCAGCGACGAGCTCCAGCGCCGCGCGCGCCAAGATCGCCCCGAGCTCGCCGACGAGGACCGCGACATCGCCGACCTCCTGCAGCGCCTCGCGCAGCTCAGCGGACGAGGGCCAACACGGGACCTTCCAGGACCCGACCTCGGGATGTGAGGCGGTCTATTCGGTCTCCGTGGCTTCGACCGGCACGAGCTGGTCGGCCGGGGGCTCGGGATCGTCGAAGAGGGCGAGGTAGGGCTCGAAGCGGTAGACGCGTGAGCGCTTCTGTCCGGTGATCTCCCTGAGCAGGCCCAGTTCCTCGAAGCGACCGACGAGCCGGTTCGCGGTGGGGAAGGTGACGTCGAGGGCTGCCGTGACCAATCCGACGTTGATGAGCGGTCGCTGGAAGAGCAGAGCGAGCAGCGGCAGTCCGTGCTGTGCGAGCTTGGCGTCGATGATGCGCGTGCGCTGTGTCTCGCGCATCTCGAAGATGCGCTCAGCCTTGTCGGCGGCCTCGTCGGCCGTCTCGGCGACACCGCGCAGGAAGAACCGCAGCCAGCCTTCCCAGTCACCGCTGAGGCGGACGGCCATCAGCCGGTCGTAGTACTCGGCGCGGTGCAGCTTGAAGTAGTAGCTGAGGTACAGGAGCGGCCTGCGCAGGACGCCGCGATGCATCAGCAGGAAGGTGATCAGGAGGCGTCCGACGCGTCCGTTGCCGTCGAGGAACGGGTGGATGGTCTCGAACTGCGCGTGAGCGAGACCGACCTCGATGAGCGCCGGTCGATCCTCGTCCTCGTGCAGGTAGCTCTCGAAGTCGCCGAGCGCCGCGATCATCTCGTGGGCGGGGGGTGGAATGAAGGTCGCCTGCTCCAACGTTGCGCCGGCCGGGTCGATCCAGTTCTGCGTCGTGCGGAACTCGCCCGGGGTCGCGAGGCCGCCGCGACCGTCGCGCAGCAGCTCGGCGTGGATCTCGCGGATCAGTCGCAGCGACAGCGGCAGCGTGTCCAGCCGCACGGCTCCGTGGTTCATGGCCCGGATGTAGCCCACGATGTCGCCGACGTCGCTGTGATGGCGCTCTCGCTCGGGCGCGAGCTCGACCTCGAGGAGGTCCTCCAGCGTGCTCTGCGTGCCCTCGATCTGCGAGCTGAGGACGGCCTCGCACCTGACGTACATCGCGACGAAGAAGTCGGGGTCGGGGACGACCTTGACGATTCCGTCCAGGCGCCCCAGCGCCAGGTCGGCGCGTGACAGGAGGGCCACGATCTCACCGTCCAGCACCACCGGTGGGTTGGGTGGCAGCGGCGCGGGAATGAAGGCCTGGTAGCCGGCTGGCTGCCTGACGAAGCGTCCGGCTCGATTGTTCGCAAGCGTCATTACAGGCTCCCCGGCGTGGGCGGCTATTTTAGCTGATAGGACAGAGCGTTAATAACGGCCGTGTCCTCGGGGAGCTATGCACGACGACGCAAACAGCGCCAACCCATCACCACCGCTATGCAATCCCCGCGCCAGAAGGACAACCGGGCGTCAATCAGGAGGGGGGTGGACTGGCCTCTCGCGCGACTGAGAGACATGTCCCGTTCGTCCCGTCAAGATGCCGCAGCCTCGGAGTTGGCTGCTGAAGGCGCTGAGCGCGTCGTGCGACTGCTCGCATCGGTGGCAGAAGTCGACCGGCTCCTGACGGCGGCAGAGGTCGCTCACCGGTTCGGCGTACACCGCGGCTGGGTCTACGCGCACGCCGGCGACCTCGGCGTCGTGCGCCTCGGCGCCGGCCCGCGCGCGCCGCTGCGCTTCGATCCCGCGACCGTCGCGACGTATCTCCTCCACCGGCAGACAGGACGCCAGACAGCGGCGAGTGTGGTCTCCGTGCGAGACACTGTGAGTCGCGTGCCGCTGCTTCCGATTCGCCACGAACCGAGCCCACGCCGGTGGACGTCGAGGGCCGCTCCCGGCGAGGCCCCGGCCTAGGACGGGCGTGGCACCCCGCGCGCGAGGACAGGTCATCGAGCGGCCGACCCGTAACGGGCGGTCGTTCGCGCTGCGCTTCCGCGCCTACGGCCAGCGCCACTACGTTCCGCTCGGGGACACAGCCGACGGATGGGATCGCGCCCGAGCCGAGCGCGAGCTGCGCCACGTCCTGGCGGACATCGATCGCGGCCTCTGGGCACCGGTGCGACAGGTCGCCGCCGTCGCCCCCGTGGATCCCGGCTTTCACGTGTTCGCCTCGGAGTGGATCGAGGCCCGCCGACGTGAGTTGCGCGAGGCGACGATCCTCGACTACAGCTGGCAGCTCAGCAACCACCTGCTGCCGTTCTTCCACAAGCACCAGCTCTCGCAGATCACCGTGGCCGAGGTCGACCGCTACCGCGAGCACAAGGTCCGCGAGGGCGTCCTGTCCGCAGAGTCGATCAACAAGACGATCACGCGACTCGGGCAGATCCTCGCCGTCGCAGAGGAGCGCGACCTCATCGCTCGCAACCCCGTCCGCGTCAACACCCGCAACCGCAAGCTCAAGGCGCGGCGCCAACGACCGGTGTATCTCGACACCGCTGAGCCGATCGCCGCACTGCTCGACGCGGCCACCGACCTGGACGCCAGGCCCGAAGCGCGAACCGCGGGCCGCCGTGCGCTGATCGCGACGCTCGTCTTCGCCGGGCTGCGCATCGGTGAGGCGTGCTCGCTGCGCTGGAGCGACGTCGATCTCGCGGGCGGTCAGATCACGGTCCGCAACTCGAAGACCGATGCCGGCGAGCGTGAGGTTCGGATCGTGCCGGCGCTCCGGCAGGAGCTCACGACGCACAAGGTGAGCGTGAGCTCCGTTGAGCCCGACGCGCTCGTCTTCCCGACCTCGACCGGGAGCAGGCGCGACAAGGACAACGCCCGCGAACGCGTGATCCGCCCGGTCGTCAAACGCGCCGCCGAGCTGCTCGCCGAGCGCGGACAGGAGCCGCTGCCGGACGGCCTCAGCGCGCACAAGCTGCGACACACGTTCGCGTCGCTGCTCGTCGCCTGCGGCGAGGATCCCGCCTACGTCATGGCGCAGATGGGGCACACCGATCCGGCCTTCACGTTGCGCGTCTACGCCCACGCGATGCGCCGTGACGAGGATGCCCGCAAACGCCTCAAAGCCCTCCTCGAGGGCACTGATTGGGCACCATTGGGCACAATCGAGCGCCAACGCGCCACGAAGCCCCGCCGACCCGCGCGCCCTCGAAACGCCGAACGCCCCACAGGTGCAGGGCGTTCGTCCGATGGGCACGGCTGGTTTCGAACCAGCGACCTCTCGCGTGTGAAGCGAGCGCTCTCCCGCTGAGCTACGCGCCCGTGAGCCGGCGGCCGGGAGTGGAGCATAGTGGGCCGGCCATGATGTCGCGGGGGCGTTGAGCGCGAGCTAGCCTCGCCGGATGGCGAAGGCGCTGCGCGTGGTGATCGGCGAGGACGACGTGCTCCTGCGCGAG
>Ga0335069_10012675_pt1 | contig 11850 bp, 10 predicted proteins | sample Lox_Sample_11_FD_206714 | JGI IMG/M metagenome (GOLD analysis project Ga0335069, IMG submission 206714) | Soil microbial communities from Loxahatchee National Wildlife Refuge, Florida, United States - Lox_Sample_1.1 | ecosystem: Environmental > Terrestrial > Soil > Wetlands | place: USA...
TATCCGCCCATCACCAGCAGTTCGAGCGCGTTGTCGAAGGAAGCCGAGTCGGACTGGCCGGGGTAGATCAGTGGCCAGATCTTCTGCAGGTCATCGCCCAGCACGGGACTGGAGATCGCGCCCTGTCGCGCGCGGATCCAGTTGACGTTGCCGCGCACGGTGTTGATCTCGCCGTTGTGGCAGATCATGCGGAACGGGTGCGCCAGGTCCCACGACGGGAAGGTGTTGGTCGAGAAACGCTGGTGCACCAGCGCCAGCGCCGATTCGACGCGGGGATCCTTGAGGTCGAGGTAGTACTCGCCGACCTGGTTGGCGAGCAGCATGCCCTTGTAGCAGAGCACGCGCGCCGACATCGACGGCACGTAGAACTCCTTGCCGTGCTCCAGGCGCAGCGCCTGGATCGCGTGGCCGGAGCTCTTGCGGATGATGTAGAGCTTGCGCTCGAGCGCGTCGGTGACCATGACGCCGGCGCCGCGCCCGACGAAGACTTGGCGGATCACCGGCTCCAGCTTCTTCGCCGGCTCGGCGAGGTCGGCGTTGTCTACCGGCACGTCGCGCCAGCCGAGCAGAACCTGACCCTCGTCCTTGATCGCGCGTTCGATCTCGTACTCGCAGGCGAGGCGGCTGGCCGGGTCGCGCGGCAGGAACACGATGCCGACACCGTATTGCCCCGCCGGCGGAAGCGTGACGCCGCGCGCAGCCATCTCTTCGCGCAAAAACCGGTCCGGCATCTGGATCAGCAGGCCGGCGCCGTCGGAGAGCTTAGGGTCCCAGCCCACAGCGCCGCGGTGGGTCAGGTTCTTCAGGATCGTCAGGCCTTGCTCGACGATCGAATGCGATTTCCTGCCTTTAATGTGCGCGACGAAACCGACCCCGCAGCCGTCGTGCTCGTACGCCGGGTCGTACAAGCCCTGGGCGGAGGGCAGATTCGCAGTGTGAGATGCGGGCATCACGCGCAAGCTATTGATATATAAAATTAATCCGTCTGTTTCGCGGCACCGCACAAAAATGCGGGCGAACTTTGGAATATACCTGTGCAATCCCGAGGTTACAAGGGATTGGCCCTGCGGGCGGTCCTAGCGGAGCGCCGCGGCAATGCTTTCGCGCACCAACCGGGTCTCCAGGCCGGCGTGCAAAGCGGCTCGCCCGAGGCCGTCGAGCAGGACGTAGCGCACTTGTCCGCCTGCGGCCTTCTTGTCCACCTGCATCAGGTCGAGATAGCGCTCGGGCGCGAGGCCGGGGCCCGCCGCCGGCAGGCCGGCGCGCACGATCAGCGCGCGGATGCGATCCGCCTCTTCCCGCCGCAGCGTGCCGGATCGTACGGATAGCTCGGCCGCCATCACCATTCCGGCCGCAACCGCCTCGCCGTGCAGCCATTCGCCATATCCTGCGCCCGCCTCGATCGCATGGGCGAAGGTATGCCCGAAATTCAGGATCGCTCGGCGTCCCGATTCGCGTTCGTCGTCCGCGACCACCGCCGCCTTGAGTTCGCAGGAGCGCCGCACCGCGTGCTCCAGTGTCGCGCGATCGCGGGCCAGCAGCCTGCCCATATTCTCCTCGAGCCAGCCGACGAACTGCAGGTCCAGAATGAATCCGTGCTTGATCACTTCGGCGATTCCGGCGCGCAGCTCGCGGTCGGGAAGCGTGTCCAGGGTGGCGACATCGGCGATCACGGCGAGCGGCTGGTGGAAGGCGCCGATCATGTTCTTGCCGCGCGGATGGTTGATCGCGGTCTTGCCGCCGACCGAGGAGTCGACCTGCGCAAGCAGCGTCGTCGGAACCTGGATGAACGGGATTCCCCGCTGATAGACCGCCGCCGCGAATCCAGCCAGATCGCCGATCACGCCGCCACCCAGTGCGACGACGACGGAATCGCGACCGCAGCGCGCCGCCAGCAGGCCATCGATCACGCGGTCCAGGCCCGTCCAGCTCTTGGCCTGCTCGCCGTCGTCGACCAAAACAGTGGCGACGCGCGCCACGCCTGCCTGCTCCAGCGCGCGGGTGACGCGCTCGAGATAGAGCCGCGCGACGACGGCGTTGCTCACCACGGCCACTGTCGCCGAACCGGCGTGCGGCGCATATAGGCGCGCATCGTCGAGCAAGCCCGCTCCGATATGGATCGGGTAGGCGCGTTCGCCGAGCGTTACGCTGAGAGACTGCATGTGCCGTCCAGGCGCGCGAGAAGTTCCTTGGCGAGCGCCTGCACGCTCTGCTTTCCGGTATCCACCACGAGATCGGCCACTTCGCGGTACAAGGGATCGCGCTGCGCGTAGAGCTCCTCGAGCTTCTTCTCCGGATCCGGCGTCGCGAGGAGCGGCCGGTTGCGGTCATGCCGCACGCGCTGCCAGAGTTGCGCGGGATGCGCATGCAGGTAGACGACGCTGCCGCGGGCCGTCATGGCGCGCCGGTTTTCCGCGGCGAGAACCGCGCCGCCGCCCGTCGCGATCACCGTATTGTCGAGAGCGCACAGATCCGCGATTACCTGCATTTCGCGCGAACGGAATCCCGCTTCGCCCTCGATATCGAAGATCACCGAGATGCGGACGCCGCAGCGGCGCTCGACCTCCACGTCCGAGTCGTAGAAGCGGCGCTTCAGGCGCCGCGCAAGCAGCCGTCCCACGGTGGTCTTCCCCGCGCCCATCATGCCGACAAGGATCAGGCTGCCCTCGGGCTTCACGGCGCCATTCTACGCAGGTGCAAAAGAAAACGGCCGGGGTGGCCCGGCCGTCCGGAGATCCCGCGGACCCCGCGCGTCAGCGCACGGTCATGCGGTCGTTCACGATCCGCGGAGTGATGAACACCAGCAACTCCGTCTTGCTCTGGGTCGTGACGTTATTCTTGAACAGGAATCCGATATACGGCAGATCGCCGAAGAACGGCACCCTGGTGATGTCGACCCGGTCCGCCTGCTCATAGATGCCGCCGATGACGACCGTCCCGCCGTTTTCGACCAGCACCGAGGTCTTGACGTGCTTGGTCTGGATCGTGACGCCGGCCGGCGTTACCGCGCCGGGCTCGTCCTTGTTCACATCCAGATCCATAACGATGTTTCCGTCAGGCGTGATCTGCGGCTTCACCTTGAGCGAAAGGTTGGCCTTGCGGAAAGAAACGCTGGTTGCACCCGAGGACGTCGCCTGCTGGTAGGGAATCTCCGTACCCTGCTCGATCACCGCCTCGATCTGGTCCGCCGTCAGCACGCGCGGGCTGGAAATCGTCTTGCCCTTGCCGTCCGCCTCGAGCGCCGAGATCTCCAGGTTCAGGAACCGGGTGAGTGCCGAATTGAACAGGATGAAGGAGAACGCGCCGGCATTGAACGAGTTCAGGCCCGCGGCCGGCATGTTCACGCTCAGGCCGTCGACCGACGAAGTGGTCAGCGCCTGCGCGCCGCCGACCGCGCCCGCGTCGACGTTGGCGAGCGAATTGCCGAATGCGTAGCGGGTGGTGCCGCCCGAGGGCTGCAGCGGGAAGCGCACGCCGTTGGTCTGGTTGACGTTATTGAAGCCCAGGCGCGCGCCAAGGTTCTTGTTGAACGAGTCCGAGGCGATGACGATGCGCGCCTCGATCATCACCTGGCGAACCGCGATGTCGATGCGCGCGATAAGCTTGCGCACTTCCTCCAGGCGGCTGGGCGTATCCTGCACGAACAGCGTGTTGGTGCGCGCGTCCACGACCGCGCTGCCGCGCTTGGACAGCATTCTCTGGGCCGGGTCGGAGAGCAGTTTCTGCACGTCCGCCGCCTTCTGGTAGTTCATCTGGAAGGCCTCGGTGCGGGTGGGCTCGAGCTCGTTGATCTGGGATTGCGATTCGAGGGCGAGCTTCTCGCGCGTCGCGAGCTCGTCGCGGGGCGCGATCCAGATCACGTTGCCGGCCTTGCGCATGTCCAGGCCGCGCGTCTGCAGGATGATGTCGAGCGCCTGATCCCAGGGCACGTCTTTCAGCCGCAGGGTGATGTTGCCGCCGACGGTGTCGCTCGTGATGATGTTGAGGTCGGTGAAGTCCGCGATCACGTTGAGAACCGCGCGCACTTCGACGTTCTGGAAGTTGAGCGAAAGCTTCTCGCCCGCATAGCGGCCGCGCTGCGAAAGCTTCGAGGGATCCTGCGCCGCCGCCTTCACCTCGACGACGAACTGGGTGTCGGACTGATAGGCGTTATGCTCCCACTGGCCCTTCGCCTCGATCACCATGCGCACGTTCTCGCCCTGCTGGAACGCGCTGATGGTCTGCACCGGCGTGGCGAAGTCCACCACGTCCAGGCGCCGCCGCAGGTTCTCGGGCAGCGAGGTTTTCACGAAGTCGATCACGATGTTCTGGCCCTGCTGCCGGATGTCTATCCCGGTGGATGTGTCCGTGAGATCGACCACGATCCGTCCTTCGCCGCCGCTGCCCCGCCGGAAATCGACCTCGCGGATCGCATGCGTGCCGTCTGGCTTGCCCTCGGCAAAATGCGCCGCCTTGTCGGCTGCGCCGGCCGGCGCAGCCGCGGCTGCCGACAGTGTGATCACGATGTTCCTGCCGTCCAGGGCCACCTCGTGCGCCACCGAGCGGCGCAGATTGAGCACCATGCGCGTGCGGTCCGCTCCCTGCACCACGTTCATGCTGCGCAGCTCGCCCTGGCCGATGTCCTGCGCGCTGCGGCCCAGCGCGTTGACGGTGCCCGAGAAATCGAAAACGATGCGCGCCGGATTGGCGACCGTGAAGTTCGCGGGCACGGCTTTCAGCGGCTCCTTGGTGGTGACCCGTACCACGATGTTGCCGCCCTGCTGCGCGACATCGAAGGCCTCGATGCTGTTCGCCTGGGCGTACGCGGCGCCCGTCCAGACGAGGCCGGCCGCAAGCGTGACGAAAAGTTTTCGCAATCCGTTGAACATGTTCATCTCCTGCCCCCCTCCTGCATTTGCAGCGAAGTGCTGCGTTCCACCCAATCCCCGCCGCTGTCCTGAACCACTTCCTTGAGGTTGATCTGGCCTTCCTCGATGCCGGTGATCACGCCGAAGTTCTGGCCCATGTAGTTGCCCTTCTTGACGCGAAACAGGTTGGCGCCGGCCCTTACCAGCGCGAACATGTCCTGATTCTGGCTGAGCGTGCCCACCATCTGGATCGATTCCAGCGGGAACGCCTCGAGCGGCTCCTTGGGCCGGTTGAGATCGGGCTGAACGCCGCCGCCTCCGCCGCCGCTCGCGGCCTGCGTCACCACGATCCGGCCCGGCACGAACGGGTCGAGCATGCTTTCGCCCTTGTAGGGCACCGGCTCGTAGGTCTTCACCGCGGGCAGCGGGTCGACCTTGCCGCGCAGGTCCTTTGTGAGCGCGGCCAATTCCTGCTTGAGCTCGCCCTGCTCCTCGCCGCCGCAGGACGCGAGCAGCGCGATGCCTGCTGCGGCGAGCGCGCTTCTCACGCCGATGGCGATCCGTGACTGGGTGGCCCTGGTCATTTCTTCGCCGGTCCCTTCTTCGAGGCCGCCTTGCGCTGCGCGGCGACTTCATCCTCGTCAAGGTAGCGGAACGTCCGCGCGGTCATGTCCATCGTCAGGTTGCCGTCCTTGCCGGCCTCGATCGAGACGTCGTTCAAGGTGACGATGCGCGGCAGCTGCCCCACATCGGCGGCGAACGCGCCCATGTCGTGATAGGTGCCGATCACCTTGACCTGGATCGGCAGCTCCGAATAGAACTCCCTCGCCTGCTCGGTGGGCGCCGGCTTGAACAATTCGAACTGCAGCCCGCGCGACAGGCCGGCCTGGTTGATATCCACGAGCAGCGCGTCCATCTGCGACTTGTTCGGCAATTGCTTCAACAGGGCACCGAACTGCGTGTCGATTTCCCGCAGCTGCTGCTTGTGCAGGTCGAGATTGACCGCCTGCGTCTTTTTCGCGAGGTAGTCCTTCTTCAGCGTCTCTTCCTGCTGCAGGCCCTTCTCGAGCTCCTCGATCTGCCCCTGCCAGACGCCGAAATAGCCGGCCACCGGAATTGCCGCCAGGATCGCGATCAGCACCACGATCTTGGGCGCGAACGTCCAGGTGCCGGGATCCTTCCAGTTGGTATGCTTGAAGTCGTCCGCGATCTGGTTGAAATTGATCGCCATGGCCTATCCCTTTTTCGCCGGCGCCGCCTTGGCGGCGTCCTTGGATTCGCCCACCGTCGGGCGCTTGAGGGCGAGCTTCAGGTTGAACTCGGAGATCCGCATCTTCCCGAGCGTCGCCGCCTTGATCTCGACCAGGTTCGGGTTGGCAAGCCACGGCGAGGACTCGATATTGCGCATCAGCGTCGAGACGCGCGCGTTCGACTGCGCGTAGCCGACCAGCTCGACCGCCGGGCCTTTCTGCTTGACCGATTTCAGGAACACGCCTTCGGGCATCTGCCGCACCAGCTCGTCGAGCAGGTACACCGTCTGCACGCGATCGGCCTGGAGGGTTTCGATCACCTGCTTGCGGGCGAGCAGCGCCGCGATCTTGTCCTTCACTTCCTTGATTTCGTCGATCTCCTTGTCGAGCTTGGCGATCTCCGACTTCAGGAACTTGTTGCGATCCTCCTGCGCGCCGATGCGCTGCTGATAGATGAACCACACGGCCGCGACGATTACGATGCCGAGGGCCGCGGTCATGCCGGCCAGCACCGCAAAATGGGTGCGTGCGCGCTTGCGCCGTTCCGCGCGGTGAGGCAGCAGGTTGATTCTGGCGGTCATACCGGGTCGAATCTCCGCATAGCCAGACCGCAGGCCACGATCAGCGAGGGCGCGTCCTGGACCAGGCGCTTGAGCTGGATTCTCGGCGAGGTCTGCATTGCGCCGAACGGGTTCGCGACCAAGGTGGGGACCTGGGTGCGCGTGTGCACGACCTCCTCGAGCCCCGGGATCACCGCCGAGCCGCCCGCGAGCAGGATATGGTCGACCGCGTTGTGCGAGGTCGAGGTAAAGAAGAACTGCAGCGCCCGCTGCACCTCCTGCGACAGGTTTTCCATGAACGGACGCAGCACTTCGGCCTCGAAGTCGTCAGGCAGGCCGCCGGAACGCTTGGCGTTCTCCGCCTCCTCGGGGCTCATGCCGTAGCGCGAGACGATGTCGGCGGTCAGCTGATTGCCGCCGAACGCCTGCTCGCGCGTGTAAACCGATTGTTCATTGCGGACCACGGTGATCTGCATCACGTTCGCACCGACGTCGACGATCGCGACGTTCTGCTCCTTGCCGCCGCCGGGCAGCTGGTTGATCACCAGCTGCAGCGCGGCCATCTGCGCGAACGACTCGACGTCGATCACGAGCGGCCTGAGGCCCGCGTTTTCCGCCACCGCGAACCGGTCGGAAACCTTCTCCTTGCGCGTGGCCGCGATCAGGACTTCCTGTTCTTCCGGATTGCTGGGCGCGGGGCCGACGACCTGAAAGTCGAGGTTGACCTCGTCGAGCGCGAACGGGATGTACTGGTTCGCCTCGCTCTCGACCTGCTGCTCGAGCTCCTCCTCGCGCAGGCCGGCCTGCACGATGATCTTCTTGGTGATCACCGCCCCGGAGGGAACCGCCATCGCGACGTGCTTCGTTCGCGTGGCAAGCCGCTTGTAGCCGCGCGCCACCGCGTCGGCCACCGCCTCCAGGATGTTGATGTTGCCATCGACCACCGCGTCCTTGGGGAGCGCCTCGATGACGTAACGCTCGACCCTGTGCGCGCCTTTGCCGGCGTCCACGATCTCCAGCATCTTCACCGACGAGGAGCTGATGTCCAGCCCGAACAACGGCGGCGCTTTCGGCTTGAAGAAGTCGAAGTCCATCCCTTTTTTCCTTTGCGTATCGGCCTCTTAGGCGCGATACGTAGAATTTGCGTGAGATGCTAGCAACAACTCCCCCCAGTGTCTAGTGAATCTTCCACGAAGGGGAAGGTCTTATAATGCCCCGTGTTCCCGCCCGCGTGCAACAACTCGCTAGAAGTGGCGTAACCCCATTGAAGTGGCTACGTTTTTTGGCCTTTCCGCTGGTGCTTTTCGGCGGCCTGGCGGCAGCGGGCGCGTTCCTCGCGGGACTGGTGGTTGCGCTCGCCTACCCGAATCTGCCGTCGCTTGAAGTACTTACCGACTACCAGCCGAAGATCCCGCTACGGGTCTACACCTCCGAAGGGGCGCTGATCGGCGAGTTCGGCGAGGAGAGGCGCTTGGTCGTCTCGATCAAGGAGGTCCCCGAGCTGCTGAAGCACGCGATCCTCGCCGCCGAGGACGAACGCTTCTACCAGCACACCGGCATCGACTACCTCGGCGTCGCGCGCGCCGCCTATGCCAACCTGGTGCAGGGCGGCCGCAGGCAGGGCGCGAGCACGATCACCATGCAGGTGGCGCGCAATTTCTTCCTGTCCTCCGAGAAGACGCTCACTCGAAAGCTTTACGAGGCGCTGCTCGCCTTCAAGATCGAAAACAACCTGACCAAGGACCAGATCCTCGAGCTCTACGTCAATCAGATCTACCTGGGGCAGCGCGCGTACGGCTTTGCGGCCGCATCGCAGATCTACTTCGGGAAGTCGCTCGACCGACTCAGTCTCGCAGAGGCCGCAATCCTCGCAGGGCTGCCAAAAGCCCCCTCGGCGTACAACCCTGTTGCAAATCCGCAACGTGCAAAGCAGCGGCAGCAGTACGTGCTGCGGCGCATGAAGGAACTTGGCCACATCACGGAGCAGGAGCTTGGGGAGGCCGCCAAGGCTCCGTTGCATGTCCGAAGGGAGGTGGATGACTTCGCTGGGGTGCACGGGGAATATCTCGCCGAAATGGTGCGCCAGGCCATTTACGACCAATATCCGGAGGAAGCCTACGCCAAGGGCTTCCGCGTCTACACCACCATCCGGAAGGCCGATCAGGAAGCCGCCTATGAGGCCGTGCGGCGCGGGCTGCTCAGCTACGACCGCAGCCAGGGCTACCGCGGTCCGGAGGCGTTCGTCGAACTTGCGTCAGATGCCACCGAGGACGACTACGAGGAGGCGCTCGCCGACCATGCGGACGCGGACGACCTGAAGACGGCCTTGGTGTTGAGCGCGGGCGCGCGCGAAGTGCGCGCGGCGTTGAAGGACGGCGAAACCATCACGCTGTCGGGCGAGGGGCTGCGGTTCGCGGCGCGCGCGCTGGAAGACAAGGCGGCGCCGCAACGGCGCATCCGCCGCGGCGCGGTCATCCGGGTGCAGAAGGACGAGAAGAAAAACTGGCAGATCGTGCAGCTTCCCGAGGCGGAAGCCGCCTTCGTCTCGCTCGACCCGGCGAGCGGCGCAGTGCGCGCCTTGATCGGCGGGTTCGATTTCCACCGCAACAAGTTCAATCACATCACGCAGGCCTGGCGGCAGCCGGGATCCTCGTTCAAGCCGTTCATCTATTCGGCGTCCCTGGAGAAGGGATTCACGCCGGCAACCGTGATCCCGGACGAGCCGATCGTGGTCGAGGCCGAAGTCACCGGAAGCCAGCGCTGGGAACCCAAGAACTACGACGGCAAGTTCGAGGGGCCGATGCGCCTGCGCACCGCGCTCGCGAAATCGAAGAACATGGTCTCGATCCGCATCCTGCAGGCCATCGACCCGAAATACGCGCAGGATTACGTGACGCGGTTCGGCTTCGAGGCCGACAAACATCCGCCCTACCTGACGATGGCGCTGGGCGCCGGCTCGGTGACGCCGCTGCAGATGGCGCGTGCCTATGCCGTGTTCGCCAACGGCGGCTACCTGATCCAGCCCTACTTCATCGAGAAGATCGTCGACGATCGCGGCAACCCGCTCGGAATCGCCAATCCGCAGCGGGCGGGCGAAGAGTCGCTGCGCGTGATCGACGCGCGCAACGCGTTCCTCATGGACTCGATGATGCAGGACGTGACGCGTTACGGCACCGCGGCCAGCGTCGCCAAGCTGGGCCGGCACGACCTCGCCGGCAAGACCGGGACCACCAACGACTTCGTGGATGGCTGGTTCTGCGGCTACCAGCCGGAGCTCGTCGGCATCGCCTGGATGGGATTCGATCAGCCCAAGACCCTGGGGAAGAACCAGACCGGGGGCCGGATCGCGCTGCCGATCTGGATCGATTACATGGGCAAGGTCCTGAAGGGCGTTCCCGAAGGACAGCGCAGCGTTCCCGAAGGCGTGGTCACCGCCAAGACGGGCGCGGACCCGGCCGCGCCGCCCGAGGCGCGGGGCACTTCCGAATTCTTCTATCGCGAGTTCGCGCCCCAGCGGGAAGACGCCGTGCCCTCGGGGCCGGGGGCGCCGCAGGAGCGGCCGGAACGGCCCGCGTTCTAGCGTTGCCGCAATTCCACCGGCGTCCCGCACTGCTGCGACGCAAGCTTCGATACCGCGGCGAACAGCTCGGTGCCGTCGCGCGTGTCGCGCCAAGCCGCGCCGTCGTGCCGGAAATGAAAGCCGCCGGATTTCGCCGCCACCCAGATCTCGCGCGCCGCGCCGTGCCGGTTGATCACCATTTTCGAGCCGTCATCGAACTCGATCTCGATGACGCCAGTTCCCTTGGTCTGCACGTCGGCATCCGGCAAACTCGTGTCAAAGGCGCGTTCCAGCGCGGCCAGCGCGGCGCCTGCAAGGGACTCGAATTCGCTCTCGGTCATGGGGGACGATCCTGCTAACATGCCCATTTTAGCTGCCGATCCACCAGTCGCTCATTCGTAACTCCATGCGCGCCACCGCCATCGCAGTGCTGCTCGTCCTGCTTGCCGCCGGGTGTGGCCAGAAGGGCCCGCTTTACCTGCGCGACAATCCCCCGCCGGGCGTGAAGCCGCCCAAGCCCGAGCCCTACAAGCCGCTTCCGTATCCGAAAGAATCCGGCGAGGACGAAGGCGACGCGGCGGACAAGAAGTAGGCGGCAAGTGGCGTTCGCCTACCGGGACGGCGTTCTCTTCGCCGAGCAGGTTTCACTCGAGGAAATCGCGCAGCGCTTCGGCACGCCCTGCTACGTCTATTCCCGCGCCGCCATCGAGGCCAACTACAAACGGTTCGCGAGCGCGCTGGCCGGCAGGCCAGCGCTCATTGCGTATTCTGTGAAGGCGAACTCCAACCTCGCGGTACTCGCGTTGATGGCGCGGCTCGGTGCCGGGTTCGATATCGTCTCGGGCGGTGAACTCGCCCGCGTGCTCGCCGCGGGCGGCGATCCGCGCAAGGTGGTGTTCTCCGGCGTCGGCAAGAGCGAAGCGGAGATCGGTCAGGCGCTACGTGCCGGAATCCTGTGCCTGAACCTCGAATCGGAAGCCGAACTGGCGCGCGTCGATGCGGTGGCTGCGCGGCTAGGCGCGCGCGCGCCGGTCGCGTTCAGGGTCAACCCGGACGTCGATCCCAAGACGCACAAGCACATTTCCACCGGCTTGGCGCAGAGTAAATTCGGGATTGCATACAGCGATGCAGAGCGCCTCTGCCGCGATGCTGCGCGACGGCGCAACATCCAGTTGGTCGGTATCGGCTGCCACATCGGATCGATGCTGACCGATCCTGCGCCGTTCGCGGCCGCGGCCGAACGCATCGGCGCGCTTGCCTCGCGCCTCGAGGGCGCCGGCGTGCGCCTGTCGCATCTCGACCTCGGCGGCGGATTCGGCATCCGGTACCAAGACGAGTCGCCGGCGCCGGTCGCCGAATTCATCCGCGCCGCGCTCACGGCGATTGGCGCGCGCAAGGAGACCCTGATCGTGGATCCCGGCCGCGCGATCGTGGGCGACGCAGGCCTGCTGCTTGCCCGGATCGAGTACGTCAAGCCCGGCGCAGCGCGGAGTTTCGTGGTGGTCGATGCAGCGATGAACGATCTAATCCGGCCTGCGTTGTATGACGCCTGGCACGAGGTCCGCCCCGTGCGCGAGGCGGAATCCGGGGCCGCAACGGGTGTTTATGACATTGTCGGGCCCGTATGCGAGAGC
>Ga0335069_10012676_pt1 | contig 11849 bp, 6 predicted proteins | sample Lox_Sample_11_FD_206714 | JGI IMG/M metagenome (GOLD analysis project Ga0335069, IMG submission 206714) | Soil microbial communities from Loxahatchee National Wildlife Refuge, Florida, United States - Lox_Sample_1.1 | ecosystem: Environmental > Terrestrial > Soil > Wetlands | place: USA: Florida...
TCGAAATAGCCCAGGCATGCGACGATCTCCCGCTCTACGAGGAGCTTGCGCGGTATTACTCAGTAATGCTCACACAGACAGTCACTCTCGGTGAAGCCGAGCGTCAGTCAGTAAGCGAGATCGCACGACAGAGGCCACTGATGTCACAGCGAACGTTTCGTGCCGAATCCAACAAGATCGGGGATACTGAGTTGGGCAACGTACAGTGGCTCTACCCCGCAACGAAACTTCTGCGATCTATAACCCTGTTACCGCAGAATAAGCGATCGAACATATTGAAACAGTTCGCGGCCACGTACAGTGACTTCATTGTCAATGATCAACTTCTACGTTTTCTTACTCGCCCGGTTCGTCCCGCCCCCGGAGGAGGTCCTGACGTAGGGCGCGTCTCTGTATGGAAGCTCACGATGCAGGGGCTCAAAGGTGCAAGAGTATGGGACACTGCTATGTCGGACATAGATCTCTGGCTTCTCTCTTGCACAGCCGAGGTTCTTGGTGCACACGCCAATGATCCTGAACTGGTGCCACTTCGCCCGGAACAGGTTCTAGAACTAAGACGTGCGATCGAAGTTGGGGTCCTCTTCTTCCGCGGCAAGCGCACTCTTCACCCCGACACGAAAGACTTCGAAGGCAAAACGGTGGGAAGCACAACCCACTTCAATGGGGATTACGACACCCTTGATGAGTTCGACTACAGTGCAGTAACCGGTGGAGCATTTCCGAGGCCAGATCAGAGGCGCGCTATTCATAACCTCCCTTGGGACACATGTCACGCCTACCGAATTCCGATCTTTCTTCGTGCACTCTTTGACAATCGGAAAGCCACCGGTTCGGATTTTCCGCAGTTACAGGAGATGCGGCTGGAGACCAATCAGTATGTATACAGAGTGTTCAACGGCAATTTTTCCCGTCCGTTGTTCCGCAACTATATGGACGGTAACGACACCTGGTTCCGCGTAGACCAAAGTAGGGGCTATGGATATCCCCCCTCTGAGTATTGCGACATGCGCGGCTCCGATCGTCCCTGTATGGCTCCGGGACAATCCATGGCCTGGGGGCTTCTCTCTTTCGTCAACCCGGACCTTGTGAAACTCGAACAGGCGCTGATGTCTCTCGCTATGTCTACTGACTATGATGCGAAAGTATTTTGCGATCGCCACTATTCTTATCGTGGGCCATTTCGAGTTGTGCAGAATAGCTCACACACATATTACGGGGACCCTCTATTCTTTCTCGTTGCAGACAACGCTGACCTTTTTGTAAGGGACTCAGTCATAAACGTAGCCAGACACTGACATGTTTTGTAGTAAAGCTCTGTAACAACTGCCAAATCAACCACTCCACGTCTGTGGAAAACACATCATCAGATTAAACAACCTCTTAACGCCGTGTTGATGTTCTGACATTCATCAACACGTTACTCTCCGTCCGATCTAGTCGGGACAGCTAGTTTGTACATTGCGGGCTGTCACTTATGAATACAGAACCCTGTCTCCACCAGAGTTCTCGATAAGTATGCCGGCGCTCAAATCACCGGCATGCACCGGCCCCAAGTGTTGTCCTGAGCTGAGATGACCTCCGCTCATAACTCAACCCATTTACAGGAGGGGCGCACTCATTCTCGTCCCTCCCTCAGGAGCGTTTCGATGAAGCGTTTTACGATCGCTGCAGCGGTGGTTATCGCCACCATGCTTCTCTCCACAAGCCTGGTCGCTCAGCCGCAGGTGAAGTTCTTGGCGGCTGGTTCCTCCGCGATGTTTAACACGCTTGCGTACGCCGCGGATAAAGTCAACTCCGATGGCTACGTACTCTGTGGAAGTAACACGACCGGCAATCTCTGGTCTGCCGGTAAAAACGGTGATAACGGACCATACATTCTGGATAGCCGTGATGGAGCCATCCCGCACGAGCAGGGCGATTTGTGGGTCGCATGGGACGGCGCTGCCGATGGCAGCACCGCTCAAAAGATCTGCGCCATGATCTCAGTCGACTCGGCTGTGGGCGTGCGCGCGGCTCTTGCCACACCTGGGGCTACCCTGTTCATTCCCTCCGGCCTCAAGGGCACGCTTGGCCAAAAGAAGGTTACCGGAATCGACGACAGCACTGTGACCCTTCCGAACAACATTTACGCCGCTCTGAACGGAGCCACGATCGGTGTTGCAGCGACGGATGTTCGTCCTGAAGACGCGAAGTGGGCAACGGTTCGGGCGCTCACCACTCTCGGAGATGCGGTCTCAGACCCGAACCCGACCAACAACGGCACGGTAGGCAGCATCTTTCAATATGTCAAAGGGCTTGGATATGCCAGCAGCAATGCCAACATCGGCGTTACCATCCAGAGCTCAAAGAGCAGCACTGGCGCCACTCCGGTCAACTTCGCCCTCTACGGTAAGGATCCTTTCGGTAGCAATCCCGCGGTCTCAACCTCCTGGAGCACCATTCCTGTGGGCGCAGCCCCGGTGATCGTCGCCGCGAACACCAATACCGGGAGCGCATTTGCCGCCCCCGGTTGCAATAACGTCAACATCGCCGGCCTCTGCGGAGTCCTTGACGGCTCCTTTACCAACAGTGCCGATATCTGCGGTGGCGCCAGCGGCTCCACCCTCGTAACTTTCCTCCGTGAGCCTCTCTCCGGCACCTACAACACCATGGAGTACTCGGGTCCGGCCAGTTATCAGTGCTACAGCACTCAGGAAAAGGGTGTTGATCCTTCCAACAACAACCCACTGGGCGGAACGTATGCCTCAGGAAATACCGGTCGCTTCCGAGCGATCGGCACCAGCGAAATGGTGAAGGCCATCCGTGACTCCGTCAACTCGATCGGTTATGCGTTTTGGGGCTACGGCAACTTCTCTTCCAGCAACACCGGCGGTCACGAGCAGTACCTCACCATCGATAACGTAGACCCGCTGTTCGACAACCCGACGAGCCGTGGCAATGGTACGGGCACCTCCGTTCCCGGCAGCGCGTATACCTTCCCGGTCCAGAACGGCGACGGTACCTATCCGTACATCTCCTTCCCCAACGTCGCGAACGGCAGCTATCGCATCTGGACCACCTATCGCTTGCTGACAGCCAACTCGAGCTACTATGACTGGGCGAAGCTCTTCGCCACTGTTGCGCAGAATGACCAGATCTACAAGGTCTTCTCTGACTTCGTTCCGATGAGCCAGATGAAGGTCTTCCACGATCACTACTACACGGCCAATATCGGTGCCCAGAACATCCTGAATGGCTACTCCTGCGCGAATTACTACGAGACGGGTGGCGATGCAGGTGGTCTGGTTTACACCTGCCAGCAGGAAGCCGACTACGAGGCGGCCAACGCCAACGCGATGATTACCGGAAAGCACCAGTAACTCAACTTCCACGCAAATGCTAAAGGCAGGTTGTCCTGTGGCAACCTGCCTGCTGTATTTTACTCGATAAATTTCCGGTACTGCTCACCAGCTACACATGAATCAGCTTTGATTTGCACGCACTACGGCGCTCTTGCGTCAATGCGCTAGCAATCATGAATCATGGTCCAAGGAGTCACATTGCGGAGTCACTTGCTTCAATCGGCATTCATCATCACGCTTCTTCTATGCTCTTTCAGTCCCACGTGGCTTTACGCACAGGGTGTTGTGCCCGAACTGGTTACGGACTCCAAAACGGGGAAAGTGACTGTTAAGCGCACACCTGAAGATTTCTCCACTGTTAGCCTGCAAGGCAGCGAATTGCGCCTCGGCGAAGTGATCACTGGAGATGCCGAAATCACTCCTGCCTTTGTGCGCGAAGTGGACAGCGTTCAGTGGCGCGCGAATGACCCACTCGATCTATGGATCATTCGTCCGACAGGCGTAAAGAATCCGCCCGTTGTTCTCTATCTATTCAGTTTCCCATCTGACACCGAAATTTTCCGTAACGACGCCTTGTGCAAGCGTCTCGTTGCAAACGGAACCGCCGCCGTGGGCTTTGTCTCTGCACTTACGGGACACCGCATTCGCAGTGGGCGTCCGATCAAGGAGTGGTTCGTTAGCGAGTTGCAGGAGAGTCTCGCGACTACCGTGCATGACACGCAGATGGTCCTCAACTATCTTGAGACCCGAGGTGATCTTGACACGACTCATGTTGGAATGTTCGGCGAAGGGTCAGGCGGTACAATCGCGCTCCTTTCTGCAGCTGCTGATCCGCGTATAAAAGCAGTCGATGTCGTCAATCCCTGGGGTGACTGGCCGGACTGGCTCAGAGACACAAAACTCATCAAAGACACTGAGCGTGAGGGATTTCTGACCCAGGAGTTCCAAAAGAAACTCGAGCCACTGGAACCAGCTCTTTACCTTCCACGCTTAAGCAACCGAAAACTCCGCATCCAGTATGTGCAAGATCGCTTTCCGACTGCCGCTGCCAAACTCATGCGCGAGAGCATGCCTTCTGAAGCTGAAATTGTGACCTATAAGACGACTCGCGAATTCGTGCCCATCGCGTCCGGCTCGCAAATTTTTCAGTGGATCTCGGAAAAGACGAAGTCAGCAGAAGCGAAGCACGACGCTGTGCAGACAACCACGGCTGCACACGCAGCAGAAGATGGAGGCGCAAAGCAGTGAAGAAAATTGTTGCTGCAACACTGGCTGCATTTCTTGTGTCGTTTCTCACCGGGTGCAGTATTAATGACAGCACCAAACTGAACGGCTCAGGCACGCTGCCGTCCGGCGGCTCCGAACCCATCGCTGCGGGCAACTGGTTGATCACCGCAACTACGCAAACGAACCCAACGAGTAGCGCCGGCACGAGCTTTCTTCTTCGCGGCGTTCTCAATGGATCTTCCGGAGCTGTAACTGGAACGTTCCATACTGACAGTTCTTGCATGTTCGACTTCAACCATCCGCTCGATGGCGATCTCGCCACAGTGACCGGGTCGGTCGCTAACGGTGTCATCACGCTGACCGGGGCAACGTCGAATGGAGTGACTCTGAGCGTCACTGGAACGCTCAATCACGGCGAAACCATTACCGGCAACTACACCCTGAGCGCTGGCGCGAATAATGGGTGCGCACAGGGGGATTCCGGCAGCCTCTATGCGACATCTGTTCCTTCCATCAACGGAGATTGGTCTGGGGCATTCAATGTCTTTCTTGATAACACTCCACTTCTCGACCAGAATCAAAATCCTGTCACGGCAACCGTCAGCGTGACGGGACTTCAGCAGTCAGCGACTGCAAACGGTGATGGGAGTTTCCCGGTAACTGCCGGAAACCTGAAAGTTTTGTCGGCGAGTTGCTACGGTAATGGCGACATCGTAAATGGAATCAGCGGAACGATTGATGCGAGCAAGAGCAGCATCGATGGTGAGAAAGTGAATCTTTACATGAGACTCACCGACGGTAGTACCGCACAGATCCAAGGCAATCTGGCAAACCCAGGATTGGCTCTCCAACTTGGCTCAACGGGCAGAAAGGCTGTGCAGTACTCCAGCACGATATGCAACTCCAGCTCCGAGTTTGGTGGTTATTCCGCCACCGGAACCATGTGCCAGGTCGATGCTAACGGCAACTGCCGCATCAACTAGTCGCGATTGCCGAGCTTTTCTCTTGCTTGCAAAACGTAACGCGTGGAACGCGCCGGCGTTTCAGACAGTTTGAGCTTTCAGCACCACGAGCCGCGAAAGAGCAGTTCAAGTTCCCAATACCAACTAGAGGCAGACGATGAAATACATTCTGATCGCCGTGTTTTTGCTCGGGTCTTTCGCCAGCGCGCAGATCGCAAGCACATCCACGGCCGACCATTCACAGGTGTCGGCGCCAGCGGCAACAGCATCTGTCCTGAAGGGTTCGGTGAACGACAGCAGCGGAGCCGTCCTTGTAGGGGCCAACGTGACCGTCAGCATGGGCGGCAGCTCGAACTCGGCAACGACCGATGCCCAAGGCAACTTTGTCATAAGTGGAATTGCGCCGGGAACATACAAGATTGTTGTGACTGCCCCCGCTTTCAAAGAGCAAACATTCGAGAACTTCGCAATTGTGGCCGGAGAGAAAAACTATCTGGAGGTGACGCTGCAACCAGCCGGAACGACCGAAGTTGCCAATGTCAGTGGCCAGTCCACGGCACAGATTGAAACTGAGCGTTCGGAAATGTCCGGCACCCTCACGGAAAAGCAGGTAGTAACGTTCGCGCTCAACGGCCGCAACTTCACCCAGTTGCTCACTCTTACTCCTGGCGTCAGCAACCAGACGCAGCAAGATGAGGCCAAAGTGGGCGTTGCCGGCAGCGCCAAATTCAGTGTGAATGGCGGACGCGTTGAATACAACACCTTCGATGTCGATGGAAGCGATGTGCTCAACACCGGTATCGCAGCCAGCCGCGGTCACAGTACGCTCATGGTTTACCCCAGTCTGGATGCCATTGAAGAAATGAAAGTGCTCACCTCCAATTACGGAGCCGAGTACGGACGCAGTGCTTCCGGAACCGTCCTCGTCACTACCAGGTCAGGCACTCAGAATTTCCATGGAAACATTTACGATTTCATCCGCAATGAAGCTTTCAACTCCCGCGGGTTTAAAGACCCCGGTGGCGGCGCTCCGCTATATCGCCGAAACGACGGAGGGTTTACGCTCGGCGGACCGGTGTTCATCCCCGGGCATTACAACGTCAACAAGGACAAGACGTTCTTCTTTTTCTCTGAAGAGTTGCGTTCGGAGCGGTCGCCCTACACGTTCAGTCAGGCAGTGCCGTCACTAAATGAACGGCACGGGAATTTCAGCGACGTCTGCCCCGCTGTGGAACCGGGAGGTGGAACATCGTTTTTTCGCAACAACTACCCCGATTGCCCCTCGTACATCTCGCCTCCGGCCGTTCAAAACACGTTCGCCGGGAATATCGTACCCATCGACCCGAACGCGCAGGCGTATCTAACCAGCGGACTGGTTCCAATGGCGAACTCAGCGTCAGGATGTGATTTCCGCCTAAATGCAGGCGCGGTGACGAGCGACCCGGCCACTTGGCCGTGCTACAACGGCACCGTTTCTCCCAAGACTTATTGGCGAGAAGAACTCTTTCGCTTCGACCATAACTTCAACTCAAGCGTAAAAACTTCGATACGGTACATCAACGATACCTGGGACACGATGGTTCCGGCTCCGCAATGGCAATATGGGGGCTCACAGAACAGCTTCCCCACTGTCCTGAATCGCTTTTACGGTCCGGGCCTCAGTCTTGTGGGCCATATCACCGTTGTTCGCGGCGCATCGTTCGTTAACGATTATTCGATCGCTTTTACACGCTCTGTAATAACTCTCCATGACGTCGCCGGCCCCAATGCGAACCTTGCGCGGCCCAGCACCTTAGATAGCCCATGTGGCACGACGCAGAGCAGTTGCGGCATGGGCACTCTCTTTCCTTACACTGGCGGGAGCCTTCCTGGCGTAATCATCACCGGAAGCAATGCAGCCTATGGCGGAACGGGATTTCTCGCGGATACGTCGTACATGCCATGGAAGTTCTCAAATCCCACGATCTCCCTGCGCGACGACATCAGCAAGGTGATGGGCAAGCACACCTTCCAGACCGGCGTACTGATCGTGAACGCACAGCAGAGTGAAAGCAGCTCTGCAGTGGGCGCGAACACCGGCGATCTCCAGGGTTTGTTGACGTTTGGCAACGTCAGCAATCCAAGCAGCACGGGGAATGCCTTTGCCGACTTCCTGCGACTTGGCTCCTCCACGACGGGTCCCGCCAAGTACTTCCAGCAGGACAGTACTTGGAATAAATACACAAGCAAGTACTGGGTGGTTGAACCCTATGTCCAAGACACCTGGCGTGCAACTCCCCGCCTGAATGTTAGCCTCGGAGTGCGGTTCAGTATCTTCGGTAATTGGACACCTCTCAACGGACAGTTCTACAACATTGACCCGAGCAAGTTCGACTTTCACCTGGCGTCCGCGTTGAGGGTTGATCCACGTTACGGGTACCTGACCGATCCCAGCGGCCAGCCAATTGCGATTAGCGCGACAAATCCAGATACACGTACCATCAACGGGTTGGTACAGTGCGGTGAAAACGGTGTTCCCGATAGCTGCATGAGTACGCATTATTTCAATCCCGCTCCCCGCATCGGTGTCGCATGGGATCCTGCCGGAGACGGCAAGACATCTCTCCGCGCAGGCTACGGCCTGTTCTGGGAACACGGAACCGCTTCGGAAGCCAACGCCGGATCGCTTATCGGTAGTGCGCCCGGCGTTTTAAGCATGACGCAGGTTGGCGGTTGGGAGGGACTGTCCGGCAACGTGGTGGGTGGCTTCTCCTGGGAGTGCATCGGCGGTCAAGGCGTGAACTGCCTGCTCCCCACAGGTGGCACGCCCAAGGGGGCAGCTTATCCACTCTCGGTGATCTCCATTCCAACCAAGACCACCTGGCCCTATGTGCAGCAGTGGAGTGTGAGCGCACAGCATGAGTTTGCGAAGAACACACTCGGCACGATCGCCTACGTTGGCAGCAAGGGCACGCACCTCACAACGGTGAGCCAGTTGAACCAACTCAGTCCGGTCGCTGAATCTGACAACTATTTCGGCGCGCACGAACCTATTTACGCATACTCCAGCCCGACCGATGTTGGTGTCTGCAGCACATTCACCCCACTCTCTTCGGGAAGCCATTTGCAGGGCTACATCACTGCCAATGGCCACGTTTACTATCCCGGTGATCCGGGCTTCACGAATCTGCAGGTTGCCTGCTCAGCCATCAGCGTCAACACGTTGCGCAAGTACATCGGTTATAACCAGATCGTGGGACTCAGGAATGAAGCCAACTCGCAGTACAACGCCTTCCAAATGACGCTGCGAACCGTTCGCGGGCCGCTGACCGTTGGCGTTGGATATACATATGGACACTCGATCGATGAGGCCTCCGACCGCTATGCTTCCGCGCTCGGAAACTCCCTGGATTTCCATAGCAACAGGGCCAGCTCTGATTTCGATCAGCGCCACGCTTTGAATATCAACTACGTCTACCAGAAGCTTCCGCTCGCCGGTGCAGTGAACCACATCATGCAGTTCATGAGATGCGATGTGGCTGACAGGCAAAGCGCAGCGTGCGCTCCCGATGCGACCGTGAGCACTCCGTCGAAGTTTATCGAAAACGTTTTTGGCGGATGGGAACTGTCAGGGCTTACCACCTTCCAAACGGGAACGCCATTTAGCGTGATCAATGGCGGAAGTAACCTCGTCGGGGTACTCGACAACGCCGGCGTGGCGAACGGGTTCGGCGCCGGATCCTATCCAGATGTGGTCGCGTCCCCGTACTGCAACGAAAATCAAGCCAGCGGTATCGGACCACTACTTGGAAACCCATGCAAATTTGTCGCACCGCGCGGACTTACATTTGGGAGCGCGGGACGCAACTTCTTAAACAATCCGAGCCGAATCACCTTCGATATGGCTCTTACCCACCGCTGGACAATGCCGCGCGAACGCAGTCTGGAGTTTCGGGCCGAGGCTTTCAACGTCTTCAACATGACTCAATACCGCATCTACAACCCGGATAAAGGCAACACATCCAGCAACGTCATCACGTGTTATGGCAGCAGCGCCGCAAACCCTCCGAACCCTGCAGCCCCACCGGGTTACAGCGCAGGCGCACAGTCCTGTCTCGCGAACAGTGCATTCCTACGTCCGGTGGATGCGCACCGTCCTCGCACCATGCAATTCGGCCTGAAGTACGGCTTCTAAAACACATTCGCGGCACTGCTCGGCCCGTTATTGCGCGTTAGGGACGGGATTCAGGTTCCTTGGCCCTGCTCCCTGCATTCGATCTGCAAAATTCTGAAGCTTCGAAGCACTCAGCACGGGTTGCTCATTCCAGCCCGGGATAGGAAGGTTTCTGCAATGAGACGATTTTCTGTGATGCTCTGCACCGCGGCGCTCCTCATCGCCACCACCGCATGTGGCAGTCACAGCGACACTTCCGCGCAAGCCTCCGCGTCACTGACTTCCGGAAACTGGCTTTTATCCACGACGTCCTCCACCATCACAACGAACTCCTCCGGAGTTCCTGTTCGCACCTACAGCATTCTGCGCGGACCGCTTGCACAAACCGGCAGCTCCGTTTACGCCGCTATGGTCTTCGATGGAGGCACGCCCTTCTCCTATTCGGATCCGCTCCGGTGCTATATCAATCCTGCTCCGAATGCATTCTCCGGTACGGTCGACAACGGACTCACATTGAATTCCACTGCTGTCGGCAACTCGGTTCTGACGATAAGCGCACCCGTAAGTTCCGCAACTACGTTCACGGGAACATACGTCAGCACCGCGGGCTCTTTCTGCCTCTCCGGCGACACGGGCACCGTCTATGGCATCTACGTTCCTCCGCTCGCCGGCTCCTTTGGCGGAACGCTTCAGAACTTTGCGAAATATCCCAACCTTGGAGTTACGGCAACTTTCTCTCAGAGCCAATCTGCGGATAAAGTAGGACACTTCGCGCTCAGTGGCACTGTTTCGATGAAGAACTATCCCTGCTTCACCACGGGAACAATCGACAGCACGAGAAGCTATATCACAGGCGAGTCGATCGTACTCCTGGCGGCCGACACTAAAGGGGCGACCGTGAGCTTCTCGCAACCATATCTGCCGAGTCCTGACATCGCGTCGGAAGTGGACACGCAAGGCTTCTATCTCTCCGGTGGAACTTGTGGTTCCGAATATGTTTCTGGCAGCGGCGTTAAACTCGTCTTGCTGAAGCAATAAGTGCACGCTTATCCTCCGCGCTGGCAGGGGAACTCCAACAGTCCCGATTCCATATTCGATCTCAACAAGAGAGAACCAATGAACAGACATCTGGCGTTGCTATTCTTGTGCCTTGCTGGCGTTCTATGCGTCACTGCATCCGCTCAGGAGCTGACCTCTGCTTCCCCGGTCGCGGAGGAGAAGATCGACACCGCGCCCGCAGAAACATCGCATTTCGCAAAACCCACTGTCGCGTCGCTCTCCGCAACACTTCGCGTACCACAAACGAAAGTCCCCAAACTCGCGCTTTTGAATTCCTTAGGGGATGCGCCGTCAGCGACGACCGCTCCGAATCAAGATTCCACGCCGGCTGAACCCACATCTGCGAATGTCGCGAATTGGGCTTTTCACTCTGTGAATGCGGTCATGCTTGCTTCCACAGTGGCGAACGCAGAGGCCGCGATGAATTGCCCCACTTGCACCTCATTACCATCCTCACTACATCATCGGACCTTTTTCTACGGAGTCGGTCTGCCGGTCGACTTGGGCCTAGGCTTCATCGGATATGACCTCAAGAAAAAGGGCCATCGCTGGTGGTTCGTTCCAGCCCTTGCAATGACTGCTGCCAACGCCTACCTGACATATCACTGGACATCTCGCGCTCACTAGAACGAACGCAACGAAAGGTTCCCGATACTAAATAAGCCAATTGAGGACTGAATGCCGCTTGATTTGGCAATCTTAGTTTCTTCCTACGACGGATACGCTGACTTGTGGGAGCCATATTTCACGCTGTTTCACCGAAATTGGCCCGATTGTCCTTATCCGATCTATCTGCTCGCCAATTACAAGTCGTTCCCAGATCCCTCAGTGCGGATGGTCTTCGCGGGAGATGTTCGAGCGTGGCCTGAGAGCATGGCTATTGCGCTCGGCCAGATTCGGGAAGAGTACATACTTCTTATGCTCGAGGATCTCTTCATCGCGGAGAAGGTGAACACGACGCGATTTCTCAAATTGGCAGAATGGATCTACGTACGAAAACCTGCGTGTGTTCGTCTGTGGCCAGCTACAGGGATGACTCGCACTGAAGTGGAGGGTATTTGCCAGATTCCTTCGGGCGCCCCATATCGGTCATCGACAGTTCTTTCC
>Ga0335069_10012677_pt1 | contig 11849 bp, 8 predicted proteins | sample Lox_Sample_11_FD_206714 | JGI IMG/M metagenome (GOLD analysis project Ga0335069, IMG submission 206714) | Soil microbial communities from Loxahatchee National Wildlife Refuge, Florida, United States - Lox_Sample_1.1 | ecosystem: Environmental > Terrestrial > Soil > Wetlands | place: USA: Florida...
CGCGCGTACGCTCGGTTACGCTGACCAGCATGATGTTGATCACGCCAATGGCACCGAGCGCCAGTGTTATCAGTCCTACGGAGCCAAGGAACGCGTTCATCGCGTCGAAGATTTTGCCGACGGTTTCTGCGGACTTTACGGTGTCCCAATCATCGAATGCATCGGGATCGTGCCAATCGAAGCCGTGATTCGTTCCAATTGCGCGCCGTGCATCGTTGCGCGCCAGTTCATGCTCTCCGCGGACGCTCGGTTGGTAGTTGATGAACGAAACAGCTTTCTCGTTCCCCTCGCCCTTCATTGGGAAGAACATGGCCATGGTGCTGTACGGGATATAAATGCGCGAGTTGGTGGAGTTGTTGTCGCCACGCCCCACAGATTGAAGCGAACCCACGATCTCGAAACGCACGCCATTCAGTAGCAGGATGTTGCCGATTACCGGACGTCCCGGAAACAGGACCTTCACCAGTTCCGTGCCGACGACGGCCACGTTTCGCCGCTGCTGCTCATCGCCGTCGTTAAGCCAGCGTCCGGTCTGTATCGGCAAATAGCGGATGGTGTTGAACTGCGGCTCTACCCCGATGACCTGTCCGTTGTAGCTGCCGGTCTCGCTTACGGCTCGAATCTCCTGGCTCTGCAATACCGGAGAGGCTTCCTTTACGTGCGGTGCGGATTTGATCGCAAGATAGTCGTTGTAGGTGAGGTGGTACCACTTGCCGGAGAGTTGGCTGCCGGTGATCGCCGGGTAGCGGCCGCCCCACACGAACATGATGTTGTCGCCGAGGGCATCCATCTCCCGCCGGTTACCCGAACGGAAGCCTTCCCCGAGGCCCACCAGCAAAAGCAGGGAGCCGACTCCCCACGCAATGCCGAACATGGTGAGGAATGAGCGCATCTTGTGTGCCCAAAGAGCGCGAAAGATCTCCGCGAAGATATCGGCCACCAACTGCATGCCGACATTGTACGTCGCTCAACCGGCGGGTCTTATAGCAGACGTCACATGAGTGGGTGCGCATCCGGCGCATCCTGAAGCCGCTGGATTCGCTCGCAGATTGGCTTGCTGGCGACCCGTGCAAAGATTTACACAATGAAAAAATATTCCTGCCGGATCGATAAAAAGGACTTGAAATTGGCTCTCTTCGTTGTACAGTTCCAGAGTTTCTGGATCGCTTAGCTTTTACCTATCAGAGTTTCTGAACTTCCAAGCATTTCTGCTCCTGCAAATAACAATTTGGGCCGGACCGGGGCTGCAGTCAGAAAGATATGCGCCAAGGAGAGCTCAATGAGTTTAAAACGCTTGCTTGTTCAGTTGTTTGCTGTCGGTTGCACCCTCCTGATCATTGCTTGCGGTGACAGCAGCAAGCCAGTCAGCGTCACCGTTACCCCGTCCATTCAATCCACAACCGTGTCCGCGGGCTCCGCGGCCGTCACCCTGAACGCGACGGTTGCGAACGACAAAAAGAACGGCGGAGTCAGCTGGGCACTTTCTCCTTCGTCGGGATGCGGCACACTCAGTGGATCCGGTTCGTCTGTGACCTATACGCCACCTGCCGCGGCGACGCTGAATGCCGATTGCACGGCGACCATCACGGCAACGTCCGCCGATGATTCCACGAAGACCGGCAACGTAGCGCTGACGATCAAGGCGATCGCTGTTGCTATCACTTCCAGCAGTGGAACGACAACAACCTTCGGATCTGGAATGCCTGATGTGACGCTCACTGCGTCGCTCAACAATGAGGCCAGCGGCGCGAACGACACCGTGACGTGGTCGATCTCGAGCACAGGAGGCGCGGGCCGTGCCCGTCCTCTCTTGACCGGGCTGACGTCAGGTTGCGGCACCCTGTCGGCATCAACGGGCACAACGAACAAATACACCGCGCCGACAAGCCTAGGTTCCGCATGTACAGCCACGATCACGGCGGCTTCCACCATTAACAGCCATCAGACCAAGACGGTGACTTTTACCGTGAACCCGATTGCGGTGACGATCACGGGGCCGGCCAATCCGGTCACGGAATTCGCCGACAAGGGCGCGATCACACTGACCTCGAGCATTACGAATGACGGCGCCAACGCAGGGCTGACCTGGACGGTTGCGCCTGCGAGCGGGTGCGGCACGGTAAGCGGCAACGCGACCTCTGCAACCTACACGCCGCCATCGGCGCCTTCGGCGCGGTGCACAGCGGTGGTCACGGCGACTTCAGTTACCGATTCGAGCAAGTCGGCGAGCGCGCCGACCTTCACAATCAATCCCATTGTTTCGGTTGCACTGGGCAGCACGCCAGGTTCTCTCGCGGAGGGCGCGACCACTGGCGTGAGCGCGACGGTAACGAACGATCTTGGCACTCAGGGGGTGACGTTTGCAGTTTCACCCTCCACTTGCGGCTCGCTCACCAATGTGACGGCAACCAGCGCGACGTACAACACGCCAACCTCCCTGGCCTCGGCGTGCACGGCAACTGTGACCGCCACTTCGAAAGCTGACGCAGCCAAGATAGCTTCTGCAAGCATCGCTGTGAATCCGACATCAGTGAGCATCACGTCACCGTCGGGTGCGCAGAATCTCGCTGCCAATGCAGGAAACGTGACGGTTCAAGCCGCAATCACGAACGACGGGTCGAGCCAGGGAATGACTTGGTCTATGAGCTCGTCGCCTGCGTCGCCTGCTTGCGGTACGCTCACTCCGAACGGCACATCCGCGACCTACGCGCCTCCCACGGAGAGCGGCATGAGCGCGGCGTGCACGGCAACCGTGAAAGCAGCCTCAACGGCCGACTCGCAGCACTTCGCAAGTGTCGCGATTACCGAGAACCCGGTGTCGCTCTCGGCGATCACCGGCGCGCCGTCGCAAGGCGTAGCGCAGCACTCATCGGCCATCACACTCTCCACCAGCATCTCCAATGACGCCACCAGCGGCGGAGTGGGATTTACGCTGACTTCCGGCGCCTCATGCGGTTCCCTCGGAACCGTGGGACATACCGGCAACACCTTTACGGTTAACTTCACGCCTGCGATTTCGGTCAGCAGCAATTGTGTTGCGACGATCGGGGCACAATCGGTTTACGACGGCGCGCGCCAGGTGCAGGCAAACGTCACCGTGCTGCCGCTCACGGTCAGCATTACCAACCCGGCATCCAGCCCGGCTAGCGTGACCGTCAACGCCACGCAGACGTTGACAGCCACAACCAGCAACGATGTGGGCAACGGCGGGGCTACCTGGGCATTGAACCCGCTAACAGGCTGCGGAACCCTCACGGGCACCGGCTCGAGCGTAACGTTTAATGCGCCAGCTGTTCTCTGCTCGGTCGTGGCAACGGCGACTGCGGTTGACGACAATACGAAATCGAAGTCGGTCACGCTGAATATCGTGGCGGCGCCGATCTCGGTCGGTATTTCTCCGGCAGGGCCGTACACGCTGGACGCGACCAACAACAACGGCCAGAGCCAGCTCAACCTGAACGGCACCATTCAGAACGATATTGGCAATGCAGGCATAAGCTGGAGCGTCTCCAACGCGAGTTGCGGCTCGGTTGTGAGCGGTACGTCGGGCGGTGTGCCCGGTGGCATGGCAACGTTCACCGCAGCCAGCGACAGCGGGCTGAGCGGCAACTGCGTAACCAACATCATTGCAACATCGGTTTACGACCCGACCAAGAAGGCGCAATACCAGGCGACGGTTTACCCGATATCGGTGAGCCTGAGTCCGAACACGCAGCAGGCAGTGACGGCGGGAGGCCAGCCGATCAACTTCACCGCGACGGTGAACAACGACGCCGTGCCCGGTCCGGGGACAGCAAACAGCAGCGCGGCGCATTGGGGCGTCACTTGGAGCTTCCAGGGTGGCGTGAACAACTGCGGCACGCTTACGAACCAGACCAATACGTCCGCGACTTACACTCCACCGGCTTCGGGTCCCTGCCAAGTGACGGTGCAGGCGGCGTCGAATGCAGATGGTTCGAAACTCGCGAGCACACAAATCAACGTTTCCGCCAGTTCGGCATCGGATGGCAAGCACAACAGCTATCTGAACGGCCGCTACTCGTGCGTGCTGAACGGATACCTCGACAGTGATTCCTCTCGCTGGGCGTCACTGGTCACGTTCGTGGCTGATGGCAGTGGCCATATCACCAGCGGCAGCTTCACTGGCAGTGGCAGGACGCTCGGTTCGAGCAGCGGTACGTTTACGGGTACCTACAGCGTGGACACGAGCAACAACGCGCTGTTCAACCCGTCGAGCGGTCTCGCAAAGTCCGGCGTAGCGTCGCCTCAATACATCATGGCCCTGAATAAGGTGACCGGCACGACGGCGGATACCATCCGTCTGATCGAGGCCGATGATCTCGGCGCCAATCCGTCTGGGATGCGAGGTAACGGCGTCTGCTATCTCACCGCGACATCTTTCTCGGCCTACAGCGGCGGTTATGTCTTCTCCGTTGGTGGGGAGGATGGCAGCGGAGCGCCGAAAGGAGCCGTTGGTCAAATTTCAATCAACACCAATACGATTGTTTCCGGTACCCTCGACCAGCAAAAGGGCAACGCATTCGGCAGCAGCAGTGTCACTGGTTCGGTTACCACTCCGGACAGCAGTGGGCACTTTACCGGAAGCATCACCGCCGCCGGCAAGACCAATAACTGGGCGTTCTACGTAATCGACGCGAACCGGGCCCTGATGATGCAGACTGACTCGGGCGGAGCAAGTTCCGGGCAGGTTCGTAAACAGCAGCAGTCGAACTACTCGATGGCGCAATTCCAGGGGCCGCTCGTGGCCTACGGCAACGGGGCGGACGTCAGCGTGAGCAGCGGTACAGTCTCTGAATACGGCACGCTGATTGCGCAGGGCACGGGAAGCGGGAGCGGCGGCAGCGGTACGCTGACCTTCCATACGTCCGTGCAGACCGGCTTCGATACGGCAGGCAACAACTACAACTACACGCTCAACGCTTCCGACACAGTTAACCTGGCAATGCCCGTTACGGTTACGAGTAATGGGCGCTTGGTGATCACGCAGGAAGTCGGCGCGATCTACGCCTACCTCTACGACAACAACACGGCCGTGTTCCTCGATGCTTCCGGAGACGGTGTCGTTGTCAATGTTGGCCTTGGCTGGGCTGAGCCGCAGTCGGGGTCGATGACCGACAGCGCCATCGCAGGCAGTTACATGTTCGGCGACGTGCCTGAAGTGAACGCGATGTTCAGCGGCTCGACCGGAGTTGTGAGTGTTGCGAGCACCGGCGGCATCACTGGCACCAGCAGTGACGCCAGCCAGGGTGTTTTCAACTTCATGAGTCCGCTCCCGTCAGGCATCACCTACACCTGGGACGGCAACGTCAACAGCGCTACGGGCCACACGTTTGGCTCGTACGGCTTGATTGACATCAATCAGGGTGGTGAGGCAATGAACTGCATTTCGATCACGACGGGAAGCGCGAACTTGACCAACAGGTTCGTTTGCAGCCAGCAATCCGGCCCGAACGTGATGGTCATGCAACAGTAGTGAGGAGTGTCTGTGACTCAGAGCCCCGTTTCGGCGGGGCTCGTTTTCATTGTTTTTCAGCTGTACGGTTGATCTTGCCGAGCATGTCACCTAGGTAATCGTCGATTGTGCTTTGGAATCCGAGCTTGTCTGGGTAGAATACGCACAGCTGAACTCGTCTCGTGAGGTGGCTCAAAGGCCGCCTGCTGGCGTCATTGTGCGTCAAGCAGCGTTGACATGCTGCTCAGGATTGCGCTACGCTTGGAGTTCGGCTGTCCTGCGGTTGCCCGCCTGACGGTCCCCGTTGCGGAGTTTCTGCTGACGGGTAGACGCCCAGAGCACCCCGGTCTTTATTTCAGGGTACAAGGGAATCCCGGCAAGTTTCTTGCCCGGGATGTCTTCGGTCGAGCGGCTTCTCGTGTTTCTCAATATTGGGAGAGTTTGGAATGTCTACGTATTTCCCCAAGGGGGAGATTGCGCGCAAGTGGTATGTGGTTGACGCTGACGGTCAGACGCTGGGCCGTCTGGCTTCGCGCGTGGCCCGTATCCTTGCCGGCAAGGATAACCCCCGCTATACGCCGTTTTTGGATATGGGCGATCACGTTGTCGTGATCAATGCCGCAAAGGTCAAGTTGACGGGCATGAAGGCCGGTTCAAAGGTCTATCGCCACTACACGGGATTTCCCGGCGGCCTGCGGGAAGAAGAGTTCACCAAGCGCATGGAGCGCAAGCCCGAGCTGGTGGTTCAGGAAGCCGTCGAAGGCATGTTGCCCAAGAGCAAGCTTGGCAAGGCCATGGCAAAGAAGCTGAAGGTTTATCGCGATGCGCAGCACACGCATCAGGCGCAGAAACCGGAAGCGCTGGCTGCGCCCGGTCGCAGAGATTAAGAGAGAAGAGTATCTATGGCTGATCTGGTTCAGTATTACGGTACGGGACGCCGCAAGTCGAGCGTGGCTCGCGTGTTTTTGCGCCCCGGCAGCGGCAACTTCACCGTCAACGGCAAGCCTTTTGACGAGTACTTTGTCACCGACGCGCAGCGCATTATCGCCAAGCAGTCGCTGGTTCTCACTGAGACGGCGCAGAGCTTTGACATCGTGGCGAACTGCTCTGGTGGCGGCGTAACGGCACAGTCGGGCGCAGTGCGCATGGGCATTGCCCGCGCGCTGCAGGAGTTCAACCCCGAACTGCGCGCAAAGATGAAGGCCGAAGGTTTCATGACCCGCGATGCGCGTCAGAAAGAGCGCAAGAAGTACGGTCAGAAGGGCGCTCGCAAGCGCTTCCAGTTCAGCAAGCGTTAGAAACATCGTTGGTGGCCCACGCAAGCCTTCGCTGCTTGCGTGGGATCATCAGCTGGATGCGAACTGGGTTTTCGAGATTGCAAGGCGATGGGATGGTTCCGGCATCGCTTCCGCACCTGAAAGTACCGGAGCTAAATCTTCCCGCACCCGCGAAACACGGGGCGGGTCACGGGAATTGAATCTCAAGGCGGCAGGATCGCGCCGGGGGATGCAATCCAACAAAAGGAGGTTCAGTGGCTAACATCACGATGAAAGAGCTGCTCGAAGCTGGAGTTCACTTCGGGCATCAGACCAAGCGCTGGAACCCGAAGATGAAGGAATACATCTTCGGCGAGCGTAACGGGATTTACATCATTGACCTGCAGAAGACGCTGAAGATGTTCAAAGAAGCGTCCAAGTTCGTCACTGATCAGACCGCCGAAGGCAAGACGGTTCTTTTTGTTGGAACCAAGCGCCAGGCGCAGGAAGCGATCGCAGAAGAGGCCAATCGCTGCGGCATGTTCTACATCAACCAGCGCTGGTTGGGCGGGCTGCTCACCAACTGGGTGACCGTGCAGAAGTCGGTGAAGCGTTTGAAGGAGCTCGATGAGATGGCCACCGATGGCCGCTACGAGCTACTGCCGAAAAAGGAAGTGGTGAAGTTGGAGCGCGAGCGCAAGCACCTCCAGGCCAACCTCGCCGGCATCAAGAATTTGAACCGACTGCCCGACGTGCTCTTCGTCATCGACTCGAACAAGGAAGCCATTGCGGTGAAGGAAGCCCGCAAGCTTGGCATCCCGGTTGTCGCCGTGGTTGACACCAACTGCGACCCGAGCGAAGTCGACTACGTCATTCCGGGTAACGACGACGCACTGCGCGCCATCCGCCTGTTCGCCTCCAAGATCGCGGATTCTTGCGTGGAAGGCGCGACTGCTGCAAGTGACAAGCAGATCGCCGACATCCAGGCGGGCATCACCGCAACGGCCGCTGCCGCAGAGGCTGCTCCGGAGTCGGAAACTGCCGCTGCCGCAGGTGCCGAAGACGTGAGCATGGAAGATGTGCTCGGCAAGGGCGTGCGCAAACAGCCGGTTTCGGAAATTGACGCCGACGTGGACGACGCCGCGGTGGAGAGCCGCTAAACGGTTCGTTGGAACTGAGTTCAACAACGACCCGCGCTGCTCTCATGCAGACGCGGGTCGTTTTGTGAGAAGCAGGTTCGGTGTTTGAAGGGACACGGTTTCAGCCGTGCACGAAAGATGGGGAAAAGGCCCTGAGATTGTGCCCTCAGCGGCTAAAGCCGATTTGCAGTGAACGATGCTGCGGCACGCCCGAAGGCGTGCCCTTTTAAAGACGTACACTGCACGGTAACAAGTTTTCGCTAGTCTACAGTCGGCGCCGTGGGGCAAGAGTCAGCGTGCCTCCGCGAAGAATGCACTTAAAAGCTTAGGAAGCAAACAGGAAAGGTTTTTCGATAATGTCCGAGATTACCGCAACAATGGTAAAGGATCTGCGCGAGAAGTCCGGCGCGCCAATGATGGATTGCAAGAACGCTCTCACTGAGGCCAAGGGCGACCTTGAGCAGGCGTTCGTTATTCTGCGCAAGAAGGGTATGGCGTCGGCCGCAAAGAAGGCTGCCCGCACCACGAGCGAAGGTTCTGTCTCGAGCTATATTCACGCCGGCGGCAAGATCGGCGTGTTGCTCGAAGTGAACTGCGAGAGCGACTTCGTCGCCCGCACCACAGAGTTCCAGAACCTGGTGCACGATATTGCCATGCACATCGCCGCCGTTGATCCGAAGTACATCCGCCGCGAAGATGTGACCGAGGCCGACCTCGCGCGAGAGAAGGAAATCTTTATGGCGCAGGCTATGGCCAGTGGCAAGCCTGCAAACATCGCCGAGAAGATGGTGACCGGCAAGATGGCAAAGTTCTACGAGGAAGTTTGCCTGCTTGAACAGCCCTTCATTAAGGAGCAGACCATTTCGGTGCAAACGCTCATCGCTTCGGTCATCGGCAAACTCGGCGAGAACATCTCCGTCCGTCGCTTCGCCCGCTTCAAGGTCGGCGAAGCCACGGAGACCATCGCGGTCACGAAGCCAGCAGCGGCAGCAGAAGTAGCAGAGTAGTTCAAGTCATTCGCAACAAAGATGGGGTGGACATTGTCCGCCCCGTCGTTGTTTTTGGCAGAGGTCATCCGCTGCCATCTTTGCGCGCATTGACCCTATTTATTGCTTCTTCTCGAACTCTAAGTGCCGACTGCAAAGTCTTGTGTGCGGGAAGGTGATATTTGCTCCGCGAAGTATCGCTTCGTGTTCCGGCTCGACATGCGGAGGATTGTATTCAGCCCAGAATTCGTAGTAGCCCAAGCCTGTCTGATTCAACGGATCCATCTCGGCGCGGGTCTTGATTAATCGCAGAGATTCACCCGGGCGTAGGACTTTCCACTTCGCAGCGCGCTCCAGGGGGCCTTTCTCCCAAGCTGCGTCAACGATACATCCGTGTCCGCCTCCTTCAGCCTGACTGGGCTTAGCGGGACGAAAATGAACGCGCAAGGCGACCTCCCCATCGTGGACATTGACGCATCCTAGCGTTGGCTGAGGCAAATGGATGTCATGACCGCTCACGTTCACAAGTTCGAACACAAAGACGGTTGGGAGGCCGTCGAGGGATTCGGCCACCTGGATGCGTAATTCCATTTCCGCGGTCGCCAGAGGCTGCTTGTCTCGTTGCTGTTCCCTTGCGGACTGTTGCGCAATAAGGCTGGCGGAAAGCAACAAGACAGTGAACATCCATCGCATTAGCATCATTGCATTTTCCTGCTCACGAACTCGGCGCAAAATTGATAAGCCGGGTGCCGGATACCCCAAGATCGGCGCGGAGCGCCTAACGTGTGGCTTTGTGTGGACCTCGCACCCTGGTTAGCGACCCACGCTTGGCGAACTGGGGCATTCAATATATATATATGCTCTATATGCCTGAAATCCGCATATTGTCGGTCCAAATTTCAGCCCCGCTGAACCCCCGCTTACCCCTCAATCATTTACACTTGATAGGGTAGTCTGAGTACTGGGCTCCCGCGCAAATTCGGCACCGCAACGGTGCAGCACTGATAGGACGGAAATGGCGGAACCAATCTACAAGCGCATTCTTCTCAAGCTTTCTGGTGAGGCGCTGGCTGCGGGCCAGGGCTTTGGCGTTGACGACGATCGCGTAGCAGAGATCGCCGCCGAAGTGGCGGATGTGCATCGCCTCGGTGTCGAGATTGGCATCGTGGTCGGTGGCGGAAACTTCTTCCGCGGCACGCAAAGCAAGGACATGGATCGCGTGCAGGCCGACCACATGGGCATGCTCGCCACGGTCATCAATTCGCTTGCGTTGCAGAGCGCGATCGAAAAGCAGGGCGTGTTTACGCGCGTGATGAGCGCGATTGAAATGCACCAGGTAGCCGAGCCTTACATCCGCCGTCGTGCCATTCGGCATCTTGAGAAGGGACGCGTGGTAATTTTCGGCGCGGGAACCGGCAATCCGTACTTTTCGACCGACACGGCCGCCTCGCTGCGCGCGGTTGAAATCGGCGCAGAGGTGATCATGAAGGCCACCAAGGTCGACGGCATCTACGACGCCGACCCGATGAAGGTCTCGACCGCGACAATGTTCGAGGAGATCAGCTTCAGCGACGTGCTGCACAAGAATCTGAAAGTGATGGACGCCACCGCCATCAGCCTTTGCCGCGAGAACAAGCTACCCATCCTGGTGTTCAACTTGAACACGCGTGGAAACATCGCGCGCGTTGTAACGGGCGAAAAGGTCGGCTCGCTGGTGACGGCGTAAGGCACCGACATGAGTTCCGGATTTCCTGTGTAAGCAAAGGAAGCTTGCATGGGCTCCCAAGTGGAGAACTGCTCCACACGAAACGGCATGGCACTTTCCAGACGCGATTTCATGAAGGTGAGTGCTGCTGCCGTTGCTGGCGCAGGCGCCCTCTCCACCCTGGGGGTGAGTCTTCACGAGCCTCACGAAATCGTCGTTAGCCACATTTCTGTTGTTCTCGACCGTCTGCCTGTCGCGTTCGATCATTTCCGCGTGGCGCAACTCAGCGACATCCATTTCAATTCCTTCATGACGCGCGAGCATCTTGAGAAGGTGGTGAGCACAATGAACGCGCAGAAGCCCGATCTCGTCCTGCTCACCGGAGACTTCGTCACCTCGCATCACCGCAAAAGGGATCTCGGGTCCGCCGAGCAGTGTCTGCAGATTCTGAGCGCACTGCAATCTCCGCTGGGACGTTTTGCGGTTCTGGGCAATCACGACAGCCAAGTAGGCCCCAATGCGATGTCCGAATTGATTGCGTCAACCGGCGTCACGGTCCTACGCAACCAGTCGCATCCCATCGAGCGGAACGGGGCGCGGCTCCACCTGGTTGGAGTGGATAACGTCACCGCTGGCCACGCGCGTCCCGAAAAGGCTTTCGGCGACGTTCCGCAAAATGAATGCTGCATAGCGGCTGTTCATGAACCGGACATCGCGGATGAGCTACAAAAGTTTTCGGCTGATTTTCAGATGTCGGGACACTCGCATGGCGGACAGGTGCGCGTTCCGGGGGTGGGCGCAGTAGTACTTCCTCCCTTCGCGCGAAAGTATCCGCGGGGTGCGTATCGAGTGGGGCAGTTGCAGTTGTATACAAACAGCGGGATCGGCGTGATCGGCTTGCCGATTCGTTTTATGTGCCCGCCTGAGGTATCGATCTTCGAGCTCAGAACTGCCGCAAAAATGGCATAGGGTGCCACCTTCGGCGCACGGCGCCTAAAGTGAAAGATGCGCTCTGCTCCCCACATTTCTCCCCAATACCCTCAGGTACCACATTCACCAATTACGGGAGGATACGGAGCACCCTCTCGCGTGCTCGAGCACGCCCCTATTGCGGTCTCGTTTATAATCACTGTTCGTTTGAGGATTTACGAGGAGCACTTATGGCTCAAGTCAGCATGGCGGCTGTGCCCGCACTCAAAGACATTTACGTTCAACTAAAAACCCGCATGGATAAGGCGGTTGAAGATTTTCGCCGCGATCTGGCGTCGCAGCGAACTGGACGCGCTTCGG
>Ga0335069_10012678_pt1 | contig 11849 bp, 9 predicted proteins | sample Lox_Sample_11_FD_206714 | JGI IMG/M metagenome (GOLD analysis project Ga0335069, IMG submission 206714) | Soil microbial communities from Loxahatchee National Wildlife Refuge, Florida, United States - Lox_Sample_1.1 | ecosystem: Environmental > Terrestrial > Soil > Wetlands | place: USA: Florida...
CGGTTTCCAGGATGGATGGTCGACTGTCTCGTCTGCGTACGCATGGCTCCCCCTCTCGCTCGCCGCCGATCGATTTCCACCGTTGTCGCCGCGCGTGTAGCACAAACGCCGGGCCGTGCGAAGCCAGCCCAACGGGGGCTCCGGTGTGCCCGCGCCGAGCCCCCGTGCGGTTCGATTGCAACATCGGCCGACACGGCGGCGAGATTCATGAAGCGCCGTCTCGACCGTCAGCACCGATGGGAAGGCACACCTCGCATCTTCGGCAACATCGCCGACGCCGTCTTCGGCGTGGAACGTCGGAGTGTGCCGCGCTTTACCGCCAGTCGCACAGGCGGCAGGGCTGCGGCTCTTTCTCAGCGGCGTACTCATAGGCGGTAGCACGGCGGACGCGACACCCTACCCCGCCCTTCCAGTACGCTGCTACCGACGCGCCTTCGTTCGCGCCGCCGCCAAGCCTTCGTCGAGCAGCGCGACCATCACGCGCTGCTTCGACGTGTTCAACGTGTGCGCCATCTCGGCGCTGGCATTGGCGACGTGGCTAGGTACCTTGATGTTCATCACGGTTGATACACCGGGCTTTCGTGCCTTCAAGTCGGCAATGCGTAATTCGGAGCGGTTGGGCTGGTCATCACCTCTCTTCATAGCGTTGGTCTCGTGCCGTCCCTCGGACACCGCTCCTATCCCGTGATAGTCGATGTGCACAACGCGCACCGGCGGGTCCGGCACTTCTTCGCCGTCGCTGGAGCAGCATCATGAGCCAGGGCACCGGGGAGCGCGGCTTCGGCTCATGCTCGTCCTTCAGAATCCTCCCGCCATACACGTGTCTCTGTGCAGTGCCAGGAGATGCATCAGCGCGCTGACCTCGTCCCAATGGGCTGCCCGGCATTGTGATTGCTCGTTCACAGCCAACGATGTTGAGGACGCTGAAGACGACGCGCGCGCTGTCACAACGCTCGCCTGAGTTCGTGCCGATGCGCGCCGACCGGCATCTGGAAGCGCCCATCGCATGCGGCTGTGAGGCAGACAAGGTCAGCGCGGTGCACACGTACTTGCGCGAGCATTTTCCCGACTACATACGGCGCGACTTCCATGCCCCCACCAGATTGATGCAGGACGGGCTCCCGAGACCGCACGCTGATCATCATGTGGTCGGCCTCGAACACCAAGACGTCCTTCCCCACTACGTGATCCTGCGGAACGAGTTCTGGGAACACGCCCTCGATGATATCGAGGCACGCTTGCCGCAGTGGAATCTTGCCGCCACGCTGGGCGCGTACCGCATCATCATCGTCTCGCACGACGGTGCGTCTGCGCTGTGAGGCGTATGCCCATCGTCCAGTAGCACAACAAAGGGTATCCGCCATGGGATGGCTGTTTGCAGCCCATCCTGTCACCCGCCGCCCTCGGTGCCCCCTCACTAGGGCGGCGGGTCGCCCCCCCGTTGTGGGTTGGTCAATCGGTTGTCTCTGAGTGGGTGTACCTGCCGGTGTGAATCTTCTTGCGGGCGGTCATCACACGGGCAGACAAACACGGGACAGACACCAGAGCAGCGCGTCGAGACGCCGATCGAATCTGCGACACCAACACGCAACGCAGACGGGCGATCCGCCCACCGCACGACACCCACGCACTCGGGCACTCACGAGCAAATGCCTGATGACGCTTGTTCTTGTCGGTGAGATCGCGGCTGCCAAACCTGCTACGGAAGCAGCATGGCGAGCCCCGTGCGTCTTGGAATCCTCCGGCTCATCGCTCTCTTCAAGCTGTTCAAGGCGCTCCTGCTGCTTGCGTCATTAGCGATGGTCTTCAACCTCGTGCGCCAGGATGATCCGGCGCACACGGTCATCAGCTGGGCGCTGATGTTTCATGTGGATCGTGACAACCGCTACCTCAGCGCGGGCTTGGCGGCACTGCTCCATCTGAACCCGAAGCAGCTCGAGGTGCTCACGCTTGGCACCCTGCTGTACGTCATTCTCTTCTCCGTCGAGGGCGTCGGATTGTGGGGCGCGAAACTTTGGGCCGAGTACCTGACGATCATCGCGACGGCCGGATTCGTTCCCGTGGAGTTGCACGAAGTCGTCAGGAGCAACAGCTCCCCGAAGACGGTGACGCTCCTGCTCAACATCGCCACCGTTGCGTACCTCGTGATCCAGGTGCGGCGGCGAGGACACAGGGGCGCAACGACCCGTGCATCAGGACCGGCCGCTTGACCACAGGCGCCAGTGGGTCGATCATTCGTCGTAACCATGACCGCCCCAGCAAGCTTCAGACCGCGTGCGGCGCGATTCTTCTTCATGCAGCTCGGGGGGTTGGTGACCATCATCGTCTACTTCACGGTCTTCGGAACGAGCGGCTACTCCGTGAGTGGCCTGCACGCGGCGCTGTTCGTCGCGCTCGCCATACAGAGCGGTTACGTCGCGTTGGCATCGTCGCAAGGCGAGCTGAAGCAGTTCGATGTGGGGCTATGGTTGATGTTCGCGCTGGGGGCGGCTGCGGCGCTCGCCAACGTCGCGCCTGTCGTCGGGGGGTCGGGATGACGGCCAACAAGTGGCTGCCAGCGGTTTACCTCAAGGCATTCCCACCCGAGTTACCGACCTTGGCCGAGGCGGCGATTATGAGCATGCCGTTCGTCTTCGACCAGAGCACCGCCGGCGGTGTGCGCGCCGACATTCAGTTTCGTGTCAGGGGCGCCGAGCCGGGCAGTTACTGGCTGCGCATCGCCGACGACCGCTGCACAAGCTTTGAGGGCAAGGCGTCGGCGCCGCAAGTGATCATCGACAGCCCCGACACGGTCTGGATGCGGATCGTACGCGGCGAAATCGATGGCGCGCAGGCGCTCGCCTCCGGACTCTTCCGCATTGAGGGAGACGCCACCGTTCTCGCGTCGCTGAGCACCTGGTTTCCAGCGCGGCGCTGAGCAGCCGGGTCACTTCCTCGCAGCTCACGATCGCTGGCAGCTTCTGCGCCTCCTTCGCCATTGGAATGGAAACTCGTTGCGTATGCGCCCCAGCATGCCCTCACAGAAGAGGCGCAGCGCGCACACCGCTTGACGGCACGTGGTCGATGCGAGCCGGCGCCTCTCGATGAGATGGCACCAGCTATTCTCGTACATCACGGTCGGTGAGTTCGTCGGGTGTGAGCGGCGATAGTCCCTCGCGACTCCGTCATGGCGCGCTGGCGTGCGCTCTCTGGCACACCGCGCAACGGTTTCAATAGGGGCCATCCGCCTGTCGCTGGCACAGTGCGGGTGTGCAGTCCAGAGTAGGCAGCGCGAAGAATAGGGTACGGACTCCCCCTGGTCAGCCGAGTGGCGCGATGCTTGCCTACAACGGCGACGATCGATGCGTTCGAACTGGAGGTTGTCGGTGATGGCTGGATTCGATCGAGTTACCGCCCAGGGGTCGAGCTCGATGGCGAGGTCGCCCGTTGCGTGGACGTTGTTGCTCGGACTCGCGCTCATCAAGCTCGGCATCCACTTGCTATCCGGCATGTTGACGTACGGCTACATGACCGACGAGCTGTACTACCTCGACTGCGCCGATCATCTCGCGTGGGGCTATGTGGACCACCCGCCGCTTTCAGTCGCGCTCTTAGCGTTGGTACGCCTGACGATCGGTGACTCCCTCATCGCGCTGCGGCTGGTGCCGGCGTTGGCCGGCTCGGCGACGATCGTGCTCGTCGGCCTCATGGCGCGTGAGCTTGGAGGCGGCCGCGTCGCGCAAGGCCTCGCCGCCTTGGCAGCACTCGTGGCTCCGGTCTACTTCGGTATCGACGCGTTCTACTCGATGAACGCCTTCGAGCCGGCGCTGTGGGCGCTCGCCGCGTATCTCTTGCTGCGGCTCGAGAATGGCGCGCTTGTGGCTGCCCGTTGGTGTAGTCATCGGACTCGGGCTGCTGAACAAACTCAGCATGATGTGGTTCGGTCTTGGCCTGGGGGTCGGTCTGCTCCTGACGCCGCAACGCCGGTGGTTGCTGACGCCATGGCCGTGGTCCGCCGGCGCGATCGGGCTGGCGCTGTTTGCGCCCCACATTATGTGGCAGGTACACAACGGCTGGCCAACGCTGGAGTTCATGCGCAACCCCATGCAGTTCAAGATGCAGGCAAAGGCGCCGTTGCGTTTCCTCGCCGAGCAGGTCTTAATATTGTTTGCCTGCCCTGACGGCAATGAGCATCTACATCTGTCGAGGCCCCCGCCGACCACTCCCCGAATTGTGGCCGCAGCTGAAACACTACATTTGAACGCGGGCCGCGACGCTCACGGGACACCTGCAGCGGCGAGATCGGGCCGGCGGTCCCGGCCCAGGGGGATGAGGTGGGTCACGTTGGGCACCCGTTCACCGGCTGCATTCTTCGTACACACGGCGGACGGCGGAGTAGCACTGGCGTGCTGTACTGCGGTCGGGCTGGCATCCGGCGACATGTGCCATCAAACCATGCAAGAGAGCACCTTCCGTAGCGTCGCCGCCCAGCCTCTGGCTTGATCGTAGAAGAAAGAAGGCGCGCCCGGAGAGATTCGAACTCCCGACCCACTGGTTCGAAGCCAGTTGCTCTAGTCCAGCTGAGCTACGGGCGCGTGAGGGCAGCAGAAAGTCAAAAGCTGAAAGTTCAAAGCGAGAACAGATCAGCTCGCCGTCGCATCTTGTCTTACCTTCCTGAGCAACCCTTGAAGCATTCGCGAAACCTCTTCCGCACATTCGCGGGCGCGGTCAAGACTGGCGCCGTCCACATAGCCTTGATCGCCAGCGATGTACAGCTGACAACGCACTTCCCCGCACGACCCCTTGGCGATCGCAAGGAACCTGGCGAACTCAGGATTGCCGCCGCGCTCGAAACCTTCCGCGATATTCGACATGACCGAAACGGCTGCCCGCCTGATTTGATCGCGCAACCCGAAGTCGCGCGCGAACTGGACCTCGTTCGTAAGTGCATAGACTACGTTGGTCAGGTCCCGGGCCTTCTGCCACACAGCAAGATCTTCAAATCGTTGCGCCATGCCTCCAGATCTTCGCTTTCGGCTTTCAGCTTTCCACTTTGGGCTATCTCTCCACCTTCCAGATCGTGCCCGCGGCGCTGTCTTCGAGGACGATGCCCTTGGCTTTGAGCTCGGCGCGGATGGCGTCGGCCGCCTTGAAATCGCGCGCCTGGCGGGCGGCGTTGCGCGCCGCGATCTGCCGTTCGATCGCTGCGGCATCGATCTCCGCATCGGCGAGATGCGCGCGCTTGGCGCGTTCGAGCACCACGCGCGGATCTTCGCCGCCGACACCGAGGACCGCGGCGATCTCCGCCACGGCGCGACGCAACGGCGCCACCGTGGCGAGCGCATTCTCGTCGAGCAGCCGGTTGATGCGGCGCACCGTCTCGAAGATCACCCCGACCGCACGCGCGGTGTTGAGGTCGTCGTCCATGGCGGCGCGGAACTCGTCCATGACCGCCGCGTCCGGTTGCACACCGGCAAGCGACGGGATCGCCGCGTCGGCGCGCGCCAGGGTTTCGTAGAGGCGCGTCAACGCCCGTCCCGACTCGTCGAGCCGCTCCGGGCTGAAGTCGAGCGGACTGCGGTAGTGCGTGCCGATCACGAACAGGCGCACCGCCTCGCCGCCGACGCGCGCCGCCGCCTCTTGCACGGTCATGAAGTTGCCGAGCGACTTCGACATCTTCTCCTGCCCGATGTTGACCATGCCGTTGTGCAGCCAGTAGCGCGCGAAGGCGCAGCCCATGGCGCCTTCCGACTGGGCGATCTCGTTCTCGTGATGCGGGAAGATCAGGTCGGTGCCGCCGCCGTGGATGTCGAAGGGCTGCCCGAGGTACTTGGTGCTCATCACCGAACACTCGATGTGCCACCCCGGCCGTCCCTTCCCCCACGGGCTCTCCCACCACGGCTCGCCCGGTTTGCTCGCCTTCCACAGCGCGAAGTCCATCGGATGCCGTTTGCGCTCGTCGACCTCGACGCGCGCCCCGGCGATCATGTCGTCGAGCTTGCGCTTGGCGAGCTTGCCGTACTCGGGAAACTTGTCGACGGCATAGTACACGTCGCCGTGCGCCGCGTAGGCGAGCCCCTTGTCGATCAGCGTTTGAATCAACGCGATCATGCCGTCGATGTGCTCGGTGGCGCGCGGCTCGACGGTGGGCGACAGGCAGCCTACCGCCTTCACGTCTTCAGCGAAGGAACGGATGTTGGCCTCAGCCAGGTCGATGGCCGCAATTCCCGCCTGCTGGGCGCGGCTGATGATCTTGTCGTCGACGTCGGTGAAGTTGCGCACGAAGGTCACGTCGTAGCCGACGAAACGCAGGTAGCGAAACAGCACGTCGAAGGTCACCAGGGCGCGGGCATGGCCGATGTGCGACCGGTCGTAGACGGTGACGCCGCACACGTACATGCCGACCTTGCCGGCAACCAGCGGCACGAACTCTTCCAGTTTGCCGCTCAGGGTGTTGTGCAGTTTCATGGGCACGCGAGGACCCGTTCAAAGCTCAAAGCCAGAGTTCTCGGGCTCTTTGGCTTTCCGCTTTCAACTTTAGTCTTTCAGCTTGAAACATCGTCACTCCTCATCCTCGCGCAGCCTGGCCAGGACGGAGAGATCTTCGAGGGTGGTGGTGTCGCCGACGCTCTCCTTGCCGGCCGCGATGTCCCGCAGCAGGCGGCGCATGATCTTGCCGCTGCGCGTCTTCGGCAGCGCGTCGCTGAAGCGCAGATCGTCGGGGCGTGCAAAGGCGCCGATCTCTCTGGCCACGTGCTCGCGCAACTCGATGCGCAGGTCCTCGGTCGCCTTGTAACCCGACTCGAGCGTCACGAACGCCGCGATCACCTGCCCCTTCAACGCATCGGGTCTTCCGACCACGGCGGCTTCGGCGACCGCCGGATGGCTGACCAGGGCGCTCTCCACTTCCATGGTGCCGAGGCGATGGCCGGCGACGTTCACCACGTCGTCGATGCGGCCCATGACCCAGAAGTAGCCGTCCTCATCGCGACGCGCGCCGTCGCCGGTGAAGTACGTGCCGGGAATCTGGCTCCAGTATTGTTGCATGTAGCGGTCGGGGTCACCGTAGATGGTGCGCAGCATGCCCGGCCACGGGCGTTTGATGACCAGGAAGCCGCCTTGATTGGCGTCGACGGTCTTGCCCTCGCGGGTCATGACGTCGGTGGCGATGCCGGGAAACGGCCGCGTCGCCGAGCCTGGCTTGGTCGGCGTGATCCCGGGCAGCGGCGAGATCATGATGCCGCCGGTCTCCGTCTGCCACCAGGTGTCGACGATCGGGCAGCGTTGCTTGCCGATCTCCTCGTGGTACCAGATCCAGGCTTCCGGATTGATCGGCTCACCGACGGTGCCGAGCAGGCGCAGGCTGGAGAGACGGTGCTTGCGCGGCCAGTCGCGACCCCATTTGACGAAGCTGCGGATCGCCGTCGGAGCGGTGTAGAAGATGGTGACGCCGTACTTGTCGATGATCTGCCACAACCGATCGGGCTCGGGGAAATTCGGTGCACCCTCGTACATCACGGTGGTCGCGCCGTTCGCCAGGATACCGAAGACCACATAGCTGTGCCCGGTGACCCAGCCGATGTCCGCCGTGCACCAGTAGGTATCGTCGTCCTTCAAATCGAAGATCCACTTGCTGGTGATGTAGGTGTGCACCATGTAGCCGCCGGTCGTGTGCACGACACCCTTCGGCTTGCCGGTCGTGCCGCTGGTATACAGGATGAAGAGCGGGTGCTCCGCATCGAGCGGCTCGGCGGCGCAGACATCACTCGCTTCGTCCATCAGGTCATGCCACCAGCGGTCGCGGCCGCCCTTCATGGGGACGGTCTCGCCGGTGCGGCGGACGACGACGACGTTCTCCACCGAGGGTGCATCGCGCAAGGCGTCGTCGACGTTGGCCTTGAGGGGCACGACGGCGCCGCGACGATAGCCACCGTCCGCGGTCACCACGAGCTTGGCTTGCGCGTCGTTCATGCGGTCGCGCAGCGCTTCGGCGCTGAAGCCGCCGAACACGACGCTATGAGTCGCGCCGATGCGGGCGCACGCCAGCATGGCGATGGCGGCCTCGGGGATCATCGGCAGGTAGATGCCGACGCGATCGCCCTTCGCGACGCCCAGATGCTTGAGGACGTTGGCGAACTTGCATACCTCACGGTGCAGATCGTGGAAGGTCAGCGTACGGCTGTCGCCGGGCTCGCCTTCCCAGATGATCGCGGCCTTGTTGCGCCGCGCCGAGGTCAGATGACGGTCGAGGCAGTTGTGCGACAGGTTGGTGGTGGCACCGACGAACCACTTGGCGAAGGGTGCCTTCCACTCCAGCACCGTGCGCCAGGGTGAAAACCAGTCCAGCTCGGCCGCGATGTCGGCCCAGAACTTGTCGGGGTTCTCCTCTGCCAGCCTACTCAGCCGTTCGTACTCCGCCATCGCGCCGACATGGGCGCGGGCGCTAAACGCGGATGGCGGGGGGAAGACGCGCTTCTCCTTCAACACGGATTCGATGTCGGCTTGCGCCATGCTGTACCTCGGGCTGTTTGCTCGCCTCAGTTGCCCGACGACGCCGCGGCGGTCAACCGGCGATCGTGGACTCTATGAACTCCGCCGCACACAGTCAAATCGCATCCGGCGACCCCGGTGCCAACGAGCCGTCGAAGGAGTGGCAAGAGAGAGGGGGAGTTTCCGTCTGGACAATGCACCGCCAGGCCGAACGGAGCGTTCCGTTCATGCCGGCGCTCGATTCAACTGTTCACGTTTTTGGACAGGCTGTTTCCTAGCGCGACGGCCGCACGCCGGATGCGGCGTGGCATGCTCGGTGCGAGAACGTCGAAGGGCGATATGACCGCGGCGACGCCAGAGCATTGGTACTTCGTAGTCCACGGGCGCACGGGACAGTGCTGTGATGTGCTGGCGTCCTCGCCCGAAGCCGCCGGCAAGAGTCGGGGCTGGGCGCCCAGCGACTGCGTCGTCGTGCAGATCGGCCGCGTCAACCCCAAGGGCTGGCACGCGTTCATGGCCGCCGAGAGCCCTTCCAGGCCGCGGGGCGGACTTGCGGCGCGCGCGCGACTTGTGTAAGGGTTCTGCGCCACCGGTCGACCGGCGTGTGGGGCCGTAGCTCAGTTGGGAGAGCGCTAGAATCGCACTCTAGAGGTCGAGGGTTCGACTCCCTTCGGCTCCACTTTTCTTCTCAAACACTTAGCCGTGATCGCGTCTGACTCGCCTAGTCGAGCGGCCCGTTCAACACCATCCCGCCACCGCCGCACTAGAGGAGCGGCGCGCTGGAGGTGGATGCGGATGGCGATGGGACGGCAGGAATCGCAGCAAGAGCGCACCTGGGTCGCAGCTTGTAGAGCTGGTTGAGGGGGGCGGTGTGGCTATCGGGAGTGGTATCTTCCCCGCGTGCTCAGTCGCGGCAGCGCCCCGCTACGAGCGGCGCCGGAAACGCAACGGCAGATCGTTCAGGCCACGGATGATGAAGGTTTGAATGTAGGACAGCGCGCCTGAGTCCACGAGTCGAAAGTCGTCGAGCCGCTCGAGAAGCTGCTCGAAGCTGATGCGGGCCTCGGTGCGGGCGAGACCGGCGCCGGGGCAGAAGTGCTCGCCGTGACCGAAGGCGACGTTGCGCCCGGCGTTCGGACGCCGTGCATCGAACCGGTCGGGATCCTCGAAGATGCGCGGGTCGCGGTTGGCAGCGCCGATCATCGCCATCACCATGGACCCCGCCGGTATGTGGACGCCGGCGAGGGTTGTATCGCGCAGGGCCAGGCGGAAGGAGCCCTTGATGGGACTCTCGAGGCGCAGGCACTCCTCGACGAAGTTCGGGATCGCGCCGGGATCGCTGTGGAGGTCCTCCGCAAGGGCGGGCTGCTCGCAGAGGAAGCGCATTCCCGCGGAGAGCAGGCGCGCCGTGGTCTCCTGGCCGGCGGCGAAGAGGATGGTTGCAAGGCGGACGAGATCCATCACCTCGGGGAGGTCGCCATCGCGGAACCGAACGCTGGCCAACTTGCTCAGCACATCGTCGCGCGGCGCAGCGCGGCGCTCCTCGATGTAGCGGGTGAAGTAGGGATGCAGGTTCGCGAACACCCGATCGCCGAATTCCCGGCCTTGGGGGTCTCCGACCGTCCCCTTCTGGCCTCCCAGCCAGCCGCGGAACGTCTCGTGGTCTTCGCGCGGAACCCCTAGCAGGTCGGCGATCACGAGCAGGGTGAAGGGCTTGGCGTAGGCGTCGGCGAAATCCACCTCGCCGCGATCGACGAATTCGTCGATCAATCCCTCGGCAAGGGTGCACATGAACTCCTCGTTCTCCCTGAGCCGGCTGGGCGTGAAGAACCTGCCGATCAATGCGCGATGCCGCGTGTGCTTGGGAGGATCGAGGGAGGTGAGCTGGTCGCCCATCGGGACCTCGTTCCGGCGGCGCTCGATGACCTCGCTCCAGCTCTCCCCCTCAGCGGGTTTCGGGACATCGATCAGCGGGCCGAGCGGTCCGACGATCGCCGAGAAGCGTTCGTGATCCGTGTAGACCTCGAGGATCTCATCGATGCGGGAGAGCAGGAAGACACCCTTGTGCGGCTCGCGCACCACCGGACCGCGCTCGTGCAGCGCGCGGTAGTAGGGAAGCGGATCCTGGAGGATTTCCGGGTCGGTGAAGAAGTCCCGCTCGAGCACGTTCATTGGGTGCCTCCTGTCTGGCTGTCGAAGGGAGTCGAGAGCGCGTGGGCCAGCTGCTTCATGATGTCGCCGATCGTGGCGTAGCCTTTGGCGTAGTCGGAGGGCTGCTTGCCGCCACCGCCGACGCGCGGTGTCAGGTCGACGTCCTTCGCTTGCGCACGCAGGGCGCCGACGGTGCACTGCTGCTTCGGGATGTGCTTGAAGGGGTCGTACTGGAAGTGCCTCGTGGTGTTCTGCCAGGTGATCTTGTGGATGTCGCCCTCGGATAAGCCGTCCAGGGATGCCCACAGCTTCTCGGGCGCCTCGGGCCAGGTCGAGTCTGAGTGGGGGTAGTCGCACTCCCAGGTGATGTTGTCGATGCCGATCAAGTCGCGGTTGCGTACGCCGGCCGCGTCGTCGATGAAGCAGGTGATGACATGCTGGCGGAAGACGTCGCTGGGCCTCTTGCCGTTTGGAAAGCGGTGCAGCGTCCACCGGTGATGGTGGCGGTGCACGTAGTCGATGCGCTCAAGGAAGTACGGGATCCAACCGATCCCGCCCTCGGAAAGCGCGACCTTGAGGCCCGGGAACTTCGTGAAGATCTCCGAGAAGACCAGCTCGGTGGCGCAGTTGAACAGGGTGATGGGTGTGCCGGCGATCATGATCTCGACCGGCGCGTTCATGTCCTGCATGTTCAGGCGGGTGCCGGAGCCGATGTGGATGCAGACGATTGTGCCCTCGTCCGCGCAGGCGCTCCACAAGGGATCCCAGTGTGCGTCGTGCAGGCTCGGGTAGCCGAGGGCGCCGGGGTTGTCGGCGAAGGTGACGGCGTGGCAGCCCTTCTGGGCGACGCGCCGCACTTCGCGCGCCATCTCCTCGGGATCCCAGATGGGCGGAATGGCCAGCGGGATGAAGCGGCCGGGATGCTTGCCGCACCAGTCGTCGATGTGCCAGTCGTTGTAGGCGCGCAGCATGATGATGGCGAGCTCGCTCTCGCCCGCCGCGGCCTGGCGGCCGAAGAGCTCGCCGACGAAGCCCGGCACCGTGGGGAAGCAGAGCGATCCCAGTACGCCGTTGACGTTCATGTCGTCGATGCGCGCGTCGACGTCGTAGCAGCCGGGCCGCAGCTGCGACAGCGCTGTCGGCTCCACGCCGTACTCCTCGGGGGGGCGGCCCGCCACAGCGTTCAGCCCCACGTTGGGGATCTGCTGACCCTCGAACACCCAGAGGTT
>Ga0335069_10012679_pt1 | contig 11848 bp, 8 predicted proteins | sample Lox_Sample_11_FD_206714 | JGI IMG/M metagenome (GOLD analysis project Ga0335069, IMG submission 206714) | Soil microbial communities from Loxahatchee National Wildlife Refuge, Florida, United States - Lox_Sample_1.1 | ecosystem: Environmental > Terrestrial > Soil > Wetlands | place: USA: Florida...
TGGATGATTCGCTCCGCGATGTCCGAACTTCAGCTTGTACGTCTTGCCCCCAAGAGCGAGCCCCAGAATCTGATGCCCCAGGCAGATTCCGAAGATCGGAGTCTTGCCAATCAGCTTCCGAACTTGCGCCGCCTGATTCGTCAATGGCTCGGGATCGCCCGGCCCGTTCGAAAGGAACACGCCGTCCGGTTTCAGCGCGAGCACATCCTCAGCCGCGGTTCCCGCCGGAACCACCGTTAGCCGGCAGCCCACCTGCGCGAGCCTCCGCAGAATATTTCGCTTCATCCCGAAATCGTAAGCGACCACGTGATACTTCGCCGCCTCCGGCGCGATCAGGTGTTGCGATGGCGAGCATGCTTCCACCGGCGCATCCCATGTGTACCGCTGCGGCGTCGAAACGCGCGTCGCCAGGTCGAGCCCCGCCATCGAAGGCGACCTTCGCGCCCGTTCCACCAGTTCCTTCTTGTCCGTGGTCGTCGACGAGAGCACGCCGCGCATAACGCCCCGCGACCGAAGATGCCGCACCAGGGCCCGGGTATCGATGCCGGTCACCACCGGCACGCCCGATTCCACCAGAAACTCCTGTGCCGTCTCCTCCGCTCGGCGATTGCTCGACAGCGGCGAAAACTCGCGCACCGCCAAGCCTTCGATGAACGCCTTCGCGGCCTCGTTGTCTGCCTCGTTCGCGCCATAATTGCCGATCTGCGGATTGGTCAGCACCACGATCTGGCCGGAATAAGAGGGATCGGTGAAGATCTCCTGATAGCCGGTGATCGCGGTATTGAAAACAACTTCTCCGGTTCGCTCAGCGAGCGCACCAAAACTCTGGCCCTCGAAGACGGTGCCGTCTTCCAGGGCGAGAACTGCCGGGTTCAACAGGGTGATTCCTCCAGGAAGGGGGAGTTTAAATTCCATTTCACCACACTCTGTCGCAACGATGCCGCCGGAAAATGTTTCAATCGAGCAACGGGCCGCGGAGTTCTGAGCGGCCGAGCATACTAAGCTGGGGATGATGCTCTCCCGGTTGCGGGCGATCCCCTGCGTATCCGTATCCGAAAACGCTCCGCTGAGTGCTTGTACTCGGTTCGAAATCGGCGGTCCGGCCCGATTCTTGATCGATGTCGGCGCGGAAGAAGCTCTGCCGCCCGTCCTCGCCGAGCTTCATAGCTCCAAAGTCCCATTCGTACTCGTCGGTGGCGGAACAAACCTGATCGTCTCCGACGCTGGCTTCCAGGGCGCGATCCTCCGCTACCGCGCTCCGCGAATCGATTGCTCTGGCGCAACCGTTCGCGTGGAAACCGGCGCGGTCCTCCAGGACCTTGTCGATTTCTCCATCGGTCGCGGCCTGCGCGGCCTCGAGACCATGACCGGCATTCCCGGCTGGGTCGGAGGAGCCGTCTATGGCAATGCCGGCGCATACGGCCACTCAATCAATGAAAGGGTGGAGTTCGTCAGGTTCTTTGACGGCTCCGAATTTTGCGAAGTCGGCAACGCCGCATGCGAGTTCGCCTACCGCGAAAGCGTCTTCAAGCGCCACAAGGATTGGCTCGTGACCTCCGTGACCCTGCGCCTCGACCCCGCCGATTCGGCCGATCTGCGCGCCACCGCGGCCGGCATTCGCAAAATCCGCGACGAAAAATATCCACCCTCCATGCGCTGCGCCGGCAGCATCTTCAAGAACCTGATCCTGGCCCAGCTCCCGGATTCAGTCCGCGCCCAGGTTCCCGCTCGAGTCATTCGCGAAGGCAAAGTGCCCTCCGCGTATTTCCTGGAGTCCGTCGGCGCGAAGGGAACGTCGCGCGGAGCCATTCGCGTCGCTGATTACCATGCCAACCTCATCTACAATGAGGGCGGCGGCACATCTGCCGAGCTGCGCCAGCTGATCGCCGAACTCAAGTCCCGCGTCTCAAACCGGTTCGGCCTGGAGCTCGAAGAAGAAGTTCAGTACGTTCCTTAGCGCAGGGGCATTAACGCAACAGCTCGATCCATTCCCGGATGCGCTCTGCGATATCACAGTTTTCCGGGAAGCAGTCGCCGATCACCGCAACCGAATCCGCACCCGCCTCGATCACCGAACGGGCATTTGCCCTCGTAATCCCGCCGATCGCGACAAGAGGCTTGTTCGTCAACGGCCGCAGCCGCCGCAACTCATCGACTCCAACTACGGGATCCGGATTCATTTTCGAGCCTGTCCCAAAGATCGGCCCAAGCGCCAGGTAATCAGCCGGCTCCTCGCCTGCCGCCCTAAGCTGCGCTTCGTTGTGAGTCGAAAACCCGATTGGCAGATCGCCCACAACCTTCCGCGCAGCCGAAGGCGGAATATCGTCCTGCCCCAGATGCAGCGCCGCGCCCATCAGCCGAGCTAGATCGGCCCGATCATTCACCACGAACTGTACTCCGGCCTTCGCGCATAACTCAGCCACGCGTTGCATCACGCCGAAGACCTCGCGCGACCAGAACCCCTTGTGCCGGAATTGGAGAATCCGCGCGCCGCCTTCGAGAATCTGCGCCGCCGCCGCCACCGGCTCGATTCCCCGCCGAGCCGCGGTCTCCGTATCCAGAATCGGGTACAGCCGGGGCAGATTCATACCGCCGCTGCGAGAACCTCTTCCGGCAGCGGCTTCCCTCGCCGTGCGTAGCGAATCGTGCCATCCGGCCCAATCAGGTACACGGTGCGCTTCGGCACGATCAGCCCCTTGGCCCGATACGCCGCGCCGGCTTTCTGCCCCTCATCGAATAGAAGCGGAAACGGAAATTTGTACTTATCGCGAAACTTAGCGTGACTCTTGCCGGGATTCACACCGAAGACGACCGCATTCTTCCGCTGCGCCAAATCCCAGGCATCCCGAAACTCGCAGAGCTGTTTGGTGCACACCGAGGTATCATCCGCCGGATAAAACACCAGCACCACATTCCGGCCCCGCAGACCCGCCAGCGTGACCGTTCGTCCATCCTGGTCCGGGAGTTCGAAGTCCGGCGCTGGCGAACCCACGGCAAGAGGCTGATCGAAGAACATAGCCTCTGTCATCTTAACGAGCTAGCTCTCCACTCCGTACAATCGTTATTTGCAGCCCGATTTCCAGCCATTCAGCCCCTTCTTCCGCAACGCCCACCTCGCGACTATCGCGGCCAATTTCTGGAAGCGCCCCGAGCTCGCTCCTTGGCCCGTCGAACCCGTCCTCCATCGCACCGCTTCAGACGTTCAGGTTCTCGTCCAAACGCAGCGCCCCGCCACGGCCCCAATCGGCGAAATCCTCATGCTTCACGGCCTCGAGGGATCCAGCGAATCCGGTTATCTCATCAGCCTCGCCCACGCCGCTCTCACCCGAGGCTACGTGGCCTCGCGTATGAACCTCCGTGGCTGCGGCGGGACCGAACATCTCGCCATCACCAGCTACCACGCCGGCCAAACTTCCGATCTCCTTGAAGTCCTCCGACAGCGCCGCCAAACCTCCGGTCTCCCGACCTTCCTGGTCGGCTTCTCGCTCGGCGGTAACGTCGCTCTGAAGCTCGCAGGCGAGCTCGCCGCCTCCGCGCGCGATCTCCTCTCCGGCCTCTGCGCAGTCTCGACGCCAATCGATCTCGCCGCCTGCGCCGCCGCCCTGACCGAGCCTCGCAATCGCATCTATCAGAACCGCTTCCTCTCTCGGCTCAAGGACCGCATCCGCCGCCGCCATCTTCAAGCGCCCGATATTTACACCCTCGAACACCTTCCCAAAATCCGCACCATCATCGACTTCGATGATCACTACACCGCTCGTCTATTCAACTTCGGAACCGCCGCGAATTACTTCCGCACCCAGGCCTCAAATCAGTTTCTCGAGCACATCCAAATCCCGACCCTCCTCGTTCAGGCCAAGGACGACCCGCTCATTCCCTTCTCCGTTTACGACCACCCCGCCTTCTCCCGAAATCCCCACCTGCGCCTGATCGCGACCGACCACGGAGGCCACGTCGGTTTCATCTCCCGTCGGCAGCCCCGATTCTGGCTGGACGCGCTGCTTCTGGATTGGATCGCGGAGATTTCGAACAAACGGTCGGCCGCCCGCGTATCCTAGAAATAAGAGAACGTTCCGTCGTGAAATCCTCCCAGGCATCTTTTTTTGAAGCCGCCTCTGTCGCGTTCGATTCGCTTCGCGCCAGCAAAATGCGCAGCTTCCTCACGCTTCTCGGCATCATCCTATCGACCACCACCTTGATCGCGGTGATGGCCGTGATCCACGGCATGGACGTCTATATCGCTGAAACGGCGTCTTCCATGGGCAACGATGGCTTCGGCGTTCGCCGCTTCGTCTTCCAGCGCTTTGACCCCAAGAAGTTCCTGGAGATGCAGCGCACCAATCCGCAACTCACTCAGGCCGAGTACCAGTTCGTCAAGAGCCACGTCACGCTCGACCGCGAAGTCGGTCTGGCCGCCAATCGCGGCGTGCAGGTCAGCTACGGTGGGGATCAAGTCGACGGCGTCGGCCTGCAGGGAGTCACCGCGAACACGCCCACCCTCAGCAATACCCAAATCGCCATGGGTCGCTTCTATACCGATGCCGAAGACCAGCGCAAGCTGGAGGTTGTCTTCCTCGGCTCCGATATCAAAGACCGTTTCTTCCCCGGCACCGATCCCGTCGGTAAATACGTTCAGCTCGATGGCCGGCCGTTCCAGGTAATCGGCGTCGGCAAGCCGAAAGGCAGCGTCTTCGGCCAGTCCCAGGACAACTACGTCGGAATCCCTGACCAGACCTTTTTCAAGATCTACGGCGACCGCTCAGGCATGCAGTACAACTTTGCCGCGATCGATCGCGACCACCTCGAAGAAGCGGAAGACGAGGTTCGCACGCTCATCCGCTCCTATCGCCATCTTCGTCCCCAGCAGGATGACACCTTCGGCATCCAATCCTCAGACACCCTCGTCTCTACCTGGGATTCGCTCACCGCGACCATCGCCGGCGCGGCGGTTGGCATTGTCAGCGTATTCATGGTGGTCGGAGGAGTAGTCATCATGAACATCATGCTAGCCGCTGTAACGGAGCGAACCCGAGAAATCGGCGTGCGAAAAAGCGTCGGAGCCCGCAGCCAGGACATCCTGAATCAATTCCTGGTCGAATCCTCCATGCTCTCCGGTATCGGCGGACTCATCGGAGTCCTCATCGCGTTCGTCCTCTCGATCATCGTCAGCAACTTCACGCCAGTGCCCATGGAGGTTCCGCTGAACGCGATCGTCATCGGCGTCGGACTTTCCGCCGTCGTTGGCCTGTTCTTCGGCATCTATCCCGCGCGCCGCGCCGCGCGTCTCGACCCGATCGTCGCCCTGAGAGCGGAGTCATAACCATGCGCCTGCTCTACGAAGTCATCCGTCTCGCCCTACTCACTCTGCGCGAGAACAAGGTTCGAGCCTTCCTCACCGTGCTCGGCGTCATCATCGGCACCAGCACGATCATCGGCGTCGGATCGATTCTCGCTGGTCTCGATGGCGCGGTCACCGGAGCTATCCGCAGCATGGGCACCAATACCGCGATCGTGTTCAAGATGCAGCTCGGCGCGGGCTTCAATGGCCGCACGCCCGAAGAGCGTCAGCGCAAGCCCATCACCTACGAAAACGCTCTCGACATTCAAGCCCGCTGCCCATCGGTCGAGCACGTCAGCCCCTATCTGCTCCCGCCCAACATCGGCGTTACTCAGGCTCGCTACAAGGGTAACGACTACACCAATCCTCAGATTGTCGGCACCGATGCCGATTACTCTAATAGCGGCCAGGTTGACCTGCGGGCCGGCCGCTTCTTCACTCAAAACGAAGACGAGCATCGCCTCGCCGTCGCCGTCATCGGCTTCGACGTCAACAACGCCCTATTCGGGCAGGAAGACGCCATCGGCAAGACCATCAACGCCGCCGGTGAAGAAGTCCAAGTGATCGGAGTCATGAATCGCCCCTCCGCGTCGATCCCGGGTCAGGACGATAACCGCATCCTACTGCCGTACTGGACCATGCACAAGCTATTCCCCAATGCGCAGGAGAACCTGCTGATCGTTCAGCCCAAGGATGGCAAGCTCGCCGCCGCGATCGACGAAATGCGCGTGGTTCTGCGCCAGGATCGCCACGTCCCCTTCAACAAGCCCGACAATTTCTTTATTTCAACGGCGGATCAAATGGTGGAACAGTTCCGCTCGCTCACCTCTGTGGTCGCTTTGGTGATGGTGGTCCTCAGCTCCATCGGATTGCTGGTCGGCGGCATCGGTGTGATGAACATCATGCTGGTTTCGGTCACGGAGCGCACGCGCGAAATCGGCGTTCGCAAGGCCATCGGAGCGCGCCGCTCCGATATTGTCATGCAGTTCCTGATTGAAGCCGTCACACTCACCGGCCTCGGCGGAATCGCGGGCATGATGCTCGGATGGATGGTTTCGCGAATCAGCCGCCTCGCCTTCCCGACTTTGCCCACCGAAGTCCCACTGTGGGCCGTCGGCCTTGGCATTGCCGTTAGCGTCGGCATCGGTCTGTTCTTCGGAATCTGGCCCGCGAGCAAAGCCGCCCGTCTCGATCCAGTTGAAGCCCTGCGTTACGAATAGGCCTTTCGTTCCTATTTCACTCGATCTAAAGTACTAAGGCCTGCTAGATCGCGCAGGCTGCGGCACTTCACACAAGTACGCCCAGCCAATTCTGTACCACCCCAGCGACAAATTCTTGGCTATGACGCTGCTTCGCTTCAATGTTTCCCATGCCTCGCAATTGGCACAGCGCGTGCTTCCAACCGGCCCGGAGGAAGACACATCGTGGCGCTTCAACTTATCGCTTCACCGAAAAATACAACTTCCGGCTTAGACTACTCCGGAAGCTTCCGATTCGTCGAACGCCACGCGGCGGAGCATGACTGCGGCCGCTTTTTCGAACTCGCTCTCGACCCTATGTGCCTTGGTACGCATCGCGGAGAGTGCGTGCGCATAAACCCGGCCTGGGAGAAGGCGTTCGGCTTCACTCAGGCGGAGCTCCAGAGGATGAACTTCATCGAAATGGTTCATCCCGATGATCGCGCCGCCGCCATTGCCGAGCTGGAGAAGCGCGCGGCAGGTCTTCCTACCTTAGGCTTCGAATGCCGCTTCCGTTGCAAAGACGGCTCCTACAAATGGTGCCTGACCAGCGCCCACTCCGACGGATCCGAGGGCTTGGTCTACGTCGTGGGCAAGGACATCACCTTGCGGCGCAAAGCCGAAGCCGATCTGAAAGCTGCCAAGGAAGCCGCTGAAGCCGCGAACCGCGCCAAGAGCGAGTTCCTTGCCAACATGAGCCATGAGCTTCGCACTCCGATGAACGGGATCATCGGCTTGACCGAAGTGACGCTCGAGACCGATCTCACCGATGAGCAGCGCGAATACCTGGAAGGCGTCAAAACGTCGGCCGATGCGTTGCTCGGAATCCTCAATGACATTCTCGATTTCTCTAAAATCGAGGCGCGCAAGTTGAACTTCGACGCAGCCGAATTCGACGCGCGCAAGACGATCGAATCCGCCGTGAACGCCCTCGCCATTCGCGCCCATCAAAAGAACTTGGAATTGACGTCTTACATAGAGCCCGATGTCCCCGCCGCTCTGATTGGCGATTCCGGCCGGCTCCGGCAAGTCTTGATCAATCTCATTGGCAACGGCGTCAAATTCACGGAGCATGGCAGCGTCAGGGTTGGCGTGGAGCGGCTCTCCGAAGAGCGCGGGCAGGCTGAACTCCATTTCACCGTCGCCGACACCGGTATCGGCATCCCGGCGAGTAAGCAGCGCGCCATTTTTCAAAGCTTCAATCAGGCCGACAGCTCGCTAACTCGCCGCTTCGGAGGCACCGGTTTGGGACTCTCGATCGCTTCCCAGTTGGTCCACCTGATGGGTGGAAGAATCTGGGTGGAGAGCGAACAGGGGCACGGATCGATTTTTCACTTCACCGTTCGCCTTCCAATCGCCGAAACTCGATTTGAGCCTCAAAGAGAAGACCATCCGCACCTGGACATCGAAACCCCCGAACCACCTGACTCCGCCCCTGCGGACAAGCGTCATCTCCGCCTGCTCGTCGCCGAAGACAATCCCGTGAACCAAATGCTGGTGGCCCGCCTGATCGAGAAGCAAGGGCACACGTGCCGCATCGCCGAAAATGGCCAGCAAGCCCTGAAGCTTCTCGAAACCGAGCAGTTCGACTGCATTCTCATGGACGTTCAAATGCCCGTGATGAACGGCATCGAAGCCACCGCGGCCATCCGTGCCGCCGAAAGCGGCCGCGCCACCGATAAGAGCAATTGCCGCGCCGCCCACCTGCCTATCGTCGCGATGACTGCCGACGCAATGGTGGGCGATCGCGAACGCTGCCTCGCCGCTGGAATGGATGGCTACGTCCCGAAGCCGGTCAAGATCAAGGAACTGTTCTCCGCGGTCGAGCGCGCTTGCGGAATCTCTGCTTAGCGCTGCTTCGATTGCGCGGCCTGTTCCGCCTGCATCAAGCCTTGCTTGACGTCCGGATCGTCCGGATAAACCTCCAGGATCGCCTTGTATTGGTCAATTGCCTCTTGATATCGCGCGGACGAAGCCAGCGCCCGTGCGAGATTGAAGCGCGCATTTACGAAATCGGGACGCAACGTGATCGCGGCCTTGTATTGCTCGATCGCTTCGCGCACGCGCCCCACCCGCACCAGTGTCGCGCCCAGCAAATTGTGCGCCTCAGCCTCCTTCGGGCTGATGCGCACGGCTCCCTCCACGATCGGTAGAGCCGCTTGCGCGTTCGTTCGCGCCAGCAGCAAAGCTCCCAGGACCATGTGCGCGCGATAATCGTCCGGATATTTTTCTAACGTGTGGCGCGACAGCGCCTCATCCAGCTCCAGCCGGTGATCTCCCGCTCCCCGAGGCAGCACTTGAAACCATAAGTGACCCATTTCGTCGGTTGCGTGATTGCCCGCTTCTACGAGCTTTGGCGGATGATTTGGATTACGTACGTTGGCGGCGGAATTGTCATAGTGATACCGCATGGAGATTACCGTTCCCTTTGGCAGGAACACTGGCTCGCGATAGCGGTATACGCTCTGCCAGCTTTGGTCCCACTGCGGAATCCGGATCAGCCATTTGCGCGTCCCATCCGGCAGTGTCGCGTAGCCTTCCATCAGCGTCGCCAGATAATGCGCGTGTGCGAACACGGACAGTACATCTACGTCCATCGGCAGCTTGAAATCGTCCGAAACCGGAAAGTCGCGCACGCCTGGCGGAATCTTGATCGTGTTGTCGTACTCCAGCTGCAGCAGCATCGGGAACTTGGTCTGTGGCTTGTCCGTAAAATACAGCCCGATCGTCGGCCGGATCTGCTCCGGTTTGCCGGAAGGCCGCATGTGCGTATTGACGATCAGGTCATTACCCGGATCGAGCGTCCAAGCCAAGCCATCCGGCTCGACGTACGGCGCGCCGCCCGGCCTCCAGAACAGAAAGTGTCCGTCATCGGGATCGAACACGCTTCTCCGGTTCGCCAGCTCCATTCCCGCGAACCCGGCACCGGGCGATGCCTCCTGCTCCTTGCCCCATTCCGAGCGGTCGATGATCACGTTCGCGTGATGCACGATCCGCTTCTCGCCCGGCCGCACCTCCACCGCTTTCACGTAGCGCCGCTTGGTTATATTTGGGCTCAGTACGAAGTTCCAATAGACATCGGTTCCGTCCGCCGGCACCGTGAACGCCTTCGGAGCCTCGACGATCAAATCCGGCGTTCCTAAGCTCCAACCCTCCGCGAATTTGGGCGCGGGCGGAATTTCGGATTCGGGACCCTCCGGCGTCCCTTGCGCCACCCAGTCCCCGATTTTGCGAATTTGCTCCGGCGTCAGCCGGTTCTCGTCCGCGAAGTCGCCGTATCCGGCTTCCGGCAGCCACGGAGGCATGAACTTGCTCTTCGTCACGGTCGCGATCTGCGCCGCGTGCTTCTTCACATCTTCATAAGTCAGCAGCGAAAACGGTCCGGATTCGCCCGGCCGATGGCAGGAAGCGCAGTGCTCGTAAACGATGGGTGCAATGTCGTGCGCGAACGTAATTGTTTGCGCGGAACACGCGGGTGCCAGAGCCAAAATCGCCAAGCCCGCAAATCCGCGTTGCACGCCTTCAGATTAGCGCGTTCACGAAACCTTTATCGGCACAGGCGATAAGTGAAGTTGACGCTTGCGTAGGACGGGATACGCACGCCCACGGGAAAAGGCCAACGTAGCCGATTACACACTTGTCAAAAGCTTCTTCGTAGCCCGAATCGCACCTGAACAGGCTCGACTGGATGGAAAACGTCCGTGAAGGCGGGATCAGCAGTCGGCGTTATTCTCGATTCGTACGCATAGTCAATGTCGTGATCTCTGCGGTTCAACAAATTCAAAGCTTCCGCCACAATGCTCCAGTGCTTGGAGATTCGATAACGGACCTCAGCATTGAGCAGGACCGTCGCGTTGGAGCGGTAAATTCCGTCGGACGTCAAATCGCGCGGGCCAAAGGCTCGCAAGCGCAAACTTGCCGAGAACCGTTTGTAATCGTGCATTGTGGCGCCCGCGGAGGCCACCAGCCCAACCGCCTCAGGGACGCGCTTGCCGCCGGGACTGTTCGGGGCAGCGTCATCGGGGTCGACTGCGGCAAAAAAAGCTCGGGAATCCGCGAGGTCAAAATCGAAAGCCCAGTGTTCCAGGGGCGTGTAGTAATTCGCCCATTCAATGCCATAGCGGTTGCTCGGCGAAGCTGAAGCGCTTGTTCCCCCGGTGTCGCCATCCTGCTGCAGTTCAGACTGGCTGCGGAGATACCAGAGGGAAAACGTACTTTGCAGATGGGGGAGGGCCGAAGTACGCACGCCAACCTCCGCCCCTTTGGTTGGGACCAGAGCCGGGATTCTCGCTGTAGCCGTGGGGAATGGATTGTCCGGCGAAATCGGCTCCTCCCTTTGCGTTGCGCCGCGCGCGTCGTTGCTGTGAAAGCTGAATCCGCCCTGAACGTAGAACTCGGTCTTGGCCCACGGGCCGAAAATCAAACTCGCTTTTGGCTCGGGCAGGAACTTGTTGACTGTGCCGGAATTGGCAGCCGCAAAGTTGACCACCGGAGCGCCGGGCACTTCGCTGGCGGTATAGCTGGGAGTCAGGCTGGTGACGATGTAGTTTGCGTCGTCACCGCGCAGTGCCAGGTCCGTGCGGAATCTCTCCGCCCACTGGATTTTGTTTTCCACATAGAAGCCGAGCGTTGTGTCGGTGAATCTATTCACGTCCGTGTCCGCCGGCAAGACCGCCACCAGGTTGGGATCGTCGTTGCACGCGTCGATCGGTTCGTGATTGCATGCGTTGATATCGTTTTTGTCCGTGCGGACCCGATTATCCGTCCGGTAGAGCCCGTTGTGCACCCAGTCGTTGCGAAGCTGCAGCCCGAACGTGTTTTGCACGTTGCGGCCGAACCATCGGCTGAAAATCGTGTGGTGCGCGTCGACCCCAAACACAAAACGGCTGTCCTGCTGTTCGAATTGATCGCCCTTAACGGGATCACCCAAGTAGTAAGTGAAATCGGAAAATAGGTTGAGGTAGTAATAAAAACCGTAGAGTGTGACTTTCGTCTCGGAGTTTGCACGGCCGCGATGCCATTCGGCCTGCAAGCTATAACGGTCCGAATTGCCACCGTCGGATGGATTCGGCGCACCGAAAAAGCCAACCAGGGGCGTCGCGGTGACGGGGATTTGGTCGCTGGAATCCCATGATCCGCGGTAACCGCGGGCTGTGATGCTGAACCCATTGAGGTCATCGCCTTGGCTGTAGGTGAGGAGGCCGTTGAATTTGTAATAGTTGTCCGGATGCGTCCAGGGGCCGTCATCGTGATATGCCTCTCCGCCGAACAG
>Ga0335069_10012681_pt1 | contig 11847 bp, 8 predicted proteins | sample Lox_Sample_11_FD_206714 | JGI IMG/M metagenome (GOLD analysis project Ga0335069, IMG submission 206714) | Soil microbial communities from Loxahatchee National Wildlife Refuge, Florida, United States - Lox_Sample_1.1 | ecosystem: Environmental > Terrestrial > Soil > Wetlands | place: USA: Florida...
AGGCGCACCTGACGCAGATCCACGTTCGCGAGTTGACCGGCCGCCGTCGGGTCGAACGGGTCGGCCCAGAAGAGCGCGTCGCTCTGCCCGTACGCGTAATTCTTTGGCTCGAGCGCCTGCAGCACGGCGCCGAGCGCCGCGACGTCCGCGCCGTAACTCGCGTCGTCGCTCCCGAAGAACGCCGAGGGAAAGTCGCTCGCGAACCGCGCCGGCTCGACGTCACCGCTCTGCCACGCCGCCGCCGCCGCGTAGATCACCGGATACCACGTCGCCTCGTAGAGCGTCTCGCCGTCGTCGTGCCAGACCGTCTGGAAGAGGCCGAGCACTCTTGCCGCCTTCCCTTGATTGATGAATCTCCGCTCGTTCGCGAGCGCGACGGCGATATTCGGATAGATCTCGTTCCAGTTGCTCGCGCCGGGCGCGACCATCTGCTGGAAGCCGCCGCGCGCGACCGTCTGAATGTAGGGCTCGAACGTCTCCTCGGCGCCGTAGTGCCAGTTCGCAATCACCGCGCTCTTCGGAATGAGGCCCATGATCGCGGGGTCGCTCTGAATCCCGTCGTCCCAGAGCATCAGTCGCGCGCCGGACGGCGCGATGAGGCCGTTCATCGCGACGATATGGTCGGCGTAAACTTGCGAGCGGCCGCGTTGCGCGACGTACGCCTGCGTCTGCCCTAGCCCGAGCGTCGCCGTCTCGTCGGAACCGATGTGGAAGAACGGCGGCCGGCCGACCGCGGCTAACTCTTGCCCGATCACGCGCGAGAGATACTCCTGCGAGAGCGCGACGTTCGGCGCGAGCAGAAATCCGTGCGGCAGTGCCGCGGCGCTTGCGTACTTCTCGACGCGCAACGTGTTGTGCATGTGGGCGAAACTCTGCTGCTCGGGGATCAGCGCGACGTGGAAGCGCGCGGCATACGCCGTCAGCTCGCGGAGCTGCGCCGGCGTGATGCCGTCGAGCGGAGCGGGGAGCGGATCGGTCGGGCTGACGAAGACGTGCTCCATATACGGCGAGTAGCCGTTCATCTTGAACGCTGCGATCGTGCGAATCCGCTCTTCGAAGTAGCGCAGCGTCGGCAGCGGCCCGCGCGAGACGTCGTCGGAGAGCACGCGCCACTCCAACGCCGGTCGATCCTCGATGGAGATGCAAGGCATCCTCCAGCCGCCGCGGGTGCGCCCGGGCAGTTGCGCGAGCGTCATCGCCCCGTAGAAGGCGCCGGCCGCATCGGCGCTCGCGATCGTCGCGCGACCGTCGGCGACGGTTAAGCGGTAGGCTTGCGGTGCGAGCGACGCGTCGCGCCGCACGACGATCGCCGCATCGTTTGCGACGACGCGAACGCTGCCGATCCCGAGCGCCTGCCAGCGCTCGTTCAACTCGATGCGCGCCGCCGGATCAAAATCGGCGGCAATCGTTCTGGGAATCTGCGAGGCGCTCGACGCGCACGCGACGCTCTCGATCCGTGCCGGCTGCGGCACGAGATGGAGCACTACAAGCTCTTGCTCGCGGCCGCGCGCAGCGTCGCGTCGCGCCGATCGAGCAGCGCGGTCACGCCGTCGAGGTAGCGCGACGCCGAGTCGGCGTTCACCGTAGCCGCTTCGCCGGCGAGCGCGACCGTTGCCGCATCGGCGGCGGCAATCGGCCCGCCGTCGTTCGCGCGCGCTGCCGCGTGGCCGTCGTGCACGTCGAACGCCGTGGGATCGGCGAACGCGACGCGCAGCATCAGCGCGTCGACTCGCGCGCGGTCCTCGGGCGCCAATTGGCAACGCGCCTCGAGATCGGCGAGCGCCTCGCCCAAGTACGAGCGCACGAACTGGTCGGATCGGCGACGGTCGAGCGCCGAGTCATAGCCGGGAAATTCCGCGATCTTTGCGCGCAGCTGAGCGAGCGGCTCCATGGCCGCAACCTACGACGCATCCGGTCGAAGGGCCTCGAAGCCTCCCTGGGAAGATACGTACCGTGAAGCACGCAACGTGGCCCGCGTATCTCGTGGCGGCAGCCTGCTTCGCGATCGCGCTGATATCGTCGATCGCCAACATCTCGCTGCTCGGCCAGCTCAAGCAGACGCAGCGCGAGCTGGCGAATCTCGAGAAGCGCTCGACCGCGCTCGCGCGCAATCTCGCCGTCGAACGCACGGCGCTCTTCGATATGCTCGACGGCCGCGCCGGCCACTATCGCATCGGCGACGGCGAGGTGATCACGCAAGGCGGGCGCATCTATCTCGCGCTCCGCGGGCTCTCCGAGCCGCCGCGCGGCAAAGTCTATCAGGCGTGGACGCTCGAGCGCGGGAGCGTCAAGGAGACCGCGTCGCCGACGTTCCTGCCCGACGCGCGCGGCGTCGCGTTGATCGTGCTCCCCGCCGACGCGCGTTCGACCGCCGAGGTCTCGGTGACGCTCGAGCCCGAGGGCGGCAGCAAGGAGCCGACGGAGAAGCCGCTGCTGGAGGCGTCGCTGCTCACCCGATGATTGCGCAGCTCTCGCGCTCGAACGAGGCCTCAGCCCTCGAGTATCTCTCGCGCGAACCGATTCTCAACGTCTTTCTCGATTACGTCATCGTCCACGACACGCCCGCCCGCAAGAACGTCGCCGTCGTGCTCGACGGCGATCGCGTCGACGGCGTGATCCACAGCGGACGCAGTCTGGTCGTCGCCGCGGAACCGCGCGCGATCGGCGAGCTCGCCGAGTACCTCAGGCGGCGGCGCGGCGAACGCATGATCGTCGGACCGCGCGATCAGGTTCGCGCGCTCTGGGAGCGGATGCGCGAGTGGCACGATCCGCCGCGCCTCGTCCGCGACCGCCAACTCGTGATGGCGGTGGACCGCGCGAGCCTGCGCCCGTACGAGCGGCTGACCGAGGTGCGGTACGCGCGCATTGACGAGTCGAACGCGATCGCCGACGGCTCGGCCGAGATGGTGCGCCAGGAATTAGACTACGATCCGCGCCGCGGCGCGCCGGAGTTTCGCGCCGGCATCCGGCAGATGATCGAGCGCAGGCTCTGGTGGGTCGGAACGGCCGAAGGGCGAATCTGCTTTCTCTGCAACATCGGCCCCTGGAGCGAGAAGACGATTCAGCTCCAAGGGATCTGGACGCCGCCCGAGCTGCGCGGGCGCGGCCTCGCCACCGCCTCGCTCGCAGCAATTTGCGACCGCCTGCTCGAGGTCGCGCCGGTAATCTCGCTCTACGTCAACGACTTCAACGATACCGCAATAGCACTCTACGATCGCGTCGGATTCGATCGAACCGGGGAGTTTCAAACACTGCTCTTTTAGGAGGATCCAATGCGTCGTCTGATCGTCACGCTCGCGCTCGTCACCGTGCCGCTCGCCGCGGCATCGAAGGAACCCGTCGTCTGGAAGGCCGATCTCGTGCACTCCCGCGCGGAGTTCACCGTCTCGCACCTCGTCGTCTCAAAGGTGTGGGGGCACATTCCCATCACCGCGCTGACGATCGTCAATCCGGGCGGCACGATCGTGCCGCGCACCATCGACGCCGTGCTCGACGTCAGCCACGAGGACACCGACAACCACGACCGCGACCGCGATCTGCGCTCGCCGACCTACTTCGACGTCGCGCGGTATCCGACGATGACCTTTCGCTCGACCTCGATCTCCGCGGTGGATTCGCAGAACTTCAACGTCACCGGCAACCTCACGATCAAGAACGTCACGAAGCCGGTGACGTTCTCGGCGCACCTCGTCGGCATCATCCCCGAGGGGAACGGCTGGCGCGTCGGCTACTCCTCGCAGTTACAGATAGACCGGCGCGATTGGGGAATCAACGACGCCCGCTTGAATGCGGCGGGCGTCCTGCTGGTCGGATACACGGTCGACATCGGGTTGACTGTCGAGGCCCTTACGAACGACCCCGGCCTTCACGCGACGACGAACCAATGACAGCAGAACGCCCGCCTCCCCCCTGCTAGGGAGCCTGATGCCCTCCCACGAGTAGTTGGTAGCTGAAGTAGATCGTGCGGAAGGGTAAACCGAACTGCTCGGTTGCGGCCGTACCGATGTACGGCGTGTACTTCGACGGCGTCGCGTACTGGTTGAGCGGCAACGGAACGCCCTCGCCGATGAGGCCGGCGATCGTTGCGTACTGGTTCCAGAGGTTGAGCGCCGTCGCGGTTATCACGCCGTTACGGGTCGGAAACGCTGCGGTGAAGTTACTGTAGTCGTAGGCGGGCAGCGATTTTGTGTTTCCCGCCGAGACCCAGTAGAAGCCGTAGCGCAAGTCGATCCCGTTGTTGAACGTGTAGTCGGCCGCGAGGTTGGCGGTGTGGAGCGGCACGCGCGCGATCTGGGAGAACGGGATCAGCGTCACGTTCGCCTGAATGAGCTGCGTGTTCGCTCCGAGCAACGACGTGGACGTCAGCGCCCAGTCGTAATCGAAGTAGAGGTTGCGCGTCGCGCGGGCGCGCCCGCTGAAGTCCCAGCCCTTTGCCCGCAGCGTGCCGACGTTGAAGTTGCCGTTCACGCCGAGGAGCGAAGGAGCGACGGAGGTGCCGCACTTGGCGCCGACCGTCTGGATGAACTCGGCGAGCAGGTTGGGCGGAATGAAGCCCGTGCCGCTCTCGCTCAGAGGCACGATCGTCGAGTAGAGTTTGTCGTAGACGTTCGTGTTGTAGAACAAGAGCTGCGTCGTCGAGTCGGCGTACCAGCGATGCGTGTAGGCCAACTCTTCGTCAACGCCGGTCTCCGGATCGAGCAGCGAGGACGGCGCGGTGCCGACGGAGTTCAGTCCGGTGCAGTTGACCGCCGCGCCGCCGCCGGCGCCGATGAGATCGTCGTTGGGTACGTACTCCTTATTGAGCATGTCCTGACTCGGCTGCGTCGTCGTGTTGCCGACCGAGAAGCGCGCGACGTCGTGCGCCGTGAACCGGTCGACGACCGACGCGCGCGTGTTGAGATAACTGGAGTTCGTCGCGCTCGCGTGCTTGTGCCAGACGTCGAGGTAACCCGCAACCGGAGAGTTGCTCGGATGGTAGACGTAGCGCGCGAAGATGCCCTCTTCCCAGGCGTACGGGAACGACGACGTCGTGTTCAGGGTTCCGTTGTGGTTGCTGTTCGTCGTGAGGAAGTAGGCGTTGTTCATGTACGACAGGCCGAGCTCGAAGTCGCTGTTCGGGCCCGGGAACGTGTCGCTGAGCAGCGCGCCGGTCTCGTTGACGCCGGTGTCGCGCCACGAGGCGTTCGATCCGGGATACGTGTAGAACGGCAGTTGGAACGTGCGATCCCACGGGTTGTCGTAGAGGCTGTTGTAGAACTGGGCGCGCACGATTTGATTGTCGCCGTTGTGCGTGTAGTTCACGGAGTTGTCGTAGAGATGGAACGCCTGCCACGATGGGCCGGCGCCCTGCCACCCGGTGTTGAGGTTTGCGTAACCGGTCGGCGTCTGGCACGTCGTTCCGCCGTCGGGTTGGCCGTTCGGGCCGAAGCCGTTGAGCAAGCCGAGCGCGTTGGTTCCGGGGAACTCCCCGGTCGGACATTTGAACGTGCTCGGATTACTCGGGTCGTACGCGGCGAGCTGCTGCTTGCCGCGCGCGAGCGCGGTCGAGTACGGCAGGAAATCGCCGTCGCCGTTGCCGGTCTTGTCCTCCCAGCGCGACGACGAGTAGTAAGAGTACTGGAGGCTGTCTTTCGGATCGAACTCGTAGCGGAATTTGACGAGGCCGGCGCGCGTGGTCGTCGCCGAGTCGTCGGTGTAGATGCCGAGGTTGTGGACCGGTCCGGAGAGCACCGATTGGTCGAAGGCCGCGCCGGGTTGGTAGAAGTTCGCGTTGCGGAACGGACCGTCGAGGTAGCCGACGCCGTAGGCGACCGCGTAGCCGAAGTGGCCGAGCGATCCCGTCGCGCGCAGGCTCGTCGAGAGTTGTTGGAAGGTGCCGTAGCCCTGCGTGAACGCGGTCTGCAGGTACGGCGTCGGATCGAGCGTCTGGAAGTTGATCACGCCGCCGATCGCGTCGACGCCGACGAGATCGCTGGCGGATCCGTACATGACGGTCGTGTTGCGCAGACCGTAATCCGGCGAGAGGTTGTAGTTATAGCCGCCCTTCACGCCGTACGCGATCGGGTGGCCGTCGAGCGCCGCTTCCGTTTCGAGCGTGCCGATGCCGCGGATGTTCAGGTTGACGTCGTCGGCGAGCGACGCGGTGTCGCCGGTGATGCCGTTGTTGACGCCGGGAAGGGTGCGCAGCGCGTCGGCGATGCGGGTGATGCCCATGCGCTCGAGTTGCTCGGTGTTGACCGTCTTCGTGAACGTGCTCGATTGCTGGAGCGAGTCGCTCGCGCGCACCGAGGTCTGTGCGATGACGGTGAGGCTGCCGGTACCGCGATGCATGGACATCGTCACGTCGATCGTCACGCCGCCGACAGCAATCGCGTCGGAGACGGCCGGCTGGTAATCGTTGCGACGCAGGGTGAGGACGTAGCGCCCGGGCGCTACCGCGACGAACTTGAAGCGGCCCGAGGCGTCCGAGGTGGTCTTCTGGTTCGTGCCGAGGATGCCGACCTCGACACCCGGGATCGCGACGCCGGTAGCGGCGTCGACGACCAAGCCGACGATGCTACCTTGGGCAGCGGTCGGGGGCGGCGGCGTCGGCAGCGCGTATGCGGGCGCGGCGAAGCTCAGCAACGCCACGAACGCAATCCACGCTCGCGACGCGCGAGTGCAGAGAGTAGTCACGCGAATCTCCTTCAGTAGTAATGAGGGTGTGATGCCGATGAGGCAGGGCACCACGTGGAGGTCCGCGTTTGCAGAGCCGGTAGGCGTGCGGCGTGCGCCGGCGCCTCGGCGTGACGAGGTGGCGTACGAGATCCCGACCGCACGGTCGCGCGCCCGAGGCGCTGCGATAGATCAGGGTCTCGATGATCGCCGCGATGGTATCGCGATGCGAGACGAGCCATGCGGCGATTGCGTAAATCGCGGCGGCGACGAGCGCCGCGCAGATGACCGTCGTGAGCAAGCCGAGGAGGATCGAGCCGCCGAAGGCGTCGTCGAGCTCCTGGACCGGCCGGCCGGCGAGGCGGCCGTCGAGCACTTCCATCGCCGGAACGGCGATCGCGCTCGCGGCGATCGCGCCGCAGAGGAACGCGACGCGCTCGCGGATGTTCGAGAGCCGTTGCGGGAGGCGCGTTCGATAGGTCGCGGCCAACTCGAAGCAGTAGCGCAGCCCGCGCGCGGCGAGAGCGCAGGCGAGCACGAGCGCGATGCCGCTGAGCAGCTCGCGCGACGAGTGCGCTACGTCGTCGTACGTGTCGTGTGGAAGCGCGAAGTCGCCGACGATATCGATGGCGAAATGCGCGATCGCTGCGGCGGCGGCTGCCGCGCAGAGTCCGAGAACGACGAGCGTACGAAGGCCGAGGCGCACGCTTCTGCTAGAAGACCCGCGTCAGGACGAAATTCACCGCAGCCCCTTGCAACGTGTAGGCGTCGGGGTTGATGACCGGGTTGCCCGGCAGCGTGCCGTAGACGACGCCGCCGCCGATGACCGTGAACGGATTGGCGTAGACGTTCGTCAGGTTCGTGCCGTAAAGACCGTACTCGAAGCCCGCATGGCGATAGGCGATGTGGGCGTCGAGCGTGGCGTACGGCGAGCGGTTCAACTCGTTATACCAGCCTTCGTAGTTGAGGCTCGCACCGTAAGCCAAGCCCTGCGGCGGCTCCTGCTCGAGCGCGAGATAGGCCTTGTGCAGCGGCTGGCCGAGCGACTGTTCGTACGGCACGAGCGTTCCGTCTTGGATCGATTCGGGAATCGTCGTGAGGTACGAGCTGTCGACGTCCCAGCCGGCGCGCAGGTGCATGTTCGACGCGAGCTGCTGATCGGCTTGGACGTCGATGCCGCGATAGATGCCGTTGCCGGCGTTGACCGGATAACTGAGCGGACAGGGAACCGGCTTGCGTTTCGTCTGACAGTGCGGAATCGGCTCGACGTTGAGTTGATTCGCCGGCGAGCGCAGGTTCGTCTGATAGAGATCGGCCGAGAGGCGCAGCGCGTGCCCGCGCCCGCCCAAGATCTGCTCGCCGCCGATGTCGTAATCGGTCGCGTGATCGGGCTGCAGGTCGGGATTGCCGACGTAGACGATGCCGCCGATCGGAACGCGTTCCGACGGCGGCGGCACGACGAGCTCGGAGAGCTGCGGCGTCTGGAACGTCGTGCCGACCGAGGCGCGCACGGCCGTGTTGCCGGTCGGCGTCCACGTGAAGCCGGCGCGCGGATCGAAGCTCGTGCCGAAACTGCTGTCGTTGCTGAAGTAGGCCGCCACCGCGAAGTGGATGTGGCTCGTCGGGTCGCCGGCATAGCGCAGCACGGCGTTGCGCTGCGTCTGCGCGAGATCGAGCGTCTGCACCGGCGGCTGCGCAAGCGGCGTCATCGCGGGAGGCGCACCGGTCGCGAAGGCCGGACCGAACGGCCCGCCGATCGGAAGGCCCTCGGCCGTTACCTGGCCCTGCACGTAGTTGGTTCCGAGCGACTCGGTCCAGAGATCGTACTTGAACGAGAGCGTGCCGGTGTCGAAGTGGTGATCGAGCTCGAGCCAGTCGTCGCCGAGCAGATCGCGCTGATTGTAAAGATAGGGCTGCGTCTGCGCGCCAGGCCCGTTCACCGATTGCGATGCGAGCGAGGTGAGGTGGCTGAAGAGCAGCACGTTCGCGGGAGCGCCGGCGGTCAGTTGGTTGCCGAGCGGCAGTTGCGCGTCGAAGCCATAGTTCGATTGATGCGACTCGAGCGTCGTGCCCGCGAAGCTCTGGTAGCCGCTCGTCTCGTCGTCGTCGGCCGGCAAGACCTTCGGGGCGAACGAGCGCGCGTCGTCGTCGCCGCCGCCGGTGAAACCCGCCGGCGTGAAGTTCGTCAGCAGCGCCGACTCGTCGCGATAGGCCGTCGTGTTGCGGTAGTCGAGCTGTAAATAACCGTAGCCGTTCGGCCCACCGAGCTGATAGCGGAGCTTCGCGAGGGTCGAGGTGCCGCTCGAGTTGCTGCCGACGCTCTGGAGCGTCTCGTCGTCCGACGGCGGGTTGACGCCGGGCGCGAGGATCGTCTGATTCACCGACCCGTTCGAGGTTACGCCGTGCAGCGAGAGCGCGTAGCCGAAGCGATCGTCGGTGCCGGTCGTTTGAAAGGTCGAGCCGAAGCCGCCATACGAGCCGCCGAAGAGGCGCAGCAGCGAGTGCGGCGTGCTCGTCGGCTGGAGCGTCACGATGTTCACGCCGCCGCCGATCGTGTTCGGACCGATGAGCGACGACGGCGAGATGCCGTAGATTAACTGCACGTCTTGCAGCGCCGCCGGGTCTATGAGCGAGAGATCGAAGTCGCCCGTGTTGCCGTTGTTGACCGGATGGCCGTCAATGTCGACGAGCGTCTCGGTCGGGTCGGGTCCGCGTACGGCGAAGCTGACCGACGCGTTGCTGCCGCCGCCGCCCATGGTAAGAAACGGCGTCGTCGAGAGTTGGCTCCAGAGCATCGGCGCCACCGACGTCACGGCGGCCGCCGCGGCCTTCGCGGCGCTCAGCGTCACGGTCGGGGCGGACGAGGTGGAGACGGTCTCCCCAGCGACCGCCTTCACCTCGCCGATGACGGTCAGCGAATCCGTCGTCGCCGGCTCGAGCACGACGGTCAGCGCGGCGTTGTTTGGGCCGAGCGAGACCGTGCGCTGCGATACGCGCTGGTAACCGGGCGCGACCGCGGTGAGCGTGTACGTCGCCGCGACGACGTCGTGAAAGACGAACGTGCCGTGCGCATCGCTCGTCGCGCTGCGCGCCGCGGTGCCTCCCGATGAGATCGTTACCGACGCGCCGGCGACCGGCGTTCCGTCGGCGGCTGTGACCGTTCCGGTGACGTCGAGGCCCGAGCCCTGCGCGAACGCGAGCCCGACACCGGACGAGAAAAGAACCGAAACGAGTGCAAGCGTCGCGCACGCGGCGCGTACGCGTGCGATGGGGTTACCCATGGGATGGCTCCTGTCGAAGAGTGCTTCTGTTTAGGGGGTGCTAGGCGAAGCGGGCGACAGGGGGTCCGCGTTTGGCGAGGCGCAGCGCCGGGAGCGCGCACCGGTTCGGGATGAAACGTTGGGTCGCGAGATCGTAGGCGCTGCGCGGCGGCGCGGTAACGATGCGGCGCAGCAGCGTCTCGATGATCGTTGCGATCGAATCGCGGTGGGAGATCAGCCAGAGGGCGAGCCCGTAGACGACCGACGCGACGAGCGCGGCGCAGAGGATCGTCGTTGCGACGCCGAGCGCGATCGATCCGCCGAAGGCGTCGGCGAGGTTCGTAACGGCGACGCCGTCGAGGCGTCCGTCGAAGAGCTCCATCGCGGGCACGGCGACGACGCTCGCGGCGACGGCCGTGCCGAGCGCGCCGAGCAGCTCGGGCAGGCCCAGCATCGGGCGGGCCAGACTACCGCGATTGCGCTGCGCGATCTCGCAGCAGACGCGCAGCCCGCGGACGGCCAGCATGGCCGCGACGACGAGCGCGAAGCCGGTCACCAGCTCGCGCGAGCCGTGCCGAAGGTGGTCGTAACTGTCGCGGTCGAGCGCGTAATCGCCGACGACGTCGATCGCGACGTGCGCCAGCGCCGCCCCCGCGGCTGCGGCGCACAATGCAAGCGATACGAGTGTCCGAAATCCGACGCGCATCGCTCGCGCCTTCGACAACCCCCCAGCGCGTCCTATGAAAAGCAAAGGGACCAGTCGGTCGACCGGTCCCTTGATTTCCCTGCTACGAGTTTATCAGTGCGAGGAGGGCGCTATCCAGACGGTGCCGCCCGCGTATTTGACCTGGACCGCGGCGCACTGCGTCGTCTGCGCTCCGGCGTACGTCACGTCGTTATAGAGGCTCAACGTGTGGTCGATCGTCGCACCCGGCGCGAACTCGCCGACGTCATCGGTGCGCCGCAGGTAATGCTGCTGCGCGTTGCGATAGCCGACCAGGAACGTCACGCTCGCGGCCGTCTTCTTGCCGAGGTTGACCCAGACGATGTGCGTGCCGTTCGCCTGGTGGCTCAGCGGCTTTGGTTTGACGATGGTGCAGCTCTTGATGAGGATCGGCGTCGCCGCGCGGGCGGTCCCGATCGTCGCCGTCGCCGCCGCTACCCCGATGAGCGCCACCGCGATCAGCCGTCCGAAAAATTTCATGCCGTTCTTCCTCTGTAAAACGATGGAGAGTGGTGAGGTGGCCTTCCTTTTTAAGCGAGCCCGTCCCTGCGAAAGGCGAGGCGAGGGGCGGGCGGCGGACCGGCGAATCGGCTACGCTCGGGAGGTTCCGCTATGCGTATAAAAGCTCTTAGAGAGTCTGCGCTGGCCTCGGCGTTGGCATTGCCCGCCGCCTGTTCGGGATTGACCGCGCAGCCCCCGACGGCGCCGGCCGCAGCGGTCGCGCCCGCGGCCGCGCACGATTCGTGGAGCTCGAAGAAGGCGATGCCGACCGCCGTGCTCTGCCCCGCCGCGGCCGCAATCGGAACGAAGGTCTACGTGATCGGCGGCGTTGACAGTTCGCAGACGGTCCTCGGCACGAACCAGATCTACGACACCGTGAAGAACAAGTGGTCGACGGGGAAGGCGATGCCGACGCCGCGCTGGTGCGCCGGCGCCGCGGTCGTCAAGGGCATCATCTACGTCGTCGGCGGGAACGCGACGATCAGCGGCGCCAGCAACGTCGTCGAAGCGTACGACCCGTCGAGCGACTCGTGGACGGAGAAATCGCCGCTGCCGATAGCCGACGCGCCCGTTGCGATCGCCGTCTCTACGTACGTCTACACTTTCGGCGGGTTCAGCCCGAGTTACGGCCGGCTGGCGAACGTCTACTACTACCAGCCGAAGCAGGATCTCTGGAGGGATCGCAACCCGATGAAACTCGGCCGCTCG
>Ga0335069_10012683_pt1 | contig 11846 bp, 8 predicted proteins | sample Lox_Sample_11_FD_206714 | JGI IMG/M metagenome (GOLD analysis project Ga0335069, IMG submission 206714) | Soil microbial communities from Loxahatchee National Wildlife Refuge, Florida, United States - Lox_Sample_1.1 | ecosystem: Environmental > Terrestrial > Soil > Wetlands | place: USA: Florida...
GCCACAAGCGCTTGCTCGGCGCGCGTCCGGAGGGCCGCGTTCACTTGGGAATCCTCCGCCAAAGCGATGCGCTGAATGGCGGTCAGCGCACCGTGTGAGACCACCGGCAAATCCGATTGGAGAAACCGTATGGAGGCTTCAACCATCGGGCCGGCGTGATCGGCCGCGAATTGCTTTACGTGGAGCAGAAACATTACCGTCTCATCGCTCGGACCATTGGCTCGCAACGCATCCCAGACCCACGCGGCCGCTTGCTGCTCCGGCCAATAGGTGAGACCGTACATGGCGTAGTCGCGGACGAGCCGGTCGGGGTGATATAGGTAGCCGGCCAGCATTGCGAGAGACTGCTCGTCCGGGACGCCGAGAATATCGGGCAGAAAGTCGGTCAACAGATCCGCCGCGTCCGTGGATGGTTGAGAGTTCAAGTCGAGCAGCCATCGCCTACGATCGTCCGTTTCGGCGGGGAGGACGTCGATCCGCGTCCAATCGGTGCTGGCCGAGGCTTCCTGTGGAACAGCATTCCTCTCCGTCAAACGCACCTCGTAGATTCCCGGGCGATCGAAGCGGTATTGCAAATGCAGCGGAATCCTCCCTTTGAAATGAGGCTCGGAGGGCGGGGCGACGGAGCCGCACGGACTGCCGGAGAGCGTGATGCCTCCGAACGCCTGTGAGGCCATGTCTGCTATGCGGGGCAGCGGCTTGCCATCGCGGCGCACTTCAATTTGGTAGCAGCCGAACGACGCGGGAAAAATCATGAACGGATAGCGCAGCGAGGGTTGTTGTTCGTTGGGCAGCTTCACCCGCAACCACACGGGCATCCCGACGCGCGCCTCGCTGCCCAAGGAAATTGTGACTTGACCGAACGCGGCTGCGGTGCACGCCATGCACAGCAGGATTCTCGCAGTCGGGGTTCGTGCCATAAGGCTTTGACGCCTCGACGGAGCTCTAAGTTCCCGGCCTCTTAAGCGCATCAGTGTGTCATCGCGTACGCGATGTAGTTCACTCCAATTCGAATGCCGAGCGCGGAGTAGCGTTCCGGATACTCCGGCGCGTCGGCCCACTCCCACGAGTCGCCCAGATCGGAGTTTTGCGTGATCGCCACCATCAAGCGGCCTTTGTCGTCGAAAATGCCCTTCCAGTGCGCCACCGATCCGTCGTTCTGGTAGCCGCGGCCGTACAAGCCCCACGCGCCCGGGATCTGGTAGCGTTCGTCCAGGTCGTAGATGGTGTGGAAGATCGCGCTGCTGTTATCCAACTCCACCGCAGTGCGGTCCGGGAAGACGCGTTTCATACTGTTCCAGAAGACGGCCCATTCGGGCGTGCCCCAGAAGTCGTCGGCCATGAAAAAACCACCGCGCAGCAGGTAATCGCGCAGTTTGTGAGCCTGCTCGTCGGTGAGCAGCCATTCGCCGGGACGCACGGCGTAGAGCCAGGGCCAGTTGTAGACGTCGTCGCCATCGTCGAGATTGACGGGCTGTTCCACGGATCGCGCGTGAATGCGAGTCAGGCGGCGCAATGCGAGCAGAAAGTGGCGGTCGGCGCGCGGATAATCCTGCGTCCAGCTCGACATACCCTCGGCCCAGCGGGGACCGGCGCGGTCGAACATCGCAGTGGGCGCGGGCGGATACATCAGGCGCGCGAAGGCGAATTCCGTTTTTTCAGCGGCGCCCGGCGGCTGCGCGAACTCCTCGTATTCAATGCCCGGATATTCGCGGAAAGGGCGCTGGAACGCGAACAACGAACCAAGAAGGGCCAGCCCGCTCGCCACCAGGCACGACGATTTCCGCAGAGTCATGCGGCCGCGCTTTCAAACCGAGAATAGCATTCGCACCTTCTCGCGAAGATAGACGGGCAGGGCGCGGCGGAGCATCGACGTTCGGAATTGCGTATGTGTGATTGCCCCGGTGGCGTAGCGCGCCAGCAGATCGGTAAGCACCGGATGGCGAGCGGCGGCCTGGATGATGCGATCAACGCGATGCGGATCGGTCAGCAGCAGCTTTTGGAGCCGGACGCTGTGGCGGAGCTCGTCGCCGATCTCGCGCTTCCACCTGCGCTCATAGTCGGAAAGCGGGGCCTCCTTGTGTAACGCCGCAATCGCCGCGCGCGCCGCATGATCGCCGCTGACCATGGCGTAGTAGATGCCTTCGGCGGTGAGAGCGTTGACGAACCCCCCGGCGTCGCCCGCCAGCAGCACGCGGTCGCTATATGTGCGCGCGAGGGGGCCAGAGATGGGCAGCGGGAATGCCCGGAAATTGTCCGCATTCGATTGGCCCGCCAAGAGCCCCTTCGCCGTGAGGTCCTCGACGAAAGCCTTGTGATGGGCGTAGTGGCCGCCGCGCAGGTTGGCGATGTAGTAGTCCAGCTTGAAGCCGATGCCCGCGTTCACGTGGCTGGTCTTGGGAAAAACGTAGCCATAGCCGTAGTGGCTGCGGATGCGGTAATAGACCGAGATTCGATCGCGTTCCGCCGGCTTGAGCTCTTCGTACGGCGTTTCCTCCATCATGTCGATGGCGTAGTGGCTTTGGACGTTCCCGCTGCGGAGCCCGCAAGCCCGCGCCACAACGCTGTTGGCGCTGTCGCAGCCGAGAACGATGCGGGCCCTGTAGTCCCCGCTGTCGGTTCCAACCATCACATGATCGGAGTGGACGGTCACTTTACGAACCAGCGTGTTGACGAATTCGACCCGCGGCCGGGCGAGCGAAAACAGCAGGTGATCGAACTCGCATCGGCGAATCATCAGGTAGACCGGGCCGTCGGACTGGTAGTCGACGGCGTGCCCCGAGGGCGACTCGAAGTAAACCTTATTCACCCAGTTGACGGGGATGCCCGCCAACGCGTCTTTGAGATAAGGGAACCGCGTCAAGGCGCGCACGCTGATGCCCCCGCCGCAGGGCTTGTCGCGCGGAAACGTGCTTTTGTCGAGCACGAGCGTGGAAATGCCGGCTTCGCCCAGCGCGTTGGCGGCCGTCGCGCCTGCCGGTCCCGCGCCCACTACGATGACGTCGTAAGCCGTCATTGAACGCCCGCCATTCCCACGCCCGCCATCAAACGATTGTAGCGGCGCGCCGCCAGTGCGGGGGCTAGAATAAGAACGTGGGCGTTTTGCGGTTCCTCGGCGCACTGCTACTGGCAGCCAATGCCTTTGGGCAGCTCGCGATCTTTCCTCTGAAAGATATTCGCGCCGGCCAGCACGGCGTCGGCAAGACCGTATTCTCCGGCAACAAGATCGACGAATTTCAAGTGGAAGTTCTAGGGGTGCTGGAAAACGTCGGCCCGCGCCAATCCGTGATCCTGGCGCGCCTGTCGGGAGGGCCCCTGGAGAAAACCGGCGTCATGCAAGGCATGAGCGGCAGCCCGGTTTACATCGACGGCAAGCTGGTGGGCGCGGTCGCCCTGGCGTTCAACTTCTCCAAGGAGCCGATCGCCGGCATCCGGCCCATCGAAGAGATGCTGGCTGTCGGCGAGCAGGCCGCTGTAAAGGAGAAAGAGCCGGTACTCGCGCGCGCATCGCGGCGCGAAATTCAACTTGCGCCCTCCAGTTCCGAGCCGCTCGCCACGAATCTGATTGACATCGCCACGCCGGTTTCGTTCAGCGGATTCACTTCCGCCACGCTCGACCACTTCGCGCCGGACCTCAAGAAACTCGGCCTTGAACCGCGCCAGGGTGTTTCGAGCGGTGGAAAACTGCCCGCGCAACTGGGCAATCCCCAGGCGCTGCGCCCCGGCGACATGATCGCCGTGGAGCTCCTCTCGGGCGACCTGAGCATCGGCGCGGAAGGCACGGTCACCGCTGTCGACGGCAAGCAGATCTATGCGTTCGGGCATCAATTCATGTCGGCAGGCAACACTGAGCTGCCGTTCGCGCGCGCCGAAGTCTTAGCGTTGCTACCGAATCTCTCGTCATCTTTCAAGATTGCGTCGCCCCTGGAGTGGATGGGCACCATCACGCAGGACCGCAGCACCAGCGTCTTCGGCGAACTGGGCCGCAAGGCCGACACCATTCCGCTTGCCATCACGGTGAAAGACGGCCGGCCGGCGCCGCTCGCCTACCACATGCAAATGATCCAGGACCGCGTGCTATCGCCCTACATCGTGCAGATGGCGGTGTATTCGGCGATTGACGCCACCGAACGAACGCTCGGCCTGGGAAGCTATTCCATCCAAGGCGGCATCGAGTTCCAGCGCGGCATCCCGCCGCTTAAGTTGGACAACACGTTCGCGGGCGATTTCAACGTTCCGGCGCAGGCATCTCTCGGCATCGCTTCGCCGCTGGCTGCTCTGCTGGGCGCCGGGTTCGACGCTCTCAAAATCAAGAGCATCGACCTGACGATCGAGGCTTCCGAGCACAAGCGCCTGCTGCAGGTCGACCAGGTGAGCATGTCGCCCAGCAAAGTCCGTGCGGGCGATTCGGTGGAGCTCAGCGTCACGTTCACCGGAGAAAATGGTGCTGAACTGCAGAAGAGCCTCCGCTATCGCGTGCCTGTGGGCGCACCGGCGGGGGTGCTCAACTTCACGGTGTCCGACGGCACCGTTTCGAACGCGATGGATTACCAGCAGATGGCTGTGACTGTGGCCAAGAGCCCGACGCAGCTGGTCTCATTTCTGAACAATCTGCGGCCGAATACAAACGCTTACGTGCGGGTGTGGCGCAGCGACCCCGCCTTCCAGGTGCAAGGCGAGGATTTGCCCGATCCGCCGCCCTCGGTCGGCCTGATGCTGGCCCGCGCCCAGGCGGCGCAGGGCGTGTGGATTCCACGCGGCTCCAAGATCGACGAGCTGCAAATTGAAACCGGCAACGTCGTTGTCTCCGGCTCGAAAACGGCGCAAGTGGAAGTGAAGGAATGAAGGCTTTTCAGCACATTGCCGCGGCTGTCCTCGTGTTGGGCGCGCCGGTTTGGTCCGCGACCACCGCGACCTGGGAGATGAACACCTACCAGGATTTCCTGAGGGGCCGTTTTCAAGGCGTTTCACTCGATCGTGACGGCCGGCTCATGTTGGCGCCCAAGCTCGACACAGTCTTCTCCTCCGGCCAGCCCACGATTTGGAGCATCGCGCAGGCTGCCGACGGCTCTGTCTACGCCGGCACGGGCCATCGCGGGCGCGTGTATCGGATCTCCGCGACCGGCACGAGCAATTTGCTGTGGACCGCCGACGAACCGGAAGTATTCGCGGTCGCGCTGGACGCCGCCGGCACGCTCTACGCCGCTACTTCGCCCGACGGCAAGGTCTATCGGATCGAAAACGGCAAGGCCACCGAGTTCTTCGCGCCGAAAGCGAAATACATCTGGACACTCGCGTTTGCCCGCGACGGCAGCCTGTTCGTCGGCACCGGCGACCCCGGAAATGTTTATCGCGTCGACAAGACGGGCAAATCGGAGCTTTACTACGAAACCGGGCAGTCGCACGTGACGGCGCTCGCGTTCGATCCGCGCGGCTACGTGCTCGCCGGCACCGAACCCAACGGCATCCTGTATCGCATCAGCGCGAAAGACAAGGCGTTTGTGCTCTACGACGCTAGCCTGCCGGAAATCCGGTCCATCGTGCCGATGCCCGATGGCACCATCTACGCGGCCGCGCTCGGCGGCTCCATCGCGAACCGCAGCGGCCCACTGACGCCGGCGCTTTCCTCCACGCTGAGCACCACGGTCACGGCCCCAGCCATGTCCATTACTGTGACGGATTCGGCCGATTCGTCAGTCACACAGGCGGGCGGCGACATCAAGCCGAAGCCGGATACTTCCAAGGCGTCCGCGCAGCCGGTCCAACAGGTGGCTGCGGGAACCACCCCGCTCACCGAGATTCCGGGCGTCGAGAAGTCGGCCGTCTATAAGATCAATCCGGACGATACCGTCGAAACCGTGTGGAGTTCGAAAGAAGAGAACGTCTACAGCCTGTTGGCGCAACCCGGCGGGACGCTGATGTTCGCCACCGACGCGCAGGGACGCATCTACCGGCTGAGTCCGGACCGCAAGGCTACGTTGATCGTCGAAACACAAGAAGGCGAGGCCACGCGGTTACTGGACTCCTCCAATGGCGTTGTAGCGGCAACCGGCGATATGGGCAAGCTGTTCCGGCTGTCCGGCGCGGAAGGCGCGAGCGGAAGCTATGAATCGCCGGTGCACGATTCGGGCAGTGTCGCGCGCTGGGGGCGGCTAAGCTGGCGCAACATCGGAGGCAAGGCCCAATTCTCCACTCGAACGGGTAATTCCTCGCGGCCGGACGCCACCTGGAGCGATTGGTCGGCTCCGCTCACCGATCCGCGCGATTCCCTGATCCGCAGCCCCAACGCGCGCTACATCCAGTGGCGCGCCGAGCTGACCGGTGCCGGCGCGAGCGTTGAAAACGTCAGCGTCGCTTACTTGCCCCAGAACAATCCGCCCGTGGTTCGGAGCATCAACATCACCATGCAGGCCGGCGCCGCTACCGCCCAGAAGGCCGCGGCCACGGCCGCGAGCGCGGCCGCCTACAGCATCACCGTGACCGACACCGGCGAAACTTCCACCGCCGCGGGAACGCCAACGACTTCCCTTTCGCATGGATCCGGTTCTCAGATTCAAATCACCTGGCAGGCTGACGATCCCGACGGCGACCGCCTGGTTTATGCGGCCTATTTCCGCGGCGAGGACGAGCGCGAATGGAAGCTGCTGCGCGGAAATCTCACGGAAAATTCTTTGCTCATCGACGGCGACGTTTTGGCGGATGGCCGTTACTATTTCCGCGTGGTGGCGTCGGATCGTCCGTCCAACGCCGCCAACGTTGCGCGCGAAGATGAACTGGTCAGCCCACCCGTCTTGATCGACAACACGCCGCCCGAAGTGAACCTCAGCGCGCCGCAGCGCACCGGCAGCCGCGTCGAGGTGGACGCCGATGTAACGGATAAGACCTCGCCGCTTCGCCGCTTCGAGTATTCGCTCGATGCCGGCCCGTGGACGCCCGTCGAAGCCGTGGATGGCATCACCGATTCGCCGCACGAGCAGTATCACATCGCACTCGATCCGCTGCGCGCCGGCGAGCATCTGCTGGTGGTTCGCGCTTACGACGCGGCGAACAACGCCGGCCTCGCCAAAGTCGTAATTCGTTAACATTCGCGAGCCCGCTTACTTGCTACGATGCTAGTTCATGCCCATCTACCAGGTGGTGGTTCTGGCGGTCATCCAGGCGCTCACTGAGTTCTTGCCCATCAGCAGCACTGCGCACCTGACGCTGGCGCCCTGGCTCTTTGGCTGGAAGGACCCCGGCCTCACCTTCGACATCGCACTGCACGCCGGCACGCTGCTCGCCATCCTGATCTACTTCATTCGCGATTGGGTGCAGATCATCGGCGCGGGCATCGGCTTTAACCTGGGCAGCGATCCACAACTGCGCAGGAATCCGGGATTACTCTGGCTGCTGGCGGTGGCGTCCATTCCGGTTGGCATCGTTGGATACCTTTTCGAGAAGCAGGCCGACACCACCTGGCGCCAACCTTACTTGATCGGAGCGATGCTCATCATCGTTGGCGTCGTGATCTGGATGGCTGAGGGCCGCCGCATCGGCGACAAATCCATGGAGAGCATCGGCTGGGTGGATGGAATCGTAATTGGCATCGCCCAGGCGTTCGCGGTGATCCCAGGCGTCTCTCGCAGTGGCTCCACTATGAGCGCGGGACTGTTTCGCGACCTGAACCGTGAAACCGCGGCCCGCTTCTCGTTCCTGCTGTCCACTCCGGCCATCGCCGCAGCCGTCGCGAAGAAAGCCTGGGACATGCACAAAGAAGGCGCCGTGCCGCCGGAAATGAAGGTGCCGTTGGCGGTTGGCATCGTAGTGACCGGCGTCCTCGGCGCCATCGTCATCGCCTTCTTCCTTCGCTACCTGCGCCACCGCAGTCTTATGCCCTTCGTTTACTACCGCATCATTTTTGGCATAATAGTAATCGCTCTGGCTGCATTCTTCCGCTTCACTGCGGGATGAGGATTTTAGGACCGACACGCTTCCATCGATTGAACGAAGCCGGGGGATTAGTGTTCCTGTTCGCAGGACTCTTCTTCATCCTGAGCCTTGTCTCGTATCACCCGCAGGATCCCTCCTGGAATCTCGCGACCGGCGCGGCGCACGCGCGTAATCTCACCGGTCTGGGGGGCTCGTACACATCCGACTTCTTTTTCCAATTGCTGGGCCTGAGCGCGTTCAGTCTTCCGGTGCTGCTCTGGATGCTGGCTTGGAAATGGATCCGGTCCGCCCCGATTCAAGCGGCCACCGTCAAAGTGCTGGGCGCGGTCCTGCTCTTTCTGAGCATTTCCACGGCGCTCTCGATTCGCCCGATCTGGCAACCTTGGGGCGGCGCTTTTTCGGCTGGCGGTGTGGTCGGCATCTTGATCGCCGGCGCGCTGACCTCCTCCTTGAACCTGACCGGGACGATGCTGATGACCGCGATCTGCCTCATCCTGTCGCTCTATCTGGTGTCGCGGTTTTCCATGTCGACGGTCGCGTGGCTGCTCGCCGGTCCGTTGGCCTTCCTGACGCGAACGAACCAACGTTGGAAGAATTGGCGCGCGGTGCGGATGGAAGCGGCGCGCGAACGTGCCGAACTCCGCGCACAACGGAGAGCCGAAGCCATGGCCGCAAGAGCTGCCGCTGCCGCCCAACAGCAACAGGTTGAGCCGGTCGTCGAAGCTTCCGTTCCGGTAGTTGAAGCGTACGAACCGCCGCCTTCGCCGGAACCACCCGTCGAACCGGAGCACGTCGAAATCCCGATCCATACCCTGGACTTCGACGCGCCCAGCCAGCCCGCGGACCGTGCGCCTTGGGAAGCTCCTGCTCCCCCGCCCGAGCCGGCGCCTGCTCCAGTCGTCTCCCGCAAATCGAAACCGCTCGCGCCGGAAGTGACCGAGCATCCCGAATACCGCCTGCCTGCCACCGAACTGTTGAATGAAATCCCCGGCCGCACGGCCTACGATTCGCTGGAGCTCAAGGAAATCGCCGGCCGCATCAAGTCTAAGTTTGAAGAGTTCAACGTGCATGGCGCCGTAGTGCAGATCAATCCCGGCCCCGTCGTCACGACGTTCGAATTCAAACCCGAAGCGGGCGTCAAGTACAGCCGTATCACGACTCTCACCGAAGACCTGTGCCTGGGCTTGCAGGCCGAATCCATCCTGATCGAGCGCATCCCCGGCAAGCCCACAGTCGGCATCGAGGTTCCCAATTCCCGCCGCGAAGTGATCAGCCTGCGCCAGATTCTGGAATCGGAGGAATTCTCCGACTCGCATTCGCGCCTCACCATCTGCCTCGGCAAGGACATTAGCGGACGCATCAAAGTGGCCGCGCTGGAATCGATGCCGCACTTGTTGATCGCCGGCTCCACAGGCGCGGGCAAAAGCGTGATGCTCAACTCCATGATCATGTCCATCCTCTACAAGGCCACGCCCGACGAGGTCCGCATGATCCTGGTGGACCCCAAGCGCCTGGAAATGGGCCTCTACGAAGGCATCCCGCACCTGTTGACGCCCGTGATCACCGACGCCAAGAAAGCCACCAACGCGCTGCGAAACGCCGTGCTCGAGATGGAGCGGCGCTTGAAGCTGCTGGCCGGGCAGGGCGTGCGCAACATCGACCAGTACAACAAGAAAGTGCGCCAGCTCATGAACGAGCCGCGCAATCTGTTCGAAGAAGACGAGCCGGTGGAAGAGGAGCTGAAGCCGCTCCCTTACATCCTGGTGGTGATCGACGAACTGGCCGACCTGATGATGGTGGAGCGCGGCAACGTCGAGGAGGCCGTCACGCGTCTGGCGCAGATGGCGCGCGCGGTTGGCATGCACCTGGTGCTGGCCACGCAGCGGCCCAGCGTCGACGTCATCACCGGTTTGATCAAAGCGAATTTCCCGTCGCGCATCAGTTTCCGCGTGGCCACGCGTGTGGACTCGCGCACGGTTCTGGACGTGATGGGCGCCGAACATCTGCTCGGCAAGGGCGACATGCTATTCCTGCCGCCCGGATCGTCGCGGCTGACTCGCGTGCATGGCGCGTTCGTCACCGAAGCTGAGATCAATCGCGTGGTCGAATTCTGGAAGGGTCAAGCCCGGCCGGAATACGACCAGACCTTCCTGCAAGCTCCACCGGCGGATGAGGAAGATGCCGAAGCAACCGAGTTTGAAGGCGCCGAAGATCCCGCCTACACCGACGCCGTACGCGTGGTGTTGGAAATGGGCAAGGCATCAACGTCTACTTTGCAGCGCCGCCTGCGGCTGGGCTACGGCCGCGCCGCCCGCATTCTGGACATGATGCAGCGCGAAGGAATCATCGGCCCGCCCGACGGCAGCAAGCCCCGCGAAGTTCTGAAGCGCCCGGATTGGCTGGAAGAAGTCGAGAACCAGCTACGATAGCAGCGTTCGCGGCGCCGCCGGGTCAGCTGCCGGCAATTGCGGGGCAACCGCTGCGATGGGTTCCTTGGGCATCACGATCCAGGCCACGATATACGCAACCACGCCGAATACCGGCACCGGCCACACGCAGATCACCAGCCAGATCACGCGCACCAGCGCCACGTCCACATTGAAGTAGCGCGCGAAGCCCGCGCACACGCCCGCGATCTTGGCGTCCTTCATCGGCCTGGCCAACGGCTGCTCGGGCTTCGGAGGCGGCGCTCCCTTGCCCGTCGAGTGCCCGCATTCGTTGCAGAACTTGTCCTGGTCTTCCAGCTGGATGCCGCATTTGGTGCAGAACATGAATGTTCTTCCTCTGATAAAGAGCTACGCGTGCGGCGTCCGGTTTGTTCCGTGCGAAACCTTGCCCAGAATGGCCGGCGTGCGAGCACCCGTAGCCGAGGGTAGGTTGCCGGCGCGTCGCTGGTGCGTCTGATACGCGAGAACGGCGAACAGGATCGCTTCCTTGGCGTCGGGATCGATCCCGAATTCGGCCGAAATTGTCAGCCTGGGCCGCAGCAGCGATCCGAGCCGCTCCATCAGGTAACGGTTGTGCACCCCGCCGCCGGACGCGATCACTTCCTTCGTTGCTGGATAGCGCTCTACGGCCATCGCGATAGTCCGCGCGGTCAACTCGGCCGCCGTCGTCAGATCGATGCCGGAGCCCTGGACAAATTCCGCGCCATATTGCTCGCGGCCGCAGGATTTGGGTGGGTCGCGATGGTAGTAAGGATCAGCCAGCAGCTTATCGAGCAACGCGGCGTTCACTCGGCCCGCCCGAGCGCCAGAGCCATCGCGGTCGAACGGCGGCGCCAGCGCGTCCATCAGCATGTTGCCCGGCCCGGTATCGAAGGCGATCACGTCTTCCGGCGCCGCGTTGGGCGGAATCACCGTGACGTTGGCGATGCCGCCGATGTTCAGCGCGATGCGCGCGCGCTCGGGATGCCGGAACATTTGATAATCCAGAAACGGCACCAACGGTGCACCCTGTCCACCCGCGGCAATGTCGGCGGCGCGGAAGTCCGAGATGGTCTCGATGCCCGTCCGCGCGGCAATCACCGCGCCATCGCCGATTTGCAGCGTGCTGGCTACTTTGCGTCCGAGAAACTCCACAGGCTGGCCTTCATGAAAAATGGTCTGCCCGTGCGAGCCGATCAGTTCGATGGACTCTAATGGAACTCCGGTGCGCGCCAGCGCTTCGGCAAACAGCTCGCCGAGCAGGAAGTTGAGCCGAGAAGCTGTCGCGACATCGGTGAGCGACAGGATGGCGTTTCGCACTTCGGCGGGATAAGGGACCGTCTTGATGGCAATGGCTTCGATGCTTTCGCCGATGTCAACCACGGCGACGTCAATGCCATCCGCCGACGTCCCGCTGATCAGGCCCGCGACTCTCACTGACGCTTGAGCTCCCGCTGCAGCTCGTTCAACAATTGCAGCGCATCGATCGGA
>Ga0335069_10012685_pt1 | contig 11845 bp, 10 predicted proteins | sample Lox_Sample_11_FD_206714 | JGI IMG/M metagenome (GOLD analysis project Ga0335069, IMG submission 206714) | Soil microbial communities from Loxahatchee National Wildlife Refuge, Florida, United States - Lox_Sample_1.1 | ecosystem: Environmental > Terrestrial > Soil > Wetlands | place: USA...
GCAGAAGTCGGAAATGCAGCAGGATTTCAGGGCCGCGTCCAATCTTCTGCAGCGTGACATCAGCATGGCGGGAGCCGGAGCCCTCGGGCAGCAAGGCTTGGCTGGGAATAGCGTGGGCTTGCCCGTCAGCGCCACTCTCCCTGTTTATCCCTGCAGCGCGAGTACCTGCAACTACGTCAATGGCGCACCCGTAGCGTATCCGACTGTAACGGGTGCTCCGTATCTGTATTCCATTATTCCGGGCTATAACCTGGGGATCACAGTCAATGCTGCTGAAGGCGCAACCGACATCATTTCGATTTCGTACGCCGATGCAAACCTGGCATTGAATTGCTACAACGTGACCGTCGTCTCGGCAACCCAGGTGACGTTCCAGCTCCCCACGACTCTGCCTTCCACTTGCGTCATGCCGCCGGGAGTGACCACCCCGCCGCTGTTGAATGCCGCGGGCGTCGGCTTACAGGCTGGCGACTACATTCTCTTCAACACGACTGCCGCAGGTGTGGTCACCAATATCACAGTGGGAACGCCGACTGCCGGCAATACGGCCGCCTTCAACGTCTTCTTCGCTTCGGGCGATCCGGGACACATTAATCAGCCGACGGTGACGACGGGCAGCCTGAAGCAATTGCCGCTCGGACTAAGCGCGACGTTGTCCGCAGTCCGGCTCATGCTGATCACCTACTATCTGGACATTTCGCCGATCGATGGCGTCACTCCCCGCCTGATGCGTATTCAAAGTGGAAGAAACCCTTCGCCTGTAGCGGAAAACGTCACGCACCTGAAGTTCAGTTACGACGTGGACAACAACGGAGTGGTCACGGCGAATCAGACTTCCATGCCGGCGGGCACGTACCCCAACAACATCAACAAGGTAAACATTCTGCACATGACGATCCGCAACCAGATGAAGGGTACGACCGGGTATCAGGGACTGGATCTGCAGACATCGGTTAGCGCGCGGAATTTGAGTATGGGCCAGGAGTATCCGATTTCCGGATCCTCCTACTGATTTGACCGGGATGCCGCACCGTGTGCGGCCAAGATCCCGGAGCGGGTTGCAACGACGAGGAGAAATGAAAATGCGTAACGCCAAGTTCAGTTCACAAGGATTCACACTGATCGCCTCCCTCTTGCTGTTGCTGTTGATGTCGGGGTTCGCGCTCGGCCTGCTGATGATGGTGAACACGGAACAGCGGGTAGGCGGCTATGACTTGAACAACAATTACGCCTACCACGCGGCCGAGGGTGCCATGGAAAAAATGACCTCGGACCTCGCCGCGACGTTCAAGAATATTCAGGCGCCGACGGCGGCTCAGATCTGCTCTTTGAGCAGCAACTATCCTACTTGGGATCCGACCGTCACCTATCCGGCCTACAACGTGACGCCAGTGTCTACGCCGTCGACCTCGAGCATGTCCTGCCCCCCGCTTACGACAGTGTGGGGACCGATTCAGTCCGGTCCTGACGCGGGCCTGTACGCGCAGATCATCCCGGTGTCGATGAACGTTACGGCACAGCGCATAACCGGGGAAACGGTCAGCATGACGCGCACCGCGGAAGTCGCCTTGATTCCGGTATTCCAGTTTGGCGTATTCTCCGATTCCGATCTGTTCTTCGGCCGCAGTCCGGACCTGGGATTCGCAGGACGCGTGCACACCAATGGCGACCTATACCTCGGTGTGGCCGATGGCTCCAACCTGGTGTTTGGCGACAAGCTTAGTGCCTATGGCAACGTAATTCGCCAACAGATGGACAACGGCGTGACCGCCTCGGGGAATGACGACGGTGGAACAGTGATGATTCCAACGCAGGCATCGGGCTGCGCTACCCAGATGACCAACGTCCCCAACGCAAACCCGAGTTCCACCTGCGTTGACATCTCCACCACCTCTCTGGGAAATACTCTCGGCAGCGTGACCGGCGGGCACGGATCCTCACAGAATACGACGAGTTGGATGAGCGTTTCGACCGGTGCCCTCCACAGTTATCTGATTGACGGCAACGGCCCTTGCGGGAGTTCTTCGAACTGCACCAACTCTACCGGCGCCACTAACCTGAGTCTGCCGTTCGTGAACGGCACGACTTCGGCCGTGCAGATTATCCGTGTACCTCCGCCGGGCGAGCTTCCGACGACAACTCTCGGACAGTCCCGCGAAGCGAACATGGCGCAGATCCGAATCCTGCTGGCCGACAACCAGGCGCAATTGCACCTGTCCGATTGGAACGGCGACTCGTCGCAAGATTATCAATTGGTCAGCCAGCTGCCGACCGCACTCCAAACACTGAACCAGGGAGCGGCTTCGGGCGGAACACAGCCGCAGGCGGGACTTACGGTGCCAACGGGCGGAACCCATACTTATTACTTCGCTGAGAGCTACTGTGCTGGCACGGTTGCGGCCGCCAGCATTCAGGCCAGCCGCGTGTGCCAGACGACCAACGGAGGCGACGGAAAACAGGTTGTTCCCCCGATTTATGGGCCAGTTTCGAACGGACCGGGAGGAGCCGCCATGACTCCGACGGCGTTCCCCGCCGTGGGTTCTTTCACGACCAAGAACAATGACTCTACCGGCGCATTCACGAACGGTTTGGAATGGCCGCTTATCAATGGCTGGCTCCTGGTTGAAGTGAAGTGGTCAAGTGATGGATTGTGGCACGGCGTAACCCGAGAGTGGCTAGGCCTGGGCTTTGCTCGCGGCCTGCAAGTTCCTACCTCTCCCGGTAACCCCTACCACGCTCCTACGTCGAACGCACAAGGCGTATTCGGCAGCAATTCAATACAGGATCACGCCAACGCCATTCTGTATTTCCAGCAAACCGCAGACCGTACCGGAGACAACACACTCAGCGGACCGGGAGCGGGAACGGACGAGCCAGTTACGGCGAACCCTTATGGAAACGGTTCGCAATACAACTACTACCCGATTAATCTCTACGACTCTCGCGAGGGCGAAAACAATGACGTGTCTTCGACCTTCGCCCAAACGACCGGAACGCCCAACGGTATCATCAACACGGTTGAGCTCGACGTAGGCAACTTGAAGAACTGGTTGCGCTGTGCCAACGGCGTGACGCCCTGCACGGGCACCAACGTCGACTACGTGACGCAGAACGGATACGTGCTGTACTTCTCCGACCGCCGCGGCATGCAGTTCGCCACTGCCCTGCAAGGAGCGAACTATCAGCAGCAATGGGGCGAGTACGGGTACGAAGATACAGTCAACTATGCCAACCGCGGCAACGGCTTCGCGCCGGATGGCGTCTTGGATCCGGTTAACTACAACGGAGTGTCGGCCGAAGACGTCAACGGCAACCAGCTTCTCGACCGTTATGGCGTGAAGTACGTTGGTGATGCGTATGGTCCGACCACCACCGCCGATACTGACACTGCGGCCAACCCCTCGCCTTATGCGATCGGGCACCGCCTCAACACGTTTACCATGGGCCGCGCCAATCGTGTGACCGGTGCCCGCCATGCGTTGAAGCTGGTGGATGGATCACTTGGCAACGTACCAACTATGCCTCCGGGTAACGCGGCCAATAACTGCTCGCAGAGCTCGGCCAACCCGACCGCATGCGGTGGCTTTACGGTCGCGTCAGAAAACCCGGTGTACATCCAGGGCAACTACAACTCAAACTGTCCGGCATCCACCACGAACGGCAGCTGCACTCCGAACAACACGACCTACGACACGGCGTGGTCCGGCGGAGCAGAGCCGAGCCACTCGGCAGCGTCGATCATCGCCGATGCAGTCACCATGTTGTCGAACAACTGGCAGGACGTGGGCTGCACCCCAACCGGCGGTAGCTGCACGACCGCTCTGAACCAGACTTCGGGCAGCCTTTTGAACCCGATCAACCCTGGCGGGCAGGGAGTTCCGGCTCAAACTCCGAACCGGATCGCGGTCACCACCTACTATCGGGTGGCCATTGCGGCCGGCAAGAACATCGCGTTCAACAACACGACGCAGAATCCGGAATTCGCATACGGCATGGATGGCGGCGTTCACAACTTCCTGCGTTTCATCGAGGACTGGGGTGGACCTGCTGCCCAGAACACGCTGCAGGGACTTTGGTACAAGGGCTCGATCGTCAGCTTGTACTGGAGCTATTACGCGACCGGCCCATTCAAGTGCTGCAACCTGGTCTACAATCCTCCGAGCCGTCAGTACACGTTTGACAGCTTGTTCTCGCAACCGCAGAACTTGCCGCCCGGAACGCCAATGTTCCGTAACGTGGACAACCTGACGTACCGGCAGAATCAGGTCGCTCGGACCAACTAACTTCGAGCATCATCATTCACGCCCCGAACTCACGTTCGGGGCGTTTTCTTTTGGCTACTCGGAGATCGCGAACAGCTGGCAGCCTCTCCCATAAACATCCGCTAGAATAACCCGATGTCACGCAATCGCCTGCCATGGATCATTTTTTGGCTCTGTGCCGCAATTGGCTTTAGCCTCTTCTTCGTTCCCGCCTTTATCATCCGGCCCTTCCGGCATCAAACTGCCTCCGGCCTTTCCATGGCGATGGCGCTTCGTCAGCGGGCGCCGATGGGAACTCTTTTCGCCGCGATCATTTGCCTCCTGATTGTCCTGTTGCTGTGGAACGGCTTGAATCGATGGCGGAAGATTCTGGTAGGAGCAGCGATGTTCCTGGTCGTAACCGCGGCGGTGATGGCACGCCTGAACTATTTTGAGTGGATGTTTCACCCGGTCGAAAGCCCGCGGTTCGACGCAGAAGCATCAAGCAAACTCGATAAGGATGAAATGGTGCTCGCGATTCAATTTGGGCCCGATGCGCGCGCGTATCCCATTTCCGAGATGGCCTACCACCACATCGTCAACGACTGGGTCAATGGAGTTCCGGTCGCCGTCACTTATTGAACGCTCTGTCACACCGGTCTGGTGTGGAAACGGAGTGTGAATGGGCGGACACTACACTTCTATCTGGCGGGGATTAACAACCAGAATTTCCTAATGCGTGACAAAGAAACGGGAACGTGGTGGCAGCAGATCACCGGCAAAGCGGTCTACGGCCCTCTCCAGGGCGCGGCGCTCGAACTCGTCCTGAGCGATGAACTCACGTTTGGCGAATGGAAATCAGAAATAACGAACGGCCTGGTTTTGGCGGAGGTACCGAAGTTTCACAAAGAGTACGACAGCAAATGGGAACCTGAGGTGGCAAAGCTGCCGGTGGTCATTAGTTTTCCGGGGACCGAGTTGAAATCGCGGGATGTGGTTGTGGGTTTGGAACTGAATGGTGCAAGCCGGGCATATCCGTGGGACACTCTGGTGAAGCAATCGCCAGTAATGGATCGTGTCGGCGGAACTCCCCTGTTGATCGCGGTGGGTCCGGACGGGAAGTCGTTCCGCGCGTTTGTCAGTCGCATTGAGGGCAAGGACACCCAGTTCTTCCTCAAAGGCGAGGACGCCCCGCAGGCGGTTCAGCCGGCCGATCCCAAAGCGCCGACAGCGGCGCCGGTCAAGACCTGGTCCTTGGTGGATGCAGCTACCGCCAGCGAATGGAATTTTCAAGGCTGTGCGATTTCAGGCGCTGCGCAGGGCAAATGCCTCGATCGGGTCCCAGGGGCGTTGAAAGATTATTGGTTCGATTGGCGCAACTACCATCCCGACACAACCATCTACAAACACTGACGAGGGACGAACTGTGGCGGACATAAAAGCCATCTTTTGGGACGTGGGCGGTGTTTTGCTCACCAACGCGTGGGATCACACGCAGCGGGCCGCTGCACTGGAACACTTCCATCTGGACGAGAAGGAGTTTCAAAGCCGGCACGAAATGCTGGTTTCGTCCTTTGAGCGCGGCAAAATAACCCTCGAGGACTACCTGGCACGAACCGTGTTTTATTGCAGTCGGCCATTCACAACACAGGATTTTCAGGACTTCATGTTTGCGCAATCGGAGGCGTTGCCCAACATGCTGGAGTTTGCCCAGTCCCTCGCTGATTCAGGCAAGTATTTCATGGGAACGATTAACAACGAGTCGCGCGAACTGAACCGGTATCGCATTGAGAAGTTCGGAATGCGCAAGATTTTTGAATTGTTTGTGAGTTCCTGCTACGTGGGTCTACGAAAACCGGAACCTGACATCTATCGAGTTGCGCTCGAAACCACGCAGTTCCCTGCCGGCGAGTGTTGCTTCATTGATGATCGTCCGCTGAATCTGGAAAGCGCGGAACGCCTGGGCATGCACGCGATCCAGATGCAAAGCCTCGAACAGCTGCGCTCGGATCTCAGCAATCTGGGACTGAGTCTGAAATAGATTACGTGCCTTTTCGGGGCTGTGTTGACTTTACCTGGGCGCCCGTTGGAATGTCCGATTCCATGGTGGTCAGCGCCAGATCGCTCGACCAGCAATCGACTGCCAGTTTCCATTCTCCATTACTTTGCCGGGAACAGACCCATACGTACTTGCCGCGCTCCTCGCGACGTTTTCCGGTTGCGGAAGGCACCAGAGCCTTGAATCTTCCCGCTTCGTACGCCAGTTCTCCCGCGACATCGACACGGAGGGGCTCGATCTCCACTTCCCCCAGTCCGGCATCGAGCGCACCAAAGAAGAATTCACGCACTGCAGCCGCGCCACGTACCGGAGGATAGTTCGACCGCAACACAAGAGCATCGGCAATGTAGAGTTCGAGCAGATCGTCGAGATGCTTCGTGTTGCAGGCGAGCACCCACTCCTGCGTGATGCGTCGAACGGCCGCTTCGGCGCGGCTCATATCGCCGCGAAGAGCCGCCGTAGGACGCATCCGTTCCATCTCGCGCCCAGGATCAGATGCTACGCGCGGCATCATCCCTTCGGTCGCGCCGGGAAAATAGTGGTGATGGTAGTGATGATGGTAATGGTGAGTTTCGTTTCCTGTGGGGCGCGGTGCCGGCGGCCGCTCAGGTACACCTCCGAGATCCTGCCCTCGATACGGCTCTGGCTGCGGCTCAGGATCCAGGAAGGGATTGGGATGGAGCGCGATAGGTCGCGGACGCCGCTCTTCGTGGGGGTCTGCTAGAGCATCGACCGATTCAGAGGCCGCAACTCCACACATGCTGCAGAACTTATTGCCCGAACGATTCTGGTGACCACACACACGGCAAACACTCAGAGAGACATTTCCGGCAAGATCCTGCGTGCTATCGGCAACGGAGTCCTCCGCATCGGCTTCCGCGGCAAGACGCTGCGCCGCTTCGAGCGCTGCGGCCAGAGCATCGGGACCCGGCTTGGGCCGCCGCATGTCCGGCGACAACTTACGATAGAGCTCGTCCGCCTCGGAGCCGCCGGACTGCGACGAGCCGGCAGAGTGCTTGGAGTGCTTATCCTTGTCCAAGAATTGGTCCCCGGTTGAGATTCGACTTCTGGGCTCATTCTAGCCCAGTGCACTAGCGCGGGGAAAATTCGATCTTGCCTTCGGTTTCTGTGGGCACGCCGTTGCAGGTCGCTGGGCGGTACCTCCAAGTGCGAACGGTCTGCAAGACTCGACGGTCTCCGGGTAGACCGGCACTTTCCAGAATGAGCGGGCTGTGAACTCGGCCGTCTGTGCCGATAATGAAGCTGACCTTGACTCTTCTTCCGCGCGCGATAGTCGCTACGACCGGATCGGGAGTCGTGAGCGCCTCGGGCGGACGAACATCTTCGCAGGCAGGGGCGGAACTGATGTGGGGAACATCCACGAACTGAGCGGCACGAATCAGTGTCTTCGAAACCTGCTGTTCGCGCTGATCAACGCCAGACGAATGAGGGCGGGCGCTCGTCGTATTGACGCCAAGAGTGAATGCGGGCAGAACAGAGATCAGGATGGCTAGCCAGATACGACGAGTCATTAGCAGTGCAGTCTTTCCTGGAACGGATCGCTCCACACCAATCCCGGCAAGTGGAAGGCCAACAGCCTGCCTCGATAGTGCTTTATTCACAACAACTTGCGAACGAGTTCACCTTCCGAGGGGGAGGTCAGATGAAAGGCCTTGCATATCAAACGCGGGGGATTTACCGACTGCTTTGAGTCGGCGAAAAAAGAGGCGGAGCCACACACGCTCCGCCTCTCGATCTTATGGACAAAAGACTACGGCTTGTACACGTTGTACTGATTCGTAACCGTGTAAACGGTGGTGCCATAGGTTGAGTAGAACAGCACGAACGACTGGTGATTTCCGGCCGGAATGCCCGAAACGTTGTTGATCGAGCTAATCGCCGAGTAAGAACCGTCAGCCGCGTCATAGCCGTTGTAAGCGCAAGCACCTACGATGGCGCCATCGAGAACCAGGCAGATTGCGCGATCGTCATTGGCAACGCCGCCACCAGAGCTGGTCGCGAACGAGTTCACAACGAGCGTGCAGGTGCTGGCGCCGGTGCTGCCGCACTGCCAGTTGACCAGGTCTTCTTGCGTGAAGCCAGCGGCCAGCGTGAATGTACCGGTGGCGGTAGTAACAAAATTCGACCGCAGGCCTTCGAAGCCGGACGGAATATTCAGCTTCGCGACGCCGGCAAGGTTTACGTTCTTCGACGGGCCCGCCTGAGCGCCGGATGCTGCGGATACGACGAAATATGCGCCCACGATCAGCATGATCAGGGTGACGCTAATGGCCAGTTTCGTAATCTTCTTCATTGTGTCTCCTCTAAATTTTTGAATTGAAGTCGCAAACACATCTCGAATCATGTACTCCAGTGGCTGGCTACGGTTTGTAGACGTTGTACTGGTTCGTGAAGGTGTACATCGTCGTGCCGTACGTGGTGTAGAACAGCATGAACGAGTTGTGGTTTCCGGTTGAAATTCCGGCCACGTTGTTGATGGCGTTGATTGCCGAATACGACCCGTCAGCGGCATCGTAGCCGTCGTAGGCGCAGGCACCGACGATGAAGCCATCAAGAACCAGGCAAAGTGCCCGGTCGTCGTTGGCGACTCCGCCACCGGAGCTGGTAGCGAATGAATTGACGACCAGCGTGCAAGTGCTCGATCCGCTGCTGCCGCAATTCCAATTTACGCTGTCGAGAATGTTGAACCCGGCAGCGAGCGAAGCATAGGGCGTGGCTGTGGTGATGAAATTGGACCGCAGACCTTCGTAAGCGGTCGGGGTAAGAGCGTGAGGCAGTTTGGAAACGTCGACACCTTTCGTGGTGGGACCTGCTTGCGCTCTCGTCGAGGCTGAAACGACGAAGTATGCGCCAACCAACAACATGGTCAGTGTGACGCAAAGGGCCAGCTTTGTCATCTTCTTCATGTGTTCTCCTGTATGCAGTTGTTTCGAGTGAAGTCGCGCAGACATTGCCACGCGAATCGGAGTTCTCACTTTCAGGCGCCCACGACGGTAACCTAAGTAACAAAAATCTCAAAGTGGAAATTTGTGATTGGACTCACAAAAATAAGAAGGCTGCCAAAAATTGCAACGTAGTGGAACTTTCTTGCACAAATTGTGAAGGGACTCTGCGAAACAGTTCCCTCGGTCAGAGCGTTCGGCGCAGCGTAATAAACGTGATCTCGGGTGGGCAATTGAAGCGAATCGGGAGCGCAACCGTCCCGAGACCGGCGGTAGTGTACAGCGTGAGGTTGCCGATCTCGTACATTCCCAACACATACTTTCTCGCGAGGTCCGGCAAGTAGAACGGATGCACCAGCGGAATGCGGACCTGCCCTCCGTGAGAGTGACCGGAGAGTTGAAGGTCGACCGGAAAGCGGGCGACATAATCCGCGTAGTCCGGCTCGTGGGCTAACAGAATGGTCGCCTCGTCCTTGGGAATTTTCCCGATGGTTCCGTCCAGATCTGCGTTGCCCCCGAGAACGTCATTGACCCCACCCAGCCAAAATCGCGCTCCCTTGGCTTCGACTGGGGTCGCAGTGTTAATCAAGACGTTGATGCCGACGGATCGCAGCGAATCCGATACCAAGTCTGGATCGCTGTAGTAGTCGTGATTCCCGAGGACGGCCCATCGCCCATAGGGGGCGGGCATCTGCCGCAATAGCGCTGCACACGGTTCCGCCGCCCGCGCAGCTTTCCGATCGTTCTGCTTGAATAGCGGCAGAGACACAAAGTCTCCCGCAAGAGCGATCAGATCCGGCTTCAGCGAATTGACCACCGGAATCGCGGCTTTGAGAGGATGAACCGAGAAATAAGGGTCGAAATGAAAATCGCTCAGAAGCGCGATCGTGAAGCCGTTCAGCGCTTCAGGCCAGCGGCGCAGGTAAATGTCCCGACGAACCAGGCGAGGATGATTTGGCTCCAGCAAAGCGGAGTCAACCCCGACTACGGCAATGCCGCTGGCCGCAACAAGTCGAATGAACTTCCGCCTGGTAATGGGAAAAAGAGCCAAACGTTCGGGAGCCTGAGATTCTGAATTCGAATGCCCTTCTCTCAGAATAACCCGAACTAGATTTCTACGGACAAACCGGAACCGAACAGCTAACTGCTGAAATCTGCAACAAGCCGAGACGGAAGCTAGGTCACCCGCGGCTGCAGCCCGTTAAAAACTGAAGGTAGCTTGCACATCAATGCGGCGATTGGCTGAAGACGACGAAAACGGACCTCCAGCCAACGCATTCGACTCATTAAAGAGTTGGGAACCAAGAACACCTCCCGGATTCGCCAGATTGACATGATTGAATACATTTCGAACGCCGATGCCGAGCGTCAGGTTGTAACGTCGATCGGAGTTCGAAGACATGCTCATGCCACCTCCTCCGCCCCCGAATAGTGGACCGTGGCCGTGCGGGCCGCCACCGCCCGGTCCGCCTTGCCCTTGCGCATTGTTGCTGCCTTTGATCCTTGGACCGAGGCCGAAAGTCTTGGTGAGCCTGAGATGCAACACAAAGTGAGCAGGGCCTGTTTCATCGTTGATGGGCAACAGCCTTCCGGTCGCGCCGGAGGCGTCGAACGTGCCCAATGTTGTGCAGTAAATGTATCCCTGCGGAGGGGTGTTCGCCGGGCAAGTTGTAGACGAAACCAGTGTTGGACGATCGTTGTAAATCTGGTCGCCATTCAGATCGACGGGAGAAGTGATGTTGAACGGGGAGCCAGAACTGAGCACCATGAACGGACTGAGCCGGAACAGATAGGGCAAGCCGATGCTGCCGCCGAGAAACAAACGATGGCGAGTGTCGAAGGAAGCTCGCCCGTAATCCTGGGCGATGTTGAACGAGTTCGTCGGGAAACTAGAGACCCCCGAAGCGTCGCTGTTGGCGTAGTTCAAAGTGTAGTAGCCGAACAGTTGAACCTTCGAGCCGATCCGGACGTTGGTGTTGACGATCAACTGGTTCTGCTTGAAGTTGCCTTCGGAAACGTAGCGGTAGATGTTGCCGCTAGCCGACTGCGGACAACCAACTGGACTCAGGAAGCAGGACGTGCCCGGGTACGGAGCGCTCGCGTTGATAGTGAGGAACTGATCGAAGCCACGAGAATTCAGATAAGTAACCGAAAGAGTCGCAGTCTTTGTCACCTGGCGCTCAACGCTTACCGCGCTCTGCAGAGTGTAGGGTGCATGTAAATGAGAATCGATCTGATAGACGCTCGAATCAGAGGAAGTCGGTGTTCCGCAATTCGAGAAGCTGGAAAGCGCAACATCGACACCGGGAAAACAAGTGGGATTGTTGATGATGAACTGCTGCTGCACTACTCCATTCAAACGTTCGGCCTGGAGGATCTGTCCTGACTGGAAGCGGTCATAAAACATCCCAAATCCACCGCGGATGACGACTTTGGGAGGTGCACTGCGCCCACCTACACCCCAAGCAAATCCCAGACGGGGCGCCCAATCTCCATGATCGTGAATGGCATTTTGCGTCTCAAAGCGCAGCCCGAAGTCCAGGGTGATGTTCGGGCGTATGCGCCAGTCGTCCTGAACGTAA
>Ga0335069_10012686_pt1 | contig 11844 bp, 10 predicted proteins | sample Lox_Sample_11_FD_206714 | JGI IMG/M metagenome (GOLD analysis project Ga0335069, IMG submission 206714) | Soil microbial communities from Loxahatchee National Wildlife Refuge, Florida, United States - Lox_Sample_1.1 | ecosystem: Environmental > Terrestrial > Soil > Wetlands | place: USA...
GGCGTCGATATGGGCCGCAATATCTTCCAGTCGGACGCCCCTGCCGCCATGATTCAAGCCGTCGGAAAAGTGGTCCACGAATTTATGAAGCCGGAACAGGCTTACGATTTTTACCAGACGCTGCGGCATGAGAAGCCGGAAACCGTGGCGAAGTAGGCCAGAAGAAGGAGTCAGGAGCCGGAAGTCAGGAGACAGAATAATGGCGTCTTTCTATTGACTCTCGACATATGGTTCCCCATTCTTCCTCTCGCCCCTGACTCCTCTTCACGAGGGAAGGTATGGCAAATTCCAAAGGCCTCGAACTGCTGCGCGCGGCGGTGCCAACGGTCAGCGTGGGCGTGATCACCGCCAATTTGCTGTCGTTGGGCTCGGAAATCACCCTCCTGGAGCGCACCGGCATCAAGCTGCTGCATGTGGACGTGATGGACGGCTGCTTCTGCCCCATGATGACCGTGGGGCCGCCTTTCATCAAGGCCATCAAGACCTCTCTCCTCAAAGACGTGCACTTGATGGTTGAAGAGCCACTGGAGAAGGTGGCGGATTACGTCGCCGCGGGCGCCGACATGGTTACTGTTCATCTGGAAGCCTGCCCCCATGTGCATCGCGTTTTGCAAAAGCTAGGCACACTTGCCAATGTAAACGAAGCCGAGAGGGGCATTGTCCGCGGCCTGGCGCTTAATCCGGGCACGCCGGTGGAAGGCCTCGAACCGCTTCTCGACGAGGTGGAATTCATCCTGCTCCTCGCCGTTAACCCCGGCTGGGGCGGACAGAAGTACATTCCCTCCACGACGGGCCGTATTGCCCGCGTCCAGCGCATGATCGCCGAATCCGGCAGGAAGATCCTGCTGGGCGTCGACGGCGGAATCACCAAGGACAACATTGGAGAAGTCGCCGCCACCGGCGCGGAGGTGATCGTGACCGGCAGCGCCGTTTTCGACGGCAAAGCACCCGAAGCCAACGCGCGCTTCATGCTGGAGGCGGTGGCGGCACCGAGAAGCAATCGGCAGGAAGAAAGCGGAAGGCAGTAATAGCCACGGTCAGTGCCTTCCCGTGGGGTCTTATCCGACCCGCCTGACCTTTAACATGTTGTGACGACTTGGGGAAGCCCATGAGAAACCTCTGGTCTGATTCCGAGGCCGACCAATTCATAGCGCAATATAGCGAACAGTGGGGAGCCGATTTGGCGCTGCGTGTCTACACGACTCGGCTGCTGGGTTCCGAAGATGCTCTCGTTTTGCATGGTGGCGGCAATACATCGGTGAAAGGATCTTGCCGCAATGTCTTGGGCCAGGACGTCCCCGCGCTCTTCATGAAGGCCTCCGGTTTCAACCTGGCAAGCATCGAGCCCGAGGGTTTCACGCCGCTCGACCTCGATCACCTGAGGCGCGTGTGCGAACTAGCGGAGCTCTCCGATGACGCCATGGCGGCTGAATTCCAGATGCACCGACTGAGCCCCAATGCCCCCTCGCCTTCCATCGAAACCCTATCGCATGCTTACCTCCCTGCCAAATACGTCGATCACACGCATGCGGACGCCATCCTGGTGCTGACCAACCAACCGGAAGGCGACAAGCTGATTCGCGAAGCGCTAGGCGAAGGCGTGGCGTTGGTGGATTACGTAAAGCCCGGATTCAAGTTGGCTAAAGCGGTGATTGCTGCCTATGATTCGAATCCTGGCTGCCACGCCCTGGTCTGGATGCAACACGGCATCATGACGTGGGGCGAAACGGCCCGCGAGGCCTATTCGGCCATGATCGAACTGGTCTCCCGAGCGGAAGACTTCGCGGCGCGGCGCGCCTCCCGGCCCCTGGCAGTGGTCATGCCCACATCGCTGGCAGATGCAGAGAAGCGGCTCGCGGCGGTCGCCCCGGTGGTTCGGGGACTGCTGGCCCAACCCAGCGGCGACCCGGATCGGCCCTGGCGCCGCATGATCCTCCAGCCGTTGGTGAGTCAGGCGATCCTCGATTTCCTCGGTTCGGACCGCGGCAAAGAATTGGCCCTGACGCCGACTCTTACCTCCGACCATCTGGTCCGCACCAAGCCTCTACCCTTGTGGGTTGACAAACCCGATTTTGAGAATCTCCCCAAGTTCAAGGAGCAACTTGGAGCGGCGATTGAAGCCTACAAGACCGAGTACAAGGCATACCTCGATCGCCATGACCCGCTCATGCCGGCGGGAATGAAACCCTTCGATTCCCTGCCCCGAGTCGTTCTGCTCCCTGGCCTGGGGGCTCTTTGCGCAGGCAAGGACGTCCGTGCGGCCCGCATCGCGCGCGACATCACCGCCCAAACACTGTCTGCCAAGGCACGCATCGCCGTCATGGGGACGTATCGCGGCCTTCCCGAAGAACACCTCTTCGAGGTGGAATACTTCACGCTTCAGCACGCCAAGTTGCGCACCGATGAACCTCCCCTTGGGCGCGAGGTCGCCCTGGTCACCGGAGCCGCAGGAGCAATCGGCTCGGCCATTGCCGACGGTCTGCTGGAGCAGGGATGCCACGTGGCCCTCACTGACCTGCCCGGCGCGGCCTTGAACGCTCTGGGCGCAGAACTGAAGAAGGAATATGGTGAGCGGGTGATTACAACTCCTCTCGATGTGACCGACCCCGCCTCCGTGGCGGGGGGATTCGACGAGGTCGCAAAAATTTGGGGAGGGGTCGACCTGGTGATCATCAACGCCGGCGTCGCTATGGTTACCGCACTTGAACAGATGGACCTGACGGCGTTCCAGCGCGTCGAGCGGGTGAACACGGAAGGAACTCTCCTGCTGCTTCGGCAAGCTGCACGCCACTTCCGCTTGCAAGGCACCGGGGGCGACGTCATTCTGATTTCCACCAAGAACGTCTTCATGCCGGGGGCGAAATTCGGTGCTTACAGCGCCACTAAGGCTGCGGCCCATCAGTTGGCGCGCATCGCCAGCCAGGAAATGGCCGAATTGGGCGTACGGGTTAACATGGTGGCGCCCGACGCCGTCTTTTCCCACGGGGCCCGACGCTCTGGCCTGTGGGCAGAAGTCGGCCCGGACCGCATGCGCGTGCGCGGATTGGATGAAAAGGGCCTGGAGCAGTACTACCAGTCGCGCAATCTCTTAAAGGCAGCAGTGACGGCTGAGCACGTTTCGCGGGCCGTTCTGTTCTTCGCGACGCGCCAAACACCCACGACCGGCGCAACCATTCCCGTCGATGGCGGATTGCCTGATTCCACACCACGCTGAGTTACCCATATGCCTCCTGGCCTTTGTGAGCCCCACCCCATCAACTTGTGGCGAATCCTGAGCCGGAGCCGGCTTCTGCCAGTGTTCCTCTGCCTGTTAGCGATCCTGGCCCCGGCCTCGGCAGCTGTGACGCCGCAGAAGACGCGAGTTCTGGTCCTGACCGACATCGGCAACGAACCGGACGATTCCATGTCGATGATCCGTTTCTTGCTCTATGCGAACGAATTCGACGTTGAAGGGCTTGTGGCTACGACTTCGATTTGGCAACCGACGGTGGTGCAGCCGCAATTGATCCGCGAGCGTGTGGAAGCCTATGGAAAGGTCCGAGACAACCTGTTGGTGCATGCGTCCGGCTACCCAACGGCCGCCGATCTCCTCGCTCGCATCAAGTCAGGGCGGGCGGAATATGGCATGGCAGGAGTGGGAGAGGGAAAGGACACGGAGGCATCCGAGTGGATCATTTCAGTCGTGGACCGGCCCGACCCCCGCCCCGTCTGGGTCACGGTCTGGGGCGGCGCCGTGGATCTTGCTCAAACGCTATGGAAAGTAAAGAAGACCCGATCACCCGCCGGCGTGGAGGATTTCGTCAAGAAACTCCGCGTCTACACGATCTCCGACCAGGACGATACTGGGGCTTGGATGCGAGCGACTTTCCCCGACCTGTTTTACATATGCAGCATCCATGCATTTGGCCGTTATGGACGGGCCACCTGGACCGGGATTTCCGGGGAACGGTTGAACGGCTTCAAGGGTCCGGACTTCTCCTGGGTGAGCAACGAATGGCTGGACGAACACATCCGCAAATACGGACCGATGGGAGCGCTCTACCCGCGCTTTGAGTACATCATGGAAGGCGACACCCCAAGCTTCCTCTATTTGATCCCGAACGGCTTGGGAGTTCCTGAGCAACCGGGATACGGAAGTTGGGGCGGTCGCTATGAAAAGGCTTCACCGTCCGAGGGGCTCTACACGGATACGCTGGATGCGGTCCGCGGCGCCGACGGAGAGATGTACACGGCCAGTCAGGCTACCGTCTGGCGATGGCGTGAGGCATACCAAAACGATTTTGCCGGCCGGATGTTGTGGACGGTCCGCAGTTCCTATAAGCAAGCGAACCATAATCCCATCGTGGTATTGAACGGGAAGGAGGGCAAGGATCCGGTCGAATTCAACGCCAAGGTTGGTGAAACCGTAAAACTGAGTGCGGCGGGATCGAATGATCCTGACGGAAACGATCTCAGTTACGAGTGGTTTCAGTACAATGAAGTGAGTGGCTTGTTTACTCCCATGGTCCGGCTCCCCACGGAGTCGAACCCGGAAACAAGTTTCGAGGCGCCGGCGGGTCGACCAGGAAGGTTCGGCAGGCCCCCCTTCTGGGACCGGACCATTCATATCATCCTCGCTGTAAAGGACGACGGGACCCCGAGCTTGTACGCCTATCGCCGGGCGATCATAAGGATCGCCCCCGAGTAATCGCCTCACGGAGCGGCTTCGTCCCGGCGATTGTTCGATTTTCCTTCGGCGGCGCCGGAGCGTCTGCGGAATCCGTCCGCTGAATGTTACAATCCCTCAGGGTCGAGTCTCGACGGCCCGGCCGATGACTGAGCACTGATGGCGTAACATGCCCAGCACTTCCCTGGTTCCAACCCGCGTGATCGGAATCGACCCGGGCCTGAACATTACCGGGTATGGGGTTGTCGTTTCCCTGGGAAGCGAGATCAAGCTGGTAGAGGCGGGGTTGATCCGTTTGCCGGCCAGTAAGGGGGAGAATCTACCGGCACGACTGGAGGCACTCTTCCGCGACCTTCAGCAGGTCATCAAGGAGTTCAGCCCCCAGGCCATGTGCCTGGAAGAGGTTTACAGCCATGCGGATTATCCCCGCACGGCCATCTTGATGGGCCACGCGCGAGGCGTGATTTGCCTGGCGGCGAAGCTGGAAGGAATCCCCGTACTGAGCTTTTCCGCCAAACGCGTGAAACAATCGGTGACGGGCAACGGCAACGCCTCAAAGCTTCAGGTGCAGCGGGCGGTGCAGCACTACTTCTCGCTCGACCGCACGCCGCACCCGCCCGATGTGGCCGACGCACTGGCCGTGGCGCTGTGTTATATGAACGCGCTGCGGTTTGGAGGAAAGAGGGACTCGGGGCTAGGGGCTGGGGGCTAGGTAAGATATCAACTCCAACCCCTGGCACCCAGTCCCCAGCCCCCAGAACCCAAGGACTAACATGATTTCTGAAATTACCGGTGAAGTTCTATACGACCGCATTCAGCGCCATTCCCTCCTCGTTCGGGTGGACGCGGTTTGCTACGAAATCTTTGTGCCCTCGGGCATTGCCGCCCGCCTGCGCGGCGCACCGCAAACCGAGCGCCGCAATCCCCTGACCTTTTACACCATCTACTACATCGATGGCGGCCTGGGCGGTGGCCATTTGACCCCCAAGTTGGTCGGCTTTCTCGATCCGCTCGACCGCGAATTCTTCGAAACCTTCACCACCGTGCCGGGCGTTGGGTTCATGCGGGCGCTGAAATGCCTCATTCGGCCACTCAATGAGATCGCCACGGCCATCGAGGGGGGCGATGCGGCGTTCCTGAAAGAACTCCCATATATCGGCGCAAAAACCTCGGAGAGGATTATCACGGAACTGCGCGGCAAGGTAGCTAAATTTGCCCTGGCTCGCACGGAAGAACCCCTTTCCGTCGAAACGGAATCTGCCGCGGGATTGAAGCAGGAAGCCCTCCAGGTGCTCGAGCAACTGGAGTACTCACGCGGCGAAGCACTCCGCATGGTGGAAGAGATCTTCGCCAAAAACAAGAACCTGAAAACCACCGAGGAGTTTCTGCGCAAAGTATTTGAACAGTTGCACCCGGGGAACAAACCCTAGTAGGGTAGGAGTCGTGAGCCTTGCCTTATTCTGACTCCTGACTTCTGAATCCTGACTCCTCTTTTTCTATGCCTCGTGAACGCTTAGTTTCGCCGGAACTGATTTCGAAGGAAGAAGAGAGCTTCAATCTCACTCTTCGGCCCTCCAAGATTGACGAGTATGTGGGGCAGAAGAAAGTGGTCGAGAAGCTGTCGATCGCTTTGCAGGCGGCGAGGCAACGGGGCGAGGCGCTGGAGCACGTCCTGTTCCACGGGCCGCCCGGGTTGGGCAAAACCACCCTCGCCTACATCATCGCCAACGCCATGGGGTCCAAAATCACCACCACCTCGGGTCCGGCTTTGGAGCGAACCGGCGACTTGATGGGTATCCTCACCAATCTTGCCGAAGGCGATATCCTCTTCATCGACGAGATCCACCGATTGCCGGCAAATATTGAAGAATTCCTCTACCCGGCGATGGAAGACTACAAGGTGGATTTCGTCGTCGACAAGGGGATGTTTGCCAAAACCATAAACGTGCCCCTCAAGAAGTTCACGCTCGTGGGCGCCACCACCCGGGCCGGGAGTCTTTCCGCACCTCTGCGCAACCGCTTCGGCCTCTTCTATCATCTCGAGTTCTACAGTGTGGACGAGCTGCGCAGGATCATCCGGCGCTCGGCGGGAATCCTCAACGCGAAACTCGATGAAGCCGGGGCCTCGGAAATCGCCCGCCGGGCACGCGGCACGCCTCGCATTGCCAATCGCCTGTTGCGCCGGGTGCGCGACTATGCCGACGTCAGAGCCGGCGGCGCCATCAATACCGATGTCGCAAGCGAAGCTCTTAAGCTGGAAGGAGTGGACGATCACGGTCTGGACGATCTCGACCGGAATTTCCTCTCCACCATCGTCCGCATTTACAGCGGCGGGCCGGTCGGAGTGGAAGCTATCGCCGCCACCTTGAACGAGGAAGTCGAAACGCTCGTGGACATGGTGGAGCCTTACCTGCTCCAGCAGGGATTCGTCAGCCGCACCAAGTCAGGGCGGAAGGCCAATGAGCCGGCGTACCGCCTTCTGAGTTTGCCTTTGCCTGGCGGCCCGAGAACGTTATTCGAATGATGGAATCGTCCGGTCATTCGGATTGACGATTGCCGATTTTTGACGATCGATTGACGATTGAGGCAATCGAAAATCATCAATCGACCATCGGCAGTCCTCCGGTCGATTACCGAGAACTTCCATGCCGGCCGACACCACTCCAATAAAGGCCGCTCCCTTACATGCCGCCAAGTGTGTCTACCTCTCACTCGGCTCTAACCGCGGAGATCGGGTGGCGAATTTGCGGCGCGCTGTGGAGGAACTGGGCAAAGCGGGAGTCCTCGTCTGCCGGGTTTCGTCCTTTTACAAAACCGAACCTGTGGATTTCGGGCCGCAGGCATGGTTCCTGAACTGCGTCGCGGAGGCATCGACCGGATTTATGCCGATGCAACTTCTCAAGGCCATAAAATCCGTAGAGCGGGTTCTGGGACGCCGGCCCGGTGTCAGCAAAGGCCCGCGGACAATTGACATTGATATCCTCCTTTACGAGAATGTCGTGGTCCGGACGCCAGTCTTAACCATCCCTCACGAGCGGATGGGCGAGCGACGCTTTGTGCTGGTGCCGTTGCGGGAACTGGCTCCGGCTGTCCGGCACCCGGTCAACCGGCGAACCGTGACCGAAATGATTCAGGACGCGCCGGACCTGAGCCAGGTAACGCGCTACAAACCGCTGGATTGACTCATCGGGTCATTGGATCTTCGGGTCATTTAACTGCGCGAAATACCGTGAGGGGGCCAAATGGCCCGATGACCCGATGATACGATAACCCGATGATACGATGATTCAATGATCCGATGACCAAATCCCACGAACCCTTGCACTTCATCGCTATCGAAGGCCCCATTCGAGTGGGAAAGACCACTTTGGCCGATAGGCTGGCCGACCGGCTCCGCGGTACTCGCATTCGCGACGATGAGGCCAATCCCTTCCTGGAGGCCTTTTACCAGGAAAAGCCCGGCGCGGCCTTTCAAGCCCAGTTCCACTTCCTCATCCAGCGCTTCAAGCAGTGGCACGCCCTTGACTCGGCGGCCAAAACCGACCGTCCATTCATCAGCGATTACATCTTTGAAAAGGACAAAATCTTTGCATCCCTCAACCTGAACGACGCGGAACTTAAGATCTACGATCAGTACTATGATGTCTTCGCCGAGCAGGTCCCCATCCCGGATTTGGTGATATACTTGCAAGCGAAGCCGGAGGCGCTGAGGAAGCGGATCGAGAAGAAGAACGTGCCCTTCGAACCCCGCATTTCCGATGACTACCTGGAAGCGGTGGTTAATGCTTACGAGCACTTCTTCTTTCATTACAAGTCCAGTGACTTGCTGGTCATCGAAACGTCCGAGATCGATTTTGTCGACCGGAACGAAGATTTGCAGGAACTGCTGCACCGTCTAAACCAGCCTGTTACCGGCACGCAGTATTTCTTGCCGCTCGGATCCGCATCTGCGGACTGAGACGGGACCTTAGGAGATTTGGTGATTGAGCCATCGGACCATTGAGTCGTTCATTACTCGATGCCACTATGGCGCAATCCCCGAGAGCTCAAAGACCCTCTCTGTCCAGGCAGGTGGCGGTCCTCCCGGACCCCGGACGCTACACGCTTAGCGTTGGAATGATCTCCTGAGACTGAGAGGGTCTTTATTTATCGGGTCACTGCTTCATCGGGTCAACGCTTGATCGGGTCATCGAATCATCGGGTCATTGAATCATTGCGAAAACAATGACCATCGATAAGTAGATCACGGCCACGCACTGGACGGTGGAAGTGATTAAGCGCCCCCGACTTTCAATGATCCGATGACCTGATGGCCAAATGATCAGATGATTTGGAGGTGCCATGGACCAGAATTCACAGGCCGTGAGCAAAGTAACCGTTCCGGTCATCCTCGAACGTAAGCTGCGAGGCGAGAAAATCACCTGCCTGACGGCCTACGATTACCCCACATCGCGCCTGGTGGACGAGGCCGGAATCGACATGGTTCTCGTGGGTGATTCCCTTGCCCAGGCGGTTTTGGGCTATGATTCCACGGTGCCGGTTACAGTAGAGGAGATGCTCCACCATCTCCGGGCCGTGCGGCGCGGGGTCCGCCGGGCACTGCTGATTGCGGATTTGCCGTACGGGGCCTATCATCTCGGTACCGAGCATGCCCTGGCCAATGCCATCCGCTTCCTCAAGGAAGGCGGCGCTGAGGCGGTCAAGCTCGAGGGGGGACGCAAGCGGGCGTCCCTGGTGAGAGAAATAGTGGAGGCGCAGATTCCCGTAATGGGACACATTGGCCTGACGCCCCAGTCCCTGCACACGATGGGAGGTTATCGAGTGCAGGGGAGAACCTTCGATGCCGCTTCCGAGTTGGTGGCGGATGCCGAAGCCCTGGAGGAAGCGGGCGCTTTTGCGGTCGTGCTGGAGGGAATGCCGCGCGAACTCGCGGCCTTGATCACCCGCCGGCTTCGTATTCCTACCATTGGCATCGGCGCCGGGCCTGACTGCGATGGCCAAGTGCTGGTGTTTCACGATCTCGTGGGCCTCAGCTACCTGCGGCCCGCCAAGTTCGTGCGCAGGTACGCCGACCTGCGCGCCTCGATCCACCAGGCCTTGGTGGCGTTTCGCGCCGACGTCGCCGAGGGCCGCTATCCCGATGATGGCGAGTCATACCATTGGCCTGCCGAGGTTCGACAGCAGTTTGAGGCGGCGACCTGCACCGATTGAACCTGCTACCGGGTCGCTTTCCATAACACCTCGCGGAGGTTATCTGCCGGCAGTCGTTGCACCACTCCAACAACCATGACGAAGCGGTTGATCACCTCGATCCCGGAGCTGCAGAGACATGTGCGGGAGGGACGCGCGCGCGGCAGGTCCCTGGGCCTGGTACCCACCATGGGAGCGTTGCACGAGGGCCATCAGAGCCTCATTCGCCGCGCCAAGCAGCAGTGCGATACGGTCCTTGTGTCCATCTTTGTTAACCCCAAGCAGTTCAATTCCCACAAGGATCTGGCAAGTTACCCCCGCGACCTTGACCGGGACACCGAAGCCCTGCGCGCCCATAACGTGGATGCGGTGTTTGCTCCTCCCGAGGACGCTATCTACCCTCCGGGCTTCGATACATTTGTCAAGCCGGGGAGGCTGGCGGTGCCTTGGGAAGGGACCTCGCGCGCGGGTCATTTCCGCGGCGTCGCCACTGTAGTGCTCAAATTATTCAATCTGGTTCAACCGGATGTTGCCTACTTCGGCCAGAAGGACTTTCAGCAGGTCCAGGTCATCCGGCGGATGGTGGAAGACCTCAACCTCAACGTGAGACTGGTGATCTGCCCCATCGTGCGCAACGCGGAGGGCTTGGCGCTGAGTTCTCGCAATGCCCTGCTCAGCTCCGAGCAACGGCTGGCGGCAACCGTGCTGCATCGCTGCCTGAGCCGGGGTGAAGCGCTCGTGCACGCGGGTGAGGTGTGCGCCACCACTTTGTTGAAGGCCATGCATGAAGTGCTGGCAGCGGAACCGCAGGTGGCCCTGGATTACCTGGCGATAGTCGATCCCATTCAGCTGACGCCTGTGGACCGTGTCAGAGCGGGAACCGTAGTCCTGATCGCGGCGCGAGTAGGCCCAGTGCGGCTGATTGACAACCTCATCCTCGGCCCGCCGGGCGCAAGCCCCGACCTTCTCCTGCAACTGGCCTTCGCGGCTCGTCCGGTGATCGATTCGGGGGCCCGCATCCCCGGCCTGGAAACGGAGGCCCTCTGCCGGCGCATTGAAGCCTGCCGCGACTGCGCCGCCATTTCCTCCGTCATGATTCCTCCCCGCGAATTCCTGGCGAAGTACCTGAAGCGCGATTATCCGGATCTGAACCGCGTACGGGTGGCGGTGATCGGCCGCGACTCTCCCATGGATCCCGACCACTTCCTCTACCGTTATCCCGAGCGCCCCGCCCGTTTCGCTACCGCGCTGTATGCTTTGCTGGGGGTGGAGGACTATCAGCAATTCCGCCAGGCCTTCGTGCTTACCGACGCCCTGCGCTGCCATGTGCAATCGGAGCACCTCCCCGGGAAGGCCCTCGCCTACTGCGCCCGGCACTTACGGGACGAACTGCAACAGTTTCCCAATCTGGAGGGAGTGGTCGTACTGGGAGACGACGCATACCGGCAGTTTCAGACCGAGATTCTGGGACGCGGCGTGGAGCAGGTCAGGCCCTTCGAGGAGGTCTTGAAACAGGAGGGGTGGGCGAAGGAGGACACCCTCGTGCCCTTGCTTCCCCCACGGACGTTGCGCGTGGTCTATGCCTATCACCCCACCATGGGCTATAAGCGTAGCCCATCCATCGCCCAGGCGTTGCCGTACGTCAATGGCCGCGGCGTATAAAGAAGGAACCCGCCGGCGTGATGCCGTAAGGCGCATAGATTTCCGCACCACCCAGCGGACTCCTGTCAGTCGAACCCTTACGCCGCCTTCAAAACCGCGAGAACTTCCCGGGCGTGCCCTTCCACCTTCACCTTGGGGAAGACATTCCGGATCTTCCCCGCTGGGTCAATGACGTAGGTGGTGCGCACGATGCCCATCGACTTTTGGCCGTACAGGTTCTTCTCCTGCCACACGCCATAAGCCTCCAGCATGGAGTGCGAGGTGTCACCCGCCAGGGGAAAGTTCAACTTGTATTTATCCCGGAATTTCTGCAATAGCGCCACGCT
>Ga0335069_10012689_pt1 | contig 11843 bp, 10 predicted proteins | sample Lox_Sample_11_FD_206714 | JGI IMG/M metagenome (GOLD analysis project Ga0335069, IMG submission 206714) | Soil microbial communities from Loxahatchee National Wildlife Refuge, Florida, United States - Lox_Sample_1.1 | ecosystem: Environmental > Terrestrial > Soil > Wetlands | place: USA...
TTGGCCGCGTCGTCCGAGCGCCCCATCAGCGCGACGACCCGCTGCAGGTCGGTCAGCGCCCGCGTGTCGAGCTGCTCGCCAGCCCCCTCGAACCGGAAGGTCACCGAGAGACGGCAGGCGCCGCGCACGGCGTCGCGGTAGTCGTTGCCGCAGGACGTGCACCGGGACGCGTTGGGGTCGCACCGGGGTTGCAGGTCGACGAATCCGGCGTCTTGCACGACGCGCTGCCCCTCGTCCGACTGGGCGAAGTCCACGAGCTCGCGCGCCACCGGCTGCGCCGACAGCGGCACGTACAGGTACAGCCTGCGGGCGAGCGGGTAGTCCTCGCTCGCCACGGTCATCGGCGAGGCGATGAGCGGGACCGACTTGCCGTCTTGGACGAGGATGGCCTTCGCGCTGCGCACGTACGGCAGGCCGATGAAGCCGATCGCGCGGGCATCCTCGGCGACGGCGTCCGAGAGCGCTTCACTCGATTCGAACCGCTTGGCGTCCGCGTCGAGCTCGAGCGAGCCCAGGACCATGTGCTTGAACGTGTCGAAGGTGCCCGACTTGTCGTCGCGCGCGAGCACCGAGATGGACCGATCCGCGCCGCCGACGTCGGACCACTTGCGCAGCTTGCCCGAGAAGACGTCCGCGATCTGCGCCGTGGTGAGCGTGGTCACCGGATTCGCGGGGTTCTCGATGACCGCGATCCCGTCGAGGGCGACGACGTGCTCGCTCGCGGCGGATGCCATGTTGCCGAGCGCCGCCAGCTTGGACGATTCGTCCTCGTGGATCCGGCGCGACGACATGCCGATGTCGCAACGGCCCGCCGCCAGATCCTGGAACGCCGTCGCCGATCCGTGCGCGAACACCTCGATGGAATCGATGACCCGGCCGTCCGAGCTGCGCGCCTCGACCACGAGCTCGTCCGGGGCGACGTGGCGCGTGACGACGGTCGGCGACCCGGTGCGCTTCCGCAGGAAGGCCTCGGCGAGCTTCGGCGCGAGCTCGGCGCCGATGGTGTTCGACCCGTGGAGCCTCACGAGAGCCGTCGAGACGGGCGGCGCGATCGCGGTTGCGGCGGTTCCTTCCACCGCGGGTGGGTCCCGGCTCTTCTGATGCAGATAGAACCAGCCTCCCACGATCGACGCTGCCCCGATGGCGACGACCCCGACTCGAGTGAAGCGCGCGCGTGGCGTCGACCCCGTACCGCTCCGCGACGGAGGAGCGGCGCTCAAGGCGCGTGCGCGCGAGGGGTGCGGCGTCTCGATGGCCGTGATCGGCGTGTCGATCCGCTGGAGCGACGTGGTCGGTGGCGGAGGGTCCTGCGCAATCGGCACGGGAACCGGCCCCGCGGGCGAGGGAGCAGGAAGCGCGGCCAGCGCGGCGTATGCCTCGTTCGCATCCGCGAAGCGGCGATTCGGGTTGCGGTGGACGCAGTGCGCGAACCACTCGTCGAAGCCGGCGGGGAACCGATCGGCCACACCGAGCTCGGAGGCGCGCTGCGACGCAGGGACCATGGGCTCGATCACGACCTCGCGGAGAACGGCAGCCGTCGCGACGTTCTTCTGCGCGGCGCTCGGGAAGTAGTGCTTGCCGGCGAGCAGGATGAACGCGAGGAGCCCGAGCGCCCAGATGTCGGCCTGCGGGCCCACCTCGGCGTCTGGCGCCGACTGCTCCGGAGCCATCCATGCGGGCGTGCCCAGGACGGAGAGCGTCGTCTCGCCGCCGCTCTGCATCGCCTTGGCGATGCCGAAGTCGAGCACCTTCACCATCAGGGGAAGCCCCGCATGCCGGGAGCGCGAAAGGAACACGTTGGCCGGCTTCAGGTCCCGGTGCACGATGCCGTTGGCGTGCGCGGCGCCCAGCGCGTGGACGACCTGCCGCACGATCTCGAGCACGTCCGACCAGGCGAAGGCCCCACGCCTGCGCAGCTCCTGGGAGAGCGTCGCTCCGTCGAGGAGCTCCATGACGATGTACAGCGAGCGCGTGGGCTCGTCGTCGCCGGCGTCGATGATCTGCGCGACGTGGTCGCTCGGGATCTCGGTGCCGACGCGCGCCTCGCGCACGAAGCGCGTGCGCAGGTCCGGGTCGCGGGCAAACTCGCCGCGCATCACCTTGAGGGCCCGGCGCGCCCTGGTGGCGATCTGCTCCACCTCGTAGACGGTGCCCATTCCGCCCTCGGCGAGCACCCGGAGCACGCGGAAGCCTCCGCCGACGATGGTGCCGGCCGACAGCGTGTTCGCGTCGTGAGCCCGCTCCACGTTGGCCCGCCAATTCCAGAGATAACCGCGTCGTGTGACGATCCTGCAAACTCAGCAGCGTGCGCGCCGGACCGCGAAGGTGGGTCGCCGGAGGCGGGCGACCGACCATGCGGGTGATCGTGTTCGGTGCAACGGGGATGATCGGGCGAGGGGTCGTTCGCGAGTGTTTGCTGGACCCAGGCGTCGAGCGGGTGCTGGCGATAGGGCGGAACGCCGACATCAATGCGGTAGCCGAGGCGCCCACCTGACAAAACCGCGGGCGGGCGCGTCCGTCTTGCAGCTCTGCCGCTCGTCATCGACATGGTGATCGCCATCGTGACGACCAAGCTGCCCCTGCTCTTCGGAGCGGGGCCCGAGCCGGTCGCCGCGCCTCCCAAGACCGGATTCTGGGCGTTCGCGTACCAGGCGCGCCTCGACGTGACGATGCTCACCGCGTGCGTGGACGCGCATCCGCCTGGGTCTGAAGCGCCTCGCGCCCCTGCTCCTCGTGGCGCTGGCCGCAGTGACTACCGCACGCGTCCGGGCGCGACGGTGGCCGTGCTGACGACGAGCGGCCTGCCACTTCCCGCGAAGGGAGAGTAGCGCTCACGACCTCAGCTGGAGGTCGGCTCGACGAGTCGCTGCAGCGCGAGGCGGCGCTCGACCTCGTCGAAGATCGCGCGCTCGTCGTCGGTGCTGCAGACCAGCGGAGGCGGAGCCGCCGCGGCTTCGGCCGGCGCGTACGTGAGGAATGCCCGGAGGGTCTCCTCGCGCTCGCCCTCGACCGGGTCCTCGGACTGCACCTGCACGAGGACCGTCAGCGAGTCGCCGGTCGTGTGCACCACGACCGACTGGATGTGGACGAAGCGGTTCGGCCGCACCGATCGCAGGAAGGTCAGACCGTGCAGGCCGACCATGCGCGCCGACTCGCCGTGCAGGTATGCCCTCGCCGAGAGCGAGGCGCTGCTCTCGATCCAGCGCATCAACGTGCCGCCGTAGAGCGTGCCGTGGAAGTTCAGCGTTCCGGTGCGAACCGGCTCGATCGTGTGCACGTACGAGCCGGCGCGCCCTTGCGCCGCCTTGCGCTCCGCGCGGTCCCAGGGGAAGCGCACCGAGCGGGGGAACGACTTGAGGAACTCGCGGATGTAGAGCGCCGTTTCGCGATCGGCTGCCTGCCCCTCGGCGGGCACCGGGACCTCCTTGGCGCCTGCCGCGAGCTTGCGACGGAACTCGCGCCGCAGGTTGCCCTCGCGGAAGCGCGCGACCTCGGCAGGCGCCTGCGGCACGAACTGCGGCACTCGCTCGGAAACGCCGTTCTCGTCGACGGCGACGAACGACATGTATGCGTCGAGCGTCGGACGTGCGCTCTCGTCGAGCGGGCGGCCGTGCGTCATCGACACCGAGACGCCGATGGACCGCTCGGACGTGTGCGCCAGCGCCGCGGTCATCGTGACGCGCTCGCCGACGCGGATGGGATCGCGCATGATCATGCCGTCGACCGACGCGGTCACGACAGGCATGCGGCAGTGTCGCGCGGCGGCGACGACTCCGACGACGTCCATCCACTCGAGCACCTGCCCGGCACGCAGATAGCCACGTTCGTCGGCGATCGTCGGCGTGACCCACTGGTCGAGGTGCACGGTGGATCCGTGCTGCGGACTCATCGAGTGGCGGGCGTTTTGAACTTCGGCGGGCATGCTTCCTCCTTTCAAGCGGCACGGGAGCCGCAAAGCTGGACCACGATCGTTTCTTCCCCGCCGGCCACGCTCACGCGGAGCGGACCGTGTCGAGCGAGGAGCCGGCGGATCCCGACGTTGTTCGGAAGGGCGTAGGCGACGAAGGCATCGACGCCACCGCTTCGCGCCGCCTCCACGAGAAGAGCGACGAGGAGCCCACCGAGACCACGACGCTGCCAGGCATCGGCGACCGTGATGGCCATCTCGGCACTGGAAGGCGTCATCCACTGCCGCACGAAGCGAGCCACGCCCACGGCGCGTGAATCGGCGTCGAGGGCCACGAACGCGACGTGGTCGCGGCCGTCGACGGCGCAGAGGTATCGCCAGAGGGCGTCGCTCAGCTCCGACACCGGGCCGAGGAACCGCTGATACCGAGAGCGAGCGGACAGCTCGCGAAACGCAGCGCGAAGCATGCGTTCGTCGGAAGGGCGCACGTGGCGCACGTGCACCAGCGCGCCGTCGGCGAGACGGTACGCGCGGGGCAAGTCCCGCATGAAAACCTCCTCTCCCCCGAATGCGATGGCGAGGCGATGTTCTCGCTGAACCTACGTCGCGCAACGCGACGCGTCAAGGAAGGCGACCGCGAATTAAGACAATGAAATCAACGAAACAGGGACGAAACGGGGCCGACACTCCCCTCGCCTCGGTTCATGGAACGTGAGGCTGGGTGACGTCGATCGCGACGTCCCCCTCGTTGCACGTGCGCGGGGGCGCAGGCGGTCCACCGTTCGGGCCCTGGCAGAGCCCCTCGGTGTCGTGGGTCGGACCGGCCAGGTGGAGCGAGAGGAGATCGCCGTCGCGCGCCGCGAGGAGAAGCTCGCCCTTCAGGTCGGCGACGTTGCTCCACCGGTGGCACATGCCGGCGTCGCTCTCGGTGGCGTTGACCGTGACGTCGAAAGCGAGCGCATCGCGATCGTCCGACTTGCGTGCACCCGTGAAGTGCACCGTGGCCTTCGCATCCACGTTGCCTGCCGAGCCGTGCAGCGGAACGGCTGCGACTGCGACCACCGGGCCCTCGAGCGCCGCCACCTCGGCGCCTGCTGCCGGTGGCGCCGACACCACGTCGTGCCCCGGCCATCCGACGGTCGCCGACGAGAGCGACCGTATGCGGGCGACCTGATCGTCCGGCACGGGCATACCGTCCTCTCCATGCACGTGGATGCCCGTCTGGGTGCGCTCGGCGACGTACCCCTTGCCGAGGAGACCGGGTAGCGGGTCGACGCCCTTGGCCGTCTCGGCGTCCTCGATCACGCGGATTGCAAGGCGCCCCGGACCGAGCACGCGGTTCTCCACCGCGATGCTCGAGCCGATCGAGAAGGGCACGATCTGACAGCCGGCCACGCGCTTCGTCTTCTCCGTGCGCTTCACCCGCAGCACCCAGGGTGGAGGAGGCGCTTGCGGCGTGTCTGTCACAGTCGCCGACGGCGCGCTCTTGGGCATCGGAAGCGCAGGCTCCACGGGGATGACGACGACCGGCGGCACCGTCGGCGCCGCCGCCGCGCACGCGACGAGCCAGGGACACGAGGCGAGCGCGAGGTAGGCAAGACGTCGCATTTGCCGCAACATATCAACGCTCCTCATGCGACGCGCGCTTCCCTTCGGCTTCGCGCTCGCCGCCGCGGTCGCCTGCGACCAGGGCGGCAGCACGCTCGTACCCTCCATGAACGACCGCCTGCCGGCCACGTGCAATCCGCTGCGCACGCCCGGCGCATGCATCATGCCGTGGCCGGACGCGATCTACCTGAAGTCGGACGCGACGACCGTCACGGGATGGCGCGTCGCTCTGCCCTCGGAGACGCTGCCGGTCGCCCACGTCACGGGCAACCCGATCGACACGACGCGCTGGAACATGGCCGACGGGTTCTCGCCGGCGACGTCGATGCTCTACTACTTCGCCGAGCGCATCGACCCCGCGTCGCTCGTGCCCCAGGACGCGATCCCGGCGAGTTTGAAGCCCGGCGCAGCCACGGTGATCGTGGACATGGCGAGCCACGCTCTCGTCGCGCACTTCTCGGGCGTCGACGAGAACGCGGTGAAGGAGACCGACCGGCAGGGTCTGCTCATCACGCCCGCGCAGCGGCTCCTCCCGAACCACCGCTACGCCGTGGCCATCACCAAGAGCATCCGCACGGTGGACGGCGGACAGCCAACGCCCCCTCCTCTCTTCCAGGCCATGCTTCAGGGCGCGGCTCCGCCGGATGCGATGTCGCAGGCCCAGCTCGCGCGCATGCCGGCCATCGTCGCGGCGCTCGCCGCCGCCGGCGTTCCGAGCAGCCAGCTCGTCGTCGCGTGGGACTTCGTCACCGGCAGCGACGAGGCGCTGACGAGCCACGTGCTCTCGATGCGCGACCAGGCGCTCGAGGCGGTCGGCCCCGACGGCGCGGGGTACACGATCACCTCGGTCGAGAACGACTTCGACGCGCAAACGCTCCGACGCATCCGCGGCACCTTCACCGTGCCCCAGTTCATCGACAACGCCGACGAGTCGAAGCCCGAGGCGCTGCTCCACTTCGACGCGAGCGGCAACCCGGTGCTGCTCGGTTCCTACCAGGCGCCCTTCACCGTGATCATCCCGCGCGCCGCGGCGACGAAGCAGCCGCTGCCCATCATCCTCTACGGCCACGGTCTCTTCGGCACGGGCGAGGGCGAGCTCGGCGACGCGACCGGTTCGTGGGCGCAGGACTTCGCGAACGGCGAGGGCTACGTGATGGTCGCCACCGACTGGATCGGCTTCTCGGCGCACGAGGATCCCGTCGACCCGGGGAACAACGACGTCTTCGGCGAGATCCCGGCCGACTTCTCGAAGCTGCCCTACTCCACCGACCGCCTTCAGCAGGCGCTCGTCAACGCGATGGTGCTCGCGCGCACGATGCGCGGACAGATCGCGAAGGATCCCGCGATGACGGTGAGCGGCAAGGCGGGCGATGCGCCCGTGGCCGACCCGACGCACCTCACCTACTACGGCATCTCCCTGGGCGGCATCATGGGCATGGCCTTCATGGGCTACGACCCCGACGTCCTTCGCGGCGTCCTCGGATGCGGCGGTGGATTCTGGGGCTCGATGATGCCGCGCTCGACCGACTGGCGGCTCGCGGACCTTCTGGTCCCGGAGCAGTACCCGGACCCGCTCGACGTCGACATGCTCTTCCAGCTCTGGCAGATGCAGGCGGACTACGTCGATCCGGCCACGGTCGCGCCGTACATACTCAAGGCCCCCCTGCGCGGCGTGCCGAAGAAGCAGGTGCTCTCGCAGATGGGCCTGAACGACGCTCAGGTGCAGAACCTGCTCACCGAGATGATCGCGCGCACCGAGGGCGAGCCGCTCATGTCGCCCACGGTCACGACGCCCTACGGCCTGACACCGACCGCGGGGCCCCTCTCGAGCGGCCTCACGACGTGGGACATCCACGGCATGCCGGTACCGCCGGACACGAACAAGACGCCGGGGTCGGACAACCAGGTGCACGAGGCCATCCGGCGAATCCCCCAAGCCGAGCAGCAGATCCAGACCTTCTTCAGCACCGGGGAGATCGTCGACACATGCGGGGGGACGCCCTGCGTCGAGCCCGTCCCACAGGGCACGCCGGACGCTGGACTGTTCTGAGGCTGCGCCGTAAAACACCGGCTCCCAAAACGGGGGCGCGATGGTCACTTTCCCGGACCGGTTCAATCTCGCCGACTACTTCCTGTTCGAGCGCCTGCGCGAAGGCCTGGGCCAGAAGACGGCGCTGCGCTTCGGCTCGCACGAGTACACGTACGACGACGTGGCGCGTCGGTCGCGCGCCTTCGCGGCTGCGCTCGAGGCAGCCGACGTGCGGCGAGGAGAGCGCGTGCTCATCGTGCTGCCGGATGTGCCGGCGTTCTCCTGGGTCTTCTTCGGCACGCTCGCGCGCGGCGCCGTGGTCGCCATGGGCAACCCGGACGCACCGCTCGAGTCGCTCGAGTACCTCGTCGAGTACACGCGGGCGACGGCCATCGTGACGATCCCGCGCGTGGCCGAGGCGCTGCGCGAGCGCATGCGCACCGGCGCGGTCGGGCGCGAGGTGCGACGCGTGTGGTGCGTCGTGGACGCGAAGGCGCTCTCCGGGACGGACGACCCGGACGCCGAGTGCGGGGCGGCGGACGGGATCTTCCGCTGCCTCCCGCACGAGCTGCGCGGCATCGATCCGATGCGCGCGCCGACGATCACGCACCGCGACGAACCGGCCATCTGGCTCTTCACGAGCGGGTCGACCGGCGAGCCGAAGGCCAACGTGCACTCGCACCGCGACTTCGCGTTCAACACCGAGGTCTACGCCAAGGGCACCGTGAAGTACGCGCAGGGCGATGTCTCCGTGAGCGTCCCGCGCCTGTACTTCGGGTACGCGACCGGGACGAACCTCATGTTCCCCTTCGCCGTCGGCGCCACCGTCGGCCTCTTCAGCGAGCGGCCGACCCCGGAGTCGCTCGAGGCAGCGATCGCGATGTACCGGCCCACGGTCGTGACGAACGTGCCGACGATGCTCGGCAAGCTGCTCGACCACGACCACGCGCTGCGCGAGGCCGGCAAGCCTGGGCTCGACCTGTCGAGCGTCCGGTTCTCGCTCTCGGCGGGTGAAGCGCTCCCCGAGCCGCTCCTGCGCCGCTGGCTCGACCGATTCGGCAGCGACGTCTACGACGGGATCGGCTCCGCCGAGATGTTCCACATCTACGCGAGCAATCGCCCCGGGGACATCAAGCCGGGGTCGCTCGGCAAGGCCGTCGAAGGATACGAGCTTCGCATCCTGCCCGAGGACGCCGAAGGGGCCGGCGCCGCGCCGGTGCCGCCGGGCGAGATCGGGGTCCTGTGGGTGAGGGGCGACAGCGTGAGCCACGGCTATTGGCTCGACCGCGACAAGAGCTGGCGCGTCTTCCACGGCCACTGGTGCCGCACGGGGGACCTCTTCCGGATCGATGCCGACGGTTACCTCTACTTCGCCGGCCGGGCCGACGAGCTGCTCAAGGTGAGCGGCCTCTGGGTCGCCCCCGTCGAGGTCGAGGAGTGTCTGATGCAGCACGCGGCCGTGCTCCACGCGGCCGTCATCGGCGTCGAGGACCAGGGGCTGGTGAAGACCAAGGCGTTCGTGCTGCTGCGCGCCGGGCGCTCGGGCAGCGATGCGCTCGCCCTCGAGCTGCAGGAGTTCGCCAAGGCGCGCCTCGCGAAGCACAAGTACCCGCGCATCGTGGAGTTCGTGGACGACCTGCCCAAGAACGACCGCGGGAAGGTCGACCGCAAGCTGCTCCGGCAGCGCGAGCGCGAGAAGCAGCCGTGACGGTGCGGCTGGCCGACCTGACGACCGAGGAAGCGCGGGCCGCCATCGCCTCCCCGCCGACCGCGGTGCTCGTTCCCGTAGGCAGCGTCGAGCCCCACGGACCGCACCTGCCGCTGGGGACCGACACGGTCATCAGCGAGACATCCGCGACACGCGCGTGCGCCGTGCTCGCCCAGCGCGGGGTCCGCGCGTTCGTCGCTCCGAGCATCGCCTACGGCGTGACCGACTTCGCGGGCGGCTTCGCGGGGGCGGTGAGCATCGCGCCGAGCGCCCTGACGGCATACCTGCACGGCGTCGCCACGGCGCTTCTCGCCGGCGGCTGGAGCCACGTGTGCTTCGTCAGCAACCACCTCGAGCCGGAGCACGACGAGGCCGTGCGCGCTGCAGCCAAGAGCGCGGGCGCGTCGGTCGCGTCACCCCTGACGAGGCGCTGGGCCCGCACGCTGTCGGACGAGTTCAAGCGCGGCGACTGCCACGCCGGCCGCTACGAGACGTCGCTCGTGCTCGCCGCGGGCGCGCCCGTGAAGGACGAACACAAGTCCCTCCCGGCCGTCGGCGTGAGCCTCTCGGACGCCATCCGCGCCGGCAAGGGCCGCTTCCGCGACATCGGGATGGACCGCGCCTACACGGGCGCGCCCGCCGACGCGACGCGCGAAGAGGGAGAAGATCTCTACGCGCGTCTGGTCGACATGATCGCGACCGAAGTGACCGAAGCGCTTCGCGCCTAGCCTCAGCCGCCGCCCGCGTCGGGCGCGCCGCCCTCGCCGTTGGTGACCGAGAAGTAGATCGTGGACGACGGCATCGCCGTCCCACTGTCGACGGCCCCATCACCGGCCGAGTAGGGCGTGATGGTGAGCATGTGCTTGCCGTTCGTGAAGTACTGGATGCAGTTCGTGATGGTGCCGTTGCCGTTGTCGCTGCACATGAAGTACGGCGCGGCGTTCTCCGTGTGCGTGTACGTGCCGTCGAGCACGAACACGACGGAACCGACGATCGTCGGCGTCGTGTTGGCGCGGATGCTGAGCGCGGTTCCGACCTTCGAGAGGTCGATCGCCGAGTCGTTCGGGATCGGGTCGTACCCGTAGATGGTCTCGCCGTACACGATGGTGTTCACGTTCGTGTTCACCAGGCTGAACGTGTTGGCGGGGCTTCCCGTGTCCTCGACGGGCGCCGCATCGACGACGGCGTCAGCGCCACCGTCCCCGGACCCGCGTCCGGCTTCGGCAGCAGGCGTGGAGGCGTCCTCGTTCACCGTGGTGCCGCCTCCACTGCCGCTGCCGCTGCCGCTGCCGGCGTTGCCGCCTGTAGGGTCAGTCGGGCCACTGGCACCGTTGCCACCTCCACTCGAGCCGCTGGGACTTCCCCAGCTGCTCAACGAGCCCGAATCCGAACTTGAACTACACGCGGCCAACGCTACGCAGAGAGCTCCCGCGGAGAGAACGGAGAGCCCAGCGAACGTCGCCCGCTCACCGAGGCGGACGTTGTTCATTTGCCCGCGGTCACTGCAAAGCTTGCACCCAACGGTTGCGTCACCGCACGTCGCGTCATTTCAGGGATTTGTGACAGCTAGCGGCGCGGTGGCTGGATGTGTGCTGAATCACCTGCGGGGTAAAGTCAGGACCAGCTAAGCTCCGCGCGCCCATCATGAGCACCAAGACGTACGCAGCAAAAAGCGAGATGGATTCACGGATGATCGCAACGCTGACTCAAATGATGGAGTCCCAAGCGTATCGCGAGCTCGCCGCGGCCCAGATGTTCGGATATGGGCTCCAATTCGTTCCCGAGCTCAAGTGGCTCAAGTTCATGACCTGGCACATCCGCGAGGAGATGGAGCACTACGAGGTCGTGGTCCGCATGTACAAGGAGTTCACCGGCGAGAGCGTCGAGCCGCACGTGAACGCGCGTCTGGGCAAGAAGCCCATCGACTTCGCCGCGAGCTGGTTCGAGCTGGCGATGGCTCAGTTCCTCTACGACCGGGGCGGCTTCTGGCAGCTCCGCGAGTACGAAGAGTGTGCGTTCGTGCCCTACCGCGAGATCATCAAGAAGATCCTCAAGGAGGAGGCGGGGCACCAGGGGCTGGGGGAGCGCATCGTCGTCGAGATGTGCCGCAGCAAGAAGTACGAGGACATCAAGCAGCGCTTCTTCGAGAAGTGGCTGCGCCAGGGGATGCTCTCCTTCGGGCGGCCGCACACCGAGGGCAACGCGTACGCGATCGACGTGGGCCTGAAGAAGCGCGACTCGGGCGACGTGATGCAGGACTTCGTCACCGACATCAAGCCCGCCGTGAAGGCCTGCGGCCTGCTGTTCCCCGACCCGTCTGCCATCGGCCTCGAGTGCCCGCCCGGGCTCGACTGGTCGCTCGACGGGGTCGACGAGACCAAGGCGCAGGGGTACGCCTAGTCTCTGATTGAAGCCCCCCATTTTCCGGTTCAACGAGCAGAAGGACGCCATCGTCGACGAGGTGGTCCGGCGCGCGTGCGAAGCGATCCGTGACCCGCAGCTGGCGCTGAGCGAGGCGGCGTTCCTCGAGGTGCGCCGGCAGCAGATCGCCGGAAGTGACGACACCGTGACGCTCGGCGAGTGGCGAGGGA
>Ga0335069_10012690_pt1 | contig 11843 bp, 12 predicted proteins | sample Lox_Sample_11_FD_206714 | JGI IMG/M metagenome (GOLD analysis project Ga0335069, IMG submission 206714) | Soil microbial communities from Loxahatchee National Wildlife Refuge, Florida, United States - Lox_Sample_1.1 | ecosystem: Environmental > Terrestrial > Soil > Wetlands | place: USA...
GCGCGGCGTCGCGTGGTCGCGCCTCCTTCCCGCGCTCGGTCCGCTGGTGCTCTTCGTCGTGTGGGACCTCGTCGTGCGCTTTGGCTTCATCAAGCCGATCCTGCTGCCGCCGCCCGTCGCGACGCTGCAGACGCTCGTCACGGGTCTCGCCGGCGGGCCGCTGCTCGCCGACTTCGCCGTGACCGTGTGGCGCACCGTGCAGGCGTTCGCGATCGCCGCGATCGTCGGCATGCCGCTGGGCGTGCTCCTGGGGAGCAACGAGAAGGCCTATCGCAGCGTCGAGTTCCTGATCGACTTCTTCCGCTCCACGCCATCGTCGGCACTGATCCCGCTGTTCCTGCTCATCTTCGGGGTGTCGGACGTCAACAAGGTCGCGATCGCCGCGTTCGGGGCATTCCTGATCGTCGTCTTCAACAGCGCCTACGGCGTCATCAACGCGCGCAAGCAGCGCGTGATGGCGGCGCGCGTGATGGGTGCGTCGCGCTGGCAGGTGTTCCGCGACGTGCTGGTCTGGGAGAGCCTGCAGCCGTCGTTCGTGGGGCTGCGCTCCGCGGTCTCGATGGCACTCGTGATCGTGATCGTGGCGGAGATGTTCATCGGTTCCGACAGCGGCCTCGGCCACCGCATCATCGATGCGCAGCAGGTGCTGAACGTGAAGAGCATGTACGCGGCCATCCTGGCGGCGGGCGCGCTCGGCTATGCGCTCAACGTGCTCGCGCTCGTCATCGAGCGCCGCATCGTGCACTGGAGCGGCCGGTGAGCGCGGTCGCGAACGCACCCCTGTTCGCCGACGTGCCCCGCTGGCCGTTCGAGCCGGGCCCGGTCGGCACGCACATCACGATCCGCGGCCTCACCAAGCACTATGCCGGCTGGCCGCTCTACGAGAACTTCGACCTCGACATCCCGAAGCGCTCGATCGTCTCCGTGTTCGGTCCCAACGGCTGCGGCAAGTCGACGCTGATCAACATGATCGCGGGCCTCGTGCCGATGGACGCCGGGCAGATCCTCTTCGACGGCAAGACGCTCGCCGAGACGCGGATCGGCTACGTCTTCCAGAACTACCGCGAGGCGCTCTTCCCGTGGATGCGCACCCTGGACAACATCGCCTACCCGCTGAAGCTCGCGGGCCGCAGCAAGGCCGAGGTCGACCGGCGCATGGAGGAGCTCGTGGCGTCGTTCGACGTCCGCTTCGACCTGAAGCGCTATCCGTACGAGCTTTCGGGCGGGCAGCAGCAGACCGCTTCCATCATGCGCGCGCTCGCGCCGCATCCCGAGGTGCTGTTCCTCGACGAGCCGTTCTCGGCCCTCGACTTCGAGATGACGCTCTTCATTCGCGAGAAGCTCCAGGAGGTGTTCCTGGAGACGGGCACGACGATGCTGCTCGTCTCGCACGACCTCGAGGAGGCCGTGTACCTCGCCGATCGCGTGCTGCTGCTGACGAAGCGGCCGACGCGCATCGCCGAGATCCTCGCCTACGACGACCCCCGGCCGCGCACCGTCGCGACGCTCTCCGAGCCGAGCTTCGTTCAGGCCAAGCGGCGCAGCCTCGAGATCTTCCAGCGCGAGGTCCGGCGGTGAGGCCGTCGGCGATCGTCGCGCAGGCACGGCCGTCGTCGGCCGGTACGCTCGCCGAGCAGGTCTACGAGGCGCTCAAGCACGAGATCCACGACTTTCGGCTCGTGCCGGGCGACCGCTTCTCCGAGGCCGAGATCGGCCAGCGGCTCGGCATGAGCCGCACGCCGGTGCGCGAGGCGCTCTTCAAGCTCAGGAACGAGGGCTTCCTCGGCGTCGAGCCGAAGCTGGGCTGGTTCGTGCTGCCCATCGAGTTCGGGCGCCTCGAGCAGCTTTACGACCTGCGCGTGGTCCTCGAGCTCGCGAGCGTTGCGCGCCTGTGCGCGACCGCGGGCCTCGCGGCCGGGCTCGACGAGTTGAAGCCCGTCTGGCTCGTGCCGCCGCGGAGCGCCTCGAAGACCCGCGCGAAGTCGGTGCGCGCGACGAGCAGTTCCACGCCACGCTGGTGCGCGCGGCCGGCAACGACGAGACGGCGCGCGTGCACTGGGACGTGACCGAGCGCATCCGCATCGTGCGCCGCCTGGACTTCACCCGCGCCGATCGCATCGAGGCCACCTATGCCGAGCACGCGAAGATCCTGCGCGCCGTCATGCAGAAGAAGGTCGACCAGGCGCAGCTGCTGCTGCGCGCGCACATCGAGCAGAGCAAGGCGGAGGTACGCCGGATCACGCTGCATGCCCTGCACGCGGCCCGCGTCCGCGCCGCGGGCTGAGCGCGTCGGGCACGGTCGAGGGCGCGGCGTGGCATACGTCTTGCGAACCGCACTGGTATACCGCTGAGTGCACCAGCCCGGCGCGGGCGCACGAGGCGGTCCTTCAACCTTCGGGAGGAACCGCATGACCGATCGCCTCGACCCCAGCCGCCGCCGCGCGCTGGCGCAGATCACCGCAGGCTCGCTCGCCTCCGTCGCGCCCTGGGCGGCGCGCCTCGCGTTCGCGCAGGGCAAGCCGCTCACGGTCGGCGTGATCTACGTCGGCCCGCGCGACGACTTCGGCTACAACCAGGCGCAGGCGCAGGCCGCGGCCGAGCTGAAGAAGATGGCGGGCATCAAGGTCGTCGAGGAAGAGAACGTCCCCGAAACCACTGCGGTCCAGAAGACGATGACGGGGATGATCCAGCAGGACGGTGCGAAGGTCCTGTTCCCGACGTCGTTCGGCTATTTCGATCCGCACGTCCTCGCGCTCGCACCGAAGTTCCCCGACGTGCGCTTCTCGCACTGCGGCGGCCTGTGGACCGAGCAGAACCCGAAGAACGCGGGCAGCTATTTCGGCTACGTCGAGGAGTGCCAGTTCCTCAACGGTGTCGTCGCGGGCCACATGAGCAAGAGCAAGAAGCTCGGCTTCGTGGCGGCCAAGCCCATCCCGCAGGTGCTGAAGAACATCAACGCCTTCACGATGGGCGCGCGCAGCGTGGATCCGAAGATCACCACGACGGTGATCTTCACCGGCGAGTGGTCGATGCCGGTCAAGGAAGCGGAGGCGACGAACAGCCTCGCCGACCAGGGCGTCGACGTGTTCACGATGCACGTCGACGGCCCGAAGGTGGTCGTCGAGACCGCCGCCAAGCGCGGCAAGATGGTGTGCGGCTACCACGCGAGCCAGGCGAAGCTCGCGCCCAACGCGTACCTCACGGGCGCCGAGTGGAACTGGCTGACGGCGTACAAGACGGTCGTTGATGCGGCGATGAGCGGCAAGCCGCATCCCAACTTCCTGCGCGGCGGCCTGAAGGAAGGCTACGTGAAGATGTCCCCGTACGGCCCGATGGTGACCGAGGCGGCGCGCAGGAACGCCGATGACGTCAAGGCGAAGATGCTCGCCGACCGCTTCGACATCTTCGCCGGCGGCGCGGGCGGCCTGAAGGACAACAAGGGCACGGTCGTGATCGCGCCGGGCAAGGTCATCAAGCAGACCGACGTCGAACTCGAGCGGATGAACTATCTGGTCGAAGGGGTCATCGGGTCCGCGTGATCGGCGCCGGACGACGCGCGATGCGCGACGCGATCGCGGAAGCGGCGCTGCCCGTCGGCGCCCTTGCCGCCGCTCTGGCGGTGTTCGGCGTGTTCGTGTGGGTCGGCGGCGCGAGCCCGCTCGAAGCGTGGGCGATCCTGTTCAAGGGCGCGTTCGGCGACTGGTTCTCCTGGCAGAACACCCTGCAGCGCGCGGCGCCGCTGATGCTCACGGCCCTGTGCGTGGCGGTGCCGGCGCGCGCCGGGCTGATCGTGATCGGCGGCGAAGGAGCGGTCGTGCTCGGCGGTCTCGCCGCCGCCGCCGTGCCGTATGCGGTCGGGCTGCCCGCGAACGTGTTCGGCACCACGATCGTGTGCATCGCCGGTGCACTGGTCGGCGCGGCCTGGATCGCGATCGCCGGCGCGCTCCGCCAGTACCGGGGCGTCAACGAGACGATCTCGAGCCTGCTGCTCGCGTACACGGCCATCGCGCTTTTCAAGCAGCTCGTCGAGGGGCCGCTGCGCGATCCGGCGACGCTCAACAAGCCGTCGACGCGCGCGCTGGCCGAAGGCCTGCGCATCGGCGGTATCGCCGGTTCGGACGTGCACTGGGGCCTCGTCCTCGGCGTGGGCGCCTGCCTCGTCGCCGGACTCTGGCTCGCCTATACGACGAGTGGCTTCGCCGTGCGCGTCGTCGGTGGCAACCCGCGCACCGCGCAGCTCGTCGGGCTGCCCGCGAGCCGCCTGATCGTGGGTGCCTGCGCCATCGGGGGCGCGTGCGCGGGCCTTGCCGGCGCGGTCGAGGTCGCCGCGGTGCACACGAACGCGAACGCGTCGCTGATCGCCGGCTACGGCTACTCGGGCATCCTCGTGGCGTTCATCGCACGCCAGTCGCCGTTCGCGATCGTGCCGGTCGCGATCCTCTTTGGCGGCTTCGGGGCCGCGGGCAGCCTGCTCCAGCGGCGCCTCGGGCTGCCCGATGCGTCAGTGCTCGTGCTGCAGGGCATCGCGTTCGTGCTGATCCTCGCGAGCGAGGCGCTGCGCGGACGTGCGTGGTTCGCGGCGCGCGCGCGGCCTTCGGCGCCTGCGGTTGCGGACGCGCGGCCGATCGAAGCGGCGGCTCCGCTGCAGCGTTCCGTCGCATGAGCCTCGACGTCGTCGCCGCGTTCGCCGCTGCCATCGCGGGCGGCGCGCTGCGCGTGGGCGTGCCGTTCCTGTTCGTGAGCCTCGGCGAATGCCTGACCGAGAAATCGGGCCGCATCAACCTCGGCCTCGAGGGTGTGCTCGTTCTCTCGGCGATGGCCGCGTTCGGTGGCTCGTACCTCAGCGGCTCGGCCTGGGCCGGGGTCGCGCTCGGCGCGCTCGCCGGCGCGGCACTCGCGCTGCTGCACGGCCTCCTGTGCTCGTTGCCGCGCGTGAGCGACGTCGCCACCGGCATCGCACTGATGCTGTTCGGCAGCGGGCTCGCGTTCTACCTCGGCAAGCCGCTGATCCAGCCTCAGGCCGCGCAGCTGACGCCGATCTCGCTCGGCGGCTTCAGCGCGTCGCCGGTCGTGCAGGCCGCGCTGCAAGTGAATCCGCTGCTGCCGCTCGGCCTCGGGCTCGCCGTCGCGATGCGCTGGGGGTTCGCGCGGACGCGCTGGGGACTGCTCGTGCGGCTCGCCGGCGACTCGTCGAGCGCGACGCGTGCGCTCGGCTATTCGGTCAACGGCATCCGCGTCGCATCGACCGTCGCCGGCGGCGCCATCGCGGGGCTCGGCGGCGCGTCGCTCACCTTGTTCTATCCGGGCAGCTGGAACGAAGGCATCTCGAGCGGTCAGGGCCTCATCGCGGTCGCGCTCGTCATCTTTGCACGCTGGAGCCCGCTGCGCTGCGTCGGTGCGGCGCTGCTTTTCGGGGGTGCGGGTGCGATCGGGCCCGCGCTCCAGTCGGTGGGCGTGAGCTCGTTCTACTACCTCTTCAGCGCGGTGCCCTACGTGCTCACGCTGGTCATCCTCGTCATCAGCTGCCGGCCGGGCAGCGTCGCGCGCGGCAGCCCTGGCGAGCTGTCGTCGGTGAAGTAAGGAGCTCGACATGAGCGGACTGGGCGGGCTCAACAAGTCCCCGAACGGCGTGGTCATCGGACTGGTGCAGCTGCAGTTGCCGGTGGTGGAAACGCCGGCGCAGCTCGCCGCGCAGGCCGATCGCATCGTGGCGATGGTCGGCAAGGCTCGCCGGAACAACCCGGCGCTCGATCTCGCCGTGTTTCCCGAGTACGCGCTGCACGGGCTCTCGATGAGCACGGCACCCGAGCTCATGTGCACGCCCGAGGGCCCCGAGGTCGCTGCGTTTCGCGCGGCCTGCCTCGAGCATCGGCTCTGGGGGTGCTTCTCGATCATGGAGGCCAACCCGCGCGGCCATCCGTACAACAGCGGCATCGTCATCGACGACCGCGGCGAGATGCGGCTTTACTACCGCAAGCTGCATCCCTGGGTACCGGTCGAGCCGTGGGAGCCGGGCGATCTCGGCATCCCGGTGATCGAAGGGCCGAGGGGCGTCAAGCTCGCGCTCGTCATCTGCCACGACGGCATGTTCCCCGAGATGGCGCGCGAGTGCGCGTATCGGGGCGCCGAGGTCATGCTGCGTACCGCCGGCTATACCGCGCCGATCCGCCATGCCTGGCGCATCACCAACCAGGCCAATGCCTTCCAGAACCTGATGGTGACGGCGAGCGTGTGCCTGTGCGGCAGCGATGGCACGTTCGACTCGATGGGCGAAGCAATGTTCTGCAACTTCGACGGCACCGTGATGGCCGAGGGCGGCAACCGCCCCGACGAGATCGTCACGTGCGAGGTGCGGCCCGATCTCGTGCGCGAAGCCCGCGCGCAGTGGGGCGTCGAGAACAACCCGTACCAGCTCTGGCACCGCGGCTACGTGGCGGTGCAGGGCGGCGCGATGGACTGCCCCTACACCTTCATGCACGACATGGTGCGCGGGAGCTTTCGCCTGCCCTGGGAAGACGAGGTCGTGCATGTCGACGGCACGTCGTGCGGCTTCCCGAAACCGACGCGGCGCTTCGAGCCGCAGGGCGACACGGCGCCGGTCGACGTGCGCACGGCACGGCGCGCCGCGTGAAGACCATGGACGCGGTGAAGCGCTATCCGTGCGTCGCAGCCGACCCGTATCCCTGGCCGTACGACCAGAGCCTCTCGCCCGCGAACACCGCCCTCGTCGTCATCGACATGCAGACCGACTTCTGCGGGGTCGGCGGCTACGTGGACAAGATGGGCTATGACCTCTCGCTCACGCGTGCGCCGATCGAGCCGATCCGCCGGCTGATGGGCGCGATGCGCGAAGCGGGCTTCGCCGTGATCCACACCCGCGAGGGCCATCGCCCCGACCTCTCGGACCTGCCCGCGAACAAGCGCTGGCGCTCGCGCCGCATCGGCGAAGGCGGCCGCGGCATCGGTGACGCAGGACCCTGCGGCCGCATCCTCGTGCGCGGTGAGGCGGGCTGGCAGATCATCCCCGAGCTCGCGCCGCTGCCCGGCGAGACCGTGGTCGACAAGCCGGGCAAGGGATCCTTCTGCGCGACCGACCTCGAGCTCATCTTGCGCACGCGCGGCATCTCCAACCTCGTGCTCGCGGGCATCACGACCGACGTGTGCGTGCACACGACGATGCGCGAGGCGAACGACCGCGGCTTCGAGTGCCTGCTGCTCTCCGATGGCACGGCGGCGACCGACCACGGCAACCACCTCGCCGCGCTGAAGATGGTCACGATGCAGGGCGGCGTGTTCGGTGCCGTCGCCTCCACGGGCGCGGTGCTGGCCGCGCTCGCGAAGGCATCCGCATGAGCGGCGGCGCGATCGCGCTCGACACGTTCGAGCTGACGAAGCGCTTCGGCGCGTTCACGGCGATGGACCGCGTGACCGTGCACGTGGCGGCCGGTTCGGTGCATGCGCTGCTCGGCGAGAACGGCGCGGGCAAGAGCACGCTCGTGAAGTGCGTGGCCGGCTCGCAGCGTCCCGACGGCGGATCGGTCCTGCTCGACGGCCGCGAGCACGACATCGCGACGCCCATCGTGGCACGTGCGCTCGGCATCGGCATGGTCTACCAGCACTTCACGCTTGCGCCCGGCATGACGGTCGCCGAGAACCTGCTGCTGGCCGGCGGCCGCACGCCCGCGGTCATCGACTGGTCGCGCCAGCGCCGCGAGCTCGAGGCGTTCCTCGACACCACGCCGTTCCGCCTCGACCTCGACGTCACACCCGCGGCGCTCGCGGCCGGCGAGAAGCAGAAGCTCGAGCTCCTGAAGCAGCTCTATCTCAAGCCTCGCCTCCTGATCCTCGACGAGCCCACCTCGGTGCTCACGCCGCAGGAAGCCGACGAGGTGCTGGCGTTCGTGCGCGCGGTCGCGCACCGCGGCGAGTGCACAGTGCTCATGATCACGCACAAGTTTCGCGAGGTGATGGCCTACGCCGACGACGTGACCGTGCTGCGGCGCGGTCGCCGCGTGTTCGGTGCCGCCGTCAACGCGACCACGCCCTCCGAGCTCGCGCAGGCCATGATCGGGGCGGGCAGCGGCGGGGTCGAGCCGGCCGCCGACGTCGAGACGGTCGTGCACGAAGGCGAGGCCGCACCGCGCGTGCCCGTGGCGCACGATGCGCCCGTGGCGCTGGCGATCGAGGGACTGTCGGCCATGGGCGATCGCGGCACGCTCGCCGTGCGCTCGCTGTCGTTGTCGGTGCGGCGCGGCGAGGTGCTCGGCATCGCCGGCGTCTCGGGCAACGGACAGCGCGAGCTGGTGGAGGCGATCGTCGGGCAGCGTCCGCGTGCGGGCGGCACCGTCACGGTGGTCGGTTCCGCGTACGAGGGACGGCGGGGCGAGAACAGCCGCCTCAAGCTGCGCGCCCTGCCCGAGGAGCCGCTGCGCAACGCAAGCGTCGGCGCGCTGAGCGTGGGCGCCAACATGGCCCTGCGCGACTTCGAGCGGCCGCCGCTCGCGTCGCACGGCTGGTTGCGATTCTCCGCGTGGCGCACGCGTGCGCGCGCGTGGATCGCGGACTACGGCATCCAGACGCGGGGCGAAGGCGCACCCATCGCCAGCCTCTCGGGTGGCAACGTGCAGCGGGCGGTGCTCGCGCGCGAGCTCGCCGGCACGATCAACGTGCTCATCGCCGCCAACCCGGTGTTCGGGCTCGACTTCGCGGCGGTGCGCGAGATCCACGCGCGCATCCTCGACGTGCGGGCGGCGGGCGGTGCGGTCCTTCTCGTGAGCGAAGACCTCGACGAGCTCCTCGAGCTTTCAGATCGGATCGCCGTGATGAGCGAAGGGCGCATCGTCTTCGAGACCTCCGCCGCCGGCGCCGACCGGCGCACGATCGGCGCGCACATGGGCGGGCATGCGCACGAGCCGCTCGCGGAGGCGGCGTGAACGAACGAGCGTGGTGGACAATCGAAGTTTCGTCGCCAGCGGAAACCCTGCATGAAACTCGTCCTCGTCGGATCGCGCTACTTCGGCGCGACGGTGTTCGATGCCCTGCGCCGTGAAGAGGGCGTCGAGGTCGTGCGCGTGGTCGCGCCCGCGGCCGACGACCGGCTCGCGCTGGCCGGGGCGGCGGCGGGCGTCCACGTGCACGTGCTGGCCAACCCGAAGGTCGTGCCGGGCGACGCGGTGCCCACGGGCACCGACCTCATCGTGGCCGCGCACACGCATGCACGCGTGAGCAACGAGGCGCTGGCACGGGCGCGGCTCGGCGGCGTCGGCTATCACCCGTCGCTGCTTCCGCGGCACCGGGGCATCGCAGCGGTCGAGTGGACGATCCTCTCCGGCGACGCGATCGCCGGCGGCTCGGTCTATCACCTCGCCGACGGCTGGGATGCGGGCGCGATCGCCGCGCAGGACTGGTGCTTCGTCGGCAAGGGCGAGAACGCGCGCGAGCTGTGGGAGCGCGCGCTGGCGCCGATGGGCCTCGACCTGCTCGCGAAGGTGGTGCGCCATGCGATGCGACACGGCGAGCTCCCCGCCAAGCCGCAGGACGTGCGCTATGCGACGCGCGCCCCGATGATCCGGCGCTCGGTGGTGGTGAGCGACGACGCGCCTTCGACGACCGCCTCGCTCGTCGTCACCGTGATGGGCCCTGACCGGCCCGGCATCGTGAGCCTGCTGTCCGACCGCGCGCAGCGCTTCGGGGCCAACTGGGCCGCGAGCCGGCTCGCGAACCTCGCCGGCGAGTTCGCCGGCATGGTGCACTTCGAGGTGCCGAGGGAAAACGTCGATGCGCTCGCCGAGGCGCTGCGCGGGCTCGAGTCGTCGGGCCTGAAGCTCGTGATCGCCAAGGGCAACGGTGCGGGCGCGCCCGACGGCCTGCGCGGCGTGGAGCTCGAGCTCGTGGGCGAGGATCGCCTCGGCATCGTCAGCAACCTCACGCGGATCCTCGCCGAGAGCGGCATCAGCATCGAGACGATCCACACGGAGATCGTGGGCGGAAACGCGGCGGCCAAGGCGACCTTCAAGGTGGCGGCGCACCTGCTCGTGCCGGCAGTCATCTCCTCGGAAGAATTGCGCCGCAGGCTCGAGACGCTCGCGAGCCAGATGATGGTCGACATCGCGCTGGGCGAGCGCCCGGCCTGATCCCGCCGCGACCGGAGGCCTTCAGCGCATTCGATGCGCGCGATCCGCGGCTGGCGTCTGCGCGCGCGTCGCGAGGCCCGCGCGCCCGATGGCGTCCCAATCGTCGCCTCGGATCGATTCGCCGCATGACGCGATCAACGCCAGTTCCTCAGCGGTCAGCGCGGTTCCGGCGCCGTGGCGGCGATCGTTCGCTCCGGCACGCTCTGGTGTCGTGGGCGTTGCGGCAGGTTCGGTCAGTGCGGGCATCTGCATGCGACGTCTCCGAAGCTTCCAGGACGACATGCTGGCGCGCCGCGGTGCAGCTTCGTGTCGGACCGCGCCCATGCCCGGCGTCGGCTGAACGACCTGTCTGGCGCTCGGCGTTACGTGGCGTCACGAGTGCGCGCGCCGCGACGGTCAGGCCTCGCAGCGGGCCCAGAGATGCGGTCGGATGCGCTCCATCGCGAGCGTCGCGCCGAGCCCCGGTGCACGGGGAACGTCGAGCACGCCGCTCTTGATGCGCGCTTCCGGAGGATCCTCGAGCAGCGGCACGTAGCCTGGCCGCTCCGGGAAGTAGGGGTAGATCTCGAGTGTCTCGAAGTTCGTGATGCACGCGGAGGCCTGCAGCGCGGCCGCCGTCGACAGTGCGCTGCCGCAGTTGTGCGGCGCGACGCCGATGTTGTACGCCTCCGCCATCGCAGCGATCTTCTTGACCTCCATGATCCCGCCGGTGTTGCCGACGTCGGGCTGCACGATGTCGGTCGCATGCAGCTCGAGCACCTTGCGGAAGGCGTATCGCGTGTAGAGCCGCTCGCCGACGGCGATGGGGATCTGGACGTGCTCGGAGATCTTCTTCAGCGCGCCGATGTCGAAAGGGTCCGCGGGCTCCTCGATCCAGCCGATGTCGAGCTCCTCGAAGCGGCGGCACAGCCGGATCGTCTCGCCCGTGGTGAGCGCGCCGCTCAGGTCGAGCATGAGTTCCACGTCGGGCCCGACGGCGTCGCGAAGCGCCTTCACCTTCTCGAACGCGAGGTTCGCGTGCGCACGATCCACTCGGCGTGCGCTGACGTGGCGCAGGCCGTTGCCCTCGGCCGTGGCGAGCGGGTAGAACTTGAGCGCCGTGTAGCCGTCGCGCAGCGGACGCTCGGCGGCGCGCGCGAACTCGTCCGGCGTGCGCGCCGCGCCGTACCAGCCATTCGCGTAGACGCGCACCGTGTCGCGCACCGGGCCGCCGAGCAGCGCGTGCACCGGAACGCCGAGCACCTTGCCCTTGATGTCCCACAGCGCCTGCTCGATGGCGCCGATGCCGGCGAACATGATCGCGCCGCCGCCCTTGGCCCAGAACGAGTGGTCGTACATCTCGGACCACAGCGCTTCGATGCGGGACGGGTCCGCGCCGAGCAGCATGCGCTCGGCGAGGTCCTTGAGCATGCCCGCCGCGGCCGTGCCGCCCACGCCGTACGCGATGGCCGCCTCGCCGATGCCGGTGATGCCTGCGTCGGTGACGACCTCGACGACGACCGGATGGAGCTTCCCTGCCGTGACCAGATAGATGTTGACGGCGTCGATCTTCATCGTGCGTGTCCTCGTCGCGATGGGCGGCAGACCCATTGTCCGGCACGTGCGCGCGCCGCATTCCGAGTCGCGACGTTGTGGCCGCATCGTGCGTGGTGCATGATGCTTCGCGCGTGGCGAGGCCGCGCATCGACAGGGCAAGGGATGGCGGGCTTG
>Ga0335069_10012691_pt1 | contig 11842 bp, 10 predicted proteins | sample Lox_Sample_11_FD_206714 | JGI IMG/M metagenome (GOLD analysis project Ga0335069, IMG submission 206714) | Soil microbial communities from Loxahatchee National Wildlife Refuge, Florida, United States - Lox_Sample_1.1 | ecosystem: Environmental > Terrestrial > Soil > Wetlands | place: USA...
GCTTTTAGTAACGCAAGGATGAATCCAATCATGAAGGCGCCGAACCCGATATCGAGCTTGAAGAAGACCGTGCCGATAATAAGCACGCCGATGCCTGCAATCGTGAACAGCTGGGCCCTTGTGAATGGCTCGACCTTGAGGTTCTTCAACGTATCACGCTGCGCCGCGTCTTTCATCCGCAGCAATTTGAAACCGCCAAACATGAAGTACGCCAGAATCGAGACGACCACGTGGGCAATCAGCATGTTGAGCCACAGGATACCACCCACACCGGTAATGCCCATTTTTGAAAGGAGGGATGCCGAGATAATACCGGGAGGCGCGATGGGCGACATGGCTCCTGCCTGCGCGCCGTTACCGACCACAAGGGCCATGAGCAGCGGCGATATGCCGACCTCTTCAGCAAGCAACATGGCCGGAGCAGCCAGGAGCGCCGAGATCGTGATCTGACCGGGCCCCATCGCGGAGAGCCCGAAAGCAAGGAAAAAGAGAACGATCGGTAGTAACGCCACGTTTCCTCTGACAGCCTTGATCGCATATTTCGAAATCTTCTCCAGCGTGCCGTTGACCTGCGCTATCGCGAAGAGATAGGTAACGCCGGCGAGCATGATAAAGAGGCTGGTAGGATATCCTTTTACAATATCTGCGATTTTGACCCCGCCGAGATAATAGCCGGCAATCAGTGAAAGGCCGATGGCAAGGGTGCCTATATTAAGCGATGTGGTGACACTCAGGATAATTGCAATGCACAATGCTATCAACGAAATGACCGGAACACTTAAACCCATTATCCTACCCCCTATCGCTTTTTGTTGTGTACCGCTTCCTACGAGCCCCGCCTGAGACCGTTGTTAGTAATCCCCGTATCAGCAGTGCTCCCGGTCTTTTCAAATGTGAAATAGGATAATATTGAGGCTCCCGGTTTGTTGACCACCACGATCTGCTGCTTGATGAGCTTACCTATCTCTTCCGAAAGAACTCTGCCCGGGATGTCCTGCATAAGGCCCGCAGCGCCCGGTATCACGAGCTGAATTGGCCGGTTGGGGTACGTCTGTGCCTCGATCGCCGGAGTTCCTATATTCCATCCGCACCCGAACAGAAACACGCCTGTAAGAAGCGAGAGCCATCTCCGCTTCATGCCCTTCCTCCTGCAGAAAGAATCCTGGTTTCTCTTAGCGTTCGATCATATTTATCAGGTTCTTCCGCTCACCGCTGAGATACCGTTTCAAATTTTCTCCGATCACTGCCATTGCCTGCTCCACATAGACGTCGCTTGGACCGCCCATATGAGGAATTACCATCACATTCTTCATGCCCCAGAACGGATGGTCTGAGGGCAGCGGTTCCTGACGGTAGACATCGAGGCCCGCGCCTGCAATCTTGCCTTCTCTCAGGGCACGTATCAGTGCATCGTCATCAATCAGTTCTCCCCGGGCCAGGTTGATGACAAAGGCAGTGGGCTTCATGGCGGCAAGAACTTTAGCACCCACAATGTTGCCGGTTTCAGGCGTGTGCGGGGCAACCAGGATCAGGAAGTCGACCTGTGCAGCCACTTCTACGATATCTTGAGGCCCGTAAAAATGGTCTACCCATTCTATGTCTCTCTTCACGATATCCATACCAAAGACTTCCATGCCAAACACCTTACACCTGCGAGCCACCTCCTCGCCAATCACACCGATTCCCAGGACTCCTGCCTTTTTCTTCCAGAGGAGTTTCGACGGCCAGCTCACCCAGAGCGCCTTATCCTGATTCCTTACCACTTCCGAAAGATTCCTGTTGAGCGCAAGCATAAGGAGAATCACCATTTCAGACACCTGCGGTGCATGGATGCCGCGGGTAGTGGTAATCATGACATCTTTCTTGAGTGAAGGCAGACGTGTAATGTAGTCAGTTCCGGTAGTCACCGCCTGAATCCACTTGAGATTTGACGCCTTCTGCATCAGAGCATCCGAGATCCTGGCGCACATCAAAACATCCGCCTTCTCAATAAATCCCCCAACATCTTCTTCTTTGACAGCCGCATGCACCACAAGGGCCGGGAACTTTGCAAGTATCGCCTCTTTATACCCGATCGCCAATTTGTCAAGCACCAGCACATTCATCTCAAGTTCTCCTTCGTTGAGCTTTTTGTGACAGTCTTTGCTTCCAGCCTCGTCCTTACAATGCAATTGCACGCTGAGCCGGCACAGTAATGTGGGCCTAATTCTATAGCAAAACAATTCTCATTTCTAGAAGAAATGGTTGCAGAGACAACCGGTGTTGGCTGCATCAGGCCATCCGGCGCAAAAGAACGCGAGCGCTCGTTCACCCCTGCCTGATGCGCGTGCGACAGGTGCACAGCATTATTCTACTTCCTTGACCAGACTCTTTGCGATCCAGCCTTTACCGCCTCTCGGAAGCTCTATTTCATACCAATCGCCTGATCCATTGAGCTTATTGATGACCTGGCCTTTCTTTAACGTAGTAATGATTTTGGCGTTTGTACTCGGCTCCATCCTGATGTTGCCATTCTTCAAAAGGATAAGGTGCGTTCCTTTCCCGGTTTCAACACCTGAAGGTTTCTTCTCTGTTTTACCCCGGGCCTGGGGCGACTCCGGAGCCGCGACTCCTCCAGCCTGCACCGCAGGCTTTGCCTTCAGTTTCGTCATGAAACGATCGGTGAATTCCTTAACCGTTTCCTCTTCAACAGGCTTCGGCCCCTTATAGGTAATATTTACCGTTGCCGTATCGCCTTTGCTCTCAATGCTGACTTCCATGGTTTCAAACACGGAATCCGCACTCCTGAACCTGTTCAAGGTTACCGCCCTTTGTTCAACAGAGGAGGAGACCACCCTGTAGCCCATATCCAACCCTGTAGATACGGCGGTATTATATGCGTAATCCAGCTCCTGCTGCGATAGGGAGGATGTTCCGGGTTCCGGGCTCAGCTGAAGAGTCGTCTTCTTTGGAGACGAAGCACAACCAATGAGGATAGTGACACATGCGAAAAAGATGCACCAGTACACTAGATTCCGCATATTCCCTCCTTTCTCTGGTACAGCTGGATTCCCACGGGCAAGCCCATGGTACTAACGATACGCGTTCGCGCAAACAGTCCATGCACTCACCCACGCTTGAAAGCGTGGTCCTTCGCTGCTCGGCGCCGCCCGCAAGGCATCTATCTAGCGAGCACGGCGAGCAAGAGGGAAAGGCCGGGGCACCCCGCGTGCGGGTCGAGCTTTGCCACTGGAGGGGGCGACGCGAGCCCCACTGACAGAGTCAAGCGGATCCAACGTGCGGCTTGCCTTACTCTATTGTAAGTCGCTGGAATGTTTTGTCAACAAGTCTTCTTAAGCGACAACATTCGTCTGCTAAAATGCCTCGCGTCACGTTGTATTCATCTAGACAGCAAGGCGCTCAAGGTATGGCGAAAGGGGGCAGCCCTGTGCAAACAGGGTTTTACAAATAGAGTCCCACGGCAAGCCAGTGGTACCAACGATATGCGTTCGCGCATTCACATTAAACGACCGAGCGTATCGCATCAGGACCGGTTTTCTGTTCCCTTGCTTTCCAAACTCGCAACCCGGAACCCGTAAAGACTTCTACTTGCCCATTCTCTCCTTCAGCGTTGCGAGGATGCCGCCCGCATTAACGATTTCAAGCGAGCCACCCGAGAGTGGCTCAAAAGCAGCCTTCTTGCCGCTCTTCGGATTACGCACCTCACCCTTGTCAAAATCGATCTCGATCTCGTCACCTTCTTCAAAGAGTACACTCGCCCCCTTCGAGATCACGGGATACAGACCAAGGGCTACACAGTTCCTCATGTAGATGCGGGCCATTGATTCAGCCACGACATAACGGATGCCCAGCTGTTTGACCACGGCAGTCGCCTGTTCCCTGGAGGAACCGCAGCCGAAGTTGTTTCCGCCGACTATGATGTCACCTTCCCGCACGCTTTTCGCGAAGTCAGGAGCAATCGGCTCGAAGGCGTGCGTTGCCAGCTCTTCAGTGTCCAGGTATAAGAGCGATCCTGGTGTAATCGTATCCGTATCGATGTTGTCACCGAACCTTCTCGCTCTGCCTTTTATGATCATCTAGTTCACCTCTCTCGGATCAACGATCCTGCCCTTTAAAGCCGATGCGGCAACGGTTGCAGCCGATGCAAGAAAAATTTTCGCATCAGGACTTCCCATTCTTCCCTTGAAGTTTCTCGGCGTCGCAGCCACACACGATTCACCCTCGGCCAACACCCCCTGGTAGCCTGTGCACAAACCGCACGAGGGATTGCCGACCAGCACTCCTGCGTCGACGAGTGTGGCAATGATGCCCTTATCCAGGGCTTCCTTGTATTGATCCCATGATGCGGGCGCCACGAAGAAGCGCACGCTCTTTGGTATCTTCTTTCCTTTGACAATCCGCGCCGCAATCTCTAGATCTTCAATGCGGCCGTGGCAGCAGGAGGCAATCACCGCCTGATCGATGGGAACATCGCCCGCCTCGGAAACGCCTTTGACGTTACCCACGTTGTGAGGCAGGGCTACCTGAGGCTCAAGCTTTGATGCGTCTATGATATGGGTCTGCACATACACTGCATCCGGGTCAGGATCGACAGGTTCAATCGGCTTGTCCGTGCGCGCTTTCAAATAGGCGACTGTCTTCTCATCGGCCTTGAAAATACCGAACTTCGCTCCCAGTTCCACCGACATGTTGCCCATGGTTAGCCGCGCGTCGATGCTCATGTTATCCACGGCGGTTCCTGTCCATTCGATAGCCTTGTACTGGGCTACTTCGGTTGAGTATTTCCCGGCGATAAAAAGGATCACGTCTTTTGATGTGACCATGGGAGGCAACTGTCCCTGGATATCGAATTTAATTGTCTCAGGTACCATAAACCAGAGTTCTCCTGTGCCTAGAACATACGCCATTTCGGAAGCACCGATACCGGTCGAGGCTGCATTCAGCGCGCCATAGGTCGTGGTATGCGAGTCCGCGCCCACAATCAGCTGTCCGGGAAGCACGTGCCCCTTCTCCACCATAATCTGATGACACACGCCGGCAAAGATGTCGTAAAAATGTTTCACCCCTAACTTTCGAGCGAGTTCTCTCGCCATCTTTGCGGCTCGCGCGCTCGTGATATCAAATGCCGGTACTCTGTGGTCCGTGACAATAATGACGCGTTCAGGGTCCCACAGCTTGAACTCTTCTTCCGGAATGCCCGCCTGTTTAAGCACAGTACGTATCAACCGGAACGCGTCCGGCATCATGGCCCTGTCGATCTTGGCTGTCACGTAATTGCCCGGCTCGACTTTTGCGCGGCCTGATGCTCTGGCCAGGATTTTTTCAGCAATCGTCATTCCCACTGTGTCCTCCCTCAGTCTTTCTCTTAGTTTGTATAAAGCAGCCTCGCTCCCAACATTTCCGTTATCTGCCGGAAAGACTTTTCCTGAGTCGCGACTTCAAGGACGGATTGGGCACCCACTCGGCGAGGCAGTACGTTCCGTAGGACAACCCGGACGAACGGGCACCCTTTGGGTGGGCGGCCGGGTTGAGTGCAGCCGAGCCGTACGTGGGTCAACCGCCCGGAGCGGAGCAGCGAAGGAAACAGTGTTCCGGCAGATACGTACACATTTATGCCCTTTCTTCCTCCGTCTCTTTGCCGGCTACTTCACACACGAGGTCTTTGATGTGCCCCTCGGGAAATGTGAGCGGGTCAACCGTGATCGTCGCGCCCGGCTTCACCAGCGTGATGCATGCGAATCTTCTTTTGCCGTCTATGCGCATCAGGCACGAGCCGCACATCTGCAGCCCGCAGCAAAAGCTTCTGAAACTGAGCGTGGGATCAAGTTCCAGCTGGATCTTATTCAAGAGGGTAAGGACGGATGTTTCTTCTTCGGCGGATACGAGGTACTCCTGGTAACGGGGCTGGCTGTCAGAGTCGGGGTCGAACCTGAAGACTCGGGCGGTGATCATCTCATGCATATCACGCCTCCGGCCTCAGATAATCGAGTGCAACCGGGAAAGAATCCATATCGAGTCTTCCGTCCTTAAGCTTTACTTGTGTGTGACGCAGCCACGAGCCATTATCTTCCCTGGGAAAATCGGAACGGTAGTGAAAGCCGCGGCTCTCCTCCCGCGCCAGCGCCGATAGTGCAACGATCCGTGCTGTCTCAACCACGTAAGGGAATTCAATAGCCCTCATCCACTCGAGATTATGTCTCTTGAAAGCAGGGACCTGAATACGTGGAATATCAGCTTCGATCTGATCGATCTCCTGAAGCGCATGCTGGAGACCATCCTCATGACGGACAATAAAGACATCGCGCTCCATCACCTGCTGGAGCCGTCTCTTGAGCTGACCTACAGAAGCCGGATCCGTCTTGGGCTCCAGGAAGCGGCGCGCCAATTCTTCTTCCCGCTGGATAAACTCCAGGGACAGCTCTCCCGCGTGGTGCGCTTTCCGGGCGTATTCTGCTGCACGCAGGCCTGCCTCGAATCCGAAAACAATCATCTGCGAGAAGCTGTAGCCTGAAAGACGGCACGCGCCGTGCACGGACCCCATGACCTCTCCTGCAGCAAAAAGGCCCGGAAGAGTAGTCTCGGTCTTCTCATTTATTCTGACGCCACCCATTATAAAATGAGAGCCTATGAGGAGTTCCACCTTATGGTCGCGCGGGTCAATGTCGAGCGTTTTGATCAACCTGCGACGTTGCGTCCAATTCTTGATAAGAAGTTTCGAGTCTATTTCCGGTAATCCCCTCTGGTCAACGAAGATCGGCCCACGACCTTTCTCGATCTCAAAATAGAACTTCCGAATCAATTCCTCCGAATAGGATGCCGCGGGATACTTCGAGACATCATCTTCGATTATCTCACCCAGACGGTTCCTGTACGGACCGTTCCAGAATTCAGGGAAGTAACGCAGATAGCGACTGCGGGGGCTGAAAGGAAGAAGAACGAACTGTATCATCTCCATGTCCACCAGTTCCGCCCCTGCCCTGAGAGCCATAATGTGCCCGGTCCCCGAGGCATCAGTGGCGATACCAAAAGGATTATTACTTGTATGCGGGTAGAGTTCACCGGAGCCCCCTCCTGTCGCGAGCACCACTGCTTTCGCCTCGACGCTGGAGAACTCTCCTGTCGCCAGGTCGAGAAGCGTTGCCCCGGTTACAGCTCCGCCTGAAGTAAGAAGGCTTGTTACCAGTACCGTCTCCCTCAGGTTAATATTCGATTTGTGCGTAATGTGCTCCCTCAGTTTCTTGAGGGCGGGTGTGCTCTGCACACAGACTGATCTGGCTCGAAGCGGTATTACTTCGATATCCAGTTCCTGCAGCCTGCGACAGGCGTTCTTGATTTCGTGCGTTGTAAGCCACGCGGCACCCTGGTGGTTGAGAAACCGGCCGGTGTTAATCATCAGTTTGAAGAGGTCTTCTTCAGGGCCTGCTCCGGCAGTGCCGCCATTCGCCGTCGGTGTGAGGCCGCTCATGCCGATGGGCCCTTTTGAAACGAGCATGACGTTCAGGTGCTCATCCTTCGAGGCTTCAAGCGCAGCCAGCGCACCGGCGCCGCCGCCGCCGATAACCAGAACATCACACGAATAGGGTTGACGGTTTCCAGTTGACGGTTTCCAGTCTGGAACAGCCACGTGTGCCTCCTATGCCCAGAGCAATATCAAAATCGTAATATCTAAATTCTAAACAATATCCAATCTCTAATATCTAAAAGCTTTCTCCTGTTTCTGTTTACAGAATTTGGTCATTTGGAATTACTTAGACATTAGATATTCTATATTAAAATTTGCTTCATGTTACCGCTTCCACTCCGTCTTTTCCGACGATCAGCGTGCTACCGAACATCACCTTGCCGAAGGTTCTGTCGCGCACAGGGAGCCGGAACGCAAGGCACATTCCTTCCTTCAGTTTTTGTGCACTCTTCGCGCGTACCACCGGCTGTTCGTTAAGACTGAGGCCTATACCGTTTCCGAGAGCGTAGTCGGCCAACATTTCAAAGCCGGACCGCTGCGCGCTTTCAGTTAACGCTCTGCACACATCCGCAATCTTCATTCCTGCTTTTATCTCATTCAGCGCCTGCGCATATGCATCCCGCACATCGCTGGCAAGCTCTGATAGCGAACTCTCTCCGACTGCAAACGTTTTTATGCCTTCGGCCCAGTAGCGTTCAAACGCCACGGCTATGTAGAGCGTAAAGACAACTCCCGGCTCCAGAACCCTATTCTCCGGCGGCCGGAGATTTCCTTTTTCATTTGCCAAAGCCATCTGTATGCGAACGTCTTCTGCGCCCTCAAATCGAGCCTGCTTGCGGAGCATCGCTTCAAGGAACTGCTCACTCATACCCATCGAACAGAGTGATCCTATCTGCTCAAAACATTTCTTTACGATGCGGCCCGCCCGCCTGATCTCATCGGCTTCCTTTGCCGATTTTATAGCGCGCAGGCTCGGCAGCAGAGCCGAAGCGTCGACTATGGTGGAGCCGGCCAAGGCTTCCTTCAACGCCCTGAATTCCTGATAGGGCATCTGTTCTGCAAACCTGCCAAGCCCGATAGTGCACGGGACAAGGCCCTTCTCTTTGAGGTACTTTGCGCAGTCTTTGGCCACGTTACCCGCTGGCTTCAATTCTTTAACACAGGTGGTCGCGAGCAGCGAGGGTAATCCTCTTGCAGCACCCTCAAAGAAAAGTACCAAGGGTCCTTCGAGGGGGACCAGCGCGATGGTCCCGCGTGGTAACCTTATTATGAAGTTACTCAGATAACAGGGGTCTGCATACTCCGTTAAACCTCTGCCGTAAAGCAGGAGCAGATCGATGGCACTTTTTTTCATCTGCCCTTTGACCCGCTCAAGGCGTTCTTGAAATTCCCGTTCGGGCATATTGACGCGGTCCCAGACATTCCGGCCGTTCTTCAGCGCGGGTTGCATTGTTTCCATCACTGCACCTCTTTCACATAGATTCCGACCGGCTCAGCGCACCGGCCTAAGCGACGTCGCCACATCTTTAGCTCGCACGGCGACCGGGTACCCGCAGCCGCAAAGCGGCTGGAGGGTGGAGGGAGGCTCCGGCGGCTTTGCCGCCGGGTACCCACGAAGTGGGTGGAGGCGACGCGAGCCCCCTGATTGTTTCCATCGTCACACCTCTTTCACATGCAGTTTTGTTACAGTCTTCGAGAGCTTTTCCGCGCCTTTGTCTGTAACGAGGAACGTCTCGCCGCACGCTAGATATCCGGTCTCGGGCAAATATTGATTTGGATGGACCACTACCACCTGCTGCCGCTCAAACGTGACTCTCGTCTCGTCGTCCACCGCGCCTCCCGGCCTGAGCGATCCTACCCCGAAGCCGTGGCCACGTGCCCGCATAAAGGGCGGGTAGCAATACTTTGCGTACCCTGCGTCGCTGATTACCTTATTCATCGCCTTCGACATGGCGGAGGCTTCGACTCCCGGCTTGATCGCCGCGAGTGATTCTCTGAAAGCATGGAGGAGCATGTCATACTTCTCCCTTACTACCGGTGCGGGCTCGCCCAGGACTACCGTCCTGCAAAGCTGCATGAACTGTCCTTCCCGCACAGGCGTGATCTCGCCGATGATAATATCGCCTGCTCTGAGTCTTCTGTCGGTCGGCTCGTGCATTTCCTCGTTGTGAGGGCCAGAACTGAGGAGGATAAAAATATCGTCTGCCCCTGCGGCGCGCATCACGAATTCCATCTCAGCAACAAGCTCGTATTCCCGCACCCCGGGTCTCGCACATTCGACAAATGTTTCAAAACCGATGTCCGCTATACGTGCAGTATCGTAGACGATTTCGAGCTCTTCGTCGCTCTTCTCTCGAGACATTTCCTCGATGATAAAATCGGCCGGCTGCAGCTCAACCACGGAAGAAGCGGCTGTGTAGACTTCCTCGGTCATCTCCGCTGAGCCGGCAACACCCACAGGACCCGCGAGCCCAAGCCTGCGCAACAGGCGCACCAGGTCGCGTGTGAAATCCGCACTTCCCCGCACATCCTTGATCCAACTCTTCATCCGCACCCTCTCGGCATCCCACGAGGGTTCCATGAGGAGTACCGGTTTGCCGGTCTTCGTCACCACAGCCGCGTTTCTCGCTCCCATGGGCCGACACCCGCAAAAATAGTGGAGGTAACTGGGTGCCAGGATGCTGCAGGTACCACCCGAATAGACAATCAATCCATTCAGTCCCTTCTTGTTGATTAACTCCAAGCTCCTGGTCAGCCGATTATTCATCTCAGCCATCGCGTCACCTCACTTGAGCAGCGCATACTCGCTCTTATGTTTGACAATGTAAGGATTGATACCGCCAGCCTCCAGTATACCCATGATGAAATCCGGGAAGGGCTTGGCCTGAATAGTTTCACCGGTGGTGACATTGTCGATGCGTCCTGTCTTTATATCGACCTTCACGGTGTCACCCATGTGGATCTTGTTAATCTCGTCGCCGATCTCAAAGATAGGAAGACCCGAGTTCAGCGAGTTCCGGTAGAAGATACGTGAGGCGCTGTGACAGATGATCACGCCGATGCCCTTCTTCTTCAGGAAGAGAGGCGCATTTCTCGAGGATGAGCAGCCGAGATTCGATCCTCCTGCCCAGATGTCCCCTTTGTGCATCTTCTTGGGGAAATCTGGTATGAGAAGCTCGCCCAGGTGATCGAGCATGGGTTTCTCACCCGTGTGCAGCCAATGGCTCGGCGTTATGCTCTCGGTATTTACATTGTTGCCGACTTTCCACACCGTACCCTTTACGATCCATTGTTTTTTCGCATTTGTCGTAGCCATGATCGATTCCTCCTACAGATAATTCCGCGGGTCTGCGATCTTGCCTTCGACCGCTGTTGCCGCGCAGGTTGCGGGTGATGCCAGGTAAGAAAAGGAGCCTTCTGCAGTCCGGCCGGGCCAATTGCGCGGTCCCGGGTGCATCTGCACCTCGCCCGGAGCAAGGTGGCCGATACTCAGAGTCTGGCACGTTCCGCAGTAGGCAGGAAAAAGGCTGCAGCCGCTATCCACAAAAGTCTGGAGAAGTCCTTCTGCAGCGCACTGCTTCATAACTTCGTCGGTGCCAGGAATGATCAATGTGCGTGCTTTCACCTGGTGGCCTTTCATTATCTTTGCTGCTTCACGGAAATCATAGATGCTGCCGCCGGTGCACGTGCCGATGCAGACCTGATCGATCTTTACGCCGAGTTCTTCGGATAATGGCTTTGTATTCTCCGGAGATGATGGCGCGCAAACCTGAGGCTCAAGGCTTGAAACATCGAAGTTGTAGGTTTTTTCAAAGCGCGCATCCGGATCGCCCTTGACGATCTCATAGGAATGCTTCACCCTGCCCTTCAACCATTCAAGCAGAATCTCGTCAGGTTCTATAAAACTGCACTTGGCGCCCAGTTCTGTCGACATGAGCGTGAACGGGAACCGCAACGGTACTGGCAGCGAGTGAATATAGGAGCCGTCCCATTCGATGCACTTGTAGACAGAAGCGTCCATGCCGACCTCGCGCACAATGTACTGGATCACGTCCCTGGGATAGACGCCCTTTTTGGTCTGACCGGTAATGATGTACTTGTGCGTGTCAGGCACCTTGAACCAGAGCGTGCCCGTCAAAAAGACCTGCGACATCTCGATACCGGACTGCGCGGAGATGGCGCCGACCGCGCCGTACGCGGGTGTATGTGAATCGCCGAAGACACAGAGCGCTCCGGGAAAAGCGTAGCCCTGTTCCATGATGATGACGTGCGCGATGCCGGTCCCGAAGTTGAATACCTTTATTCCCAGCTTCTCCGCCCAGTCTCTCGTCTTCTTCTGGTCTTCCGCCAGCTCGTCGCTGTGCCCTGTGCAGAAATGGT
>Ga0335069_10012692_pt1 | contig 11842 bp, 13 predicted proteins | sample Lox_Sample_11_FD_206714 | JGI IMG/M metagenome (GOLD analysis project Ga0335069, IMG submission 206714) | Soil microbial communities from Loxahatchee National Wildlife Refuge, Florida, United States - Lox_Sample_1.1 | ecosystem: Environmental > Terrestrial > Soil > Wetlands | place: USA...
CTTGGGATGCAGGGTCAGCAACAGCTTTTTGCCGTCGGGGGACCATGCGTAGTCTTCGATCTCCTGATCGGTGATGCCGGTCAGCTGCTGAGCCTCGCCGCCGCGCCGGTCCATCCCCCACACCTGCGACCCCTTCGCAGGACCAGGCCGCGACGACAGGAAGCTGATGTATTTGCCATCCGGCGAGAAGCGCGGAGACGAGGCGCCCTCCTTGTCGTAGGTGAGCTGCATATCGGCCGAACCGTCCCACTTCACCATCCAGAGATGGGACTGGGACTTGTCTTCTTTGGTATCGATCTGCGAAACGGTGTAGGCCACCCATTCGCCGTCGGGCGAGACAGCGGGCGATCCGACGCGTTGCAGCTTGGCCAGATCGTCGAGCGTGATGGGACGCTTCTTCGGCGCGTCGGCGGCGAGCGCAGCATGAAACGAAGCACACAATAGGAAAAGAGGAAGAAAGGGCTTCCGAAGGGGTAGGGACATGGCAGGAGATTACCATTCGCCCCCTTCGACGTTGTGGACGCTGGCGGGTGCCTAACGCAGCCGCTCCCGCACTTCCGGCCGGATCAGATAGAGAAAGAAAACCAGGTTCAGCAGTCCCTGCACCGCGGCAGGGATCGAATGCTGCGCAGAGAAGTTCCATGCGTTATAGGCGGTGAGCAGAAACACCGCCGCCAGCGAGAGCGACCACGCCCAGCGAAACGAGGCGATCAGCCCCGCGCTGGCCGTCACAAACGCCACCGCAAGCAACAGGAACAGGGGCGGATAATGTCCGCCTGCCACCACTCCCAGCACAATGGTGCCGGCCACCAGCAACAGGTAAAGGCAGATCGCCGCCACACCCGGCAAGGGCATGCGCCCGCTCTGCGGTGTCTGCCCCGCGTCGTTCGTCATAGCGTGCGCAGATAGGCCAGCAGGTCGCGCAACTGATCGTCTGTAAGTTGCGTAGCGGGCATCATGTTGCGGCCGTGAACGATGACATTGGTCAGGCGCTCGTCGGTGGGCGGCGCGCCGGACGGCATGGCCTGGATTTTTGTGATGGCCTGCAGCCCCGGGCCGTTGAGTCCGCGGGTGCTGGTGGGATAGTGGCACCGGGCGCAATGAATCTTGTAGACGGCGGCTCCGCGCGCTTCCTCTGGAGTCCATTGCGATTCCGGCTTGGATGGAGGCAGCGACTTGCAGCCGAGAACCGCAAAGAGGCCCGCCGCGACGAACCCGGCAAGTGAGGCAGCAAACGTCTGTTTTCGCATCTGCCTCGATGATACAGGCAAGGCTCACTCCGCCGCAGCAATCGCCTCCGCGATGCGATCGATGGCCTGCACCTCCGCGTTGCTGCCCGGCCGATGTCCATTGACCATGATCGAGAATGCGAGCGTTTTGCCGGTGGCAGTGCTCAGATATCCCGAAAGCGCGCTGCTTTCGTTCAGAGTGCCGGTCTTGGCCCACATGCGCCCCTTCAGAGGCGAGTTCTTGAACCTGCCCGAGAGGGTGCCGTCCACGCCGGCAACCGGCAGCGTCTCGCGCCATGCCTGGCCCCACGGCTGACGCGCGGTATAGCTGAGCAGCTTGTTGAGGGCGCGCGGCGCGATCCGGTCGTCCATGCTCATGCCGCTTCCGTCGTAGAAGAAGAAGTCGTTGTCATCCACGCCCGCCGACACCATGAACTGGCGCACCACGCGTGCGCCTTCCGCAAAGCTGCCGTCGGTGCCCAGTGTCTTTCCCAGCAGACGCAGCAACAACTCGGCGTGCAGGTTCTGGCTTAACTTGTTGGTCACCCGGATGTCCTGCGCCAGCGGTACCGAGACCCGCCGCGCCAAAACTCTCCGCCCCTCGAGCGGGGCAGCCACCGTATTCAGAGTCGCGCGGGCCAGCGGAGTGATCGGCAGGGAGCGCTCGGCGGCAAACTCGCCGGTGGCAATCGAATACCGGTGCGCCGAAGCGGGTCCGCCCGCCACCGCCACGCCCCGGCTGCGCAGCGCCACCCGGAACGCCGCGGCGGTAAACTCCGCCGGATCGTCCAGCGCGATTCCCGCGTGAAATCCCTGGGTGGGCGCGGTGCCGAACGCGCGCACCATGCGGTTTCCGGGACGGCGATCGAGGCCGGGATGCGCCTGCTCGCCAGCAGCCGCCACGGTCATCGAGTTATCCAGCATGTAGTATTCGACCGGCGGGTCCCAGGCGGCCGCAGTCTGGCCGGGCCCGGCCGCATCGGGATCAGCGGCGATGGTCAACTGCACTGTGTTCTCGTTGAAGCTCAGTGCGGAGACCGGGGCCCCATACGCCCATTGCAGATCGTCCCAGGCCCACGATGCGCCGTAGGGCTCATCGAGATAGAAGCTGTCATCGCCGACGACGCTTCCCGTCACCTCGCGCACGCCCGACTCCTCCACCTGCTGCGCCAGGCGTTCCAGCACATCCATGGCGCGCGGCTTGGGCTCGGGCTGTTGAGGCGGAGCGCCCGCCGGCTGGGGCTGCGGCGGCTGATACGGATAATGCCGCGGACTCAGCGTGGGATCGCCCGAGCCGAGGATCACCAGGTCGCCGTGCACCGTGCCCGCGGCGTCGATTTCGCCCGCGGCAACCACGTTCGTCGTCCAGGTGAGCGTATCGACCGGCAGCAGGGCATACGCCGCCGCGGTGGTCAGCAGCTTGGCATTCGACGCGGGCACGAAGAGACGCCCCTCATTCAGGCCATAGAGTTGCTGCCCATCGAGTGTGGTGACGCTGATGCCGAACACGGAGTGACTGAGCGCCGGCTCGGCAAGGATGGCGTTGATGCTGTCGGCGAGCGAGGTCGCATTGGCGGCTGGGTGTGCAGCAGCACGGTGCGAAGCCGCGGCCTGCGCATCGGCAAATGGAGACACAAGAAGAGCACTCGAAAGCGCAATCGCCAGAACCCGCGGACAAGAATGCATGGCGCGAGTGTAGCAGGGTCTCGGCACCGTTCCCGGTCCGCGTCCTAGAATCAGACTGTCTCCGGATTCATCGATCTGCCCGCATCGGATTATGCACGCTGAACGCCCAGTCTCGAGTTGGCAACTGCGCACCCGAAGCCTTGAGCTCGGCCGCCGCACGCTGGTGATGGGCGTGGTCAACATCACGCCCGACTCCTTCAGCGATGGCGGGCTCTCCTTTGCTCCTGAAGCGGCAATCGCCCGCGCGTTGCAGTTGCTGGAGGAGGGCGCCGACATTCTTGATCTCGGCGCGGAGAGCACGCGGCCGGGCTCGCGCGCCGGCGGCATTGACGCTGCCGTGAGCGCCGAAGAAGAGCAAGCCCGGCTGCTGCCGGTGCTCGAAGGCATTCTGCGCGCCCGTCCCGACGAAATCATCTCGGTGGATACTTACAAGGCAAGCACGGTGAAAGCGGCTCTGTTTGCGGGCGCGGAGATCGTCAATGACGTCAGCGGCTTCACGTGGGATGCGGAGATGCCGCGCGCCTGCGCCGAAGCTCACGCCGGAGTGGTGCTGATGCACACCCGGGGCCGTCCCGGCGAATGGTCCGCGCAGCAACCGCTGGCGCCCGGGGCCGTACTGAGCATGGTGCGCGACGGGCTGGAGGGGAGCCTCGCCACTGCGCAGCGCGCCGGAATCCCGCGCCACGCCATCGTGCTCGATCCGGGGTACGGCTTCGGCAAGCGTCTCGACGAGAACTACGCTCTGCTGGCGCACCAGGCGGAGTTGCTCTCAATCGGACGTCCGCTGCTTGCCGGAGTCTCGCGCAAGTCCTTCCTGGGGCACTCGCTCGCTGCGCTGCACGGCGGCGTACCGGCGGCGGTGGACGCGCGCGAAAACGCCGGCCTTGCAGCCATGGTCGCCGCCATTCTGCATGGCGCTTCCATCGTGCGCGTACACAATGTTCGGGCCGCGGTCGAAGCGGCGCGCATTGCCGATGCGGTGCTTGACGGGCAACGGGGGTAGCCCGACGATGTTTCCCATCCTCCGGGCGAACCGGCGTCGACTGGCATAAAGCGAGCTTTCAATCGGCGGAAACCCCGGCGTCTGTCCCCCAGTCCTGATTACGCATTTTCATCTCGGAGTGCTTGCAATCGGCCTGCCACACTGCCAGAAAATTCCGGTTCCACCCCTTGACCCACGCAACATTTCGGTTAATCTCGTGGTCAAATCCAATTAAATGAGGTCCTCGGACGGGGCTCGGTTTCCCCGACAGAGGCCTCAAAGGCAGTGGCTGGAGTCCCCCGGCTGCGCGCATCGGCAAACCCGCCACCGCCTGAAGCAGCGGTCAGGATTGCGCGCAAAGCAAGATGAGTGTGTTCCCCGGAGCCGCTCAGGAGGTCACCATGCAGCCGCAGACACATCCCCTCGAACATTTCTTTCACCAGGCCGTGCGCAACAGCTATGAAGGCAAGCTGGGCCTGAACGATCCCGATGTGACGAGCTACGTGGCGCGCCTGCTGTGCGAATTTTCCAGCTCCGACAAGCTCTACAAGGTGCGCGACGAAATGGGACGGCCCATCGCCGAGCTGGAGCAGATGGTGACCGCGGCCGATCCCGTGCACGGCAGCGCGCCCTCTTTTGACGCTGAAAGGCTCATTCGCAAGCATATCGGAGATTATTCACTGTTCGTGGCCGGCATGTATCCCGAGGCTGTCGAGCCATGCCGGCGGCATCGCCGGGGCCGGCCCAGCCTGGAAGAGCTGGTGCATGCCGGCAAGGAGAGCTACTACATCGTGAGCCAGTTCAACCTTTTCGAATACGAGCAGGAAGCGCCTCTGTTCGGGCGACTCTCCGATTGGTTCGAGCGCTGCATTCTCGGGCTCACCCTGGTGCGAGAGGAACTCGGCGGCCGCCGCGCCCTGCCGCCTCCGGCCGGATAGGCGGAATCTGAATTCAATCGGGCCCTCACGCCTTCATTTCTTGAGTTTCCGCAGATCGTCCACCCGATCAAGCGAGAAGAGAAGGATGGTGTCCTTCTGTACCCGCAGGTTGGCCACAAACACGTTGTCGGGCGTCTCGATCGCAAAGAACGGCTCTTCAATGTCGTAGGGAATGGTCGCCCAATAGAACGAAATCTCGTTGGCCCTCGCCGGCCGGACGATTCCCTTCCGCAGTTCCGGATACTTATCCAGCACCATCTTCCAGAACATCTGCAGCGTTTCCGGCGTGCGCAGACCGCGTCCTTCCGCCTGGATCACTTCTCCCACCGACAGTTCCATCATCACCGGGGTCGAATCCTTCAGCAACGGCTCACGTGTGGGCCGCAGATCCTTCCAGAGAATCGGACCGCAGCTGATGGGTCCCTGCAGAAAGCCGTCCGGAATCGCGGGCCCCGCGAGGGCTCGTTCGAGGACCGCTTTGGCCCGGGCATTGGTCTCCGCCGTGGCCTTCTTGTAGTTCACGCCCTGGGGCACGTCCTGACCCGCCCATGCGCTGGTTGCCAGGGCGCCCAGCATGATGCCACACAGAACGATCCGCAGAGCCTTGACCATGGTCTTCATTGTCAAAAGAGTCTACATCGCCGGCGGGCGCGCAGAACAATTCCGCGACAAGATCGACCAGCGTCAGTGGTCAGGCAGGGTCCAGGTCTCAACACAACCCACAGACCACTGACCACTGTCCTTACTCCGACCACACCGCCAGCACATTCCCCACGCTATCCGAGAAGTGGAACCGCCGCCCGCCTGGAAACTCGAAGGCAGGCACGACGATGGCGCCTCCGGCGGTGACGATGGCGTCTTCGGTGGCCTTCAGGTCGCGCGAGTAGAGCACGATCAGCGGCGCGCAGCCACCAGTCTGCTCGACGCCGTCGCCCACCCGGAAGCCGCCGTCGATGCCGGCGCTTTCCTTGTCGAAGCTGATGTATTCCGGTCCCCAATCCTGAAACTTCCACCCGAAGACCCCACCGTAGAATTCCTTCGCCTTGCCCACGTCGGTGGCGGAAAACTCAATGTAATTGATCGCGTGATGCTGCGCAGGTTGATCCATGGCTTTTCTCCTTGAAGTGCGGCGGTGTTGCGGCATTGAAAAAGGATGGCGACCTCGCTGAGGCGCAGGCACACCTTTCCCGGTGTGCTCCTGATCGCCTCCATCCATGCCCTCCCAGAAGCGGAAGAGCAGGGGTAGAGTCCGCCGGTTCCCATCGCACGCGGACTGCCGAGGTACGACCCCACCCTATCACCGGCCGGGCACTGGGACAATGTGAAATCTCGCCGAGGTTGCCGCGCCGGACGTGGCGACAAGGTGTTGTGCGTTCGCCCGCGGCGGGCGGTTGTGGGATCAACAAATCTCGATAATCGCTCCTTCGGGATCAATGATGAGGTAAACTTAGCGGTTCGCGAAATGGCGGTGGCGCTGCGCCTCGAAAGCGACATGGAAGCCGATCTTCGCCAGGCTCAGCGGGTCTCCCTGGAAGACTGGCGGCGCCGTCCGGTGAGCGAACGGGCCATCGAATGGATAGGCTGTGTTTTTTCGAGCGACAGCAATGACTTCATCCTCGCCTCGTTTCCGCATGACTACGTACAACCTGCACAAGTGCCGCGGGTATGATATGCGCATCGTTCCGGAACGCATCATTACGGTTCTGGACGAACTCAGGGCGGACATTCTCTGCCTGCAGGAGGTGGTGAACGCACCCACCGGCCCGCCGCAGTGGAACCAGGCCCACGCGATCGCCGAGGCCTTTCCTGGGTTTCACGTGGCCTTCGGCGTCAACCGGTCATTCCACGACGGCACGTACGGCAACATGACGCTGAGCCGGTTCCCCATCGTCTCCTGGAAAAACCACGACCTTTCGCGTGAGCGGCGCGAGCCGCGCGGCGTGCTGCAGACGGAGATCGAAGTGGCGCGCGGCAGGGTGATGCACGTCTTTAACGTCCACCTGGGCACCGGGCACATGGAGCGCCGCTACCAGGCGCGCAAGCTGCTCAACCCGGAAGTCCTGGAGCAGCCGGGCCTGTCCGGCCCGCGTGTTGTCCTGGGTGACTTCAACGAGTGGATCCGTGGCCTCACCACACACCTGCTGCAGTCGAGCTTCCAGACCCTCCGGCCCCGGCACGCCGGGCGCTTTCCTCGCACGTTCCCGGGGATACTGCCGCTGGTGAGCCTCGACCACTGCTATTACGATGATCCGCTGGAGTTGCAGTCTTCACGGCTGTGGCGGTCACGCACTGCGTTGTGGGCTTCGGATCATCTGCCGCTGATTGCGGAATTCAGACTGGCCCAGGCCCTCGCCAGGCCCAGCCGGGGCCGCGAACACACGGCCGCCTGAGGCAACCGGCGGGCAAAAGCAAAGGGTGCTCAAACCGTGACTGGTTCAAGCACCCTCTCGTTCCGAAGCCGTCGTTGATCTTACTGCGTGACCGGGGCCGGCGGCGGTGTCCTGGGCGCCTTCAGGTGCGGCGCGTTGGGCGGAATCGGCGTGCTGGGCGCCTCGACGGTTGCCGGGGGCGGAGGCGTCGCCGGGAAACCAGATCCCTTCTTGATGCGCAGGTCACCCACGTCCGTGCTCAGCACGATCCTGGCGCTGCCCGAGCCGATCTTGCCAGACACCGACTTGCTCTCTTCGCCGCTGATCGAGAGCGGATAGTCGGAGAGGATGTCGCCATTGCGCGTTTTGCCGCTCACGTTGGCCGAAGTGTTGGGCGGTAGCGTGATCGCCATATCGCCATGACCGCTGCTGATCCGCGCCTCGATGGAATACGGACCCGCCGGGGCGATGCTGACGTTCCCGTCGCGGTTCTCCACGTACGTGTCGCCGTAGATCTGGGTCAGGTCGATGTTCTTCGAGTGGGTCTGAATGCGGACCGGGCCCTTCGCCTCGGTCACTCGGAGATCATCGTCGTTCAGCGTCAGGTCGCCGGGCAGTTCTGCAAACTGCAGGTCGGTGATCGACGTGTGCAGGTGAACCGGCCCAGCGAGGTTTTCCATGTGCGCCTCACCGAAGATATCGCCGTTCACCGTGATCTTGCCCTTGATCTCGGAGAGGGTCAGATCGTTGCAGCGTCCGTCCGCGGTCACGTCGCCCGTCACCTGGTGGGCGGAAAAGTCGCCTTTGTCGGTGGAAAAGTGCACCTGCACAGAGCCCTGAATGGTGCTGAGGCGGATATCGCCATGGCCGGCCGTGATCGTGGCGCCGTATCCCAGCCCGGCCGCGGTCACGTCTCCCCTGCCTGCGTTCACGGTGACCTGCGCCGAATGCGGCAGAACCACGGTCAGATTGACGCGTCCGCTTGAGTGGCCCGCCGACTTCACCAGGACCGTCTTTCCGCTCACCGTCACGTGCGCCGCTTCGGCCTCGAAGATCTTCTGCGCTTCACTGTCCGAGTTGGCGAAAGCCACTTCGTGCGCATTGATCTGCACGCTGGCGGTGTCGCCCGCGGTCACGCTGACATCCCCGCGCGGGTTCTCGATATCGATCACCGAGCCGACCGGCACCTGGGTATTGAGCACCTGCTGGTCCAGGTCGTGCTGCGGACGCCCCATCATGTTGAAGAAGTCATCGTTGTCGCCGAAGCTGGAGTGCATCCAGTTCCAGTTGCTGTGGGTCCACGAAGAGCACACGCCCACAATGGCCAGCACAATCAGAAGGCCAACGAAGTTGCCGCCGCGGCGCACGGGGGTCTTGGCGCGCATGTCCAGCGCCCACTCGCCCAGCATGGCCACGCCCGCGCCGATCAGCAGCAGCGGCCACCAGCGGCCGTACCACTCCCAGAACTGGGCCGCATCGACGCGCCCGGAGTAGATCAGCAGGGCGATGATGCCGATGGCCACCAGGATCAGGGGTCCGATCACGGACGGGACGCGCGGTACGTATGCACCGGCCACCCCGGCCTTCCATGCCTGCCGCTGGGCGCGCCAGGAATCGCGTTGGGCGCGCCAGGCCGCGCGCTGCTGTTCGCGGTAGATCCGCCACTGGGTATGCGGATCGTAGGGCGGGATTCCGCCCGGAGGCGTGCCCGGAGGAATGTTGGGAGGAACGCTGCTCATAACCGGCCTCCGTTCACATCGTCCTTGTCCCGGTTCGCCGGGACGATGGAGGTTTCGGTCACCGGCGGCTCTGCCGGAGCGCCGGAATACGCCTGGCTGGGATAACCCGCATACGGGGCGCCAGGGTAAGGAGGATAGCCCTCACTGCTGAGCGCCGCGCGTTCTGCCAGTTTCAACACGCCGATCAGGATCAGCAGCAGCGGCCAGAACAAGGGCCAGAAGCGGATCAGGCCTGCCTGGTGCAGGAGCGCGAGAACACCGATCAGCAGCAGAATTGCCGGTCCCATCAGACGGCGGATCAGGATATAGCGGTTCATTTTGCACCTCCGGCGCCGTTGTCCGTGTTGCTGCTGTCAGGGGACTGACCGGGAACCTGTCCATTGCCCATGCGGCGGATCATCAGCCACACGCCCAGGGCGATCAGCATCAGCGGCCAGGTAAACTCCCACAGCCGGCCGTTGAAGATGTCCAGTTGCCCCAGCAGGAAAAGCAGGCCCAGGCCGATCAGGATTACCGCCCCGATGGGCTCCTTGCGCCGCCAGTACACGGGCGGAACAGGGGGCATGGGCGGAATGCCCGGGTCCACATACCCCGGAGGCGGAGGATACGGAGGCTGGTAGCCAGCCGGGTAAGGAGGCGCCTGGTAACCGGCGGCATACGGCGGCTGGTACGCGTTGCCCGGGACACCGGGGGTGTCTGCGGCTCCCATGGCCGGGTTCGCCGACGGCATGTTCCCCGCGGGAGGATAGGGCTTTGCGCCCAGGTTGAGCCAGTTGCCCACTTCATTCAGCCCCAGCGGATCGGGCAGCGGCTGGCCATCGCGTCGCGCCTTGGCCGTGTGGTAGGCCTCGAACGACTGGTAGAGGACCCAGGCAGCAATGAACAGGCCGAAGATCGGATAGTGACTCGTGATGCTGATCAGCACCGCGAAGATCACTACATGGATGAACCCTTTGAAGAACTGGCCGTTGTACATCGCGCCCACGCCGGGGATGAGCCCCAGCACAGCCGCCGCGGAGGGATTGGGCGCCCCGATGGGAGGAGCGGCAAATGGGTTCGGCACGGTCTGCCACGCCATGAAGCACGGATCGCACAGGATCTGTCCGCTGCTTCCATGGCGCACGCAGTTGGGGCAAAGAGCCTTGCCGCAGTTTTGGCAGAAGGCCGTGGCGGTCACACCGCTATGATTTACGCAGTCCATACACTGCTCCTTTTTCTTTCCTTCGCGGAGCCGCCGACGGGGTCCCTGAGGACGGGTTTATGTCCCTGGGGTGTACCGGAATGCGCGGGCTGGTCGTGAAGTGATAGCGATGTCTCCAGTAAATCCACATCATTGAGCGCCGGTGTGACCGACTGCTGCGGCGGGTTTACCCTGGACCCTCCGTCTTTATGGCTGGGGTTCTGCTTCGACTCTCCCGTGGGAGGGGTCTTCTGTTGCTGGTTCTCGGTTTCGCTGTTGCGGCGCAACTCGCGCACCCGCGACTGCACCTCGTACACCAGCCGAAGGTGGTCGTAGTAGCGAACGATCGGCGTATAGGCAACCGTGATCTGCCGTTCCATGTACATGCGGATGGAAGATGGCTTCAGATCGGCCAGGCGCAGCCTGGTGATGCGGATGCCGGTCATGTTCAGGGTCAACGCGATGGAAAAGAACGCCATGGCCGCGGTCATCATCAACCGGGGCTCGGCAAAGCGCCGCAGATGGCCCATCAGGCCGGGGCGCTGCCACGCCGGGACGCTCTTCGCTCGCCTCTTCTGCAGCGGCACTCCCGCGGTAATGACGGCAGCGCCGTTGCCTTCCGCCAGCACCCTGCTTTCAGCCGTCTGTCCGGGACCGGTCTGCGCCAGGATCCTGTCCAGCAATCCGGCCGGAACTTCGGGCTCCGCAGATAAAAAACTCAGCCACTCCCGGCCGCGGCGCGCTTCCTCAAACAGCGCCGTGCATGCCGCGCAGCCGCCCATGTGGCTGGAGAAGGTCGCCTCGTCCTCCGGCCGCAGCAGGCCGTCGAGCGCATCCGCCAGAAGGGTTTCCCACTGCCCGCAGGCGGGGGAGGTCGGAATGTGCGTACGCTCGGGCATTTACATCACCTCTCGCTTAGTACGTTCCAGCAGGCGCGCCAGTTCCGCGCGGCCCCTGCTGATGCGGGACTTCACGGTCCCCTCGGGGATGCCCAGCACCTGGGCGATTTCCTTGTAATCCATATCCTGTAAATCTCTTAATATCACAGCCTCGCGCAGCTCGACCGAGACATGGGACAACGCTTCCTGCACCATCTTCTCGAGTTCCTTGCGGGCCGCCATCTCGTGCGGAGAAGGATCCCGTCCCACCAGGCGGTCGATCGGCCGAAGTTCCTCGGCCTGGTCCCACCCGTCGTCGAGCGACCCCGTGATCCTTTGATTCTTGGTGCGACGAAAATTGTCCACCAGCAGGTTACGGGTCATCGTCGTGATCCACACCTGCAGGCTGCCGCGGGCAGTATCGAAACTGGAGAGGTTGGAATAGATCTTGAGGAACACGTCCTGGGTCAGGTCTTCGGCATCGGTGGGAGAGCCGGTAAAGCGATAGCAAAGCCCATACACACGTTTATGTTGCGAGCGGACAAGCTCGGCCCACGCCGTGGCGTCCCCGTTCATGCAGCGGCGGACGGTCTGCGACCAGTCGATCTCCAACGGTCTCACTTCCCCGTCCATTCTGCGGACTCCTTCTCCCATGGGTCGCGCGGGCTCTGCCGGACGCTTTTGCGCCGCGCCCGCAGCCTGGCCTGTGCAGGCGCGCTGATCGGCGGCGCAAGCGCCTGACTTTGCCGGCCCTGCTCGCCGCGCCGGCGGGTTCCACGCCCCCAGGCCCACATCGCTCCACCGTAATGTGCCAACGCACTGCATAGGCAGGCTATACGCA
>Ga0335069_10012693_pt1 | contig 11841 bp, 8 predicted proteins | sample Lox_Sample_11_FD_206714 | JGI IMG/M metagenome (GOLD analysis project Ga0335069, IMG submission 206714) | Soil microbial communities from Loxahatchee National Wildlife Refuge, Florida, United States - Lox_Sample_1.1 | ecosystem: Environmental > Terrestrial > Soil > Wetlands | place: USA: Florida...
GTTCCCGATGTGACAGTCGCCGTCGCTCCAAGCGCCGAGGAATTCGGTCCGCAGACCTAAGTTCAGCGTCAGGGTCTGCGTCGCCTTCCAGTCATCCTGCGCGAAGATTGCCGAGTTGCTCTGCTTGTAAGAGTGGTTATAAACGCCGCCGCCGCCGAAGCTGAATTGGGGTGTGCCTCCCAGAAAGTTTCCAAAGTCGGTTGTGGCTGCCGTATCTCCAGTATTCGTGAGGAAAAGCTGCCCATTGAATACCTGGGGGAAAAGCTTGTCGAGGCGAACGCGTGTGTATTGCCCACCCACCGTGAAGGTATGCTGCCCCTTCACCCAACTCAGGTTATCGACGAAGTTGTAGTTGTTCTGCGTCTGGGCCTGGTTGGCTTGCGGCGTGGGGCCAAACTGAAAGCCTGAAGTCGCGAAGGTGAATTTGTAGATGCTGCTGGTCAGGTTGCTCGTGGGGCGATCGATGCCTGCGTCGGTTGCAGTGACAGGATTCACGTTGTTTGCGGTGTTGTTGATGTGAACCAATCCAAAGCGAAAGTCGTTGACCAGTGTCGGCGAGAATACGTGCGTCTCGGAAATAATGAACAGCCGGTCGTGAATTGGAAGTTGATATGGGAAGTTCAGATCGCCTGTAGCGGCGGCCGCCCCGAGTGATGCTTGCAGTCCACCTGCGCCGAACGGAATATCCTGCTCCGAATCCGAATAGAAGAACCGCGCCGCCACAGTATCCCGCGAGTTGCGGAATTCGTGGTCCCAGTTGGCGGTGAATTGGTCGTCAGTAAATTTTCCCGGTTTGCTGACCGTGAATTGTACAGAGCATAGCTGGGTGAATGGCGGCGGAGGGCAGGTGCTCGCACCATTGCTGGGCAGGGGAAACAAATATCCGTTGGCTGGAGCTCCGAACTGATCGCTCTTAAATGCCAACAGGCTTACGGCAACCGGATCTGCAGCTGGCAAACCGAAATCGGCCGCGAGCTGTGCAGCGTTCGCCGCGCCACGATCAGAAGCGGGAACGTAGGGGACAAACGTGCTGATCAGCGTACCGGGTGAGTCGCCGCTGCGCTGCCGTGTTCCCTGATAGTTGATGAAGAAGAATCCCAGTTTTCCGCCAGGGCTCACCGGCCCGCCTAAACTGCCGCCAAAAATGTTTTGTTGAACCACGGGGCGGGGAGATCCGGTCTGCTTGAGGAAGTACTCATTGGCATCAAGTACGGTGTTGCGGAAGAACTCATAGACATCGCCGTGAAAATCAGTCGTACCTGACTTCAGGATCGCATTGATATTTCCCCCGCCATTCCGGCCCTGGCTGGCGTCATAAAGGGAAGTCTGGACTTTGAATTCCTGAATCACGTCCGGATTCGGCAGCGGCGTGTTGGTCAGTTCGGCGACGTTGTAGTCAGTGGCGGTGATGCCCTCGATTAAATAGTTGTTGTTGTCTTCGCGCTGTCCATTGACCTGAATGCGCACCTGCCCGCGGCCAAGCTGCGCTGCCGCGTTCAACTCGCTCTGGGCGCCCGTCGAAAGCGTCAACAGCTGCTGGAAGTTCTGGGTGGCCAAAGGAAGGGCGCGGATGGTCGCCGTATCGATGGCCTGTCCTGTTGTGGCATCGGTGGTATCAACCGTTTGAACCTCAGCTTGCACTTCGATCTTCTGCTGGACGGACTGAGTCGTCAGTTTGGTCGTCAGGCGAGTCGTCTCGGTCACGCGGACGACGACATCTCGAACTGTCACATCGGCAAAGCCGGCGGCGTGGATGCTGACGGTGTATGTGCCCACAGGCAGCAGGGGAGCGGTGAATAGGCCGTCCGGGCCCGTTTCGATGGTCCGCTGCAACTGGTTTGTGTTCTGTTCGGTAACCTGGATTTGGGCATTTCCGACGACTGCGCCGCTTGGATCCTGTACCGTCCCGCTGATTGCACCGGTGGCGCCACCTTGCCCGAACATCGCGACCGTAAGTGACAGAACGAAAATACCAAGAACTGTGAACCTGATCGAAGACCCCACCATGGTCATTCCCCCCTCAATAACCCTTTTCGAATAACGTGTGTTATTGCAGATATGTATTTTCAAGGCATCGACAAACGTCGGCAGGGCTGGGCTTGGCGAGGACACTCGTGGGCCGCATCCCGCGAGGACCTTCAGAAATGAAAGATCGCTCTGCCGGCATAACCTGATAGGTAAAGCTCTGCCTTGTCGTATGCCCTGTTTTTAGGATTTCGGGAAGCTTACAGAATTGCAGGCGCGATTTTCAAGCAAAGAACGAGCATCTTGGTAACGATCAAGTTTCAGCAGTTTGGCTAGGAAGGCTCCATCAGCCCGGTCGGACGGGGCGAATTTGTCTCGCTAGCCTTCTCCGAACTCGCGATACCTTTCGAGCACCGCCCGTTGCGACACGATGCCTTCCAACTGGCGGAAGTCCGCGCGGCTTACCACTGGCACCACCGGCCATCGGTCGACGTACCGCAAGGCAATTTCCAGTGGGTGATCTGGATGCAGGAACGGCACTTGCCGGATCGGCAACAACGACCCAAGCTTCGATCCGCCCTTTCCCTCGTTGGCAAGAGTCTGCAAGTCTTTCTTGTTTGCCGTGTTCCATCCGCTTGGATTCATTCTGACCAGCACTTCCTCGGGGCCAGTTCCGTCCAATTGCAGCAGGGCTTGATCCAGCGTTTTTTCGCTGTCCAGCACGGGCCCGTCGAGGGGTTGCATGGCGTCCTCAACTCGCAGGACGTCTTCCTCGCGCAGTTCTTCCATCGATGGCAATTCCAGCCCATCCTGGCGTGTGAGGAGATCGAAGATCGCAATCGGCTGCAGCGCGCGAGAGATCACATAGGCGAACGTGTTGGCCACGATCACCGGCACGATGATGGAGTAGTTCCCGCTCACTTCCAGAACCATGAAAACGGATGTCATCGGCGCTCGAAGAAATCCGGCAAACAAGACACCCATGCCGACCAAAGCGTAGGTTCCAGCCGATCCTGTGAGATGCGGGAAAAATACGTGTTGCACTCCGCCAACAGATGCGCCGAGCATGGCTCCGATAAACAACGTGGGCGCGAACATTCCGCCCGGCGTGCCGCTCACAAAGGAAAGCAATGTTGCGATGATCTTTGCTCCCGCGAGAATCGCCAGGAATTGCCAGGTGAACTGGCCGTGCATGGCCTGATCGATGTACTCATAACCGGCGCCCATCACCTGCGGCGCGCCCAACATTGCGATCACGCCGATGAGGAGTCCTGCAATCGCGGGCTGCAAGTATTGCGTCCAGAGGGGAAGTTGTTTGCATTTTGGGCGCAGGGTCGTGATCCCCGCGGCGAATACAACCGATGCGAGTCCGCCGACTGCTCCCAATACTGCATACGCGATCAACTCAGTCGGATTCTTGAGTTCCACCGTGGGGATTCGGAACAGGGACTCTGATCCCAGAAACCATCGCATTACTACAACGCTCGATATGGCGGAGAGGACCACGGATCCCAAAATCCCGGCGCTCCAGCGGCCAATCACTTCTTCGATTACGAACAGGACAGCCGAAATCGGTGCGTTGAATGCAGCCGCCAGGCCCGCGGCCGCTCCGACCGGAGCAATCAGCCGCATGCGGTCGCGCGACAGCCTCATCTTGCGACCTAGCAGCGAGGCGAGGCAGGCGCCAATCTGGAGCGAAGGATCCTCCGGACCCAACGAATGTCCCGCTCCGATTGCTAGCGCCGATGTAATGAACTTGCCGATTGCAGTCCGAATTGGGATATTCCCATTGAAGATGTAGAGGGCAGCTTTGGTCTGATTGACTCCACTTCCACGCGTGGTTGGAAAGAAATGGATGACCAGGAACGCAATGATCAGCCCGGCGAGCGACGGTGCCAGCAACATGCGGGCTGGTGCGAGCACAGCTCCGGTTCCCAGTAAATATAGGCGCGACCAGTCGATCGCGAAACGAAAGCAAACCACCGCCATTCCCGAAAAAATTCCGATGAAGACGGAAAGGATCAGGAATAAGCGGTCTTCGCGGAAGGCTAACCGCCACAGCTCGCGCGGAGAATGCTCGTGGATCCATGCGGTCGCGGCATGTTGCCCGCCGTTTTCAACTATGACTTCAGTTTCAGGATTCGATTGAAGATCCACTAGCTTCCCTCGTGCAGCTTGGCGATCAGGAGCAACGCAAGATCCGTACCGGTTGGCATTCCGCAAACCATACTTGTTTGCCTTTCGATGCGAAATACAAGGTTCATGGCTGTGTCCGCTAGGTCCGGATTCCGGCTGAGTCCCGCCGTGGTAATCCGAGGTTTCAAACTGTTCCACTCATCGTTCAGGGAAGGTGCGGTTCCCGCCGGCCCGGGCGTCCCTTTATCCGGGAGCGGGCAAGAAGCGAGTCGTTGTCCCGCGGTCGCAAAGGCATCTTTCACGGCTTTGGTGCGATCCACGGAGGAAATCTGCGGGCGGAAGGGATCCATGCGCAGGACCGACTCGGTGGTCTGCAAAAGCTGCGCGCTCTGCGAGTCCGTTGAATCGGCAGCAACGGCGGACTTCAGATAATGCTGCGCCAGAGCATATCTCTGTAGCTGAAATGCGGCGTGGCCTGCTCCGGCCATTGATGCAGCATCGTGCTGATTTGTCTTCAGGGCGGTTCGGTAAGCGGCGAGCGCGCGTTCGTAGTCGCCGGCGCGCGAAAACAAACCGCCAATCTTCTTTTGTAAGGCAGGTTCATCGTTGGCGTTGGCGGCCAGCGCGATCAATTCAGACTGTGCATCGCCCTGATCCTTGTTTTCCAGCAGGAGATCGATTAACTCCAGGCGAGCGTCCCGCCGTCGGTTTTCCTGCCCTCGTTGCCAAGCCGCATATACCGCGCCGTGGTAATAACGGATGGCTTGATCTGTGCGCCCCTGCTGGCGAGCTATCCTTGCCAGTTCCAGATTTACGAGGCCATTGTCCGGTTCGCGGTCCCAAAGATTCAGCAGATAGGCAGACGCTTCTCCCGTGCGGTTCAATCCAATAAGAGCTTGAGCGAGATTCAGTTGATACGAGTAGTCATCGCGCGCGTAGAGCAGCGCGCTGCGGAAGTCTGTGACCGCGGCGTCATAGTTCTGTGCCTTTAAGTCGGCGAAGCCGCGAGCAGACCAGCGATTGCCCAGGAACTCGCGCCGATCATAATAACTACGCGCAAGACCGGTCACCGCCAGAAAAAAGACGATTGCCAGAATCGACAGCACCACCAACAATGCAGGACGTTGTCGCAGATAGAACCGGTATCTGGCCAGCATTGGCGACTTCGCCTTGTTGTCTTGCGTTTCGGGCACTGCAAATTCCTCCTTTGACTATCTTGACACTAGACGCTGATTGCAACCGGAAGAAAACAGGCGGCCCGAATATCGAACCGCCTGCCCGCATCTAGTTTGCCATGCTGAGGTGGTCCACCCGGTTCTGCTGCCAACATTGCTCGTTGTCCTGCGCGCAGAACGGCTTCTCTTTTCCATAACTGATGGTTTTGATCCGTTCCGCAGAAATACCTTGTTGTAGCAAGGATTGCTTCAGCGATTCTGCGCGGCTTGTCCCCAGAGCAAGGTTATATTCTTCTGATCCGCGATCGTCGCAATGACCTTCGAGCGTCACCCTGATAGAGGGATGCTGCGACAGGAAAGCAGCATCATCGTGTGCGGTTGGGGCCTGGTCCGATCGAATATTCGACTTGTCATAGTCGAACAGAACGTCTTTGACGTTGCGCGCAAATAGATCTGCGTCAGAAAGCGAAGGGGGCGGCGCCTGCGCCACTTTCTGGTTTACGGTAACACGCGTTGACGCGTCCCTCGTGCCGCCCGGTCCTTTCGCGGTGAGGGTATAAGTAGTCGAAGAACTTGGTGTGATTGTCTTCGAGCCAGAGCCAGAAACCGCTCCAATTCCGGCAATGGCGATATCACTTGCATTTTCGGTGTTCCACGTCAGCGTAGTTGCCTGACCTTGTTCAACGACAGCGGGATTTGCCGCCAGAGTCGCTGTCGGGGCAACTGGCGGGGGCGGAGACGGCGGCGTCGCCTTGGCTGCTTTCTTGTTGCAACCGGCAAGGGACAATACGCCTACTAGAATTCCTGCGAAGAGCGTTGTTTCCAGCTTTGACCTTGTCACTTGAATCCTCCTCGTGAATCGAGTTAAGCCTGAAATGGCAGAAAGACTTGCTCAATGGACATCAGCGCGAGTGAACCTGCGCGAAAATACACATAGGCCCACAGCTGAAGCCCGGGTTGAAGAGATTCGGAAGCGACCGCGGACAAGTATCAGCAGCGAAGAACACTAGAAAATCCTGCTGGCGGCGTATTGAGATCGCTGCCCATGCTGGATAGTGAAACCGGGGCAAATGTTCTGAATGCTAAGCCCACTCGGGATATGGAATCACGCAAGGCAGTAAGGCCTGCTCGCATAATTACCGACCGCAAACGCGAGGCCGCACGGATCGACAGGAGCGCCGTAACCGGACCATGCACGGCCGAATACGGACCTTGCAACGCAGGAAAAAGGAAAACACCTAGCACTGATAGGACGGCTACTAACGCCAATCCGCAGGCAAGTCGGCCTGGAGTCATAGGCATCTTCGATTATACGTGGAGTCTGCCCGGCAGCATCCGGCCGCGTTGGTTACGTCCAGGTTAGTGCCCTCAGAAAGGCAATAGTCTCGATTCGACCCACTTCGAGCTCAAAAGGCTCGAGGTCAGAACAGTGGCTCAGGCCTTGACCGCGCGTCTACCCTTCCACCAGCCGGGCTCGCGGAATCCTTCATCATGCAACCGCCTCGTGCGCGCCCCCAGAATTGTGGCCCGATTCAGGTATCCCACAACCTTGCGCTCGTCCGTCCGGTCTACCACGGGCAAACGGCCGATGTTGAAGTTGAGCAACTTTTCGGCGGCCTCGGCCACCAGTTCGTCCGGATGCGTGACCACCAGCTTTGTGCTGCCGGCTTCTTCCACCTTCACCGCGCCCGTTGAATCCTTGTCCAAGGCGCGCAGGATGTCCCCCCTCGTCACAATGCCCGTGAGCTTGTTTGCACTGTCCAGAATAAGCAGGGCTTCGTATTTCGCCACAGTCGGATCATGCCTCGCGATCCTTTCCGCCACCTCGGCTACTTTTGTCCCGGCCGGAATAACCGGTGGATCTTTTTCCATCGTCTCGCCTACAGTGACTTGAGTCAGAACATCGGCCTCGTAGTCCTGGAATACGCGCAATCCGCGGCGCGCCAGCTTTTCGGTCATGATGGAACTGCGCGGCATGAAGAGCATCGCGATGCCGTCCGCAATCACAGCCACCAACATGAGTGGCAGAACCGAGTTGTAATCGCGCGTGATTTCAAAGGCGAAGATGATGAACGAGAACGTTGCGCGGGACGCTGCTCCGAATACCGCACCCATCGCGACCAGTGCAAACGCTGCAGGCGAAAGATGCGCGCTGGGAAAAACGTGATTGGCCACCATGGCGAATAAGCCGCCCATGGCTGCACTCCACATGAACGTCGGCGCCAGAAGACCGCCTGAAGTACCGGAACCCAGCGAAATGACGAGCGCCGCGAACTTGGCGACCATCACGACCAGCAGCAGTTTCCAGGCAAGCTCGCCATTCAGGATCGAGCCGATGGTGTCGTACCCCACACCGAGAACTCGCGGAACGAAAAATCCGATGATGCCAAGGCCCAGTGCCCCGATCGCCGGCCACCATAGTTCATCAATCGGCAACTTCTCGAACATATCCTCGACCCAGTAGAGGGCTTTGCTTAAGACAACGGCAGCCAATCCACAGAGAGGGCCGAGTACAAGATAGAAAGGCAGTGCACGGGGAATCGCGAAGTCGACCTGCCCCACCTGAAACATTGGACCCGGCCCAAGAAGTTGCATGTGAACCGCAGTCGCGAGGGTACTGGCGACGACCAGCGGAATAAACGACCGCGACTTAAACTCGAAAAGCAGAAGCTCGATCGCGAGAATCACGCCGGCAATCGGGGTATTGAAAGTCGCTGACATTCCCGCGGCGGCGCCACACGCCAGCAATACCTTGCGCTCGACGGCCGTTGTATGTAGAACCTGGCCAACCAGCGACCCCAGAGCGCCACCGGTCTGAATGATGGGACCTTCGGCGCCAAACGGGCCGCCGGTGCCGATCGCGATGGCCGCTGAAATCGGCTTGAGCAGCGCGACCTTTGGCTCGATCCGACTGCGGTTCATGAGAACCGCTTCCATCGCCTCGGGAATTCCGTGGCCCTTGATTTTCGAGCTTCCGTACTTCGCCATCACGCCAACGATCAAGCCGCCGACCACTGGTACCACAATCACCCACCATCCAAGATGGTGTCCGCCGACGCTGCGGAAGGTCGTACTGGTACTGTGGAAAAAGAAAACGTTGGTGAAGAAACCGATCAGCTTATACAGGATGTACGCGACAATGCCGGCGAGAAGGCCGATTCCTGCCGCCAGGAAAGAGATCAGCACGATTCGGAACGCGGCTGGTGGAGGTGGGGCCAACGGCGACACGCCGGATGCGGCTAGCGGCTCATTTGCCACGCTGGGCGACCCACGATGGTTATTGCTATCCATAACTTGCTTGCTCGATTTCTTTCTGATTTTGATGGAATGGCTGCGAGCCCCTCGGGGCAGCCGGCCTAAGCCGTTCGGATCTCCTGTGGAACGCGTCTTCGACGGTCGTCCTTTCCTTTCATCACGCGGCGCAATGCGGATACCAGCTGTGGAGCCGCCTCCTGCAACTGCTCGTGGTGATGCAGGGCCAACTCGGCAAGGACCTTTTCCCCTCTAGGAGTTAGAGCCAGCAACACTTCGCGCCGGTCCTTCTGGCTCCGTTCGCGATAAACGTAGCCTCTGGCCTCCATCCGGTTGATCAGCTCCACCGCACTATGATGCTGAATCTGCAGCATGTCGGCTAAATCCCGGATCCTGGGGCGCGAATCCGGTGGCATCCCTTTAATTGAGAGCATCAACTGGTACTGTCCCCGTTCCAGGCCCGCAGCCTCAACGGCGCGTTCGCTGAAATGGAGAAACTTCCGGATCTGGTAGCGGAATTCCGCCAAAGCCTGATAATCAGCCACCGTGAGCTTTCTCATGCCCACGATTCTATCGTGCGGCGATAGTCTTTACATATTATATCGTGGTGCGATATAAAATGGAATCATTACCGCAAACGGTCCGCGATACCGAGGGGGTAATCGCGGCGAGCCCTACGTCCCGTTACCGGAGTCAGCACGGGAGGTGGGGCTTTGAACTTCTGTGGCGCGGGCGCCCCGCCCGAGAAATGCCGCAGCAAGCGTGCTCTGAGCAATACTCGCAAACCTGGAGATTGCACGAAGTTATCGACATCTCATGGTGACGTCTCCTAGCCGATTGCGCCTCCAGCCATTTAGAATCCTCTGTCCACTTCATCCTGAACGAGGAGCCCGACCGTGATCCCGCGCTATACCCGGCCTGAAATGGCCCACATCTGGAGCGACGAAAACCGCTTCCGCACCTGGCTTGCCGTCGAAGTTGCAGCCACCGAAACCTTGGCTGAAGCCGGCTTGGTTCCTAAGGACGCCGCCAAAGCCATCAAAGAACGCGCCAACTTCCGGGTTGAGCGCATCCACGAGATCGAAGCGGAGGTCCGCCACGACGTCATCGCCTTTACTACGGCCGTTGCCGAGATCGTCGGACCACACGCCCGCTGGTTTCACTACGGCCTGACCTCGAACGATGTCGTAGATACCGCTCAAGCGCTCCTCATTCGCCAGGCATCGCAGGTCATCGCACAGGATCTTCAGCGACTTTCCGATGTGCTCGAGCGCCGTGCCTGGGAATTCAAGGACACGCCCATGATCGGGCGCACGCATGGCATTCACGCCGAGCCCATCACTTTCGGATTCAAGATCGCCAACTGGTATTCGGAAACGCAGCGCAACATCACGCGATTCCTGGCTGCCGCGGAAGACATGCGCGTTGGCAAGTTGTCGGGAGCAGTGGGAATCTTCGCGCACCTCACGCCGGAGCTGGAAGAAAAAATATGTGCGCGACTGGGATTGAAGGCGGCAGCGGTCTCATCCCAGGTCATTCAGCGCGACCGGCACGCAAACTATCTGGCGACGCTCGCCGTAATCGCATCAACGCTCGACAAGATCGCTACCGAAATTCGACATCTTCAGCGAACAGAAGTGCGGGAAGCCGAGGAGTTTTTCAGCGAAAAGCAAAAAGGATCGTCGGCGATGCCGCACAAGCGCAATCCCGTCACCTGCGAGCAGATCAGCGGTCTGGCCCGCGTGGTACGCTCGAACGCCCAAGCCGGGTTCGAAAATGTGGCCTTGTGGCACGAGCGCGATATCTCACATTCCTCGGTCGAGCGCGTAATCCTGCCTGATTCAACAACGCTCATCAATTACATGCTGAGCAAGACGGCGAACCTGATCGATACCATGTTCGTCTATCCCGATCGCATGCGTGCCAACCTCGAGAGTACGCACGGACTCATCTTCAGCGGACAGCTTCTGCTCGATCTTGTCGAAAACGGGATGACGCGTGAGGATGCCTATCGTCTGGTGCAAGGCCATGCCATGCGATCCTGGAAAGAAGGCCTGAACTTCCACAACGAGATCCTTGCCGACAAAGAGATCACGTCGAAAGTTCCGCGCAAACAGATCGAATACGCCTTCGACCTGCCGCGCCAGTTGAAGAACGTGGACAAGATCTTTGCCCGAGTTTTCGGGAGTCAGCGGCCAGGTAAGAGTGCCAGGAAGCCGAGCGCAACCAAGAAGAGAACGAAGAAGTAAAACTGTTCGCCAGATATGCGATGTACGCCTGATTAGGGCGTCTCTCAACCGTGACTTACGGGCACTAATTAGTAATGACGACACGAAGAGGTAGGAGATTCGAAGGTATAAGAACGAATAAAGAAAGACGATTCTTTGAAGCCGGGGACTCGCGGTTCGGAACTCGCGACTAAAACTACTTACTTTCGCCCTCTTTGAACATGTACTTGATGGCCGGCTTATAGATCATCAAATTGGGCGCACCGTTTTCCCGGTTCACCTTGATGCAGTTCCGGTCATACCATTCGATGACACCGTGAATTTCTTCGCCGTCGCGCAACACGATCACCATCTGAGTGCGCGTCTGCATTTGTTTTTGATAGTAGAAATTCTCGGCGTTGGTGATGTCCGGAGGCGCAGGCTTCTTGCCGCCGCTCGATCCCATGGGGCGCTCCCCTCGTTCCGACCGCTCGTGACGTTCCGGGCGGCGTTCCTGCACAGGGGCTGGGGCGGAGTTGTGATTTCCGTGGTTATGGTTTTCGATGCGGGGAAGTGTGGGGCGAATCAGCTTGCGGTTCCCGAAATTCTCCCGCTCAGACGACTCTCCGGTTTGGACCGGACTCATAAGGGCATCCTTCATCGTGGCGCTACCTCAGGTGCACGCATTCGCGCAAGCCAGGTGCTCTGGGACCCGATTGAATTGAATCAACGAAGGCGTGAGCTTTTCGACTACTGTACCATCGGAACGTTTCTGTGACAATCCTACTTCCGTGCTATATGGACGATATGCCAAATCTTGCATACCCTCTACAAAATCGATTCTTCTTTTAGAGGGTTTTCGACAGGTCGGCGCCTCGCCGCTCTCTCCCGCTCCACGTGATGATAGCGACAAGACTCGCAACGATTACGACGGTCCACGCAAGCACGGGCGCGTAGCTGCCTGCATAACGGCTCTCGGCTACTCTAGCCTGGATGACCGCGTTCCGTGAGGCGATGAAGTTCCCGAGTTGATACGCAAACCCCGGCAGAGTGCCTCGTACGGCGGCTGGTGAGAGCTCATTCAAATGCGCCGGAATCACCCCCCA
>Ga0335069_10012694_pt1 | contig 11841 bp, 2 predicted proteins | sample Lox_Sample_11_FD_206714 | JGI IMG/M metagenome (GOLD analysis project Ga0335069, IMG submission 206714) | Soil microbial communities from Loxahatchee National Wildlife Refuge, Florida, United States - Lox_Sample_1.1 | ecosystem: Environmental > Terrestrial > Soil > Wetlands | place: USA: Florida...
CGCATCGAGACGCGCTTCGACCAGGTCGAGGTCCTGGTGAGCCTGCCCGGGCTGGGCCTGAGCGAGCTGATCGACCGGCTCGGCGACGTCAGGGCCACCCTGCAGCGGCTCGCCGGCCGCGACCTGTCCACGAAGCTGAGCGGCAAGGTCAAGGACAAGAGCGGGTTCAAGCGGACGGTCGAGGAGCCGCTGTATGCGTTCGTCGAGGACACGCTGGCCGGCGGGCGCGCGGCGCTGGCCGCGCTCGAGATGACGCTGCGCTACTCCGTCGACGGCACCCCCGACCAGGCCGAGTCGCTGACCGCGGCCGTCGACGGCATGCGCCGGGCGGCGATCGCCGCCGAGGGGTCGATCGGGCGGCTGCGCTCGCAGTTCCAGCGCGAGCGCCTCGGCGGCGAGCTCGCACAGCTGATGGCCGACGCCGGCCGGTCGCTGGAGACGATCGAGCGCCGCGTGCTGCCCACGCTCGAGCTCGTCGCCGAGCTGCCGCAGCCGGGGCCGGAGCCGGTCGCGACCGTGCCGCGGACGCAGCTGGCCGACGGCGCTGAGGCGTTCGGTGTGCTGCGCGAAGGCCTGCAGGCACTGGCGGGCGGCGGCGACGCCGATCCCGCGGCGCTGCTGCGCGCGGCGGCGGCGATCCCGGCGCTGCCCGGCGCGTGGAAGCAGCAGCTGCTCGACGTGCTCGCACGCGTCCGCGCGCGCGGCGCGCGCATCGACCTCGACCGCCTGGCGGGCGCCGTCACCTCCGTGCCGGCCGGCGTGCCGGTGGCCGTCGGCCGCACCGTTCGGCTCGAGGACCGGCTGCAGGTGCGCATCTACCCCGAGTCTCTGGTCGTGAAGTCGCACGAGGAGGGGCTGACCGACGCCGAGGCGGCGGCGGGCGCCGGGTTCTGGACCGCGACGAGGGCCGCCGGCGCCAATGAGGAGCTGCTGCGCAGCGCCTGGCGCGCGCTGTGCGCGGGCCGCAACTCGCGGCGCGCGGCCTACATCGCGAACGTCACCGAGCCGCACGACCCCGCGCCGACGCCGGGCGCCGCCGCCGGCGAGGCGATCCTGGGCGCGCTCGACACGTTCCGCAAGCGGCTGGCCGAGGCGGCGCGGCTGTCGCCGCCGGCGCGCGAGCGGGCGATCCAGCGCGCGACGCTCGCCGTGCGCGAGGCGTTCGACGGCGCGCCGCCGCTGCCCGAGAAGGTAAAAGAGGCGATCGCGGGCCGCCTCCCGGCCCTGCACGCGATGCTCGACCGCCTCGGGCTCGACCCGGCGATCGCCGACGGCTTCGCCCGGCTGGTCGAGGAGGCCGGCATCGAGAACCCGCCGCCCCGGCACGACCCGGCCGTGCCGCGCAAGGGCGGCGCGTGGACGCAGGCGCCCCGATCCAACGTCCTGCCCGACCGGTTCGCGATCGTCACCGTGTCCGGCGGTCTCGTCTCGCACGTGGTCGCCGGCGCGCCGATCCCGCCCGACATGGCGTTCGGCCTCGACCCCGACCCGGCGGACTCCGAGACCGAGCGCTTCGGCCTCGATCCAGACGGCAACCTGATCGTCGGCCAGTCGATCCGCTGGATGGTCGACTTCGACGAGGCGCTGGCGAAGGGCATGGCGCTGTCGATCCCGATCACGCCAACGGAGGCGCACACAGGGTTCGACGCCGTCTATGCGATCGGCGTCCAGGGCGGCGATGCCGACGCGTCCGCCGGCCACCTCGAGACGCTCCTGGACGCCCACCGCTTCGGGCCGACCGGCCTGTCGGTGCTGCCGATCGGCACCCCCACCAACAACACCGAGGCCACGCCGTCCGGCCACTCCAGCCGTGACGACCCGGAGACGGCGTACACGCTCGAGCGCGGGCCGCTGCAGTTCGACGCGGGCGCGAGCGAGACCGACGCCGCCGACGGGCTCCGGCTGGCGCGGGCGCTGGGCGTCGACCCCGCCCGGCTGGCGCGCATCGCGGGCGCCGACGGCCAGGACGGCGCTGAGGCGCTGGCCACGGCGGTGGCGCTGTACCCGGGGACGTTCGGGCACGCGCTCGAGGAGCTGGGCGGCGACCTGCTGTCGAGCGACAGCCGCGACCGGCTGCGCGCGTTCGCCGTAGCGCACGTCAGCGCACGCGGACTGGTGCCGGCGATGCGCGTCGGCGAGCAGCCGTACGGCGTGCTGCCGACGATGGCCTATGCGGCCTACGAGCCCGACCCGGGCGAGGCACTCGGCGGCGCTCCCGCCGGCACCGAGGCGGCGGCGCAGACACGCTTCGATCGCATCCTGCACTCGCTGCTGCACCAGATGCGATCCGACTGGTCGCAGCTGCGCTTGACGCACGTCAAGCACGCGCACAGCCCGGAGGTCGGCCAGCCGGGGTTCGACGCCCAGAAGCACTTCCTTGAGATGCTCGGCCTCGACGCCACCTCCACGTCCGCCTCCTACCGGTTCGCCATCAACGTCGCCAACCGCGGGGCGGCCGGCGTGATCGACACGCCATCGCTGCGCTTCGGCATCCCGCCGGAGACCGGCGCCGACCCGGCCAGCCCGGCCTCGCTCGGGCCGTTCGGGCTGCTCGAGCGGTTCCTGAACACGTTCGTCGCCGCCTACGGCCTTGCGCCCGGGCCGCTGCGGGAGGACGGCAAGGTCGGCGCGACGTTCGAGGGTTTCTACGAGCGACTGCTCGGCGCGCGCGCGTACGAGCTGCGGCTGCTTCGGGGCGTCAAGCCGCTGCTCGGCTCCGTGGCGGGTAGCGACCCGGCGAGCATGCTCGCCGCGCTGCTGTCGGCGTCCGCCGAGGATCTCGCGACGGCCGCGCGCAGCGGCTCCGACCGCGGGCGCCCGCTGCTGCAGCTGCTGGCCCGCCAGGCGCTGCTGGTCGAGCTGCGCGAGGCGGCGCTGCGCATCCTGGCCGTGGAGGGGATGGTGGACGACGCCGCGCGCGCCCGCGCCGGCTCGTCGACGAACTACCTGGTGCAGACGCTGAGGGGCGACGTCGCGGCCTCGCTGTGGGCGTACCTGTTCGCCCCCGTGGCGGAGCTCGACGACCGCTTCGGGATCGACTTCGCCGGCCAGGCGTTCGCCGGCTACATCGGCAACCGCTCGATGGCGGACTACCTCGCGAACCGCGGGGACAACGCGCTGGTCGCGGCCGACCCCAGCCGCGCCGGCCACGCGCCGGCGCTCGACGCGCTGAGCGCCCACGCCGATGCCGTCGAGCGGCTGAGGACGATCCCGGAGGCGCACCTCGACACGCTGGTGATGGAGCAGCTCGACCTGTCCGCGTACCGCGTCGACGCCTGGATCACCGGGCTCGCGCAGCGGCGCCTGAGCGCGCTACGGCGCGAGCGAGCGCACGGCGTCCACCTCGGCGCCTACGGCTGGGTGGAGGACCTGCGGCCGGACGCCGCCCACCCGCTGGCGACAGACGTCCCGACCGCGCTCGCAGGCCGTCCCGGGCGCCCGCTGACGATCGACGAGGAGAACCTCGGCTTCCTGCAGGCGCCGTCGCCGTCGCACGCCGTGACGGCCGCGATCCTACGCAGCGGCTACGTGTCGCAGCGCAGCGAGGCGGCGGTCGGCAACAAGATGTCGGTGAACCTGTCGTCGCGGCGCGTGCGCTTGGCGCTGTCGCTGATCGAGGGCGTGCGCGCCGGGAACGACCTCGGCGCGCTGCTCGGCTACCGGCTCGAACGCTTCCTGCACGAGTACAACGCTCCGAGTGGCCTCCCGATCGACGCCGTCATCGCCCCGCTGCGGCGCGCGTTCCCGACCGCCGCCGCGGTTGATCCTGCGGTCGCCGAGGCGGCGGCGCCGGAGCGCCAGGTGGTAGACGGCCTGGCTGTCGTCAACACGGTGCTGGCCGCCGTGCGCCGCGACGTCGGCGGCGCCGCGGCCGGGCGGACGCTGTTCGACGTGCTGTCCGACCGCGGCAACTTCGGGCAGTGGCCGTGGGACCTGGGCAGATCGAACGTGCCCGACACCAACGATCACGACGCCCTCGAGGGTCTCGTGCGCGCGATCGACCACGTCGCGGACGCACTCGACGCGGTCGCCGACGTCGTGGTCTCCGAATCGGTGCACCAGATCGCGCTCGGCAACCACGACCGGGCGGCGGCCAACGTGACCGCGCTGGCGGAGGGCAAGGCGCCGCCGTCGCCCGACGTTGTGCGCACGCCGCGCAGCGGGCTGCCGGTGACGCACCGGCTGCTGCTGCAGCTGCCGATCGCCGCGGCCGGCGCGCCGGCCGGCTGGGAGGCGGTGCCGGTCACGCCGCGCGCCGCCGCCGAGCCGACGCTGAACGCCTGGCTGGCAGCGCTGCTCGGCCCGCCGGAGAACCTGCGCATGCGCGTCAACGCCCCGGGCGACGGCGGATCCGGGCACGTCGACGTCGTCGACCTCGGCCTGCAGCCGCTGGACCTGCTGGCGATCGTCGGCCCCGGCTTCGAGGGCGCGTTGGGCGACCTCAGCGCGCGGGCGCTCGACGCGCGCCGGCCGGCCGACATCGACGACGAAGAGCCCCCGGTCGCGCTCGCGCCCGGGCCGGGCCGCGTGCCCAGCTGGGGCCCCAGCCTGCGCAGCCTCGACGAGGTAGCGCCGCTGCTGGAGGCGGTGCACGCGCTGCTGGGCCGCGGCCGCCCGGCGACCGCGCGCGACTACTTGTTCGCCGAGGCGGGGACGCCGGCCGGCGACACCGGCGTCAAGGCCGACGAGCTCGAGCCCCGCGTCATCGGCCTGCGCGACGCCGCGCGCGACGCCGCTGTGGCGCTCGCGCGGCTGCTGGCCCGCGACGACACGCTCGATGACGCCGTGCTGGACGCCGACCCGCAGGCGTTCGTTGCCGCCAACCTCCCCGCGACCGACATGGTGTGGGGCGATCGCGCGACGTTCCGGACGGCCGTGCTGGCCGCGGCCGCCTTCGGCGCCCAGGTGCCGCCGCCGTCACGCTTCGGCTCGCGCGCCGAGGTCGCGCAGACGCTCGTTGAGTCGGCGCAGACCGGCTTCATCGACCTGGCCAGGCGCGTGGCCGCCGCCGGCGCCGCGCTAGCCGGGACGGGCGACCGCGGCGCCGCGCTGCTCGCCGCGGCGCGCGCGCTGCTCGGCGAGGGCGCCGCCGTACTGCCGCAGATCGAGCTGCGCAACGCGCAGGAACTGGCGGACGGCGTGGCGGCCGCGATCATCGCCTCCGACGAGCTCGACGGCTGGCTGGAGGGCGCGGCCGCCGTCCGCGAGGGCGCCGCGCACCTCGCCGACGCGCTCGCGCTCGCCGACGCGTTCGGCGCCACGACGCCCGCGCTGGCGGCCGTGCAGCTGCCGCACGTCGATGGCGAGGCGTGGCTGGGCGGCGCCGTCCCCGACGCCGCGAGCGCGGCGGGCCGGCTGTCGCTGGTGGTCGCCAACCCGGACGAGCTGCCGGGCGCCGGGGCTGCGGGCGTCGCGCTGCTGGCCGACGAGTGGACCGAGCTGGTGCCGCTGCGCGAGGAGACGACCGGCGTCGCCGTCCACTACGACCAGCCGGACTCGACGGCGCCACAGTGCGTGCTGCTGGCCGTGCCGCCGGTCCGCGGCGGCGGCTGGAGCCTTGCGCACCTGGTCGCCACGCTGCACGAGACGCTCGAGCTGGCCCGCAACCGCACGGTCGAGCTCGAGCACCTCGCCTCCGATGTCTACGGCCAGCTGCTGCCGACGATCGTCGGCGAGCTGGTGCCGGAGGCCATCGGGACCACGACGGAGGTCGCCGGCACGCGCGTGATCCTCGATTTCGGCCACAACAACCCGACGGGGCGCTGAGCTATGCCGTTCATCGACACCGCCACCTGCGAGCCGATGCGCATCTGGAGCCGGCTCGAGCCGCGCGCGCGCCAGGTCGAGTTCGACGGCGTCCTGGCGGCGAAGATCCACGACCCGCTGTGGATGCTCGCCCGCCAGTGGCAGATGGGCGAGTTCAAGGGCGAGGACACGGGCTCGGCCGTGCTCGCCACGCTGGCCCGGCGGGTGACGCCGGTGGCGTGTGCGTCGGCCGGCGACCCGGACCTCGGCCTCGAGCCGCGCATCGAGCCGCTGGCGATCGACTTTCCGCCGCTGGCGCGCGCGCGGCTGGGCCGCAGCTTCCTGGCCCGGCTGGCTGGGGCGGCCGCCCGCGCCGCGCCGGCGGTGGCGTTCGACCCCGGTTACTACCGGGCGCTGTTCCGGCGCGAGGTCGCGATCGACTTCGCGCAGCCGGCGGATCCGGTGGCCGTGGCGCGCGAGGCTGCCGACGGGCGTGCGCGCCGCGCCGGCCTGGCGCTGGCGGGCCACGCCGTCGACGGCGTCAAGCTGTTCGGGCTGCTGCCGCCGGGCTTCACGGTCGCCGACCTGCCGGGCGGCCTCACGGCGGGCATCGTCCCGCAGCACCTGACGTTCGTGCTGGAGGCGCTGGAGGCCTACCGCGCCTGGTTCGCTGGCCTGTACGCGCCTGCCGCAGCCAACTGGGACGACGCCCAGCTCGAGTACCGCTTCACCTGCCCGGTGGTGCGCGAGGGCCGGACGCTCGAGCTCAGCGTCGACGAGCATACGGACGGCCGGCTCGACTGGTACGCCTTCGACCTGGGCCCGATCACGCCCGCCGCCGGGACCGGCGGCTCCACCACTGACGTACGGACGATCATCCCGGCGCCGGCCGAGTTCGCCGGCATGCCGAACCCGCGCTGGTGGCAGTTCGAGGACGCGGCGGTCGACCTCGGCACGCTGCGCGCGGACGCCACTGACGCCGCCAAGATCGTCGTCGCGGAGTTCGCGCTGCTGTTCGGCAACAACTGGTTCGTCGTGCCGTACCGGCAGCCGGTCGGCAGCCTGGCGGAGCTCGAGGGCGCGATCGTCACGGACGTGTTCGGGTGGCGAACGCTGGTGTCGCCGGCTACCGGCAGTGCCGGGCTCGACTGGACGGCATGGGACCTGTTCAGCCTGTCGCCGCGCGGGACCGGCTTGGCCGCCGCGCCGCTGCCGCAGCACCTGTTCCTGCCGCCCGCCCTCGCGCATGTGCTCGACGGCGACGCGCTCGAGTCGGTCGCGTTCGTGCGCGACGAGACCGCGGACATGGTCTGGGCCGTCGAGCAGCGCATCCCCGACGGCCTTGGCGGCGGGCGCGACGGGACCGAGGCGGGGCGGCGACTGCGCGCCGAGCTCGGCAAGGCCGTCGGCGAGGTCGACGGCGCCGGCGCGGCGAACGCCCCGGCGCTGCGCTACCGGCTAGGTAGCGAGGTGCCCGAGAACTGGATCCCGTTCGTGCCCGTGGCGAAGGCCGCGGGCACGCGGGCGATCCGGCTGCAGAGGGCGGCCATGCCGCGCTTCCTGGCGCAGGCAGTCGATCGCGTGCGGCCGTGGACATCGATCCTGCGGCCAGGGCTCGAGGACCCGCTGAACCCGCACCCCTACTTCGTCAACGAGGAGGAGGTCAGCCGCGCCGGCGTCGTCGTGAGCGGCGCGCTGCGGCGCGCGCGGCGCTTCGACGGGCGCGTCGTCGTCTGGCACGGCCGGCGGGTGGCGAGCGGCCGCGGCGAAGGCGAGAGCGGCCTGCGCTTCGACCTGATCGAGGAGCGGACGCCTTGACGCGCCCCACGTCGCCGACGAGGATGGACACGCCTCGGATGTGCGTTGCACGCTCGCTTTTTAACCGGGTTTCAGAAGAATATCTGAGCCGAGGAAGACCTCCCGGGCGGTCCGGTCTGCTCGGTCGCGTGGACACGTGTCCGAATGGTCCCGGTTCCGTCCCGGGGGGCACTACCGGACTGGTCGTGCTGGCCGGCCTCGCGGGCGCCGGCAAGACCGAGCGCCTGGAGGCGCTGGCGGCCGCCGGCGAGCAGGTGCTCGACCTCGAGGCGCTAGCCGGGCACCGCGGGTCGGCGTTCGGCGGGCTAGGGCGCCCGCCGCAGCCGGCGCAGGCGGCGTTCGACGCGGCGGTCGCCGCGACGCTCGCCAGCGTCGATCCGCAGCGCACGCTGTGGACGGAGGACGAGGCGCCGTTCCTGGGTTCGCTCGCGCTCCCGCTCGCGCTGCAGGCCGCAATCGCGCGGGCGCCGGTGGTGGCCGTCGACGCGCCGGCCAAGGCACGCATCGACCGGCTGGTGCGCGAATACGGTGACTGCGACCGCGACGACCTGCTTGCCGCGCTGGGGCGCACGCGCCGCCGGCTCGGCGCTGCGCGCGCGGACGCCGCCGCCGCAGCCGTCCGCGCCGGGCGGCTGCGCGACGCCGTGGCGGCCGTGCTGCCGTACTTCGACGCGGCGTATCGCCATCGGATGGCGGGGCTGCCTCGCCCGCTGATGGGACGGCTGGCATGAGCGGCGGCTCGCTGCTGGACCGGCTGGGCCTGATCTGGGAGCGGATCCACTTCCTGCCCTACGGCTGGCACACGATCGACGCGCCGGGCGTCGACTCACGCTGGACGCAAGGCCTGCAGCCGGTCGGCGACCGCGAGCTGCTCTCCGGCGAGCTGGTCGAGCTCGTGTCGACGCTCCCGGACACGTACCCGATCACGCCGACGTCGCGGATCCGGTTCGACATCCTCGAGGAGGACTGGTTCCTCGCCGGGCTCGACGACCAGGTCGTCACGCTGATGGGGCCGAACGCCGACCCGCCGGACGACGGCTTCACGCGAGCGCCGCGCACCTACCCGCCGCCGGTGCTGCTGGGGGCCGGCCAGACGCTCAAGCAGGCGGTGGACGCCTACGTCGCCGCCAACCCGATCGCGTTCGAGACGTCGATCCTCGCCGTGCTCGACCCGGCGGGCAAGCAGGCGCACCTCGTCACGTGGTGGCGCGTGCGACGGCTCGAGGATTTCTTCGCGTCCGAGTATTACTTCCTGCTCAATCTGAACAGCAGCGTCCGCGACGGGACGAAGACGCTCCTGAACGTGAGCGCGACGCCGCGCGATAAGGTCACGATCCGCGGCCACGTCGAGACGCCGGCCGGCCAGGGCGTCGCCAGCGCGCCGGTCAAGGTGCTGGACGCCGGCAATGCCGTCCTCGGCAGCACGCTGACCACACCCAACGGGGACTACCAGCTCGACGTCGCGTTCGCCGCGAACGTGAGCGTGGTCGTTGCCCACGGCTTCGTCACGTCGCCGGCCATGCCGGTTGCCGTGCAGGAGACCAACCGGATCGAGCCGATCGTCGTGCCGCCCATCAGCGTGTCCGGCTTCTCCGTCACCGGCACGGTCCTGTGGCCGTCGTGGATGGAGCCGACCGCCGCCACCGCCGCCGGCGACCGCGCGCAGCTCCCCGGCATTCCGAACCACTTCACCTACACGGCCGCGCCGGAGGCGTTCTCCGCAGTCACCTACGACTACGACCGCAGCTACCACGGCCAGCCGCTGGCCGACGTCCGGCTCGTGGCCATCAAGCGCGACCCCGCGCTGACCGCGCGCGACGGCCCCGGCTACCGCCAGGCGGTCAAGACGGCGGCGACGTCCGGACAGATCGCGGAGGCGGTCACGTCGGCGGACGCCGCCTCGCTCGGCCGCTTCACGTTCGACAACAGCCTCGTCGAGGGCGACTACGTCGTCGGGCCGCGCGAGGCGTTCCGGCTGCTGACCGGCGTCGTCGCGAACGCCGAGAACCGCTTCACCTACGCGGCCGCCGACCTCTCCTACTTCTTCCGGATGCAGGTCGATGCGGCCGGCAATGCCACGATCAACGGCCAGGCGTTCGCCGACGGGCGGCTGTACGCGCTGCCGCTGATCGACCCGAGCGACGACGCGTCCAAGCCCGCGATCGACGCGCTGCGCCGCAACCTCGCCCACGACACCGACGCCGCGTTCCGGACGCTGCTGGCCGCGACGCCGGTGGTGGACGTCGGGCGCATCGCGAACCAGCTGCGCACGCCCGAGGAGCAGGACCTGCTGCTGCGCCACACGGTCGTCCAGCACTCGCCCGGGGTCCTGACGCTGCTGTACGACCACGCGCTCACCGGGCACGCGTCCGACAAAGACGTGGCGCGGGCGCGGCTGCCGTGGGTGCCGGTCGACGACGAGCTGCTGATCGGCGTGCGCGAGCGCCGCATCACGCTGGCCGACATGAGCAGCGCCGACTTCGCGCGCTACCCGCTCAAGCGCCTTGAGCAGGCCGGCCAGCCGCGCATCCGCGCCGGCGAGTTCTCGCGAGAGGCGGGCGACGACGTGCGCGAGGTGCTGATCCGGCTGGTGCTGTGGGCGAGCGACGCGCGGCCGCTCGACCCCAACGTCCGCGGCTTCGACCAGGCGGCCGAGGAGGCGCTGGTCCGCTTCAAGGTCGCCTACGACCGCTCGACGCCGAAGAACGCGAAGGTCCCGCTCGTCCTCGGCTACGTCGATAAGGACGCCGCCGCGACGAAGAAGCTGTACCCGGACACGAAGATGGGGACGACGTTCACCGGCGTCTGCGATCTGGCGACGTTCGAGGCGCTCAGCGTGTACGTCGGCGACGTCCCGGAGGCCTCGCTGGGCTTCGACAAGTACAAGAGTCCGGCTCCGGCCGTCGCCGCGGACGACGAGGACAAGCCGGAGTACGGGCGGCGCGGGATCGACCGCATGCTCGTGTACTCGCTGCTGGCCCTGCGCAAGCGCCACGGCGTCGCCCTGCAGGTGACCACCGGCGTCGTGTCGTGGCCGCGCCACACGCTCGACGACGAGCGGCGCGACCTCGCGCTCAACCATCCCGAGGGCTACGGCGTGAAGGTGCGGCCGTCCGCCCCGGCGGCGACGCCGACGGCCCGCCTGGCGGACATCCAGGCGCTGCGGCAGCTGTGCCGGGGCTACGGCGCGCAGCTGTCGAAGGCGGGCGCGCCGGGGCTGGCGCCGGTGGTCGGCCGCCCGAACGGGGTGCGCGACTACCTGCCGGCGCTGCCCGTCGGGCTGACGACCTCGCTGCAGGAGCGCCGGCTGGTCGTGGGGCCGAAGTCGTGGCTCGAGCAGGGCGAGAACGCCAGCGAGCTCGGTCACGACCACCGGCGGTTCGGCGACAGCGTGCAGTGGAACGTGCGCGAGATGGGCGTCACGCTGGTGGCGTCAGGGAACGCCGACTGGGACAACCGAGTGACGCGGATCGCCGCCAACCACGGGCCGATGGCGGCCTCCTGGGCTAACCATCACGCCGACCTCAACCAGTGGTGCCGCTACTACGGTGTCCCGGCGGAGCTGATGCTGGCGCTGACCGGGACGGAGAGCGCGGACTTCAACCCTCGATCGTGCCGGGTGGAGGACAAGGATCAGACAGCGATGGACAACTACTGGGGGTCGCTCGGCTGTGCTCCGCTGGCGGCGGGCGTCCACGCCGCCGCCAGCAACGCGACGGCTTGCGCCGCCTACAACGGCTGGTTCGACCGCTACGACCTGATCCAGGAGGAGGTCAACAGCTATCACGCGCCGAACGCGGCGACGTCGCACTGTGCCGCGTACAACGCCTGGTGGGCCGGGGCGGCTGCACCCGCCAAGGCCACAGCCGCCCTGCGCGACGCCCAGTACCAGGCGCTATGCGGGCCGCTGTGCGGCGGCATCATCCCCAACAACCCGGCGGGCACCGCCCTCGTCGCCCAGATCGACGCCGACGTCGCCGACCGGGCACCGCACCGAGTCTCGCCCGGGCTGATCCAGACGCTGATCGAGACCGCGCGCGACGACCGGACGCTGCGGCCCGAGAGCACGAGCCTCGGCGCGACGCTCGCCGCCGCCGACGCATTCCTGCGCGTCACCGTGACCACGGACTGGCTGTTCCAGGCCCCGCATTCCATCCGTGTCGCAACGTCCTACGTGTCGCGCGAGGTCTTCCGCGAGGGCACGGCGTTCGACCCGCCACTGGTCTCAGCCGCGTACAACCACGGCCGGATCACGCACGTCGCCGCGCTCCCCGCCCA
>Ga0335069_10012695_pt1 | contig 11840 bp, 12 predicted proteins | sample Lox_Sample_11_FD_206714 | JGI IMG/M metagenome (GOLD analysis project Ga0335069, IMG submission 206714) | Soil microbial communities from Loxahatchee National Wildlife Refuge, Florida, United States - Lox_Sample_1.1 | ecosystem: Environmental > Terrestrial > Soil > Wetlands | place: USA...
CGCCACCAGGTCGGCGCAGCGCCGCTGGTCCTCGAGCGACAGTCCGCCGATGCGGTAGTCGAGGTGCAGCGGCAGCGCGATGTCCTCGCAGAACAGCTGCGCGAGTCCGCGACCGGTGACGCGGCGCGCGATCTCGCCAAGCAGGAAGCCCTGCGTGTGGATGTGGTAGCCGGCCTGCGTGCCGGGCTCCCACAGCGGCGCCTGCGCGGCCAGCGCGGCGGTGATCCGCTCGCGGTCGAAGATAGCCCCGTTCGGCAGGGTCCGGTCCGCGACCACCGGCAGCCCGGCGCGATGATCGAGCAGGTATCGCACCGGCAGGCGCGCCTTGCCGGCCGCGGCGAATTCCGGCCAGTAGCGTGCCACCGGCGCGTCGAGTTCGACCAACCCCTGATCGATGAGGCGATTGAACGTGATGCCGGACACTCCCTTGGCGACCGACATCATGCAAACGATGGTGTTGCGCTCCCAGGGCCGCGAGCGCGCGGCGTCGGCGTAGCCGCCGCGCAGGTCGACGACGATCTCGCCGTCGATGACTACGGCCAGCGCCGAGCCGATCTCGTCCTCGACGCGATAGTTCTCGATGAAGGCGTCGACCGCGGCCTCGAAACCGCGTCGGCACCAGCCATCGACGGGAAACGCGTGTTCGCCTGCCGTGACGTGCGTGCGCACGATGCGCTTGCCGGCATCCGCGGCGCGCTCTTCCGGCTCGGTGATCGCGGCGCGCATCGTCACGATCCCTGGCCCGGAAGCACGCGCAGGAGCTGCCCCGTGTCCTCATCCGTGAGCACGTACAGCGCGCCGTCCGGACCCTGGTACGCGGCGCGCATGCGCTGACAGCGCTCCAGCAGCAGCGGCTCTTCTGCGACGACGCGTTCGCCGTCGAGCACCAGGCGCTCGATGCGCTTGCCGGCGAGCGCCGCCACGAACAGATTGCCACGCCAAGCCGGGAACAACGCGCCGTCATAGAACGTCATGCCGGACGGCGCAATCGACGGCGTCCAGAAGTACACGGGCTGCGCGAGGCCGTCGCGCGCGGTGAGCCCGGCGTCGATCAGCGCGCCGGAATATTCCCGCCCGTAGCTGATCAGCGGGAAGCCGAAATTCAGGCCAGGTCGCTGCCGGTTCAGTTCATCGCCGCCGCGCGGCCCGTTCTCGCTGGTCCACAGGGAGCCATCGTCGGGCCGGATCGCCGCGCCCTGCACGTCGCGCATGCCGTACGAATACAGATCGGGACGGATGCCCTGCCAGCCATAGAACGGGTTGTCACGCGGTGTCGAGCCGTCCGGCCGTATCCGCAGCACCTTGCCGTAGGCGTTGGTGAGATCCTGAGGCTCCCCGTCGGTGGGAACGCCCGCGCCGGCGGGTGTGCCGGACGTGATCAGCAGCGTTCCGTCGCGCGCGAAGCGCAGCCGCCCCTCGAGCACGCCGTCGACGAGGTTGCGGACCGCCTCCAGGCGCGTGCCGTCCTCGGACAGGCGCGCGCGCGCCACGTGCCCCTGACCGACGTCGACGCCACGGCGCGCGGCCGGCGCGAGCCGTAACCAGGCGATCCAACGCAGGCCCTCGTCCTCGACGGTGGACGCAGGCGCGAGCGGTGGCGCGAAGTAGTTGAAGTACACGAGGCGATTGCGGGCGAAAGCCGGATCGAGGACCACGTCCCAGAGGGCGCCCGGCGGACCGTTCTTCATCGCCGGCAGACCGGCGATCGGCTCCGAGATGTGGCCGTTGCGGTCGATGGTGCGCAGCCGGCCGATGCGCTCGGCGACCAGCATGCGCCCGTCCGGCAGGAATGCGAGCGACCAGGGATGGTCGAGTCCACCGGCGACGACCTCGACCCGGTACGCCGACGCCCGCGCCGGAGCCGGTGCGCGTGTCTGGCCGGGGAAGGCCGGGCTCGGCGCAAAGCCGTCACGCCAGAAGAAGCCGTAGGTGCAGGCGGCAGGGGCGCCCGGGGGCGCATCCGCCAGGCTGATGCCCGCGCACAGGCTGCCCAGCAGGATCGCCGTCCCGCACCTCAGGCCGAATATCCGCACCGACACCCCCGGGCATGCGCGCCGACCGACTCGCGGCAATGTGTACGCCGCGGCCCGGGCGGAAACCTACCTCCGAGATAGGCCGATGCCGCGGCGGACGCAGGTAGGGTCGCGCCTCGATCGCTCCGGCCGCTGCGGCGCCGGGCACCGGGGAGAGACGACATGCGCGACGTGGCGGGCAAGGTGGCCTTCATCACCGGCGGCGCGAGCGGCATCGGTCTCGGCATGGCGCGCGTGTTCCTCGCGGCGGGCATGAAGGTCGTGATCGCCGATTGCGCCTCCGACCACCTCGACGACGCACGCCGCCAGCTCGGCGCGCGCTCCGACCTGTGTCTGCTGAGCGTCAACGTGACCGACCGGGCCGGTATGGCCGCCGCCGCCGACTCCGCCGAGCGTGTCTTCGGGCGCGTGCACGTGCTGTGCAACAACGCCGGCATCGGCGTGTCCGGTCCGATGAGCACCGCCAGCTATGCGGAATGGGATGCGATGTTCGCGGTCAACGTCGGCGGTGTGATCAACGGCATCGTGACCTTCCTGCCGCGCCTCCGCGCCCACGGCGAGGGCGGGCATATCGTCAATACGTCCTCGATGGCCGGGATCATCCCGGTGCCCGACGCGGCCGGCATCTACAGCGCCAGCAAGTTCGCGGTGCGCGGTATCTCCGAATCCCTGCGCCTGTCACTGGTCGAGGACGGCATCGGCGTCACGACGCTGTTCCCTGGCCTGACGCGCTCGCGCATCATGCAGCGCCTGCAGGACGAGGTCGCGGCCGGCCGCTCGACGCTCGACCGCCTTGCGGCCGGCTTCGACGAGGCCCAGGACCACGCCATGGATCCGGACGTGATCGGGCGGGCGGTGCTCGACGCCATCCGGCGCAACGACCCGTATGTTCTGGCGCACGGCGAGTTCGTCGACGAAGTGCGCGAGCTGTGCGACGAGCTGGTCGGCGCCTTCCGGCACGACATTCCCGTCGACCCGTGGCGCCGGACCTTCGAGGGCGAACGCCGGCGCAGCATCGCGGCCATCAAGGCGCGCCTGCGCGAACTCTAGGCTCCAGGCCGGGCAACCTATCTCCGCGATAGGGTCCGGTGTCGGACCGCCGGCGTACGTTGCCCGCATACCACATCAGCTCTTCCACCGGGGGATCGAAGATGGAATTCACTCGCAAAGAGGCGAAGGCTTGGGCGCGCAGGCATTACGTCGGACTGGAGGGCTCGTTGATGCCCTCGTTCACCCCAGACCTCTCGAGGCTCGACGAAGAAGGCATCCGGCACGACGTCGACTACTACATCCGCCACGGCATGTTCTCGGTGTTCTGCGCGGTCGAGTCGACCTCGATGACCATGGAGGAACGCTGCGAATTCCTGCGCATCGTCTGCGACGAGGCCAAGGGACGGATCCTGGTCTCCTGCCCGGTGCTGCTCGACACGTTCAAGGACGACGTCGAGCTGCTGAGGCGATTCGCGAAGATGGGCGGCCACCACGCGCTGGTCGGCTGCCCGGTGCAGTTCTTCCCGGCCAGCGAGGAGGACGTCTTCCAGACGCTGAAGGCGCTGTGCGAATCGGTCGACCTGGCGATCGACATCTACCCGGCGGCGCGCTTCGACCTGGAGCGCTTCGGCCACGGTACGCTCTCCGTCGACGTCATCGACCGCCTCGCGGACATCGACAATGTCGTCGGCCTGAAGGTCGGCAACCTCAATCCGCAGAACTATGCCGCGCACGTCTTCAAGCGCGTCGGCGACCGGCTGCTGGTCAACGACCCGCTCGACAACGCCTGGGCGTTCACGACCGCGCACTGCGGCCAGCAGTGGGCGGGCGCGATGGGCTACGACATGTGGCAGACGATGGACGACCATCGCACCGTGCGGATGTTCAACCACTTCCGCGCCGGGCAGATCGACGAGGCGATGCGGATCTACTGGGCGATCGAGCCGGTGCGGCGCGCCTCCTGGGCCGTGCACGCACGCTATTCGGGCGCCGGCCTGTACCCGTTCCTGATGTTCAAGTACCAGCAGTTCCTGGTCGGCGGCAACGGCGGCATGCTGCGCCAGCCGATCCACCGCGCGCACACGGCCGACCTGCACTACCTGCGCGCCGGCCTCGAGGCCGCGGGGATCAAGCCGTACGACGGTTCGCTGGAGGAGTTCTACGTGGGCCGCGCCGCCTGGAAGCGCGGCGAACGCCTGCCGCGCGGCGCGAAGGCGGTCACCGGCTGATGCGCTTCGCCGTCGGCGGCGGCCGCGGCCCCGCGCTCAGGCCAGGCGGCCGCCATCGACCGCCAGCGCGTGGCCGGTGACGAACGACGCCCCGTCGGAGAGCAGGAAGGCCACGCAGCGAGCGATCTCGCGCGGATCGGCGGCGCGGTGCATCGGGTGAACCGCGAGTATCGCCTTCTCGACCTCGGGATCCGCGAACCAGCCCTCGAGCATCTCGGTACGCGTGGCGCCGGGACACACGGCGTTGACGCGGATGTTTTGCGGCGCGTATTCGATCGCCGCCGAGCGGGTCAGACCGATGACGCCGTGCTTGCTCGCGCAGTACGAGGACAGCAGCGCCGCGCCCGAGGCGCCACCGACGGACGAGGTATTGACGATCGCGCCGCCGCCGGCGGCGAGCATCGCCGGGATCTCGTGCTTCATCGCCAGGAACACGCCCTTGAGGTTGACGGCGAGCACGGCATCCCAGTCTTCTTCGGTCACGTCGGCGGTCAGGAAGCCATGGCGCACGATGCCGGCGTTGTTGAATGCGCCGTGCAGCGCGCCGAACGCCGCCACGGTGCACGCGACGGCGGCGGCGCAGTCGGCCGCGCGGGTGACGTCGCACGGCACGAACAGCGCCTCGCCGCCGCCGTCGCGCAGCGCTCGCGCCAACGACTCGCCCGCGGCGGCGCTGCGGTCGGCGATCGCCACCCGCGCACCCTGTTCGACGAACTCGCGGGCCGCCGCGGCGCCGATTCCCGAGGCACCGCCGGTGATCAGGACCACCTTGCCGGTCAGCATGCCGCCCATGCGCCGAGCCTCAGCCCGCCGCCGCCGGCACGGCCAGCGCGCCAGAACGCGCCCGCAGCGCGGTCCCGAGCGTGAACAGGCTGAGCACCAGGATCACCACACCGAGCACGCGACCGGAAGGGTCGTGCAGACTGCCGACGACGCCGCTGCCGACGGTCCCGAGAATGAACTGCATGACGCCGACCAGCGCCGAAGCGGCGCCGGCGCGATCGCCGGCCGAGGAGATCGCGGCCGCCATCGCGTTGGTGGCGATGAAGCCGGGTGTCGCGATCAGCACGAACAGGATCGCGACCACCGTCGCGACGCCACCGAGTCCGGAGAGGAAGGTCAGCAGCAGCGCCACCGCCGCGGCGACGAGCACGTAGATGGAGACCCTCATCACGCGCTCGGGGGCCGCCCGGCGCAGCACGAAGACGTTGACCTGGGCGGCCGCCGCCGTGCTGAGCGCGATGATGCTCAGCAGCAGCCCGGCCGTGGCGGGCTGCAGGCCGAAATGCTCGATCAGGATCGCGGGGCCGCCGACGTTGTAGCTGAACTGGCAGGCGACCACGCCCGCGGCGACCAGCGAGAACGCGGCGAAGCGGCCATTGCGCAGCAGTCCGCCGTAGGTACCGAGGATCGCGCCGACGCGCACGGTCGAGCGCCGCTCGCGCGGCTGGGTCTCGGGCAGCAGCAGCGCCGACAGCAGGAGCGCTGCGAAGCCGATCCCGCCCATGACCAGGAACACGGCCCGCCAGCCCAGGTGCGCAAGCACCTGCCCGCCGACCGCCGGCGCGATTACCGACATGACCGACATCAGCGTGATGGCAATCGAATAGACGCGCGCCGTGCCGCGCTCGTCGCAGACGTCGGCGACGGCCGAACGGATCAGCACGATTACCACCCCGTATCCGAGCGCCTGGAGGACGCGCGCGACGGCGATTCCCGCGATGCCGGTGGCGAAGGCGGCGAGCAGCGACGCGCCGCAGTACAGCGCCAGACCGACCAGCAGCGGCGCGCGACGGCCATAGCGGTCGGCCACCGCCCCGTACACCAGCTGGGTCAGCGCCAGACCGAAGAACAGCAGCGTCAGCGTCAGCTCGACGCGCATGCCGCCGTCGCCGAGGGCCTGCTGGACCGCCGGAAGCGAGGGCAGCGACAAGTCGACCGTGACCGGGCCGACCGCGAACAGCAGGCCGACGATCAGCGCCAGCGCGCCGGTGCCGATCGACCGCGGACCCGTGGACATGTCTTTGAGACCTCAGGTCGCCGCGTCACGCAGGCCCGCCTTGATGCTGTCGATGTAGTGCCAGCGGGAGTGCTCGAACGCCGCCCGTTCCGGATGCATCGGCAGGTCGCTGCGAAAGGCCTCGATGATCTCCTGGTGCAGCCCCTTCACCTCGTCGACGAACTCGGCGTGCGGCAGCACGTACAGCTGGTTGCGCCGGATCGCGTCGAGCACCGCGCCACCGACCACCAGCGGATCCATGGCGTATTTCTGGGCCTTGACGAAGCCACTGCTGATCTCGTCGCCGCCACTCTCCGCCATGGCTTTGCGCGCCTCGTCGAGGATGCGCGTGAGTGTGAGCCCCGGACACAGCACGGACACGCCGATGCGGTCCTGCGCCAGAGTGAGGCGCAGCGACTCGGACAGGCCGCGCACCGCGAATTTGCTGGCCGTGTAGATCGTTCCCGGGTCGGGGAGCGGGATGATCCCGGCCATCGAGGACGTGTTGACGATGTGGCCGCCCTGGCCGCGCGCAATCAGCCGCGGCAGGAACGTGACGACGCCGTTGATCACCCCGCCGAGGTTGATCCCCATCATGCGGTCCCAGTCGGCGTAGGTCGCGATGCGCGCCGAGGGGCTGGTGCCGGTGCCGGCGTTGTTGCACAGCACGTCGACCGGGCCGACGTCGCGCTCGACCTCGTCGGCAACACGTGCGAATGCCGCCCGGTCGGTGACATCGAGCCGGACGAAGCGGAATTCACCCGGCGCGCCCCGGAGCTGGCGCCCCGCGTCGTCCAGGTTCGCCTGCGAGGCATCCGCCATCACGACGCGCAGGCCCGCCTGCAGGAACGCGCGCGCCATGCCGAAGCCGATGCCGCTGCCGCCGCCGGTGATGAAGGCCACCTTGCCCTTGACGTCTCTCATGCCGTCTCCCGTATCGTGCCGGGGGTCGCCGTGCGGCCCTCAGGTTTGCCGTTTCGAGCCCGCCGGCGGTGCGTTGCGGGCGAGGATCTCGCCGTACAGCGCCGGGATGAGCGCGAAGCCGAACCCCTGTGCGCGCTCGGCGTCCACCGGTCCGTCCGGGAATCCCTGCAGGATCGCCTCGAAGCGCCGCGCGACGCCCTCGCGGAACTCGTTGTGCGTGAACACGAACAGCAGGTCACGGCGGATCGCGTCGAGCACCATGTCGCCGACCACCCGCGGATCCAGGCCATTGTCGAAAAGGGGCTTCGCCGCGAGCTGCGCCTCCACGTCGGCGAGCCCCGTGTCGCGGTAGCGCGCCGGGCGCAGGTCGGCGACCTTGTTGATTTGTGTCTGGGTCGGGCCCGGAAACAGCACGGTGACGCCGATGTTGTCCTCGAGCAGCTCGAGCTTCAGCCCCTCGGAGAGCAGGTGGATCGCTCCTTTGGAGGCGAGATACGGCGCACCGCCGGGCCCGGGCGCCACCGCGCCGATCGAGGAGGTGTTGACGACGTGCCCGCCCTGTCGGTGCGCGAGCATGCGCGGCAGGAAGGTCTGTATGCCGTTGACGACGCCGCCGAGGTTCACCGACAGGCACCAGTCCCAGTCGTCGTAGGTCGTCGACTTGATGCTGCCGAGCATGCCGACGCCGGCGTTGTTACAGAGGACGTGTACCGGGCCGAAGTTCCGCTCTACCTCGTCGGCCGCTGCCGAAAACGCGGCGCGATCCGTGACGTCGAGCTGCACGCCGTATACGCGCGGTCCGGCATCCAGGGCGGCCAGCGCGACCCGCAGTGCCTCGGGCCGCACGTCGGCGATGACGACGCGCATGCCTGCGGCGACGAAGGCCTGCGCCATGCCGAGGCCGATGCCGCTGGCGCCGCCGGTGATGAAGGCGGTCTTGTCCCGAACGGTCTGCAAAGCGTCCCCCGCCACGGGGCGCCCGCAGTGCCCCTCGATGCCAATGTCCCCGCTGGCGAGCGAGCGTACACCTACCTATCTTGTGGTCGCACCCGAACGGCAGGTAGGTTACAGGCGCCCGGGCCCCGCGAGAATCGCTCCGTCCATTGCGCGGCGCACGTGATTCGGGGAGGGACCATCATGAACGCATCCGAGCTCTTCAACGTCCGCGGCCATGCCGTGATCGTCACGGGGGGCGCCAGCGGCCTCGGCCTCGGCTACGCCGAGGCGCTGGCCGCCAATGGCGCCCGGGTGTCGCTGTTCGACGTGAACGCGGACGGCATCCGCACTGAGACCGGGCGGCTGCGCGCGCTCGGCTACGATGTCGACGGCCAGGTCGTCGACGTCACCGACCATCCCGGCCTCGACAAGGCCTTCGACACGGTGGTCGCGAAGCGCGGGCGGCTGGATGTCGTGTTCGCCAACGCCGGAATCGACTCGGGACCGGGCTACCTTGGCGCCTGGGTCGGCTCGGAGCGGCCACGCCTCGCGGAAGGTGCCCTGGAGAATTACACGGACACGCGCTGGAACCGGGTCATCGACGTCAATCTGAACGGCGTGTTTGCGACTCTGCGCGCCGCCGCCCGCCACATGAAGCCCCGCCATTCCGGCCGCATCGTCGTCACCAGCTCGCAGGCGGCGCGCCGCTGCGAGCCGGCGATCGGCATGGCGTACATGGCGGCCAAGGCCGGGGTCGAACACCTGGTCCGCAATGCGGCCCTCGAGCTCGCCACGTACAACATCACGGTCAACGCGATCGCGCCGGGAATGTTCGCGACCCACATCGGCGGCGGCCACCTGCTCGACCCGGACGCGCAACGCGAGTTCGCCAGGGCGATCCCGATGCACCGGGTCGGCTTTCCCGCCGACATGGCCGGGCTGGCGCTGTTCCTGGCGTCGCCGGCCTCGTCCTACGTGACCGGGCAGTACATCGGCATCGATGGCGGCTTCGCCCTGGGTGCCGCGGACTAGCCGGCGTCGCTCAGCGCTCGTCGAGCGGGTCGAGGAGGCTGATCTCGATGGGCTGCCCGAGCAGCGCCATGATGTTCGCCCGGTAGTCCTTGTAGTGCGCCGTCTCGCGGTGCGCCTGCTGCGCGACCGCATCGGCATAGCGTTCCAGCAGGCAGAAGGTCCGTCCGCCCGCCTCGCTCTTCGATTCGAACAGGTCGTAGCGCCGGCAGCCGGGCTCCTGGCGCGTGTACTGCACCATCGCGCGCAGGATCTGCTCGACCCGCGCCTCCTGGCCGGCCTTGGGAAAGAAGCGCACGAACACCAGCGGGGTCATCGCACAGTACTCCGTATCGTTCGGTTCGACCGACAGCTCATTCGCCCTCGAAGCGCCAAGCGTCGCCGTCGCGCAGTACCCAGCCGCCGGTCGGGTCGCAGAAGTGCGAGCCGATCACGTACGCCTGCCGGTCCGCATAGCGCTCTAGGAAGGCGCGGCGCGTGCGGCGCGCCTGCTCGTGGTCGGCACAGAAATTTGTCTTCATGTCGGGCTCGGCGCACTGGATCGGGTGATGCATCAGGTCGCCGGTAATGACGGCGCACCGGTCCGCCGAACGGACGCGTACGCTGACGTGGCCCGGCGTGTGACCCGGCGTCGGCTCGAGGCTCACCTCGTCCGTGACCACGTGATCCGGCTGGACGAAATCGACCAGGCCCGCCGCGTACACGGGTTGCAGCGAATCCGGCAGGTGATCGAGCTCCGCACCCGGCACGCCGACCAGCCCGTGCAGGAAATCCCAGTCGCTGCGACTGAACAGGTAGCGCGCGTTCGGGAAGGTCGGTACCCAGCGCCCCTCGACCTTGCGCGTGTTCCAGCCGACGTGGTCGAGGTGCAGGTGCGTGCACAGCACGGTGTCGATCGACTCCGGCGGGAAGCCGGCCAAAGCGAGGTCTTCGAGGAACGAGGTCTGCAGCTCGTGGAAGATCGGCGCCTGACGGTGCTTGTCGTTGCCGATGCAGGTGTCGACCATGATGCGGCGATCGCCCGAGCGCAGCGCGAAGGCCTGGAAGTTCATCAGCAGCTCACCGGCTGCGGTGGCGTAGCGCGGCGCGAGCCACGGGTGGCGCCGCACGCGCTCGTGGCTGCAGTCCTCGAACAGGATCGCATTGATGTCCTTGAGCGCATGGATCTCGACGATGCGGACGATCTCGACCTTGCCGATGGTCCAGCGCCTGACGTGTTCGCGTGCCATGTGACGCCCGATTGCTGCAGCGCGGCCCAGGCCCGCGGCTAGAACATGGTGTTGCTGTTGAGGGCCTTCTCGGGCACCGGCTGGACGACGTCCCAGTGCTCGACCACCTTCCCGAGCTCGACACGGAAGATGTCAACCACCGCCATGCCGCGGTCCTCGGGACTCGTCTTGACCAGCGAATGCACGATCACGAAGTCGCCGTCCGAGTACAGGTGCTTGAACTCGTAGTGCAGGCCGGGCACGGTCGGCAGCCACTGCTTCATGCCCTCGACGATCGCCTGCTTGCCGTCCGGCACGGTCGGGTTGTGCTGGCGGTAGTACGGGCCGACGTACTGCTCGAAGGCCTCGACGTACCTGCGCTGGTTGAACGCCATGTCGAGCAACCCGAGCACGGCCGCTTCGGCGGAGTTCTTCGGCTGCACACCGCCGCCCGCGCACGCGTCGGCGGCGCCGGCGGGCGTCACGAAGGCGGCGAGTGACAGCGCAGCCGCCAGCCACCTGGAGCGAGGCTTGTCGGTCACGCGCCTCTCCTTCACTTCATCAGCTCGTGGACGTAATGGGTGTCGAAGTACTCGTGCAGGCGGCGGATCTGCAGACCGGAGACCTCGATGAAGAAGGCGTAGCGATTGCGGTAGATGCGCCCGTCGCGCATCGGACCGGTGGCCTCGGTCTCGGCCGCCGCCCAATTGCCCTCGACCACCATGCGGATCACCGTGCCGCGCGGGTAGCCCGGCTCGAACAGCGCGCGCACGCCGCCGATGACCTCGAGCGCCCGGTCGCGACCCCGCAGGGTACCGGCGCCCGGGACGCCGGTACCCATGACGCTCCATTCCATGTCGGGGGCCAGATGCTGCTCCATGTAGGCGCGGACCCGGTCGGCGTCGCCGGAATCCATCGCCTCCCAGAAGCGCTGCACGACCGCGCGCGTATTCCTCGTGACGGCATCGTCGGACACGGGCCCCTCCCGCTGCTGGGCGGAACTGTGGCTCGCGACCGGCATCGGGACACCTACCTATCTCGTTGAGGCTTCGCCTGGGCGGTGGGTTGTGTCAACCTGCGCCTGGCCGCAACCCGCTGGACGGAGAACGACTTTGAATGTCGCCGAGCTTTTCAAGGTGGAGGGCCTGGGCGTCATCGTCACCGGAGGTGCCAGCGGCATCGGGCTCGCATTCGTCGAGGCATTGGCCGAGAACGGCGCGCGCGTGACCATCCTGGATGTCGACGACGCGGGCCTCGGTCGCGAAACCGCGCGCCTGCGCGCGCTCGGCTGCGACGTGCGCGGCGAGGCGGTCGACGTGACCGACCGGCCGGCCGTCCAGCGTGCCTTCGACGCCGCGGTCGCCCACTACGGCAGGCTCGACGTGGTGTTCGCCAACGCCGGGGTCGATCCCGGCGTCGGGGTGATCGGCCCCGACGGCCAGCGCACGCTCGAGGGCGCACTCGAGAACTACGACGACGAGCGCTGGAACCG
>Ga0335069_10012696_pt1 | contig 11840 bp, 12 predicted proteins | sample Lox_Sample_11_FD_206714 | JGI IMG/M metagenome (GOLD analysis project Ga0335069, IMG submission 206714) | Soil microbial communities from Loxahatchee National Wildlife Refuge, Florida, United States - Lox_Sample_1.1 | ecosystem: Environmental > Terrestrial > Soil > Wetlands | place: USA...
TCTTGCCAGCCTTTCGGCGACAAGGGCGACACCCATTGAATGTGTGGCTGTATAGGGACTCCGGTAATCGATCATCCTTCTCAGAGTGTCGGCCAGTTCCAGAAGCTGGTCCACATCGAGATCGATGGTGTGAGACTCCGTGATGCGCGAAAGGATCGAACCGAGCGCAGGTGACACCAAGTCAAGCCAGAAATGTTCCCGGGCGCCCAGTTCCAGGAAAGCGTTCACAAAACGAGGCACGAACATTCTCCCTGATTCTCCCTGTATCCTTCCGCGAATTGTCTTTGCCTGGCTCAGCACATCACGTCGACTGTTGACCAACACGGATATGCGGTCGGCCAAGTGCAGGACATGGCTCTCCATCGGAACCTGCTGCTCCGCGACCGATGCGCCTTTTCCCCAGTCCCATGGTGTGTGGTGATACCGTACGAGTGTTGCAGCCCGTTGCAATGGCCTGAAAGCGGAGAGCAGCAAGTAACCCTGCTCAGCATGCAGTTGCGGCTGCTCTGCTTCAAACCTAAGGGCATTGATTCTCTCTTTCAAAGAGAGTGCGCCACAATCATGAAGAGCACCCGCTAATAACACATTGACTTTCATATCCTCTGTCAAGTGCAACTCTGAAGCGAGGGCGGACGCGATGTAAGCCACCCGGTAGTGGTGATTGACTACCGCAGGGCTGATCATATCCATCGCGTCTGAAAGAAGCAAGACGAGATCAAAAAGGTGTACGTGTTTTCTCTGATGCATAGGCTAATTGTAATCTCTCCTGCTCATAACGCAAGGTGACATGTATTGTGAGGCAATTCGTCCAGCAGGAGAGGCTTAAGCGACTGTTTTCTCTGCCGATAACACTTCCATGAGGATTGAAAGTTCCAGCATATCTCTTGCTTCGACCCACCAGCTTACGAAGTCGCGCGAAAGGAAGCAGATCCTGCAGGTCGTGGACGACGGGCAGACAGACGGCGTATTACGCAATAAAGGTATCCGCTCCACAAGAAGACACGGCCATGCGCACTTGGCTGCTAATGATAACCAACGGCGCGCGGATCTCAATTGGCACGTGCTCACGGATTTGATGTATCGCATCACGCGGAAGAAACCGTCGATGCAGGATGACTCAAAGGCTGCGGGACACGTGACTGATGCCTCAACACCATCGGAAGATTCAATTCAATCGTCGGAACAACCCTCTAATCTGCCTGAAGGGTGGGTGGTTCGATACACTGTAGTGGATGCATATACGGAGCAGGAGAAGACCGCTTTTCAAGCCAAGGGTACTGTCACCGCCAATGGAAAGGAAATCAACTTTTCCGTGTCCCTTGCCATGGGCCGGTCATATGCCCAGTCGCTCAGCAGCGAATTACGCGCAGGTAACTCGGTAGAAGATTCGCCTGTCGTCTATCCAGGACAAGGGACAACTACCCTTTCCGACAATCGGATCCAGTTCGATAGCGCCATGGATGGGAATAAAAACGACGTGCCATTTCCGGGTCAGCTGGGCGGCTTCCTTGCCATCGATAAGAATGGCAATGGTGTGATTGACGATGGTTCGGAGTTCTTCGGGCCGACGACCGGTGATGGATTCCGGGAGCTTGCAGCGTATGATGATGATAAGAATGGCTGGATTGACGAGGGCGACGCCGTATACTCCAAATTGCGAATCTTGGGACAGAACGGTGATCATCAGACGCTTGATACTCTGCAGTCCTCCAACGTCGGAGCCATTTACACAGGGAGTGTGGCAACGCCCTTCGAAATAAAGAACGATCAGAACCAGACCCAGGCTAGAATCCAGAGATCGGGCATCTATCTCACGGAAGACGGAACGCCCGGCATCGTTCAAAGCATAGACATCGCAGTATAGTGTAAACTGCGCGCGCCTGCCGCGACTCGAACGCGGAACCTACGGATCCGAAGTCCGTTGCTCTATCCATTGAGCCACAGGCGCGTGTGAGGTACTCTAACACGTTACCGCTTCAAAATCATCTCTCGATAAGGGGGACCTCAGAGGGGTACCAGGTATATTGAGACGCACAAGAGCACCAGCCAAAACAGACCGAAGGTAACCAGCGTCGATAACATGAGGCCGATAATCTTTGAGTACAGCTGGAGAGGCATTGCTGGTTGTGGTCGTGACGGTGTTTCGGGGGAGTGACCGGTCAGGGCGTCCAGAAGCTCCTTGCAACGGTTGTTCGTGCCTTGAAAATGCTTCCGGACTGCGAGACTGGCCACGTACGAGATAATGATCTGCACCACGAAGAAAGCGGTGAGAAAAATGATGGGCAGACTTACCTTCAACGCGCCAGTGAGAAGAACACTCGTGAACCACCCAATAGCAGCGAAATTGACCGTCAAAAAGAAGGTGTACCAAGAGAGATACAGCTGAAAATGGTGTCGCGCATATGCGTTAAGTTCGGTAAGTTCCGTGTTGAGTAGATCGCTCCCGTCCTTCATTACGTCCCTGCCCAAACGATGCAGGCTCGTGCGTGACCCGTACCAGACAGGGCCCAAGTATGGAAGTCCTTCCAACTGAGGCTTGCAGCGGCATCAGCCCGATTTCCTGTCTGGTTTCCCTCTTTCTCCGCCTCGTAAACTCTCATGAAGCATCCTCTCTGCGCTGCTTTATTCGCGTAATAAACCCACGCAAAGGTCTTCGTCGCGTGATTCGAGAGACACGTCCGCCTTCTTATTCAGTTACTCACTGAGGGCCGCGATGTCAAGTGGGCCTGGGTCTTGGGAAGCCCTATATTCCTCCTGCCACGTGTAAGATGGTGTAGGGCTCTTGGTAATGGACTTGTCCAGTTCTTTAGAGAACGTGAAAAGAACCGTCCCTGGAGTAGTACCGTGTTGCGCCGTCATCCGACAATTGCAAGATATTTTTCCTTGCGATCCTCAAGGGACAGGGGTAGGATTTCGGTAACCATTGTTAAAGAGGGGGAGTCTATGAATGTCAAACCAAAATGGATGTTGCATTCCTTCGGGCTGGCCGTGTCCCTGGCCGCAGTGATTGTGGTGTTACGGGGCGACGCCGGTGCGCAGCAGTATCCAAGCCATGATATTCACCTCATCTGTGCTATGCCCGCAGGCAGCGGGGCTGATGTGCTCGTTCGGTATTTTGGCGAAAAGCTCCGTCCCGTAGCAAACCGGACAATCATCGTTGAGAACAAGGCCGGGGCTGCGGGCAATATCGGGACCGAATACGCGGCAAGAGCAAAGCCGGACGGCTACACCATATTCGTCCACGCAGCAAGCGCAGTGGCGGCAAGCATGCATCTGTTTAAAAAACCGCCCGTCGACGTGGGTAAGACGATCCTGATCGCGGCGACGATCAACCGGCAACCTTTCATGCTGGTGGTCAGCGCGAAGAGCCCTTACAGGACGGTCGCCGAGCTGACCGCTGCCATGAAACAGAAAGGAACAAAGGTCAGTTACGCGACGACCGCTCCTAACGGCACTGTCATGGGTGAGATCTATAAAGCTACGACGGGTGTCCAGGCCGTGGAGATAAGTTACAGGTCCGGCCCGGATTCCCTGAACGAACTGCTCAGTGGCAAAACCGATTACGGCATGCTTGATCCCGCATTCTCGCTGCCCCAAATCCGGGAAGGAAGGCTGCGGGTCCTTGCCGTCAGCAGCGGGAAGCGACTGGAGGCCAACCCGGATATTCCCACGATGACTGAATCGGGGGTTCCCATGGACCTGACCGGGTGGTGGGCTGCGATGCTGCCTGCCGGGACGTCCAAACCAATCGTCACCACGGTGAACCAGTGGTTCACTCAGATTGTGAAGACGGATGAGACGAAGAAGTTCCTGAACAACTTCGGTGGCGATCCCTTCATTATTTCACCCGAAGAAGCCCAGGCGCTTTTCGAGAAATCGATCAAGGATTGGGGAGAGTACGTCCGGATCGCCAGGATCGAGCCGAAAGGCTAAGCAAGGAGGAACGTAACAAAACCGCTAAGCACGGCTCGTCTAGCTCTCTAATGTCAATCCTTCGTGTGCAAGCTCGACTGACTCTATAGCCACTTCATTGCCGTCTGCTTTTAAAGACGGCCCCTCTATCTTTTTGATTAATGCGTTCTTTATACTCCAGCGCATCACATCATTGTGCTCGTCGTCCAGAAGGATGATGGCACCATTCCTGCGGTCTGCTTTTCCCTGCACAATGTTCCTATACCAGTCCCAGAGCTCGGTGTTGTTGGTGTAGCCGCGCTTGAGGGTAATATTCGAGTACTTGCGCAAACCGGGGAGCTTACGTACGTTGAGAGCTTTATCGGCGCCCTCCCTGTAGTCTATGACCTCTATTTCTGCGGTGAGTCCGCTGCATTCGCTGAAACTACCCGTGGTAAGACCATCTATTTCCACGCGAAAATTACATGCCTTGTAAGGATCCGTCCGTGTTGATGTCGGCATCTCGCTTACACCCCCAATCGCTGAATTGGCGGCCCGGAGGGCCAGGATCCGGCTTCTGACAAGCCCACAGCGCCCTGGCGCTCTGACGTACGCCTGAATTCATTTTCAAAGACACTTTGCAGCGCGGGATTGTACCCCAGGAGAACGCTGTCCAGCTGCTGCTGGATTTCGATTTCTTCGTCCCACTGAGGACCGGCAATGCTGTGCAGAAGCGGCCAGTCGCGCATTATGCCCCCGACATCTCTGGCAGCAATAAAATCAAGGGCCGTTTCCAGGTAATCAAGGGCAACCGCCGAGCATCGCGCGGTCAGGTCCCGAAGCTCCCTTTCGTAGGCCGCGATCCACGCCCCGGGCTCGAATGCATTTGCAAGGAGAAGGTCGAATTTCGCAAGGCGGAGACGTTCAACAAGGCCAAGCTTGTCGAAATTGCGAAACCGGAAAGCCATTGCCGCATACAATGAGAACCAGTCGAGCCTCGGGTCCGGAAAGTCGTAGTCCGGCTGACTCAAGGTCCCTTTGAGTCGTCCCTCCCTTATAAGCCGCGCTTCGATCGGCGTACCGGCATAAGGAAGCATTTTGCAGAAATTTGCCGGACATTCGCCGTCAGCGGTGACGCGTCTGAGGAAGTGGATGTTTTCCCTGATCGAGTCGACTGTACTGTCCGGATCAAAAAGCATAAAGCCCATGTCAAATGCGATGCCGATTTTTTTTAAGAGTTCAACGGCCTTGTGATTTTGCTCGACGGTCACCAGCTTATTCAGAGTCTTGAGTCCTGCCGGATTACCCGATTCTACGCCAAGATAAATCATTATGAGCCCGTGCTCACGAAAGCGGGAAAAAAGATCTTCGTCGAGGTCGTCCACACGACACGAAATCTTCCATCTGATCTTCTCTGACAGGGCTGATTTGCTGAGGGCCTCCAGGTAGCTCTCGTTCCATTGCCGCTGCTGCCTGCTCTTTGCAGCGAAGTCGTCATCCTGAAAGATAAAGAGGCGTACGCCGTCCTCCTCGTACAGAGCGTTCATCTCGGCGACAACAGCCTCGGGCTTTCTCGTGCGCCTGAGACGGCCGGGGGGTCCTCCGTAAAACTGCCGTATGCTGCAGAATGAGCAGTTGTGCAGACAGCCGCGGCTGGCGAGCATCGATACGGCCTTCACGCCTCTGGTCAGCATTCTCGGCTCTCTCTTCACCTGAGGCAACGCATCGAGGTCTGCGATCAGAGGGCGGGGAGGGTTTACAACGATATCGGTTCCGCGACGGAAGACGAGCCCTTCTATCGAATCCCAGGTCTCCGGCCGGTGCAATTGCCTCATGAGGTCGAGAGTAGTGTACTCACCTTCGAACCTTATCACAGAATCAAGATCGGGAAGAGCTTCGAGCACCTCGCGGGGACGAAGACTGGGGAAGTGGCCGCCCGCAGTGAAATGGGCCCGGACGCCCTCTTTTCTCAAGGTTGAAGCCAGTTCTCCAAATTCATTGAAGGTATATTGAAAGATGATCGAAATCCCGACGAGATCAGGATTGTACTCCTTCACTGCTGAAACGACGTTGGACACATTTCCCGGTACGTATGGAATGATGACGGAGTGAAACCCGTAGGAATCAAGTGTGGCCTTGATGGAGCGCAGGCCGAGGTTTTCCTGGTCCTCGTACCCTATGAGCATAGCCCGGACAGAGCTCTTCGCACGAGCACGCATACCTTAACCTCTTAACGCAAGAGATGGCGAGCTTTGCACTCACCATCTCTTCGCTCTTCAGCCTCTACCTGCTTTTCCCCTTGCCGGCAACAATGTCGCGGATCTTCTGCAACTGTTCGAGCTGCATTTTCTGCTCGGCAATTTTCGTCTCGAGCTGCACCACCATAATCTGCTGCAGTTTTTCGCGGTCGAGGATCCACCAAGGGACAGGATCAACAGTCTGCCAGAATCTCAACTGCCCCCAATCAATGCCCGGAATTTTTGGTTCCACATTGTTCATGATTCCCTCCTTGTGGTTTGAGCTGGCATTTCTGCCAACGGTGTACTGTTTCGTCCTGCCGCCCAATCGCCTCCGCGGCGAAAGCAGCAACACCTTTTACCCTGCGCCCCGGAGCAGTACCATAAATTCACGTTCTACTCTACTCTTATCACGAGAGGTGAGAGTGTCAAGAGTAAGGTTCAACCTATGTAGTATTGTTTGTTGCGCTCCTCAGCCTATTCAATCTTGTCCTGACAGTAGACTCGTTGTGCTCTCTGGAGCGAGGAACGAGAAGAAGGCGGTAACGGTATGCATTTTTACGATTTCAAGGAGAGCAAATTTGCGCGCATCAGGTCGATCATGAGGGGCAGTCCTGAAGATCCGGCACCATGCTATCGACAGTTGCCAAATAATTCTTGCAGTCTAACGATAATGTGCGCTGCGCAGAGTGCTTCGATATTTTCAGGAACCGAAAGGCTAAGCGATGGATGAGGAACCGAAATCGGCAGGATGGTGGCGAACTATTTTCGGTATCCTGACAGCAACCGCCGATGTCATTACGGCTTGGGCTCCAACGGTCTCTATTGACCTTAAAGCTGTAAACCGGTAGGAGGCATAGGCCATGGGATACGGGACTGTGGCCGGTAAGGTCTCCATCAGCGCGAAGCCCGTAAACTAGTGCACGAGCGACCTGAGTAACGTGGACGATACCTGAGCCACTTCATTGACGGCGCGGTCGAAGGCCTGCTTGTTCACATGAGATGGATTGGTGAATCCACTGATCTTCCGCACAAATTGTAGCGCTGCGGCACGGATCTCCTCCTCACTCGCAGGCGTATCGATGTTGTAGAGTTTCTTGATGTTCCTGCACATGTTTCTTACCTCCACTGGTGGCGCTCGGGCACCTTCATTAGAGTACCAGATTCTCCCGACGGTAAGTAAACCCTGGGCACCCTTAGCCCTCGCGTCAAGCACCAGTAGGTACTCCGGGGACGCTCTTCAGTCTCTTAAGCTTATGAATTCTTGGCGGCTGACGATAAAGATGTATTACTTGAGGCGTTTCCAAGGGCGTCCCACCCAATCTCCAATCGAAGCATGCTTTTGACGGAACAGGATTATCGGGTTGAAATGTGACAACGCAAGTCTGACGAGACGGAGGAGAAAATGAGGAAAGCCTGGATTTGGTCGGTAATGGTGGTTGTTATTCTCGGGGCCAGTGTGTTGGTGTTTGCTGACAGTGATGAAAAAGGTCCGGTAAAAATGAACACGGTGAGTGTACCGAACGTGGTCGGTATGCTCGGTGGTAAAGGAAGACAAGCCGTCGAGAACGCCGGTCTCAAGTGGGCATACGCCAGTCAGGGAATCCCTGTAACAGACCCCAACAAGAATGCAATCGTCGCCTCGCAGTCGCCGAATGCGGGCGCCCAAGCGATCCGGGGGTCGACTGTTACGCTGACACTATATGTATTTTCCGAGAAAGCGCTGAGGGATAACGACCAGAAGGGAACAGTTAACCTGCCACGCCGTTGATTGGGATCATTCGGCTGCGGTGGCGCGCGACCTGCTACCGCAGCCGAATGATCTTATCTGTAAGTCAACAGAGGCTTAGCAGACCTTAGCGTTGTCGCTGCCTGGTCCGTGCGTTTGTCGTACGTAGCTAATACGCAATCCCAAGCTTGGAGCAGACCTTGCGCGAGAAGTCGCGGACCTTTTCATCGGCGTCCTCGAGGCCCAGTTTTATCGGCGCTTCGTACCTGTCGCTGTAACCGTTCATCATCACGGTCAGGGCGTTCAGTTTCCATTTCCAGAGGTTCTCAGGCTTTATGTACCAGTACTTGAGGCCCAGCGTTCTCCCGATGTGGTCGTAGCTCATCTCCATGATTTTTTCGGGGCGCATCAACGGCGCCAGAGCCACGAGCCCCGGAAACTCAGTGTCGCCCATCGATTTGCCTTTATTGAAGGGGCATACGTCCTGGCATACGTCGCAACCATAGAGCCTCCCGCCTATCTGTTCCGCCATTTCGGGAGAAGGCACACCCATGCCCATGTTCGCCGACAGGTTGGTCTGAAAGCTGATGCACCCGACCATCGACATGGTGTAGGGCTCGGACAGGGTGCGAGTCGGGCAGGCTTGGATGCACTTGCCACAGTTTTCCGGGCAATTCTTGAGCTTCACGTCGCGAACAAGCTCGAGATCCCGGTCGACCCCGACCATATCGATGCGAATGTGCGACCCTTTTTCGGTATAGAAGAAGTTGTTCTGGCGGATGATTCCGAGACCGGCCTGATAGGCTGCCCACCGTGCCGGCGCCTGGATTCCATGAGGACCGCCCAGTGTACATTTGAGGCCGAGGCTTTCCAGAAATGCGGCAAACTCCCTGCGTATCTTGAAGAATGGAGCGTTTTCGTCCGTCCTGCTGTCGAACATGTAGGCCTTGCCGTAGATTCCGTCAAATTCGCGGGGCACGTTATACCTGTGGATCGGAACGATGGCGACTATGATTGATTTTATCGTAGGGTCAGCGGCTGAAGGATCTGCGTAAGTCCTGAAGGTTCCATAGATCCTTTCTCCCATGGGGATGCGCGCGATGCGCTCCTCCAGCTTTTCGCGGTAGCCGGCCAGCGCACCCACTCTTATGATGCCACAGTCCTCGTATCCCAGTTCCAGGGCCTTTTCCCGTATCTTGCCTTCAATCATCATAACTCCTCCTTCGGATGCTCGAACCAGAACGTCGAATTTGATGTACCCTAAGCTATACCACTTGCTTATTGCAAGTAGTATATAACATCAACTTGCTTTATGCAAGTGAAATGTGTATCCTTTGACCATGCGGAAAATTAACAGGAGATCGATGTGCCCGATCAGCAGCGCTCTCGATATTCTGGGCGATAGATGGACATTGCTGATAATAAGAGACCTGATGTTCAGTGCGAAAAGAACTTACGGTGAGTTTTTACAGTCGGAGGAAGGGATTGCGACCAATGTTCTTGCAGATCGCCTTCTCACTCTGGAAAAGGCGGGGATCGTCGCAAAGAAGAGCTTTCCCGGAAACAGGGCGAAAAACCTTTACCAGCTGACCCACAAGGGGATCGACCTGCTACCCACCTTGCTTGAGCTTATAATATGGGGCGACAAGTATTTCGAAATCCCGGAACGTATTCGCCGGCTCGCCCGTCAGATCAGGAAGAACAGGGATGGCGCTATAAAGGAGATCTCAACACGGCTTGCGGCAGAGGACGCGGATACGGGCAGGAGATAAGCCAGAGTCATAAATCCGTTAATTACCGCTCCAACCGGGAGGCAGCTTGACCCCTGTCACTTTTTCCAATTTGTCCCAATCCCGACCCCATAGAGTCGTAAACGTATCGCGCAATGCTTCGTAAGAACGTTTCCAACCCGATTCAAAGTCATATTTCAAGGCATCCTCAAGAAACGGAACAATATCCTTCAGTCTTTCCTTTGGCAGGTATGCCCGTGCTCCCGTATCATAAGCCCGCTTCAAGTTTTCCGGGCTGAGAGCGTGCGCAGTAAGCATTACCGCCCTCAGATTCTTCTTCACGGCAATGTCCAGCAGGTCAAAACCTCGAACCCCCATGATGTCGAGAATGATCAGGTCGTAAGCTCCTGATTGAAGCAACTTCAGGGCTTCGGCATAGCTTGTGGCCTTATCGATGGCACAGCCGACGCAGCTCGATGTGATCTCTTCCTCGAGGACATCGAGAACATCCTTTTCATCATCAACGGCTAGTATCTTTCTTTGATCCAGAATAGAGCCACTCATTATGAAACCTCCTGTGAGAGATCAGTCCGATACCGACGACCGGGCTGACTGCTCTTCCCTAAATGTTGGTGTCCCGTTCTTTATTATTGTGCATGCAAACGAGTTGTGCAATAAAAAAGCGAAAGTCCGGATAACAGGAAGGACGAAGCACGCCCAGACTACCTGCAAATCGACAGGTGTCCGGAAAGCAGAAACCCACTGAGTCTACCGGGACGAGGGTTAATATGTGCAAGAGCTTTTGTAAGACAACGCGGCGCAAATCTTGTATAATGTGAGATGTGGAACGCTTCAGCCCGGAGATGACGTGAAGCTGCCGCGCTCCAGGCCATCGTTACGGTCGTCACGTGCTGCACCTCATGAACGGATGATAAGATGAAGATCATCTCCGGCGGACAGACAGGCGCAGATCGCGCAGCACTAGATTTTGCCATCCAGCACAGAATCCCCCATGGCGGATGGGTGCCTAAAGGGAGACAGGCAGAGGACGGGAGAATACCCGATACGTATCAACTCCAGGAGATGCCCACAGACAGCCATCGGGCGCGAACGGAGCAGAATGTCATCGACTCACAGGGCACAGTTATTATCTCGCACGGAAAGCTCTCAAAAAAGTCAGGATCAGGATATACAGCGAGGATGGCAAAAAAATATAGGCGGCCCTGCCTTCACCTGGACATGGGTAAGCTCAGCATCGACGCGTCGGCTCGCATGCTGCGCTCGTGGGTCGTAGAGCATAGGATTGAAATGCTCAATGTAGCGGGGCCTCGTCTGTCGGGTGATACAACTATATACCGAACTACGTTTGAGATCCTTGAAGCCGCATTCGTGTGAGATGGCATAGGGGACGACCGGCTGGGCTTGGGGGCATCCCATATTTCAAAAATATATCAAGGGAGGATTTATGATGCGTAGACAATTTCTTATTCTTACCGCAGTCCTTGTATTTGTCATCGCGGTGTTCTTGGTTCCCTGTTACGCTTACGAGGCCTTGCGCGGTCCTACAGGCCTGCTCCAGTACGACAAGGAGAAGGCTTTTGACGGATACACTCTTGTCTCACCCATGACGAGCAAGACCAGCTATTTAATAGACATGGAGGGATACATCGTCCATAAGTGGGACACTCAATACATCCCAGGTCTTTACGGCGAACTTTTGCCCAACGGAAATCTTCTGAGGGCTGGCAGGCCAACGGGAGCACCGGTCGCTTTCGGCGGGGCTGGAGGAATCATCCAGGAGATAGACTGGGACGGGAATGTTGTGTGGGAGTATAAAGAACTCTCCCCGACCGCGGTCCAGCATCATTGTTTTTACCGGATGCCGAACGGCAATACGCTCGTTCTCGGATGGGAGTACAAAAGCTACGAAGAGGCGGTTGCTAAAGGACGCGACCCGAACACGCTGCCCAAAGAAGGATACACCTACGATAAAGTCGTCCACAAAGGCATATGGCCTGATTACGTGAAAGAAGTGAACAGGGACGGTAAGGTGGTCTGGGAGTGGCACGTCTGGGACCACCTGGGGAAGGGGCCGGACAAACTAGACATCAATTTCATCCTCCCGAACGAACACGCCATCCATTACATGGCGAACGCCGACTGGACCCACTTCAACACGGTCGGCTATATCCCCGAAAAAGACCAGGTGATCCTGAACTCCAGGAACTTTGGAGAGTTCTATTTGATCGACAA
>Ga0335069_10012697_pt1 | contig 11840 bp, 9 predicted proteins | sample Lox_Sample_11_FD_206714 | JGI IMG/M metagenome (GOLD analysis project Ga0335069, IMG submission 206714) | Soil microbial communities from Loxahatchee National Wildlife Refuge, Florida, United States - Lox_Sample_1.1 | ecosystem: Environmental > Terrestrial > Soil > Wetlands | place: USA: Florida...
CGATGCGCGCGACCTTGTCTCTACCCTTGATTCTCTTGGGTGTGAAGTGGAGCTGTTTCATCACCTTGGGGCCCAGATCGGCGTCAGTGAGGAGATGTCCCGACTTTAGATTATACCGGGCGATGATCTCCAGTTCAAAGATCCTTCCATGGTTTTTCAACGATGTGAGGAAGGACTCATAGAATGTTCGTATATCCTTTTCAGTAAAGCGTTTTTCCCTGTAGGCGATATTGCGGAGTCCATCCATTACGTCAGCCACGTCGATCTCACAGGGGCAGCGCGTGCTGCATGTCTCACACGTGGCGCAGAGCCATAATGCTTTTGAGTTTAGAACCTTTTCTCTCTGCCCGGTCTGGATCATCCGCATTATCTGGCTGACGGGGTAATCGAAAAATTCGGTGTAGGGACAGCCTGCTGTGCAATTGCCGCACTGATAGCACCGGACTACATCCTGTCCGGTCGCCTGGGAAACCTCTGCGGCAAAATCGTTAAGGGTATCACTGGCAAGACGTACTGTTTCCATACTCCCCTTGCAGTTATTTTACCATGAAGGCCGATGGCCTGTCCATGGGGGCTTACGACGACGAGGAGTAGCGATAGAGCACTTTGAAAATGGCCTGATCGGCCTCCTGAAGCAAAGTTTAACAGCTTGGAATTGTTGCTTTTTTTGCCTACAGCTACTCACTCTGACCTGGTTGCTGCTTTCTCCAGGTCTTCCATAATGCTTCTGGCAACAGGTGCAACAGCTGCCTCCACCTCCGGGCTCAACCCCTCCCGAAACGTTGTGTTTTCCTTTATTTCCACGGCGTAGATGCGAATCGTATCGGGCATTTCGTACCCCAGTTGCTTCCCGAGCTCTATGGTGGTCCTCAAGTCTAGAGCATGTGATGCATAAGGATTAACTATCGTTCCCAGATCGTCGGGTGTGAGCCTGTGTATTGATCCCGCGGGGGTGTACTCACCGGTTATGATGGCATCTGCTATGACAACGGTCTGATAGCCGCAGATGACGTCCAGCAGGAACCTGCCTGCAAGACTCGCCTCTAGAACGTCTATCGAAGAGTCAGCGGGCCACCGGCTCCTTATCACACGCGCGATGGCTATCCCTACGCCGTCGTCACCCAGGATGGGGTTGCCCAGGCCGAGTATGAGGGTCCTGCCTTCCTGCCCCATCTAATCTCTGGTCAGTTTCTCCAGCACCACCCCTTCGCGGTCTCTGATAGTAACCTCGAGAGGCATTTTGCCTGCAGCAACGTGGGTTGCGCAGCCGAGGCACGGGTCATACGCGCGGAAGGCCATCTCCACTCTATTGAGGAGCCCCTCCGAGACGTTTCCGCCTTTAATGAAACCTTGAGCCGCCTTCTTTACCGAGAGGCCCATCGGTGCCGCGTTATGTTGTGTGGCAACGATCAGGTTCACTTTCGTGATCAACCCTTTGTCGTCGGTTTCGTAGTGATGGATAAGAACACCTCTGCAGGCTTCCACGCAACCGATGCCCTTGCCCGTGAACTGGAAGTTCATGTTCCTTATATCTTTTCCGGAAAGCATCGGGTCATTAGCAATCTGCCGTAACTCCTCTGCGGCCTGCAGGGCTTCTATCAGTCGGGCCCAGTGATAGGCCAGTGTATGATGCGCCGGTTTGCCGAGCACTGACACCATGTACTCATATTCCTTTTGAGCAAGCGGTGTCGACATACCGTTTGCAACGTTGTAGCGCGCTAAAGGACCGACCCGGTAGAGCGATGTATTGTCCCCTTCGACCATGCCCTTCCATCCGAGTTTCCTTAAGTGGGTCAAGCGAATATAGGTCCAGGGCTCAACCCACTCGCCTATATAGTCCGCATAATCCCTGGGATGAAAAAAGGCCACCTCTTTGCCGGCCGGGTCTACTACCCTGAGCATGCCTTCGTAATAGTTCTGGTGATAGTTGTCATCGACCAGCGCCATGTAGTAAGTCTTCAGGCCATAGGTGTCGCTCAGGACGAGATCGAGGTATCCCTTGTTGGCGAGAACGGTATCTTTGAAGAGCTGCAATGCGAACTTGGCAAATTCTATGGAAAAAGTTGCGGTATCCATGATGGCAATCCGCTCTTCTTCCTTTATTCCACGGGGGACGCCTCCGGGAAGCCCGCCCTCGGGATGGGCCGGCTTGCTTGCAATAAGCTTTATTATGTCGCGGGTCCTCTTTCGTACCTCGATGACCTGCTTGGCAATATCCAGACCGACTTTGCCGATCACCCCGAGGATATTTCGTTCGGCCGGGTTTGCATCCGGGCCCATGACGAAATCGGGGCCGCCAAGGAAAAAGAAATGGATGTAGTGGTCCTCTACATAGTTGGCCGCCACTTGCAGCCTTCGAATAAGCTTCGCAGTGTACGTCGGCGCCACGCCGTAGATGTAGTCGACCGCCTTTGTTGATGCCATATTATGAGGAGTCGGACAGACGCCGCAGATATTTGGCACGATCCTCGGCATCTCTTCAGCGGGCCGGCCGAGGCAGAACCTTTCAAATCCCCGCAACTCCGTTACCTGCATGTAGGCATCATCCACATCCCCCCGGTCGTTCAGGAAGATCTCTATTTTGCCGTGCCCCTCGAGTCTCGTTATCGGGTTTATTGTGATTGTTTTTCCCATTGCTCACCTCATGCCTTTGTTGATGTATCTCTCTTCTTTCGCAGGAGAGAGGATGCGGTTGTGAAGCGATAGAAATAACCCACCGGATCTTCCAGCCCATCGATGGCCTTTTTTCGTTCCTCTTCGGTTTTTCCTTTGATGAGCGATGCAAAGGCAGAGAGGTACTTGGCGCCCATGTCATCCACACCGCCCACGGGGCCGAAGCAACCACGACAGGGGATGTTGATGTTGATACAGGACTCGCCGCAACCGGCCCTCGTCGCCGGCCCCATGCAGACCACACCCTGGGCCAGAAAACATTTTCCTGGATCGGCCTCCACCTCGTGTATTCGCTTGACATCTTCTATGGTGAGGCGATCCGGTTTTGTCTGGTTTCTCTCGCAGCGATCGCAGAGTGCCCGTGTAGGAGCCAATGTCGCGCCCTTCGGGGGCAGATCTCCACTCATCACCCTTCGGCCCATGGATCGAATACGGTCTGGCGGGGGAGGGCAACCGGGCAGGTAATAGTCGACGTCAATTACATGGCCCAGCGGGTACACCTGCTCGTAAAACTCCGGGAGCGTCAGCTGGTTGCCGTGGGCAATGGTAATCGGCTCAGGAATGTTGCGGTTGGGGTTGACTACGGTCGGCGCGTCCCTGTACACCCATTGGAAAATATCTTCCTTACCTCTCAGGTTTGCCATGCCGGGCGTACCACCAAAGCAGGCGCATGCGCCGAACGCCACCACGAGCTTTGATTTCTTCCTCAACAGACGACCGACCTCCTCGTGTTCGGAATTCCGCACCGATCCATTGATGAGAGTGAGCGCGATTTCCCCGTCCTCGAGCGATTCGACGTGATGATACTTGTAGTCCAGCGCCACAGGCCAGAGTATAACGTCAAAGGCGGCGGCGAGTACGAGAATGTCCTCATTGATATCGACGAGTGCTTCGTCGCATCCACCGCAACCGCCGAGCCAACACACTGCCATCTTGGGCTTGTCTGCCATCGCTCGCCTCCTATCGCTTTATCGGCTGCAGGCCTTTCAGCCTGTCACTAAAACCGTTGATAATACCCGGAAGCCGCTCGGCCTGTGCGTCAATGGCCGTGACAACCTCGAGGCGTTCTTTACCCACCCCAAAAGAATCGAGAATCCTGTGGAGGAGATATATTCTCTTGCGCGCTTCCTGATTGCCGTCCTGGAAATGGCAATCTCCATCGGTGCACCCCAGCAGGAGAACTCCATCCGCTCCCTTGTGAAACGCGCCGAGGATATCCGTGGCATCCACCTTACCGATACAAGCTACAGGAATTAAGCTTTTCAAATTTGCCGCCGTATTGTCGGAGGCATAGCCCCAACCGAAACGACACGCAAAGCAGACGACGCCAGGTTCGTTCGCTATCTTTTCTTTCTCAATCGTGGAGAAGTCGAAAGAAAGCTCGCGGGCTGCCGACGGGCAGGCCGAAACACACATGCCGCATGCTTTGCAGAGGAGGGGGTCGCTGAAGGAGACTCGCTTTTTTCCAATTTCGCGCCCTTCGAAAAGTACGCTTATCTCGCGCATGTGGCACGTGTCGTAGTTGCAGGCTGACACACAGATGCCGCAACCGCTGCAGATGTTCTCATCCACTTTTACTGTGGGCAGTTCGGGCTGAATGCCAGTCGCAACACACGCCTTGCAGGAGATGCACGGGCCGCATTCGAGACAGCGTCTCGCCTCGTTTATCGCCTCTTCTAATGTGAAGCCGATTTCAAAGGGCTCAAAATTGGCTCTCTTTTCAGGTGGTGTCCATTTGGCTTGCGGTTCGGGTTTGAACACATCGCGCATCGGCGCTTTGCTGCCCTCGTATTTCACCAGCCACCTGGCGAGGTTTACGCCTCGCAGGTATTTGTCGATTGAATCGGCCGCCTGTCTGCCTTCGGCCATTGCATCAACCATGAAGCCCACTCTTCGTACATCTCCACCCAGGAACACATCTTTCCGTCTGGCGCTCTGAAGCGTGAGCGGATTGACGGCTAATCGCCCGCTTTCGTCAAAGAGGCCTGCTTTCTGAAGTAATGTGCGATCGGTGGCCTGGCCGATCGTGATCAGCAGCACATCGCCCTCTATTTCAATGCAGTCGGAAGTGTCGAAGCGCGGGTTGAAACCCTTTTCGTCAAAGACACTAATGCATTTGGGACAGTCAATTTTGGCAAACTTGCCCTCCTCGCCTGAGATGCTTCGCACGCCTCTGGAATAGACGACGCGTATGCCCTCCTGCTGTGCGCCTTCCACTTCCTCGGGGTCGGCAGGTATCGCGTCCTTGGAGGTCTTGTCCCATGTTTCGAGGCAGACGACGGTCACTTCCCCTCCCAGCCGATAAGCGGTTCTGGCTGCGTCGAATGCCACATTGCCACCGCCGACCACTATCACCTGCTTGTCCTTGAAGTAATCATTCGGTATATCACCCCGGCGAATGTCATTGAGCAGATTCAAACCGTACATGACATTTTCCAGCCCCTGCCAGTCAACGGTTTTGAGCCCTAGGGTAAGTGCGCGGGGGTGAGGAGTTCCGGTGGCCAGGAAAAAAGCCTGAAAGCCTTCCTTCTTGAGCGTCTCTATTGGATCCCCGCCGTTTATTTTCATATCCCGTCTTACCATAATGCCGCCGATCCGCACCAGGTTGTCAACCGCAGCATCGAGAATCTGTTCAGGCAGGCGATAGTTGGGGATGTACCGCACTGCCCCGCCGAGCTTTGGATTGGTGTCGAATATCGTCACATCGTAGCCCCTCTTTGAGAGCTCCCACGCGCACATCAATCCACCGGGTCCGCCGCCCACTACCGCGACTTTCTGTCTATCTTTCTTGATCCCCAGCGGTGGTTTCTCGGCCAGGTAAGGAGTGTAGGAATCTGACAAAAATTTCTTGAGAAGCCGCCGCTTGATTGACCCGCCCTGGGTCTTGTAGTTGCATTCCCGCTCACAGATCCCGCAGACATAACCGCACACGGTGAAAAGTGGGTTGCGGTCGTAAAGAAAATCTCCGATTTGAATGATGCCTTCACGGGCTTTCTCCGGATCGTTGGGCAGGAGAGAGATCATCACGTTCGATCGCTGAATGGATTCCTTGATGGGGCATTTCACCTGACACGGCGGCAGCACCTGCATGACGGCAGCTTCCGCCTGCGCCTCCTCGTCATTGCGCAGTTTCCACATAATTAATCCTCCTTTTTTGAATCGACGCATGGATTCCGGTGTTGGATATCGTGCAGATAATCTGTTCGCAGAAAATCAGACAAGGACTTTGCATCCGGGACTCACCTTCTCTGTCGCGAGACTGTTCTTCCGGACTTTGCCAAAGCTTCACGCCGCGAATCTAGGATTCGCCAGCCTGTTTTCTAATGTTACCCACGTGTAAAAAAATAGGCAAGAAAAATTTTGGAAAGCGACCGATGGAGATCTTTGAGGGAGTCGCTAAAGGTTGACTGCTTTAGAAATAGAGATCTCGTTCCCCTTTGCAGACACGTTCGAGCCGCCTCTCTGTCTCGGCTCTGGCCTTTGGATTGGGTATCTGTTCCAGGTGGGAAGCAATGGTTTTCTCTCCCTCTTCCCTGGTAGCGGGGGATGCATAGTCAAGCAGATATTCTTTAAAAGTCAGAATGGCGTTAGGCTGACAGACATTCTGGATCTGTCCGGTCTTCGCGAGGCGCATGAATCGGTCACCAGTCCTGCCTTGCCGGTAGCAGGCTGTACAGAAACTGGGCAGATAACCCTGTTCACACGTGACGCGCAGCATCTCGTCTGCACTTCGATGATCTTCGATCTGGAACTGTCCCTGAGGCGCTTCTGCTATGTCTTTGTGATAACCGCCTACGCCCGTGCATGAGCCGGCGCTTACCTGTGATATGCCCAGTTGGATTACCTCATCCCGAAAACCGGGCTTCTCCCTGGTCGAAAGGAGCATGCCTGTATACGGTATCGCCAGCCTGATGATAGCAACGACTTTTTTGAATTTGTCATCGGTGACGATGTGGGGGAATGCGTCGATGTTGACACCGTCCGCCGGTCTCAGACGGGGGACGGACACGGTGTGCGGGCCTACGCCGAAGCGCTCCTCCAGGTGAAGCGCATGAAGGAGTGTTGAGATTACCTCAAACCTGTAGTCATAGAGACCATAGAGGACGCCCAATCCCACGTCATCGATCCCGCCTTCCATGGCGCGGTCCATGGCGAGCGTATGGTAGTCGTAATCCTTCTTGGGGCCCGTGGGATGCATCTCCCTGTAAGTCTCCCGGTGATAGGTCTCCTGGAAAAGAATATAGGTGCCTATGCCAACTTCCTTGAGCTTGCGGTAGTTCTCAACAGTGGTTGCCGCTATGTTTACATTGACTCTGCGTATGCTCCCGGTCTTCTCCTTTACAGAATAGATAGTTTTTATGGTGTCGAGCACGTACTCGATGGGGCACTGTTTGGGGTCCTCACCTGCCTCCACGGCAAGCCGCTTATGTCCCATCTCTTCAAGCGCTGATACCTCCAGGCCGACTTCCTCTTGCGTGAGCCGGCGTCGCCTGATGGTTTCGCTCTTATTGCGGTAGCCGCAGTAGAGACAGCCATTCACGCAGTAGTTGCTGATATAGAGCGGGGCGAAGAAGACCAGCCTCTTTCCGTAAATCTTTTCCTTAACTTCCCTGGCAGTCTGGAAAAGGGCCTGGAGCACGCCTGGATCATCACTCTGCAACAGGATGGCAGCCTCTTCGGGAGTCAGCCCTTGAGCGTTCCTGGCCTTGTCAATGACTTTCAGAGCGTCAGCCGGAGATGCTTTGCTGCCCTTCACGAGGAGATCTGCAATCAATCCTTCATCTATGAAATCGGCTGTCGCCGTGTCCTTGCTGGTCTTCATGTCACGTCCTCCGTTGTTGGTGCATCCATCCATGACCATAACCGGTTCCCACAGACCTCCCGGAAGAGGCGATAAGAGCCGAAATGCACGGAATGCATTGCGTCGTTCCCTCTTCATCGATGCAAATTTTGTTCGGATAAATCCTGTAAAGCTTCTTGTAGCCGACGGGTGTGATGTCAGGCATTACCACATTTGCTCCGCGCGCGAGGGCCATTTGGCGGCCTTCGGGATGTATGCTCCCAAGTGCAGTGGTTGCCGGCAAGTGTGTATTAGGTAGAACGATTCGTGCCACAGCCAGCACCTTGAGTGTAGTTGCCACGTCTCCTCCCTGTGCGCGCGCCAGAGGCGTATCACTATTAGGGATAAAGGGGCCTATGCCGGCCATCTCCACTTCCAGTTCTTGCATAAGCATGATGTCATCCGCCAGGGTTTCCGCATCCTGTCCGGGAAGCCCTACCATATTGCCGGAGCCAATCTGAAAACCAAGTTCTTTGAGCCACCGAAGCCGCTTGATTCTGTCTTGAAGGGTAGTACCGGGCCTTAAGCGCGAAAAAAGCTCGGGATCCGAGGTTTCATGCTTCAGGAGATAACGGTCCGCGCCTGCTTCTTTCATAAGGCGGTAATCACGTTTCGTTCTGTCTCCTACCGATACAGTGACTGCGACATCGTATCTTTCTTTCACTACAGCGATTATTCGGGAAAGCTCTTTTGCAGTAAAGTGAGGATCTTCACCCGACTGGAGAACAATTGTCTTCAGGCCTGCAGCAGCGCCTTCTGCGGCCGTTTCGAGGATTTCGTCTGCTGTCATGCGGTATCGCACCAGCCTGCGGTTACCCCTTCTTAAACCGCAGTAAAGACAGTTCTTCACACAGTAATTTGAAAACTCTATTATGCCCCGCAGGTGGACCTCATCACCGAGACAACGCTCACGGATCTTGTCCGCATAGCTAAAGAGGAACTGCTCCTCACTGCTAGTCAGGAGGGCAACAACATCGTCGCGTGAAGGCCTTGCGCCTGTTTCAAGTCGCCCAAGAATTTCTTGTGTCGCAGTCACGTTTGTACAACCTCACAGAACTTCTAGCCCACGTATTTCCCTGCTATGTAGTTGCTCAAGTGCTCTATCAATGTTTCCTGCTCGGAGATGATCGACTTCACCACATCCCCGATGGACACAAGGCCGACAAACGATCCCTGCTCGAAAACCGGCAAGTGTCGAACGTGTTTCCCGGTCATGAGAACCATGCACTCCTCGACCGTATTCTCAGGCTTAAGAACGTACATCTCGGCAGCTGGCGTCATGATCTCCGCCACCGGGGTCTCTTGCGATTTTCCCTTGAGCATCACCTTCCTTGCATAATCTCTCTCGGTGATAATGCCTGCCACCTTGCCTTTGTCGTCGAGAACAACGAGAGCACCGATCTGCTTATCCGCCATCATTTTGAGCGCATCGTAGACAGTTGCTTTCGGTCCGACCGACCAGATATCTTTGCTCTTTGTCTTCAAAATCTCCTTCACTGTCTTCATCCCGTACCTCCTTAATGTGCGTTTGATCTATCCTCCACCACATGGGCCTTATTTTCCTCACTCTCCATCAGCTGAACTACTTCCGGAAAGGGCTGTAGCGCTCTTTTCAGGATGCCGAGCACGTGCGCGATCAGCACGCCGTAATTGACGACCGGCACGTTCGCAGCCTGGGCCGTCATGAGGCGGTGAAGCATTTCTTTGCGGTTTATCATGCATGCGCCGCAGTGTATGATCAGCTTGTATGACGTTAATTCAGGAGGAAGCTCCAAACCGCTGACCCACGTGAAATCGAGCGGCCCACCCACCAACTGCCTGAGCCATCGAGGGATCTTTACAGTGCCTATATCGTCCTCGACCCGGTGATGCGTGCATGCTTCAGCGACAAGGACCTTGTCTCCAGGAACAAGATTTTCAATCGCCATCGCACCTTGCGCGAGAGCCTGCAGGTTACCTTTATATCTCGCGAACAGGATTGAGAAGGATGTCATGAGGACGTCTTTGGGTGTATCCGCGGCCACCTTTAAGAATGCCTGTGAATCGGTTACCACCAGTTTTGGTTTTTCCTTCAGCTTCTCCAATGCCGCTTTCAGTTCCCGTTCTTTGACCACGAGGGTCATAGCATCGTTGTCCAGTATATCCCTGATCGTTTGTACCTGGGGCAGGATCAAGCGGCCCTTCGGTGCTGCGAGGTCGATTGGTACCACCAGAACGACAACATCTGAGGGTGTAATCAGGTCGCCGAGAATAGTCGGGTGCGTCCAGTCTTTCGGGGCCCTCTCAATGAGGGCCATCTTCAGCCGGTCTATGCCTGTTCGCGCGAGGGCGCTGACAGGTATGACGGGTATATTCAGCTTTGCGGCCAGAGCATCAGGTTGCACGTGGGTATGCACGTCTATCTTGTTGAGTGCGCCTACTACCGGTACCCCGCTCTGACGCGCCTTGGCTACTATATCCTCCTCGTACGAACCCGCGCCTTGCAGAGGATCGATCACCAGCAGGAGAAGGTCGGTTTTTGCCATGACCGCGAGAGTCTTCTTGATGCGCAACGCGCCAAGATCACCCGTGTCGTCTATTCCGGCAGTATCTATCAGAACCACCGGGCCCAAGGGTAGGATTTCCATGGATTTGTAAACGGGGTCCGTGGTAGTGCCAGGTACCTCAGAGACAATGGCGACGTTCTGGTTGGTCAGTGCATTGATGAGGCTCGATTTTCCTGCATTGCGTCTACCGAAAAGAGCTATGTGGAGCCTGCTGCCACGGGGTGTTTCGTTAAGCGTCTGATCCGCCATTCGTTACCCCCGTTGCTTTGCGCTTTAATCTACGTGCTCCGGCTACGCCGGGTCTCGTCAATTCAGCGGCTGAAAAGATTATATTCAATTCCTCTTCCGTAAAAAGGCCGGCGTCGAGCGCTGCCTGCCTGACGCTTTTATTCGAAGCCTCTGCCTCCTTTGACAGCTCTGCTGCCCTTTCGTAGCCGATGTAAGGTGTCAACGCCGTTGCCAGGCAGAGACTCTCTTCCAGCCAGCGACGGCATCTCTCTTCGTCGGCTTCAATGGAGTCGATGCAGAGAGTACGGAAGAGGAACGCCGCCCTGGTGAGCATCTTGAGTCCTGTCAGAAGGTTGAAGGCAACCAGAGGGAGAAACGCATTGAGCTCCAGCTGGCCGCTTGCCGCGGCCATGGCCACTGTCTGATCAAAAGAAATAACCTGAAAGGCTACCTGCGTTATCATCTCGGGTATGACCGGATTGACCTTGCCCGGCATAATAGAGGAGCCCGCCTGCAGGCGCGGCAGCTTCAGCTCACCAAGTCCGCCGCGAGGTCCTGAAGAGAGGAGACGCAAGTCGCCCGCGATCTTCGCCAGATTTACCGCTGCTGCTTTTACGAGCCCCGAGACTTCCACGAACACGTCGGCGTTCTGCGTGGGGTCTACACTATTCTCCGCGCGCGCCACCCCAAGACCTGTGATGGACTGCAGTTCTTCGATGGCTGCATAGATATACGTTCTTTCTGCGTTGAGTCCTGTCCCGACTGCTGTGCCGCCCAGGTTGACCTGGCGCAGCCGTTCTTCCACCTTGAAGAGACGCCACCGGTCGCGCGCCACTGCTTCGGCCCAGGCAGCGAATTCCTGACCCAGGGAGAGCGGCACCGCATCCTGCATCTCCGTGCGCCCGAGCTTCAGGATATGGGCGAAGGCAGCCTCCTTTGCCTGAAGGCTCCCCTGTAAGGATGCCATCTCACGGCTCAATTCCAGAACGAGCCGAATAGCTGCCACCCTGAGTGCCGTCGGATAGACATCATTGGTTGACTGTGAAAGATTGACATGGGCCAGTGGATTGACCAGGTGGTAATCGCCCTTTGTCCCACCCAGCAACTCGATTGCACGGTTTGCGAGCACTTCGTTCATGTTCATGTTGAGCGACGTCCCTGCCCCGCCCTGGAATGCGTCTGTAGGGAACTGGTCCATCAGCTTGCCGTCAGCCACCTCTGCGGCTACGCTCACGATGGCTGACCCTATCTCCTCAGACAGCAGATTGGCGCGCATGTTGGCCAGCGCACAGGCACGCTTGACGTCTGCCAGGGCCCGCACGAGTTCCTCGGGTGCTCTGAAACCTGAAACTGGAAAGTTACGGAGAGACCTTACGGTATGACCGCCGTAGAATGCCTCTTCGGGCACCTCGACCTTTCCCAAGAAATCTTCTTCGACCCGGTACTCCATCTTTGCTGTTCAAGGCTGTGTCACACGGGGTCCGGCGTGCATAAGACATCCGTCCCCCGTGCCCAGCTCGTCAAATTCCCCTCAGTAGGTCTTGCTCCTCGGG
>Ga0335069_10012698_pt1 | contig 11839 bp, 10 predicted proteins | sample Lox_Sample_11_FD_206714 | JGI IMG/M metagenome (GOLD analysis project Ga0335069, IMG submission 206714) | Soil microbial communities from Loxahatchee National Wildlife Refuge, Florida, United States - Lox_Sample_1.1 | ecosystem: Environmental > Terrestrial > Soil > Wetlands | place: USA...
GCCTGACGGCGATGACCGCGCAGGTGAAGGCGACGGCCGATGCGATTCCCGCCGCCGGCGGCAAGCCGATCGGCTGGATCGACTCGAAGGTCGTCGCCGACGCACTCGACCTGCTGAAGTCGACCGGCGAGATCGACGCACCGAAGCCGCTCGACGCGTACTACACGAACTCGCTGCTCGCGCCGAGCGCGAAGTAGGGCACGGCCGTGCCTTCACGACCGCGCGCTGCCTGAACGAGCGCGAACAGCCGATCCGGGGTGATCGGCAGGTCGACGATCTTCACGCCGAACGAGCGCAGGGCGTCGGCCACGGCATTCGCGACCGCGCCGCCGACACCGCCCGTGGCGCCTTCACCGACGCCCTTCGCGCCGAGCGGGTTCAGCGGGGACGGTGCATGGTCGGCGCTGTAGCCCTCGACGTGGGGGAAGTCGGTGCTCGTGGGCAGCAGGTAGTCGGCGAAGGTCCCGCTCGTCATCTGCCCATGTTCGTCGTAGCGGAACTCCTCGAGCAGCGTGCCGCCGAGCCCCTGCACGCTCGCGCCGATCACCTGGCCGTGCACGACGAGCGGGTTGACCACGTGGCCGCAATCCTCCACCGTGAGGAAGCGCACGACCTCGACCTCCCACGTGCCCGGATCGATGGCGACGTGCGCGACCTGCGTGCCGTACTCGAACGTCGCGCCCGACTGCGCGTGGCTCGCCTCGACGTCGAGCAGCGCGGCAGCGGCCGCGTCACCCGAGTCGCGCGCACCGACGAGCGCGTCGATCGACAGGACGACGGTTCCGTCGGCGGCCCGCACGACGCCCCCGGCGGCGAACGCGAGCGTGTCGCGCGGCGCGCCGCTGCGCCGCGCGGCTTCCTCGAGCAGCCCGGCGACGAAGGCCTCGCCCGCCCGGCGCACGGCGCTGCCGCCCATCACGATGCCGCGGCCGTGGAACGTCCCGACGCCACGCGACAGCCCGGTGGTCGAGCCGAGATGCACGTCGATCGCCGACGGCTCGACGCCGAGCACGTCCGCGAGGATCTGCGCGTAGGTCGTCTGCTGGCCCTGCCCGCTGCTCGACGCGCCGCTGTCGAGCCGGAAGCGTCCCGATCCCGACGCGCGCACGCGCGCCTGCTCGGGCGGCCCGCCGCCGCTGCTGTCCACGAAGCAGGCGATGCCCACGCCGTGCCAGCGCCCGTCGACGAGGCAACCTCGCTGCGGGGAGAGGCCCGCATAGCCGATGCGCTCGAGCGCCTCGCGGCACACGGCCGGGTAGTCGCCGCTGTCGTAGGCGCCGGGCGGCTCGTACGGCACGAGACGCCCCGTGGCGTAGGGCATGCGTTCGGGCGGCACGAGGTTGCGCAGGCGAACGTCGGCCGGGTCGAGCCCGAGATCCGCGCACATCAGGTCGATGAGCCGCTCGCGGAAGAAGTTCGCCTCGTAGCGGCCGGGGCCGCGGCAGGTGCCGCACGGCGTCTTGTTGGTCACGACCGCGCGCACGTCGATCGCCACGTGCCCGATCGCGTACGGGCCGGGCAGGAACGACGCGGCCTTGGCCGGCACGATGCCGCCCGTCGTGCGCGCGTACGCCCCGAGATCGGCCGCGAGCGCCCCGCGCAGCGCGAGGATCGTGCCGTCCCGCCGCGCCGCGATCTCGAGCTCGCACGTCATCTCGCGCGAGTGGTTCATGGCGATGAGGTTCTCGCGCCGGTCCTCGATCCACTTCACCGGTCGGCCCACCTGCATCGCCGCGAACGGCACGAGCAGGTCCTCGGGGTAGAACTCGCCGCGCGCGCCGAAGCTGCCGCCGACGTCGAGCTCGATCTGCTCCACCTGCCGCTCCTCGAGCCCGAGCAGCGTGGCCAGGGTGCGGCGTGCGAAGAACGGCGCCTTCGTCGCGCCCCAGACCCGCAGCGTTCCGGATCCCGCGTCCCATTCGGCGACGAGCCCGCGCGTCTCGAGCGGCACCGAGGAATGCCGGTGGCACGTGAAGCGCTCGCGGCGGATGTACTCGGCGCGTGCGAAGGCCGCGTCGACATCGCCCCGGGCCGCGACGTGCTGCGCCGCGACGTTCGTGCCGATCTCCGGATGCGCGAGACGGGTGCCTTCGAGCGCGCCGGCGATCGTCACCACCGGATCCTGCGGCTCGATCTCGGCGAACACGAGATCGGCGCCGTCCTCCGCGACGTACGGATCGTCGGCGATGACGACCGCGAGCGGCTCGCCCACGTAGCGGACGCGCTCGTGCGCAAGGGGGCGCTGCAGGAAGCGCTCGAGCCCTTCGAGCGCGCCCACGCGGATCGGGATCGGGCGGACATCCCCGAGCTTGCCGAGGTCGGCGTGCGTCAGCACGCGCAGCACGCCGGGCAGCGCGAGCGCCGCGCTCGCGTCGATCGCGCGCACGCGCCCCGCCGCGACGGTGCTGCGCACGACGACCGCATGGCACAGGTCCGGTCGCTCGAAATCGGCGACGAAGCAACCCTCGCCGCGCAGGAAGCGCTCATCCTCGAAGCGCGCAAGTGCGCGTCCGACGTGGCCGCGCGTCACGTCGCCGGTCTCGCCGCTCATCGCGTACCGTCGCGGGCCGCATCCGCGATCGCGTCGACGATCGGGATGTAGCCGGTGCAGCGGCAGAGGTTGCCCGAGATGGCATCCTCGATCTGCGCGCGCGTCGGGTGCGGCGACTCCGCGAGGAGCGCGTGCGCGGTCACGACCATGCCGGGCGTGCAGAAGCCGCACTGCAGCGCGTGGTGGCGGCGAAAGCACGCCTGGAGCTTCGACAGCCCGGTGGGCGGCGACAGCCCCTCCACCGTCGTGACGCGATGACCGTCGCATTGCACGGCGAGCAGCAGGCACGCGCGCGCGGCCTGGCCGTCGAGCAGGATCGTGCAGGCACCGCAGATGCCGTGCTCGCAGCCGAGGTGCGTGCCGGTCAGCCGCAGGCGCGTGCGCAGGAAGTCGGCGAGCGTGAGGCGCGGCTCGACGCTCGCCTCGACGCGTGCGCCGTTCACCAGCACGACGATCGCGACAGGCCCGGTCATGCCGGTACCCCCAGGGCATCGCCGAGGGCGCGCGCGGTGAGCGTGCGGACGAGCTCGAGGCGGTAGGCGGAGCTCGCGTGTGCATCGCTGCGGGGCTCGAGGCCGGTCAGCGCGGCCACGGCCGCGGCGCGGATCGCGGCGGCGTCGGGTCGCCGTCCACGCAGCGCAGCTTCGCTCGCGCTCGCACGCACGGGTCCGTCGGCGACCCCGAACACGACCACGCGCGCGTCGGTGCAGGCTCCTGCCGCATCGACGTCGACCGTGCACGCCGTCCCGGCGATGGCGAAGTCGCCTCGGCGCCGGGCGACTTCGCGAAACCCCCAGCGGCGCGTCGCCGGCCAGCGCGGAAAGCGCACGCGCACGAGCAGCTCGTCGGACGCGCGCACCGTCGTGAAGAGGCCGCTCATGAAGTCCGCTGCCGCCACGTCGCGTGTGCCGCGGGCGCTGCGAAGCTCGATGTGCGCCTCGCACGCGATGCACAGCGCCGGCCATTCGGCGGAAGGGTCGGCGTGGCAGAGGCTGCCGCCGATCGTGCCGCGGTTGCGGATCGCGACGTGAGCGACCGAGCCCATCGCGTGCGCGAGGAGCGGCCACCCGCGCGCGACGGTCGAACTGGTCTCGACGTGGCGATGGCGCGCCGTGGCGCCGATGAGGAGCGAGCCGTCGTCGTCGACCGCACACGCCGAGAGCTCCCCGATCGCGTTGAGGTCGACGAGCAGCGCGGGCGACGCCAGACGGAAATTCAGCGCAGGCATGAGGCTCTGGCCACCGGCCAGCGGCGTCGCATCGGCGCCGTGCGCCGCGAGCAGGGAGACGGCGTGCGCGACGTCGTGCGCGCGCACGTAGTCGAAGGCCGGAGGCTTCATCCGCTCAACCTTCGACCGATTCCTGCAGATGCCTTTCGAAGCGCTCGAGCAACGCACGCATCGCCTGGCGCAATGCGGCGAACTCGGGCGACGCCGCACGCACCGCCATGTCGCGCTCGTGTTCGGCGCGCGTCGCGAACGGGCACTCCCAGCGTACGTCGGGGCCGTCGCCCTCGACCTTGCGGAAGATGCGCCCGGGGGGCAGGCCGAGCCGCATGCGCAGGTCGTTCGCCATGCGCCGCTGCGCCAGCACCGCGTCCACCTGACCCGCGCGGGCGTAGTAGAGGGTGCTCTCGACGATCATGCGCGCGCCCCGCGTCTTGACATGGCCTGATTATGATCACAAACTGTGATCACGTGCGCGGTCACGTGCGGGTGTGCTTTCGCGTCGCGCCGATCGACGGACGCCTCTCCAGCCACCCCCGACCCCCATCCACCACCGGAGCTCCGGGTGCCCACCATCGCCTCCATCGAGACCCTGCTCGTGCAGGTGCCCACGCGCCGCGAGCACAAGTGGACCGGACTCACCGAATCGATCGGCCGCTACGTGCTCGTGAAGATGACCGACAGCGACGGCCGCGTCGGCTGGGGCGAGGCGCCGGCGCTGAAGGACTGGGGCGGCGAGTTCGGCCGGTACTTCGGCGAGTCGGCGGCGATCGTCCGACTCGTCGTCGACACCTATCTGGCGCCGGCGGTGAAGGGCGTGGAGCTCGGCAACATCGCCGAGCTCCACGCGCGCATGGACGCGATCGTGAAGGGCTACCCGTACGCGAAGGCCTCGGTCGAGTTCGCGGCCTACGACCTCGCGGGGCGCTGGCTGGGCGTGCCGGTGCACGTGCTCCTCGGCGGCCGGGCGCGTTCGCGCGTGCCCGTCACGCATTCGATCGGCCTGCTCTCCATCGAGGAAGCCGAGCGCGAGGCGGCGAAGGTGGCCGCCGAGGGCATCCGCACGATCAAGATCAAGGTCGGCGTCGACGCGAGGCGAGACGTCGAGATGGTGAAGCGCGTGCGCGCGGCGGTGGGCGATGCGGTGGAACTCTGCATCGATGCCAACGAAGGCTACAAGACGCCGGGCGAGGCGATCGCGACGGTGCGGCAGATGGAGGCTTGCCGGCTGAAGTACGTCGAGCAGCCGGTGATGGGCATCGAGCGCATCGCCGCGGTCGCGCGCGCGATCGACGCACCGGTGATGGCCGACGAGTCGGCCTGGAACGCGCACGACGTGATCCAGATCGTGGAGCACCAGGCCGCTCAGATCGTGTCGATCTACACCACCAAGCCGGGCGGGCTCTACAAGGCGATGGAGGTCGCGGCGACCTGCCGCGCGGCCGGCATCGTGTGCAACGTGAACGGCTCCGTCGAGCTCGGCGTCGGCAACCTCGCGAACATCCAGCTCGCCGCCGCAGCCCCGGCGGTGACCCTCTCGTGCGTCGTGCCCGTGTCGACGCCCGCCCAGTGGCTCACGGGGCAGGTGGGTGGCATCTACTACCAGGACGACCTCCTCGTCGCACCCATGAAGGTGGTCGACGGCTCGATCGAGGTGCCGACCGGCCCGGGCATGGGCATCGAGCCCGACCTCGAGAAGATCGAGCGCTACCGCGTGCGCGACTGAGCGCCTCCCGTCACCGCGAAGGAGAAACGACCCGATGCGCCCCGCCATCATCGACCGCGAGGTTCGCGCCATCGCCGAGCACGGCCTCGACGCGATGATCTCGTGCTCGCCCGAGAACTACGCCTACGCCACCGGCTTCGTGGTGCCGTCGCAGCCGCTGATCCGGCATCGGCACGCGATGGTCATCGTCACGCGCGACGGCAAGACGGCGCTGTTCTCGGTCGACATGGAAGCCACCACGGTGAAGCGGCGCGAGCCCGACGTGCCGACGCGCGTCTGGGCCGAGTTCACCGACGACGCGATGCTCGTGCTGGCCGACCAGCTCAAGGAACTCGGCCTCGCGACCGCGCGCATCGGCATCGAGATGGACTACCTGCCGGCCGGCGACCTCGAGCGCCTGCGGGCCGCATTGCCCGGCGCCCGCTTCGAGCGCTGCGAGCACATCCTCGCGCGGCTGCGGCAGATCAAGACGCCCGACGAGATCGACCTGCTGCGGCGCCTGTCGCGCATCGCGGACCAGGCCATCACCGACGCGCTCGGGAGCGTGCAGGCGGGCGATTCCGAGATGGACATCGCCGGCCATCTCACGAAGAACGTGTACGCGCTCGGCGCCGAGCATTTCAAGTTGATGATCGTCGCGACCGGCGACCGCAGCCGCCTGCCCAACGTCGGACCGTCCGAGCGGCGCCTGCAGCCGGGCGACGTGTGCCGGGTCGAGATCTTCTCGGTGATCGCCGGCTACCAGGCGGGCGTGTGCCGCACCGCCGTCGTCGGCCAGGCGCCGCCGCATGCGGAATCGATCTGGCAGCACCTCGTCGACTGCAAGTACCAGATCCTCCGCATGGTGAAGCCGGGCGCGAGTTGCCGCGCGATCTACGACGCCTTCATCGCGAAGCTCTCGGAGTTGAAGCTGCCGCCGATCTCGTTCGTGGGCCACGGCATCGGCCTGCATCTGCACGAGGATCCGTACCTCGGCAAGACGCCCGTCCTCGGCAGGCCGGGGAGCGACGCACCCATCGAGGAGAACATGGTGCTCGGCTTCGAGCCGCTCTGCTACGAGACCGGGCACGGCTTCGGCATGCAGAACAAGGACATGCTGCTCGTGACGAGGAACGGCTCGGAGCTCCTCTCCGACTACGCGAACACCGATCGGCTGCTGGTCGTGAAGGCCTGAGCACGGAGGGTCGAAGGACATGCGCACGCTGATCGAGCACCTCGACTTCGCCTTCCTCGTCGACGCGGCCGACACCGTGCTGCGCGACGCCTCCATGGTGGTCGAGGACGACCGCATCGCCGACATCGGACCGGCGGCGCTGGTCGGGAAGCGCCACGCCGGCCGCCGCTTCGATCGCACGATCGACGGACGCCTGCACGGCCTGTGCCCCGGCTTCGTCGACAGCCACGTGCACCTCTCGGAGACGCTGTCGCGCGCGGTGTTCCCCGACAACCTGAACACGCGCGCCTGGGTGTTCCACTGGGCCAAGCCGTTCTACGCGCACATCACCGAGGAAGACGAGTACTGGGGCGCGCTGCTCGGCATCACCGAGATGCTGCGGGGCGGCACGACGTGCTTCATCGACATGGGGTCGCAGTACGACCCCGGCATCACGGTGCGCGCGATGGAGAAGACGGGCATCCGCGGCATCACCGGCCGGCACGCCGCCGACAACCCGCCAGCCGAGCTGCCGCGCGGCTGGACGCCGGAGATGGCGAAGCACCACTTCTTCCCCGACGCGGCCACCGCGCTGGCGGAACTCGAGCGCTGCGTCAGGCAGTACGACGGCGCGCTCGACGGCCGCGTGCGCTGCTGGGTGAACATCGAGGGCAAGGAGCCGTGCACGCTCGAGCTCCACGTGGGCGCGGTGAAGCTCGCCGAGCGCCTCGGCGTGGGCACGACGTACCACCTCGCCACGTCGATCGAGGAAGCGAAGGTCTGCGAGGGCAAGCACGGCTGCTGGCCGATCACGCGCATCGACCGCGCCGGCGGGCTCGGCAAGAACCTCGTGATCGCGCACGGCGCCGCGGTGAGCGACGACGAGGTGCAGCTGCTCGCGCGGCGCGGCACCAAGGTCGCGTTTTGCCCGTGCTCGTCCTTCAAGCTCGGGAAGGGCGCGACGGCGATCGGCAAGTATCCCGAGATGGTGAAGGCGGGCGTGACCGTGGGGCTCGGCACCGACGGCGTCTCGGCCGCCGGCAACATGAACCTGATGCGGCAGATGCTGCTCGTCGCCGGCATGTTCAAGGACGCGCGGCTCGACCCCGGCGTGTTCACCGCCCGCCAGGCGCTGCGCGCGGCGACGATCGACGGCGCGAAGGCGGCGCTCTGGGACCACGAGATCGGCTCGCTGGAGGTCGGCAAGAAGGCCGACTTCATCCTGTTCGACCTCGACCACGTCGAGTGGACGCCGTATCACGATCCCTTGCAGGCACTCGTCTACTCGGCGTCGACCGCGTCGATCGAGCAGACGTGGGTGAACGGCGTGCCGTGCTACAGCGACGGTCGCGTGCACGGCGTCGACGAGAAGGCGCTGCACTGCAAGGCGCGCGAGCTGGCGGCCGCCGCGGTCGAACGCGCCGGCCTGCACCGCGAGGACGTCGCCACGACCACGACGCTCTACGACAGCGGGAACTGACCCGGCGCGTCGTCGCAGCGGCGGTACCTGCCGACGAGCTTGCACGCGCAAGCCCGCCTCCAGCTTCGCGCCTGCCGTGCGCATGGCGCGTCGTTTGCCACGCGCAGCCTTCGCAGAAGCCCGTCGGCTTCTGGGAGGAACGGTCATGCGAACGCTCGGTCTCGCCACGGTGCTCTTCGCCGCGCTCGGCGCAGGAGCCGCTTCCGCGCAGTCTGCGAACTACAGCCTGCGCACGCTCATCTCCATTCCGCCCGCGGCGGCGAACGTGCAGCCGGGGGGCGCGTTCACGTCCTTCGACATCGGCTTCTTCGATCCCGTGTCGCGCAACTACTACATCGCCGACCGCTCGAACGCGAGCGTCGACATCATTTCGGGCAACACCCTGCAGGTGGTCGGGCAGGCGACCGGCTTCACGGGGCAACAGGCGACCACGTCGACATCGGGAGCAGATGGCGTTGTTGCCGTCACATCGGGCGGGTTCACCACGCTTTACGCGGGCGACGGCAACAGCACCTTGAAAGTGTTCAACGCCACGAATCCCTCCGCGCCCACCTTGCTGCAATCCATTTCGACGGGGGGCAGCTTCCGGGTCGACGAGATGGCGTACTCGCCGGCGACGCACCAGGTGCTCGCGGCGAACAACGCCGACAGCCCGGCGTATGCCACGTTGTTCAATGCGCCCGGCGGCGGTGCGTCCGCGTCGATCTCGGTCACGCACATCACGGTGCCCGGCGCCGCGGCAACCGACGGCATGGAGCAGCCGGTGTGGAATCCGAACACCGGTTCGTTCTTCGTGTCGGTGCCGTCGTTTGCCGGCGACGACGCCGGCGGCGTCGTCGAGATCAACACCAACGGCGCCATCGGCTCGATCTACCGGTTCGGATCGATGGGCATTGCCTCGTGCGGTCCTGCCGGCATCGGACTCGGCGGCAGCGGCAACCTCATGGTGGGCTGCGCGAACCGCGGGACGCAGGCGGTGCTGCTCAACCCGACGGCGAACGGGCATGCGGGGCAGATCGTCGGGACGTTCGCGCAGATCTCCGGCACCGACGAGCTCTGGTACGACCCGACCTCGCGCGACTTCTTCCTCACCGGCGCCAATACCGCGGGGCACCGCGTGTTCAGCGTCATCAGCGACGCGACCGACACGTTCCTCGGGTCCGTCCTGCTGCCCGTGGCCGACGCCTCGAATCCGCACTCGATCGCCGTGGATCCCCTGACCGACGACGTGTTCGTTCCGCTCGCGGGCAACACCGCCGCGGTCGGCGGCAACACGGCCTGCACCGCGGGTTGCGTCGCCGTGTTCGCGCCGATTCCGGAGCCGACGACGTTCGCGCTGATGCTGGCCGGGCTGGGGCTGACGGTGGGCTGGGCGAAGCGCCGGCGCGCGTAGCGATCGAGGGGGCCGAGGCGCCCCTCGCATCGCCGACATCGAGCTGCTGCTGCGGTCCGGCGACGTGCCCAAGGAGGCGTGGATCAACCCGCGCGGCGGACACCTCGGACGCGAGCCGCGCGGCTGGACCGATCCGGCGATCTTCTCGAAGGTGATCGTCCCGTGGGAGCTTCGGCTCATCGAGCCGTCCGGACAGTGAGCGCACGCGGCCGCCTTGACGCAGGTCAGCGGACGCGCGCCCGCGATCCCGCAGAGTGGCGGCTCCACTGCCACGCGGCTGGCCGCATCACGTCATGCATGTCCCGAGCAGCCCGGCTCCAACGGTCTCCACGCCCGCGCTGCGCGCATGGGCGATGGCAGCGCGCCCCCACACGCTCACGATCAGCGCCAATCCCGTGCTCGTCGGCTGCGCGCTGGCGTGGGCACAGGCCGGCCGCCTCGACGTCGGGCTCATGCTGCTGTCGCTGCTCGGCGCGCTCCTGCTGCAGACCGGCACCAACCTCGACAACGACGTCAGTGACTGCGAGCGCGGCACCGACCGAGCCGGCCGCCTGGGGCTGCCTCGCGCGACGGCCGTGGGCCTGCTCACGCCTCGCCAGGTGCGCGGCGCTTCGCGTGCCTGCTTCGCGCTGGCGACCGCCATCGGCCTCGCGCTCGTGTGGGTCGGCGGATGGCCGATCCTGATCGCAGGCCTCGCCGCGGCTGTCGCCGCCATGGGCTATTCGGGTGGCCCGCGGCCGATCTCGTACACGCCGTTCGGCGACTTCGTGGTCTTCCTGTTCTTCGGCGCCGTCGCGGTCTGCGGCACGTACTACCTGCAGACGGGTTCGCTGAGCGTTGGCGCCGTGATCGCGGCGACCATGGTGGGCTTTCCGGCGACGGCCGTGCTCGTCGTCAACAACTACCGGGACCTCGATCCGGACGCGCAGGTCGGAAAGCGCACGCTCGCCGTGTGCATGGGCCGTGCATTCACGCGCTGGGAATACGCGCTCCTCATGCTCGTCCCGTTCGGGCTGCTGCCCGCGCTCGCGGCCCAGACGGGGGGCGGCGCTGCGTGGCTGCTGCCGGTGCTGTCGCTGCCCTTGGCCTGGCGGCTCGTCCGGCGCTTCTGGCAGGAGCCACCGGGACCGGCGTTCAACGCGATCCTCGCGCGGACCGCGAAGTTCCAGGTCGCGTTCTCGCTGCTGCTCAGCGTGGCGCTGGTGCTCGCCTGATCACGCGGGCTTGCCGGAGACTGCCGGCTCGGACGCGGGGCGCGCACGCGGTGCGAGCCGCGGCTCGGCACCGAGCCAGTACAGCCCGTTGGCCATGATGCAAAAGCCGGTCGCGGCGAACCACACCATCGCCACGCCCACGAAGCCCGTGAAGGCCAGCCACCACGGGCTGTGAAGCAGCGACAGGCACGAAGCGAGGACCAGGTTGATGCCGACCACGAGGTAGATGCGCCGCTCGAGGAACCACGCGTCCGTCTGCATGAAGTAGAGCTCGCCGCGCTTCCACCCGGGGCGTGCGAGCGCGGGCTCGAACCCCAGTCGCGCGAGGACGTTGCCCACGATGCAGAAGCCCGTGAGCGCGACGGCGATGGATGCGATGCCGGTCGCGATGACGAGCAGGATCCAGCGCGGATCGACGAGGGCGGCGAGCGTGGTGCCGACCAGCAGCACCACCCCTGCCACGAGCCACACGGTGCGCTCGATGTACCAGCGGTCCGTGGGAACGATGTAGAGCTTGCTGCGTGTCGACATGGCCTTCCCCCCGCCATTCACCCAGTCTAAATCATCGGGTGATGCGGCGCGCGCGGCGTTGACGCGCGTCAACGGAGGCGCGCGCGCGTCCCACACACTTGCGCCAAACCGCTGGAGCCGTCCGTGACGCGCTGCGCCCACTCCTGCTCTCGTCGCCGCGCGCTGGTCGCCGCCCTCGCGGGCTCTGCGATGGGTTGGGGCCGCTCGTACGCCGCCGCGGGCGACGCGGCCTTTCCTTCGCGCACCGTCCGCATCGTGGTGCCGTATTCGGTCGGCGTCGGTCCCGACGTCGTCGCGCGCAGCGTCGGTGAACGGCTGGCCGCTCGATGGAACCAGCCGGTGGTGGTCGACAACAAGCCCGGTGCCTCGGGCATCGTGGCGTTCACCGAGGTGCGCCAGGCGCCCGCCGACGGTCACACGCTCTTCCTCGCCGACACCGCGACGCTGGTCGTGAACCCGCTGCTGCATGCATCGCTTCCCTACGACCCGGTGCGCGACCTCGTGCCGTTGTCGCTTTTGTTCCACGCGACCTTCGTGCTGTGGGTCGGAGGATCGAGCCGGTTTCG
>Ga0335069_10012699_pt1 | contig 11839 bp, 10 predicted proteins | sample Lox_Sample_11_FD_206714 | JGI IMG/M metagenome (GOLD analysis project Ga0335069, IMG submission 206714) | Soil microbial communities from Loxahatchee National Wildlife Refuge, Florida, United States - Lox_Sample_1.1 | ecosystem: Environmental > Terrestrial > Soil > Wetlands | place: USA...
TGGCGAAGACTCCGCCCACCATCGAGCAGTACATGACCCGCTCGCCGCATTCGATCGGCGCCGAACAGACGCTCGCGCGCGCGAAGACGGTGATGCACGAGCACGGCATCCGTCATCTCCCCGTTCTCCACGGCGGCAGGCTGGTGGGAATCGTGACCGACCGCGACGTCCACCTCGTCGAGGCGCTGGAAGACGTCGACCCGCTCCTCGTGACGGTCTCCGATGCCATGTCGACGTCCGTGTACTCGGTCGCGCCGGAGACGGCCCTCGAGGAGGTCGCGAAGGAAATGGCGGAGCGCAAGTACGGTTCTGCCGTCGTCATGCGCGGCCACCACGTGGCTGGCATCTTCACGACGGTCGACGCTTGCCGAGTGCTCGTATCGTTGCTGCGCGCTGAGCCGCCGACTTGATGTCTTCGTCTCAGCCGGTTGGGAGGCTCATCCGCCCGCCCCGACGCGATCGCTGCTAGTTACGCCAGCTCCCATGGAGAACCACCGGCCGCGCGCACCCCTGTCAGCCTTGACCCTCGGCGCCCTGGGCGTCGTCTTCGGCGACATCGGCACGAGCCCTCTCTACACGCTGCGCGAGTGTCTCCGCGAGACCGCGGGCGCGGGGGGCGCCCACGCGGCTTCCGCGGACGTGCTCGGCCTCTTGTCGCTCATCTTCTGGTCGCTGACGATGGTCGTCACCGTCAAGTACCTGACGTTCGTCATGCGGGCGGACAACCGTGGCGAGGGCGGCATCTTCGCGCTGCTCGCGGTGGTGCCGCCGGAGCTCCGCATGAGCAAAGGCGCGCGGCGAATCTCGCTCGTGGCCGTCGTGGTCGTCGTCGGCGCGGCGCTCCTCTACGGGGACGGCGCCATCACGCCGGCCATCTCGGTGTTGAGCGCCATCGAAGGCGTCACCGTGCTGCGCCCGTCGCTCGCCAGCGCCGTGGTCCCCGTCACGTGCGCCATCTTGCTGGTGCTCTTCATGGCCCAGCGTCGCGGCACGGGATCCGTGGGTGCGCTCTTCGGGCCCATCATGGCCGTGTGGTTCACGACGATCGCGGTGCTCGGCGTCGTCCACATCGCGCATCGCCCCGAGGTGCTGCTGGCGCTGTCCCCACGCTACGCCGTCCACTACTTCGCCGCGCACGGGATGCCCGGTTTCCTCGTGCTCGGCTCCGTCGTGCTCGCCGTGACCGGTGGCGAGGCGCTCTACGCCGACATGGGTCACTTCGGCGCACGCCCCATTCGCGTCGCGTGGCTCGCCCTCGTGATGCCGGCGCTCATGCTCTGCTACTTCGGACAGGGCGCGCTCATCCTCTCCGACCCGGGAGCGATCGAGAACCCGTTCTTCGCCATGGTGCCGAAGGGCGGCGCGACGCTCGCGCTCGTGATCCTCTCCAGCGCGGCGACGATCATCGCGTCGCAGGCGCTCATCTCGGGAGCCTTCTCGCTGACGCGGCAGGCGCAGCTCCTCGGGTACTTCCCGCGCGTGACCATCCGGCACACGGCGGCTCACACCGAGGGCCAGATCTACATCCCGCAGATCAACTGGATCCTCGCCGTGGGCTGCCTGCTGCTCGTCATCGGGTTCCAACGGTCCGACCGTCTCGCGTCGGCCTACGGCATCGCCGTTACGGGCACCATGATGCTCACCTCCTTCGTGTACTACGTGGTCATGCGCCACACCTGGAAGTGGCCCGCGGCAGTGTGCCTGCTCGTGCTCGCGCTTTTCTTGTCCTTCGACGTTCCCTTCTTCCTCGCGAACACGGTGAAGATCCTCGATGGCGGATGGGTGCCCGTGCTCATCGGGGTCGGCTTCATCGCGGCGATGCTCATCTGGAGCAAGGGCCGGTCGCTCATCATGGACGAGTACTTGCGTCGCTTCGGATCCATCGAGGAAGCGCTGCCGCGCCTCGTGAAGCGAGCTCTCGCCCGCGTGCCGGGCACCGGGGTCTTCATGGCCTCGAGCACGGCTCACGTCCCGCCCATCCTCGCGCACATGGTCGAGCGCACCCGCACGCTGCACGAGCGCGTGTTTCTCCTCACGGTGGTCACCGAAGACGTGCCCACGGTACCCGCCGCGGACCGCATCGAGCTCACCGAGCTCGGAGACGGCTTCCACAGGGTCGTCGCGCGCTACGGCTTCATGGAGGACCCCGCCGTGCCGCCCGTCGTGCGGGCCGCCACCGAGCGCGTCGGAGCGCCGGTGGACGGCGAGATCGCCACGTACTTCCTGGGGCGCGAAGCCGTGACCGGGCGCAAGACGGGTGCGATGGGCCGCTTCGCCGAGGGGCTCTTCGGATACCTCCAGCGAAACGCCGTCGCGGCCGACGCGGTCTTCCAGATCCCCGCAAAGCAGGTCATCGAGGTCGGCATTCAGCTCGAGCTCTGAGGTCGACCGGTCCGGTGAGCGCGTTGTCCGCCTTCGGAGGGACGATCGGCAGCTCGAAGTAGAAGATGGAACCTCCGCGCGCCGCACGCCGCAGACCGACTGCGCCGCCGTGGCGCTCGACGAGCCGCTTCACGGTCGCGAGGCCCAATCCGAGCCCAGGCTGCGTCGCCGAAGGTGCGCGCACATAGGGCTCGAAGATGGACGCCTCCAGGCCAGACGGCACCCCCGGTCCGGCATCCTCCACCTCGACGCGCGCCTTGTTGCCGACGAGTAGCGCTCGCACCGTGATGCGCCGAACGGGCGACTCGCGCATGCTCTTCGCGGCATTGCTGAGCAGGTTCGAGAGGATCACGCTCAGCACGCCGGGGCAGCAAGCTACCTCGACGTCCTCGAACGGCTCGACGCTCACTTCCGTTCCGGGATCCGATTCCGACGCGGCAAGGTCGTCGACGGCGCCCCGCACGCCAACACGAAGAGAGGTGTGTGCATCCGCGGGAGGCCGTGCGCCGGCCCGCGCGAAGTCGTAGATGCCCTGCACGATCGAGCGGGAACGCTCCAGCGTTCGTTCAGCGCGTGCGATTGCCGCACGCGTGGGCGGATCGTCATGTCGCCGCGCGATGCCGCTCAGATTCAACGCCACGCCCGCGAGGGGGCTGAGGAGGTCGTGGCTGACGCGCGAAGCGAACATCTCGAGCTCCGCCGAGCGGGCAGCTTCGTGCTGGAGCGCCACCTCCGCCTTTCGCTCCTCGCCACGCAACAGCTTGAATACGGTTGCCGCGCCGATCGCGGCGACGAGCGCCGACGCAAGCGTGAGCAGCAACGCGAGGCGGTCGTAGTTGCGGCGTGCATTCAGGATCGTCTCGGTGGACGAAAGCGACCGTGAATGGTTGAGCTCGAGCAACGCGGTCAGCGCTTCGTCGACCTCGCCGGCCGCGGCGTCGAAAACGAGGTCGGCCGCCATTCGATCGCGGGCGGAGCCTGTGCCGTGGCTCCGTACCTGTGCCGTGGCCCCCGTGAGCCGTGCAAGCTCCGGGAGCACCTTGGCGTCGTAGAGCTCGCGCTCGCCCGGATACCAGGGCGTCTGCTTGTACGCACCAAGGTGCGCCTGCATCGAGTCCTCGTGAGATCGAAGCTCCTCGTAGCCCGGCGTGCTCCAGCCTTCGGGTGACAGCGTGAGCTCGTCGGCTTTGAGTCGAGCGCGCTGCAACTCGGCGCGAGCGGCCGACAGCTCGGCCACGCTCGGAAGAGAGTTTCTCTTCAGGTCCGAGACCTCGTCATCGATCCTCGAGATCGTGCGGTACGTCGTTGCCGCCGATGCGACGAACACCGCGGCGATCAAGCTGAACGCCACGATCAACCACTTCAGGTGCACACCACTCCTCGCCAGCGTTTCTCATGCCACGCGGGTGTGGAGCGCAAAACGGCGCGGCCGTCAGCGAGCTTGTTGAGGCTCGCGGCGGTTGGCCGCCAGGTACGCGTTGGCCCGGATGAGGATTTCCTGTGCGTCGTCGGTGCTCTCGCCGCGTACGGCGACCTTGTAGCTGTCCTGCGCGGGCTCGGTCTGGATGTCGACCATCCGTCCGGGCAGCCAGAACGGGTCGCTCGCGATGGTCCCCTCCGGAGTGTGGCGCAGCAACTTCTTCGCGCCATGGCATTCCAGCGCACGATCGAGCCACTCGGGCGTGACCCCCTGGCTCGCCCGGATGCGGATGACCGCGCCGTAGAGCCGCGTATCGGATCCCGACTTGGTGTCGTCCGCGTACAGCGGCTCGACCGAGTCGACGGCGCTTCCCGTGACGACCGGGATCAGCCGCGCGTCGTCGACGTCCGGTCCGCACGCCGATCGCTCAATCGAGGCCGCCTTGTCGGTCGGCGTCTGGGGCGGCGGCGGATTGAGGTCCGTGAGCTCGCAACCCCCTGCGCCCACGGCGGCCAGCGTCAGCGCCGCGGCAATCGTCCAGCTCGTCTTCCCGCCCGTCGTTCTCGATGATGCGTTCATGGGTGCGAAGCATGGGCCCTCGCTCGTTTCGGCGGGGTTTCGCGCCCATTTCAGCAGGCACGCTCCACCGCCCGCCTTGTACAATCTCCGCGTGCCTCTCGATTCGAGCGACGCCATCGAGCACACGATAATCGTCGGGGTCGGCGGGGCCGCCGAGTGGGAGCTCGCCGATCGTGCGCTCCGCCCAGGTGCCAATCTGATGGTCGAGTGGGACGCCATCGAGGATTGGCTGGAGCTCGAGATCGGGGCCTCGATTCTGTCGGCGAATGGCGGGGCCGAAGTCCCCATCGATCTCCTCTTGAAGAAACCCTTCCGCGTCGCCCGATGGGCGGAGTTCATGGTTGGCATTGGCCCGGAGATGGTGCCCGTCTGGAACGCGACGACGAATGCGACCTACTTCGGGGGAGAAGTCGCGCTCGACTTCATGTTCTGGCCTTGGGGCCAGCGCGTTGGCCTCTGGATCGAGCCCGAGTTCGACCTGACCTTCCCGGATGGCCGCGTTTCGAGCAGCATCGGCGGCACCGGCGGACTCCTCTTCGGTTGGTAGCGCCGCGCCGCGGGTGACACTGGTCGGCACCTCTAGTGCCGCAGCACGAGGACCATGCCGGCCGCGAGCAGGGCCAAACCGGCAGCCTGGCGGAGCTCGAGGGTCTCACCGAGCGCGAAGCGAGAGGCGAGTGCGACGCAGACCACGCCCGAGCAGAGGTGCATCGCGGCCATCTGCGCACCGCTGAAGGTGCCGTAGCCCCAGCGCGTGGCGAAGACGTTCAGCGACGCGACAGCATCGGGCCGAGAGATTCCCGCACGTCAGTCGATCTTGTCCACCGCCCTCCACGATGCCGATGGCGTCACACGGGCCGGCGCCCACTCGGCGAGCCCGTCCGGAACGCTTTCGTCGCATGGCCGAACTCGGGTACCCGGTTTCGGGTATCTTTTTGCCTCCGATGCCGACCTCCCTCCGCTCTCAGCTCGAAGAACTCGCCTCCACCTTCACCGACGGCGTGCTCGCCGCCATTCGCACGGCCTCCATCGAGGACTTGCTCGCCGAGTCGCAGGGTGGACGGCATGCACGGGGCGGGGGAGGGCAGCCGGACCCGCTCCGGAAAGGTGGCCGTCTGGTGCGCCGAACCCAGGAGCAGATCGAAGCGATGCTCGCGAAGGTGATCGCCGCCGTGCGAGCGACCGGCGGCAAGGGCCTGCGCTCGGAGGAGATCCGCAAGACCCTCGGCCTCGACGTGCGCGAGGTCCCACGCGTGCTGAAAGAGGGCTTGCGCACGCGGAAGCTCAAGGCGAAGGGCCGGAAGCGCGCGACCGTCTACTCTGCGAGGTAGCCATGGGTCTCCAACGCGACGGCGCCCTCACGGTCTCCCAACGTCTGCTCGACGAGCACGCTCCCGACTTGTACGAGCGCTTCCTGCGGCTGGCGGAGAAGTACCAGCACCGTGATCCCGCGCGAGCGGTGGCGGATGCGCTCCTCTATTGGGTCGAGGCGCACGAGCACTCCGACACGACGCGGCCGCCATCGGTCCACGACGCGAGCCCCGAGGCAACGCTGCAGGAGGCGACGCTGCCGCCCGACCAGGGCGACACGGACCCGCCGAAGAACCGAACCTGACTTGCGATACGCCTACGTGGCGGCGCGCATGCGCTGAGTAGGCGCGCGCCGTTGGCCGACCTTGTCGAGCATCATGTCAATCCAAAGGCGCAGCTTGCCGAAAGGCACCTGCCCCAGCTGCATCACCGCCGCGTCGAGCCCGTACGCTTCGTCGACGAGAAGCTCGAAATCCTTGGGCCGCACGCTTGCGCCCACGATGATGACCGCGGGCTTCATGATGCGCATGCGTTCGCGTGCCGGTAGGGGGTGCCGCACACGCACGACTCGGGCAGGCAGGTCCTGGAGGCAGAGGGGGCTTTCCTCCCACGACGCGACGCGCACGAGCATCACCACGGCGGGCTGAAGTCGGAAGAACGAGTCTCGCTGAGTGGAGGGCCGCTCGTCCATGGCGGGCCGCCACGAAGCACGAGGAGTGCCGGCGCCAAATGCGCGGAACCGCGTGCGCGTGTGGGTCGGCGTCGGTGCCAAACGGGGGCTCGCGACTGCTGGTTGGGGTGTACGTCCCTCGATGTCGACGCGGTGCTCCGTCGTCGTTGCTCCGAGAGAGCGCGCGATGTTAGCTGTCACTGTGGCCCTCACCGGCGCGCCGACTGAGCCACTCCGCGAATCGCAGCGACCATTCCTCGCCGACTTCGGACTCACACGCGGGGCGCTCGTTGGACGCTACGTCATCGTCGACCGGCTCGGCGCCGGCGGGATGGGCGCCGTCTACGTCGCCTACGACGCGCAGCTGGCCCGGCGGGTGGCCATCAAGGTCCTGCGACCCGGAATCAGCGCGCCCGACGCCCGCGCACGGCTGCTGCGCGAGGCGCAGACGATGGCCCAGCTGACGCACCCGAACGTGCTCGCCGTCTACGACGTCGGCGAATACGAGGACGGCGTCTTCATCGCGACCGAGTACATCGAGGGGCGCACGATGAAGGCGTGGATGAGCGAGCCGCGGAGCTGGCGCGAAGTGCTCGACGTGGCGAGCGCCGCCGGGCGTGGGCTGGCTGCCGCGCACGCGGCCGGCATCGTCCACCGGGACTTCAAGCCCGACAACGTGTTCCTGGGCAACGACGGACGGGTCGTGGTCGGCGACTTCGGAATCGCGCGCGCGCTCCAGCCGAAGGACCACGAGCCCGCGCCCCAGAGCGCCTCCGCTTCGAAAGGGGACGTGCCCGTCCCATCGAGCGGTCGGCTTCCGCCCAGCGTTCCGCCGTCGGGCGAGACGCTGCTCAGCGCCAATCTGACGCAGGAGGGCGCCATCACGGGCACGGTCGGTTACATGCCTCCGGAGTGCGCGAAGGACGCCACCCTCGCCGATCCGCGCAGCGATCAGTTCGGCTTCGCCGTGACGCTCTATCGTGCGCTCTACGGACAGGCGCCATTCGCCTACCGCGATCTGCCGAGCTACTTGTCCGCGCTGCTCGATCCTCCACGCCCGCCACCGGCCGGCAGTCGCGTCCCGTCGTGGGTTCACGCGATCGTGATGCGTGGCCTCGCGTTCGAGCCGTCGGCGCGCTTCGCTTCGATGACGGAGCTCCTCGGGGCGCTCGGGCGCGATCCGACGCGACGTCGTCGCGCGTGGGCAGTGGGGGCATTCGTCGCGCTGATCGCGGCGGGCGCGGCGCTCGGATGGGCGCAGCACGAACGCCGCGTGAGCGCGGAATGTGGCGCGGGCGAGCAGCTCATGGCGACCACGTGGGGGCCCGAGGCACGCGCCAGGGTCGGCGCGGCGATCGCGGCCAGCGGGGCCCCTCTCGCCGGCGAGTTCGCCACGCGCGCGCAGGCAGCGCTCGACGCATACGCGACGGAGTGGGCGCGCATCCACCGCGAGGCCAGCGAGGCGACGCTGCTGCACCACCGAGAGAGCACGGCGACGCTGAATGACCGGCTCGCGTGCCTCGAAGGCGAGCGGGACGAGGTCACCGCGGTCGTCGATGTGCTGTCGCACGCGGACGCGGTCGTCGCGACCCACTCGATCAACGCGGTCTACGGCCTCGCGCTCCCGCGGACTTGCCTGGAGGAGGGCGCGGCGCGTGCGGCGTCGCTCGGCTCGGGCACCGCCGAGCATCGCGCGCGGCTCCTGGCCGTCCGGCGCGAGCTGGCCGAGGCGGACGCCCAGCGCATGACCGGCAAGCTGGATCAGGCGCTCGCGACCGCGACGGGCGCGCTGGCCGACGCGCGGGCCATTCCGCATCCGCAGCTCGAGGCCCAGCTCCTCTTCTTTCTCGCTGCCTGCAAGCGCGAGCTCGAGGACGACGCGGTCGCACGCGTCACGTTCGAAGAGGCATTTGCCGCCGCCGAGGCAGCCGGCAACGACTCGCTGGCGGCGATGACGGCGGCGGCCGTGTCCCTGGAGCTCGGGGACAGCCTCGCCGACAAGCACGAGGCGCGCCGATGGCTGGTGATTGCGAAGGGGATCCGCGCGCGCGAAATGAGCGACGACCGCGCCGACGCCGACATTCTCGAGGCGGAGCTGTCTCTCCTCGGGGCCGAAGGGCACATGGACGAGACGCTCCCCTTGCGCGATCGGCTCATCGCCTTGCTCGAGCGAATCTACGGCTCGTCGCACCCGAAGATCGCAGCGGCCATCGCCAACCGAGCGAGCGCGCTCGGCGCGATCGGGCGGAGGGACCTCGCCATCCAAGAGGCCCGCAAGGCGATCGCGATGCAGGAGCGCCTGTTCGGTCCGGCCATGCCGTGGCTGGCGATTTACTACAACAACCTGGGCTCCTCCCTCATGGACATCGGTCGCTTTCCGGAGGCCAAAGAGGCGCTGGAGCACGCGCTCGCGCTGGTCGAGCCGCTCGGGCCGAGCAGCCCGCACAAGGTGTTGCCGCTCGTGTCGATGGCGCAGCTCGAGAACCGCCTGGACGAGCACGACGCTGCCCTTGCGGCCGCGCAGCAGGGGATCGCCATCGTCGACTCCAGTGGCGACGAGGTGCGCTTTCTGCCCGCGCTGCTCGTGCAGAAGGGCAACGCGCTCCTCGCCAAGGGGGATCCCTCCGGGGCGCGACTGGCCTGCCGGAGCGCGCTCGAGCGGCAGGAGAAAGAGGAGATCCTCGGTCCCGACAAAGTGATTCCCGACGGGGAGGACGCGCTCGCATGCGCAGGGGACGCGGAGCTCGCGCTCGGGCACACGGGTGAGGCCGTGAAGCTCCTCGAGCGCACCGTCTCGATGACCAAGCGGGACTCGCCGCTGGACCTGGCGCTCGCGCGGTTCTCGCTGGCCCGTGCGTTGACCTCGGCGAAGGCCGATCCAGCGAGGGCGCGTGCCCTCGCGGAGCAAGCAGCCGCGGAGCTTCGCGGCGCGCCCAGCATGGTGCGCGAGGCCGAGCGCATCGAGGCGTGGCTCGCGCGCATCCCGGCGCGGTAGGCGTTGCTGCGGCGCACAAGCGCGTATCACAAGGCATTTGCCGGTTAAGCCCGCCTATTTTGTTGCGCCGCAACATTCGGGCTGCTACGACTCAACCGCGATGGATCGCTACGCCACGATCGCATCGACGGGTCGTCACGTCCCGTCGATCGAGATCACCAACGACGAGCTGCGCGCACGCTTCCCGGACTCGCGGGAGTTCATCGACAAGATGGAGGCGTCGACTGGCATCCTGCGTCGCTGGTGGGCGCCCGAGTCGGCGTGCACGTCCGACCTCGCCACGGCGGCCGCGCGCGAGGCGCTGCAGCGCGCGGGGCGCACGCCCGACGACGTCGACCTCATCATCCTGGGGACCGATTCGCCTGATTACGTGACGCCATGCACGTCGGTCGTCGTCCAGCACAAGCTCGGCGCAAAGAACGCGGGCACGTTCGACGTCGGATGCGCGTGCGCGTCGTTCGCGACGGGGCTCGCCATCGCGGCCGGCTGGATCGCCGCGAACCGCGAGGTGCGCACGATCCTCGTCGTCGGTGCGTACATGATGCACAAGCTCGCCGACAGGCGGGACCCGGCGGTCTTCTTCTACGGCGACGGCGCGGGGGCCACCGTCGTCGAGCCGTCGAGCGTGCCGGGGTTCGTGTCCTCGGCCGCGCAGGCCGACGGCACGTACGCGCGCTACTGGGGCATCTTCTCGGGCGGCACCGCCGAGCCGGCGAGCCCCGTCTCCGTTGCCGAGGGGCGCACGTGCGTGCGCATGGTCGATCGTTATCCGCCCGAGGTGAACCACGAGGGCTGGCCTCGCATCGCGCGCACGCTCGCGGAGCGCGGAGGTTTCGCGCTCGACGACGTGTCGCTCTTCGTCTTCACGCAGGTGCGCCGCCGCTCGATCGAGCACGTGATGGCCGCGCTCGGCCAGCCGATGGATCGCGCGCACATGATCATGGACAAGTGGGGTTACACGGGCTCGGCGTGCATCCCGATGGCGCTCGACGACGCGCGCGAGCGCGGGCGGGTGAAGCCCGGCGATCTCGTCGTCTGCGTGGGCTCCGGTGTCGGATACAACCAGGCCGGCGTCGCCTTTCGCATGTGAATGCCGTTCGTCGAAACGAGGGGCCTGCACGTCGAGTACGAGGAGCACGGTGACGGACCCGACGTCTTCGTGTTCCTGCACGGCAACTACGCCTCGCCCCGCTGGTGGCGCCCAGTCACCGAGCGCATGCCGCCGCGATGTCGGGCGCTCGTCCCCGCGCTCCGCGGCAGCGGGCGGACGCGCGGCAGGTCCACGAGCTTCAGCATGGCGCAGCTCGCCGCCGACCTTCACGAATTCGCCGAGGCGCTGCGGCTCCCGCCGTTTCATCTGGTAGGGCACTCGCTCGGCGGCGCGGTCGCGATGCAGTTCGCGCTCGACTATGCCGACCGAGTGAGGACGCTGGTGCTCGCAGCACCTGCGCCGGCCGCGGGGCTCTCCGCGTTGCGTCGCGGGGACTCGCGGCTCGCGCGCGCCGTGTCGCTCATCGATCCGGACCACGAGCCGTCGATGGCGATGCTCCGTGGCGGCATCCGCGCCGCGCGCCTGCTCGGGACACACCAGGCGATGATGCGTCAGACGATCGAGGAGATGCTCCCACCGTCGATACGCTGCGGCATCGAGCTTCATGACTTCGTGCAGGACGCGCTCTCGATCACGCCGGAGGCGAGTGTCGGCTACCTCCAGAGCCTGCATCGCTGGAACGTCGAGGATCGCCTGCGCCAGCTCCATGCTCCGACGCTCGTCATCGCCGGAGCGCGCGACCGCATCGTGCCGGTCTTCGCGCTGGAAGAGACGGCGCGGCTGCTCCCACGCGGGCAGCTCGAGGTGTGGCCGGACACGGGCCACATCCCGCAGCTCGCGGCGCCCGAGGCGTTCGTCGAGCGGCTGCTCGCATTCACCGCGGCGCAACACGCGCGCGCCCGGATCCTGGCGTGGGTGCGTGGGATCCTGCTGGTGGTCGCAGCGTTCCTCCGGAGCTGGAAGCTCTCGGCGCCAGCTCTCCCTGCGGCGACGACGAAGCAGCTCGGGCCCCAGGGCGCGCACGACGATCGACCAGCTCGGCGGAGTGAGTAGACTCCGCGCGATGAAACGCGCGCTCTGGCTCATCCTTGCGTTGACCGCGTGCTCGCCGAGCACATCGCCCGCACCGGTCGTCGCCGCCCCCGCGCCGCAGACGCCTCTCGACGGGCTGTTGCCCGCCGAGCAAGCCGCCGCCGCACGGCTCACCGCGAGCTCCATCGACGCTCCGCTCCGCTATCTCTCCGACGATCTGCTCGAGGGGCGTGCCCCGAGTACGCGTGGAAGCGATCTCGCGCTCAGGTACATCGCCGCCGAGATGGAATCGATCGGCCTGCGCCCGGGCGCCACCGAGGGCGCCGCGTCGAGCTGGTTCCAGAGGGTCCCTCTGGTCGGCATCCGGAGCCATCTGCCGGCGACCGAGACGTTCGCGTC
>Ga0335069_10012700_pt1 | contig 11839 bp, 3 predicted proteins | sample Lox_Sample_11_FD_206714 | JGI IMG/M metagenome (GOLD analysis project Ga0335069, IMG submission 206714) | Soil microbial communities from Loxahatchee National Wildlife Refuge, Florida, United States - Lox_Sample_1.1 | ecosystem: Environmental > Terrestrial > Soil > Wetlands | place: USA: Florida...
CGAGAGCGCGATGAGCTTGCCGAGCCCTTCCAGGCGAACGCCATCGTCATCCGATGCGACTTCAGCTACACCGTGTCGCGATGACCTTCACCTGGAAGGGGAAGGGATAGCCGGCACGGTCGACCGCCGGCATCGAGCGGCTGCTCCGCCGCGACTCAGGCCGGGAGCGGCCGCTCGGCACGCAGCCGCCCGGCCTTCCCGTGCGCCAGCACGCCTGGGAGGCGACCCTCACGCGGGACGGACACGGGAATCCCGTGGCCCCGCGCTTCCACCGGCTGCTCCTCGCCGACCTCGAGCGGCGCCCGCGCGTGGGCGACGTCCGGCGGCTTGAGTCTGCGCTCCGCTCAGCCGCCTGCCTCGTCGCTGCCTGCTCTTGACCCCGTTGAGATGATGCGCGCGAGGGGCGAGGTATGAGCACGGAGATGCAGCCGAGTCTCTTCGGCGACGACGGCGAGCTGCTCGACGTGGAGGAGGCGGCCGCGATCCTGAAGGTGAAGCCCTCGACGTTGCGCTACTGGGCGCTCGAGCGGCAGGTGCCGTGCATCAGGCTCGGCCCGCGTGCGACTCGGTGGACGCGCCCGATGCTGCGGGAGATCGTCGCGGCGAAGACCGATCGCGGGCGTGGCTTCTGAGTGGCGAGCAGAAGGATCGTGCTGGGATGCCGCATGGCTGTGCGGCACCCGCCTAGTTCCTCCCCGAACTTCTCCCGGCCATGGGGCCTAGGCCGACCCCCACAGTCGGCGACTCCTCGACTGCGGGCGGAGTCTCCGTCTCGTGGTCGAGTTCGAGTAGGAGCAGATTCAGAGCCTAGGCTTCGGTCGCGATCCCTGGGAGGTCCTGGAGTAGCTGTCGAACCGTGTCAGCGGGTCTACCTGTTGAGCGACGGCTTCTCGATCCTGAGACCGACGTCGGCACCGTCCACGCCCGGTTCGGAGTCCGCAATCACCCAAGTGAACTCCGCAGAGACGGATCTCGGGTAGAGCGACGCGTGTGATGCTCGCGAGCCGCTGCCGCCCGAGTCTGCGCCAAGCTAAGGGCATCGTCCGGAACGGCCACTAGGCGATCGGCGGCGGACGGGGTAGGCTGACCGCCGATGGACGGAGACAGGAACAGCGCACTGTGGGGTAAGGCGAACGGCCGGCTTGCTGCGCTGCTGTTCGTCGCGGCGGCGTTTGCGGCGGCAGGCGGGGCCTCCTGGGCCGAGCAGCTGTTGCCCTGACCGAAGACGGACAGGCTAGAACGTCGTCTCGAGCGCCTGGGCCCGTCCGGTCTCCGCGGAGCGATAGGCGGCCTCGATGATCTCGATCACGTGCCGAGCGTGCTCGGCCGTGACGATGGACCGGGTGCCGTCGAGGATCCAGTCGGCCAGCTGCATGATGTCCTCGAAGACGTGCTGCTCGGGGATCTCCCGGTGCGCGCCGTCCACGTGGGGCAGGAGCGCCTGGCCGCCCATCGCGTCGGCGAGGTCGCGGCCCGGATAGTCGAGTGGCGCACCGTTCAGCGTGAGGCCGGCGATCGTCCCGGCGGTCCCGAGGTACGTCCCGCTGAAAACCGGCCCCGAGGCGACGCTTCCCGCCGCCGTTCCGTACACGACGGCGAAGAGGTTTCCGCCGAAGTCGAGGAGCATCACCGTGTTGTCGTCGGCGTCGGTGGGCACGAGCCGCCCGGCCCACTCGCGCTCGCGGACGCGCACACCGGAGAGTGCGGTGACGCGCCGGGCGGGCCCGAGGATCCCGGTGAGGCCGTGGAGGGCGTAGACGGTCATGTCGTAGAGCGGCCCGCCGCCCGGCCGGCGGAAGTACCAGCTCGGATCGATGCCCGTCTCGCCGCGCTCGGGCTCGTCCTCGTGGTAGCGGCCGAAGGCAGCGCCGCAGATCGCCCAGCAGACCGTCCCGAGCGCGCCCTCGGCGATCAGCCGCCGGATCTCCTGGTTGTGCGGCCGCAGCATCTCGCCCGGCGAGGCGACGATCCGCAGGTTTCGCCCGCGCGCGAGCTCGATCAGCTCGGTCGCCTCGTCGACCCGGACCGACATCGTCTTGTTGAAGTGGACGTGCTTGCCCGCCAGGAGCGCCTGTCGGCCCTGCTCGAAGTGGAGACCGATCGGCGAGGCGATCGTGACCGCGTCGACGTCGCCGTCGGCGAGCAGCTCGTCGAGGGAGAGGAGCGCATGCGGGATCCCGAACCGGTACGCCGCCTGCGCGGCGCGGCCCGGCACCGGGTCGCACACGGCCGTCACGCGTACCCGGTGGTGGACGTCCGTCTCCGCGAAATGGGGCAGGATTCCGCGGAGCGCGACCGTCCCGGCTCCGACGACTCCCAGGCGCAGCGGTTCCGACACTGGTTCCGATCCTAGTCGCCCAGCCGGCGCCGCACGACGGAAGATTCGTCCCGATCGGCGCGTCCTAGAGACCTCAGCAGTCGGGTTCGAAAAGGGGGGAAGACGGATGAAAATGCACAGAATCGTCGGTGCGCTCGGGGTCGCTCTGGTCGTGTCGGCGTCGCTCGCGGCGTTCTCGGCGACCGCGCTCGCCGGGCCCGACATGTGTCTCGGTTTTTGCCTGCCGGCGATGCCGAGCACCCCGCTCCAGAGGGACGGCGCGAAGCTTCCGCTCGCGCGCGACGAGGTGCGGGTGAGCCTCGGGACGTACCCGCCGGAGCTCGCCACCTGCGTCGGCGCGGTGTGTGCCGTCGCACCCGACTTCGACGTCCGGTACGTGGTGCGCGCCGACCGGATCAACGTGGGCCAGGCGCTCGTCGTCCTGTTCCGCAACTCGGACGACACGCGGCTCTGGTCGACGTCGGTCGCGGTCACTCCGTACGGCACGCAGCCGGGGGGCTGGCTCTCGGTGCAGACCGGGATCCTGGACTGCGCCGGCGGCGCGAACACGGCCCCGAACGCGTACTTCCGCGTGAGGGACGGCGTGTCCGGCCGTTGGTCGATCCGGCAGTACGTCACCATCGGCTGCGCCGCCTCGTAGGGCCGGGCAGCCGCTTCTCGCGTCGTCCGGCCAACGCGCCGGGAGGCGCGAGTGCGCGCGGAGATTTCCGCAATTTGCGGGAATTCATGTGGTGAACGTGCCGCCCGCCACTTGTAGTTCGCTATCCGATGGTGGTAGGCGTTGACTCGACCGGCTCGACTGCGGGAGGGCATTCCGGCCGGTTTGAGCTTGGGGGACTGCGGGGAGCAGTACGAGGGGAGGGGTTGACGGTCTTCACAGCAGCGTCCGTGAAGCCTTACGAATTCGGGCTGATCGAGTTGCGCCGCGGAGCGGTGGCGAAGGTCGCCGTCGCGGTCGGCTCGCTCGCGCTCGTGGCGCTCTACGTCGCGCCCGTGGTCCGTGCGATCGAGCTCAGCCCGCCCCCGCGCGTCCACGCCCTCAACGCCGTCGTCGCGCCGACCCTCCAGTTCCCGGCCGTCGCGGCGCCCGCCCCGCTCGAGGCGAGACCCGCGCCGGCCGCCTTCCAGTTCCGCGCGCCCGTCCCCCACAAGAAGGCCGTCCGGCAGGCGACGAGGGTCCCGGTGGTCACGAGCCAGGTCGACCTCCTTCCGCCGAAGCCCAAGCCGGCCGCCGCGTCCGCCGCGGCCGCGCCCCAGGCCCCGGTCGTCGTGAGCGGCGTCGGGCTCGACCCCGGCACGTTTGCTGCCCAGCCAACGTCGCCTGCGTCGCCAGCGCCCTCTGCGTCTCCTGCGCCGTCGCCCGATCCGGCAACAGCTGCCGCCGCGGCGACCACGACCGGAGACGACCCCGACGCGATCGACCGCTGGCTCGTCTCCCACGCCGGTGACCCGCAGCCTGTTGCTACGACTGTCAACTCGACGATCCGCGTGATGTCGGTGAGCACCTCGCCGCCGGCCCCGGCCCCCGACCCGACGATCGCGGCGCCTCAGGCCCCGGCGATCGTCGACCCGGCTGCGGCCGCTCCCCCGGTCGACCCGCCGACGGTGACCGAGCCGAAGGTGACCCTCACCGCCGACCCGACGGCTCCGCCGGCGATCTCTCCGGATGCCGGTGCGACGATCTCGGCGGGGGCGGTCGCGCCGACCAGCGAGACGCTTCCGACCGTCACCACGATCACGTCCGACACCTCGACCACGAGCGCGTCGGGCGCGCCCGGCAGCGACCCGGCGAGTGCCGGCGCCGTGTCGGGCGCCGGCGCGTGCGGCGCGAGCGGCGCGACCGGCGTCTCCGCTCAGGGCGTCGCCGGCACCGCGGGAGACACGGGCGCGACCGTCGTCCCCGACGGCTCCGCCGCGGCCTGCGGCGGCTCGACCGGCTCCAACGGAGCGCGCGGCCCGCCGTCGCTCGTCGTCGACCTCTCGCAGGGCTCGGCGCTCGGCACCGCCTTCGACGGAGGCGGCGCCGGCTCGGTGTCGCTGGTCGGCGTCACCGGGGCGACGAGCTGGACGATCGACGGGAGCGGCGGCGGCTCTGTCACGGGCGCCGGTGTCTCGATCACCTTCAGCGGCGTCACGCAGATCTCGTCCGACGGAACCGCCGACACGCTGAACGGGCCCGCCACGGACACGACCTGGAACATCACCGGCCCGGGATCGGGCACCGTCGACGGGATCTCGTTCAGCGGCTTCGAGAACCTCGCCGGCGCGGCCGACAACAGGGACACCTTCGACGTCGCCGCCGGCGGCTCGGTCAGCGGCGTGATCGACGGCGGCCCCGGCGGCTTCGACACGCTGCAGGTCGCGGGCGACTCGCTCGTATCCAGTCCGACCGGCGCGCACTCGGGCGATATCGTCGTCGACGGCGCTTCGGCGATCACCTACGCAGGCCTCGAACCGGTCGCTCTCCTCAGCCCGTCCGTGACGATCAACGGCCGCGACCTCGGCGGGAGCACCGAGCTCCTCGACAAGGACTACCTCAAGGTCTCGCCCTACACGGACGGCGGCTCGGACACGGTCGCCTGCCGGATCGCCGGCCACTGCATCCAGGTGCAGAACTTCGCCGGCCCGTTCGGCATCGGGCCCGAGATCGCCGAGCTCAGCTACTTCGTGATCGCGGGCACGACCGACGTGACGATCAACGGCGGCCTCGGCACCGACACGGTCGAGTTCACCGGCGACTATCTGGTGCCCGGCTCGAGCATCACGGTCGACGCCGAGCACATCAAGGTCGACAGCGGCCTCACGATCGACGTCGGCAGCGCGCCGGGCAACGACATCACGTTCAACGCGGTCTACAAGGACAACGGGATCAGCCTGCTCGGGATCACGACCACGATTCCCGTCCTGGGCGTCGACCCGCTCGTCGACATCGACACCGCCACGCTGAACGGCAACAAGATCACGCTGACGGCGTTCGCCGGTACGCTGGCCACCACGGTCAAGGGCGGCGGCCAGGACCTCACGCTGGGCAACCTGCTCGTCGCGTCGGTCGCCGGCTTCGACAACTCGAGCGGCACGTTCTCCGTCGACGGCGGCACGGGCACCTGCTCCTACACGGGCCGCGACACCTCGCTGAACAAGCTCACGGGGATCACCGGCTGCACCGGCACCCCGGCCGACCTGGCCGCGGTCACGTCGGCGATCACCGAGAACGGGAGTGGCACGGGCGTGAATCACGCGGCGATGGAGCTCGAGTACAACGCGACGGTGAACGTCCACGGCGGCTCGACCCTCACCGCGGGGGGCAACGTCGCGCTCTCGAGCACCGTCGACGTGACGGCGACCGCGAATGCCGTGCCGATCAAGGGCACCTGGGCCGCCGGCGCGTACAAGAAGGGCGACGTCGTGATCGACTCGACCGACGGCAAGCGCTACTCCGCCAAGAACGACATCCCCTCGAGCACGACCGCGCCGAGCTCCGACAGCAGCAACTGGGACGACGCGAGCGGGCACGACTCGGCAGTTGCCGCGTCCACGCTGATCGCCGGCGCGACGAGCAAGCTCACCGACACGAGCACGATCACGGCGCTGAGCGGCAGCGTCACGATCTCCTCGAACCTGAAGTCGAACGTCACGACCTCGGCCGACGCAACGCAGAGCGGCTCCGGCGCCGGGATCGCCGTCGGCGTCGTCGTCACCGACTCCGAGGCCTACATCGACAGCACCGCGGCGACGCCCGTCCACGCCGCGAGCCTCACCGTCTCGGCCGACACGAACAACAACGCGCCGACGAAGGGCACCGCGAGCCCCGGCGGCTCGAAAGGCAACGACACCTCCGCGAACAGCCCCACGCAGAGCGCCGCGCAGACGAGCGCCGCGGGCGGCAAGGCCGACGGCCAGTCGAAGACCGCCGACGGGAACCAGAACCTCAGCGCAGGCCTCGGCGTGACCGTGCTCGTCGCGACGACGAAGGCGTACATCTCGCCGTCCGACGCGACGATGGCGCACTCGATCGACGTCGGCAGCGGCACCCAGGTCATTCACGCCGGCGCGACGAACGTCGCCTCCGCGACGGCCGACGCCGGCAACGTCAAGTTCTCGCCCGACGCGCCGGCGCTCACGAATGCGACGACCGGCGGCTCGCTCGCGAACACGACGGCGTACTTCTACAAGCTGACCGCGACCTACGCGGCCGGCGAGAGCCTGCCGAGCGCCGAGGCGACGACGACCACCGGCACCGGCTCGAACAAGATCACGCTGAACTGGTCGGCGCTCGACGGCGCCACCGGCTACAAGATCTACCGCGGCGACTCGACCGGCTCCGAGCAGCTGCTCGACACCGTGGGCGCGGTGACGACCTACGTCGACGACGGCAGCAAGACGCCGTCGGGCGCGCTGCCCACCACCGACACCAATTCGGGGATCGGCATCGGCGTCGCGGTGGACGTCGTGGTCGTGAACACGAAGGCTTACGTCGCGAACAACGCGAGCCTGCATGCGAGCAGCGTCACCGTCGAGAGCACCGCGCCGTCGCCGTCGTCGTACCATGCGAGCGCGACCTCGGGAGCGGGCGGGAGCAGCGTCGGCGTCGCCGGCTCGATCGCGGTCAACACCGTCTTCGCCAACACGACCTCCGACGTCGAGGGCACGCATCCGGTCGCGCTGAACGGCGCCGACCTCTCGCTGGGCGCGACGTCGAACCTCGACAACCAGGCCCTCGCGACCGCGAAGCAGGCGACCGACGGCAGCGCGAGCGGCGTCGGCGCGTCGGTCGCGGTGAACGTCGTCAACGACACGACGATCGCCGGGCTCCCGAACGCGTCGGTCCTGAACAGCGCGAGGAACCTGACGATCACCTCGACCGACACGGACTCGATGACGACGACGGCGAACGGCGGCGCCTCGGCGGGCTCCGGCAGCGTGGCGCTGTCGGCCCAGGTCGGGATCGCGATTTCCAACGTCACGACGAGCGCCACCGTGGGCACCGGCCCGGATCTCACGCTCACCGGCGCGCTGACCGCGCACGCGACACAGACGGCGAAGACGACGACAAAGGTGACCGGCAACACGAAGGGCGCCACCGCGGGGATCGGCCTCTCGCTCGCGCTCGTCGTCACCAATCACCTCGTCGACTCGCAGCTCGAGCGCAACCTCACCGCCGCCGGCGCCGTGAGCTTCACCGCCGACGGCTCGTCTGCGAACGACACCGAGGCGACGGCGAGCTCCGCCGGCGCCGAGGGCAAGTCCGGCTCGGGCTCCACCGACAAGGACAGCTCCGGCAAGGACGTGAACCAGAAGGCCGACGACAACCTGGGCGTCGGCAACGACAGGTCGAACGACTCGGCGAGCAAGGGCTCCGGGTCCTCGAGCACGCCGGCTGCGAAGAGCGGCGAGGGCGGCGGCACGACCGTCACCGTCGCCGCCGCGGTGTCGATCGCGATCATCACCGCGCACGCGCTCGCCGCGATCGCCGACAACGTTTCGGTCACCACCACCGGCGGGGTGACCCTCGCGACCTCCGAGGACACCGACTCGACCGCCAAGGCGAGCGGCAGCGGCACCAAGGCCACCACGGCCAACATCGGCGCCGCAGTCGCGATCAACCTCGTGAAGATCGAGAACCAGGCGATCGTCGGCACCGACGACCTCATCTCGTCGCACGGGCTCGCAGTGACCGCTGCGATGCGGACGACCGGCGGGAGCGACGGCAAGAACAAGCTCGACACCGAGGCGACCGCAGGCGCCGGCGGCGGCAAGGTCGCGGTCGCCGGCTCACTCGCGCTGGTGATCGCAGACGTCGAGACCAACGCCGAGATCCACTCCAACTCGGGCCGCGGCCCGCCCGGCGACGACCTGCATGGAAACGACCTCACGCTTTCCGCCACCTCAGTCGTCGACAGCACGGCGAAGGCGATGGCGAACGACAAGGACGCGGGCACGGTCGGAGTCGGCGCAGGCGCGGCAATCTCGAGCGTCGACGACACGACCACCGCCTCCATCGACAGCGGTGCCGCGATCACCGGGGCCAAGAACGTGACCCTCACGGCGACCGACACCGACACTGTCACCACCTACGCAGAAGCAGGCACTTCGGCCGCATCGGGCTCGACCCTCGCGCTGACCGCCGACGCGGCGATCGCGCTGCCGACCGTGACGACGAGCGCCACGATCGCCGGCGACGTCTCCCAGACGCTCACCACGACGGGCACCGTCACGCTCACCGCGACGCAGACCGCGACCGCGACGACGACCGCGAAGGCCGACGCCACGACGGGCGACGTCGTGCTCGGGCTCGCGCTCGCGCTCGCGATCCCCGACGACGAGGTCACCGCCTCGATCTCCCGCACCGTCGATGCAACCGGCGCGGTCAGCCTCAGCGCGCTCGGCTCCTCGACGACGACCTCGGAGGCCGACGCGAGCGCGAAGGGCGGCGCCGACTCGAGCTCCGACAGCTCGGGCAAGGACGTCAACGGCAAGTCCGACGACCAGCTCTCGAACGCCAACAGCGAGCGCACCTCGGGCACGGGCAAGAGCGCGACGACCTCGAACACGAGCAACGCGAAGGCCGCGACCTCCGACGACAACGGCTCGGGCGGCAACACCGTCACCGTCGCCGGCGCGGTCGCGATCAACATCGTCACCGCCAGCTCCCAGGCGTCGCTCGTCGACGGCGCGAACGTCACCTCCGGCGGGATGCTGACGCTCAAGTCGTCGGGGAACACCGACGCGACCGCGAAGGCCGACGGCAAGGCGGCGCAGGCCGGCAGCGTCGGGATCGGCGCGGCCGTCTCGGTGAACAAGGTCGACATCACGAACATCGCCTCGGCCGGCAACTCGACGATCAGCTCGAACGGGCTCGACATCGAGGCGGGGATGACGGTCAACGGCACCGACCACGTCCAGCGCTTCGACGGCACCGACTGGAAGACGATCGAGTCCGGCCCGACCTTCCCCGAGTCGCCGAGCGACGGCGACTTCTTCCAGCTCACCGAGGCCGCGCCGGCGACGACGAAGGTCGACGGCGGCAGCCAGGACGTCACCGGCGGCACGCTCACCGTCAAGAACACGGGCGACTTCGCCACCGCGGGCACGTTCACCGCCGACGGCGTCACCGGCACTTGCGCCTATACCGGCAAGACCGGGACGACGCTGACCGGGATCACGGGCTGCACGGGCACGCCCGAGGACAAGACGACGCTGACCTCGACCACCGGCACGAAGGTCAACGGCGGCAGCCAGGATCTGAGCGGCGGCACGTTGAACGTCGGCGACACGACGGCGTTCGCATCGTCCGGCTACGCGACCGTCGACGGCGGCAGCGGCCCGTGCAAGTACACCGGCAAGACCGGCACCTCGCTGACCGGGATCACCGAGTGCGCCGGGACGCCGGCCGACGGCGCGGCGGTCACCATCGACGCGAAGGCGCCGGGCATCTACAAGTGGAACGACAGCACCTCGTCGTGGGATCTCCAGTCGCCGGGCGCGATCCTGAGCAGCCCCGACTTCCCGGCGAGCCCGTCCACGGGCGACTACTACCGGCTCGCCGAGAACGAGGTCTCCGCCCAGGCCACCTCCGGCGCCGGAGGTGACAGCAGCAAGGTCTCGATCGCGGGCGCGCTCGCGCTGAACATCGTCTCGAACCACACCAAGGCGCTCGTGCCCGGAGGCGCGACGGTCGCTGCGGGCAGCGGCAACGTGACGCTGAAGGCGCAGAGCAACGAGGAGGATCCGGCGAAGGCCGAGTCGACCGCCAAGAGCGGTACGGTCGGGATCGGGGCCTCGGTCTCGATCAACGTCCTCGACGACGGCGTCGTCCGCGCCGCGGTCGAGGACGGCGCCACGCTCACCGGCGGTGCGGCGCTCTCGATCACCGCCTCGTTCCACCACGTCGTCGAGACCGAGGATCAGGCGGGCTCCGAGGGCGGCGACGCGATCAGCCCGTCCGTGGCGATCGCGATCGTCAACGACCGCGTCGACGCCTATCTCGGCACCGGCGCGGCCTCGAGCGTGAGCGGCGCCGCGACCGTCTCGGCGACGGAGGAGCTCGACTCGAGCCTCACCTCCGACGCGTCCGCCGCGGGCTCGAGCGTCGGCATCGGCGCAGCGGTCGCGGTGAGCGTGATCGAGACCTTCGTCAATGCGAACGTCGAGCGCGACCTGACCGCCGCCTCGCTCACCGTCGCCGCCACGACGACCTCGAAGAGCGACGCGAAGGCGCTCGCGAGCGTGAAGGGCGAAAGCGACTCCGGCAAGAGCGGCGACAGCCAGTCGAGCGACCAGGTCAACAACAACCCGAACACGAGCGGCAAGACCGACGGCTCGCTCCCGAAGGGCAAGGACTCCACCGACTCGGCCAACTCGCAGACGAGCAGCCAGGGCGGCGACTCCGACAGCGGCAGCGTCGGGATCGCGGCCGCGGTCGCCGTGAACTGGTCGCGCGGCACGAACACCGCGCGGATCGGCGACGGCACGCACATGCCGACGATCACGGCGACGGGCGCGGTCAAGGTCAGCGCGCAGGATCTGACCTCGGCGAATGCGCGGGCCATCGGCGCGGCCACCGACCTGACGAGCGACGTGAGCATCGGCGCCGGCGTCGCGATCAACGTCGACGACGTCACCAACACGGGCTCGATCGGCGCGGGCACGCATGTCAACGGCGGCGGGATCACGGTCGAGGCGATCACGCCCGCGGGCCAGGAGGACGACTTCATCGTCTGGGGCGTCGCGGCTGCGGGCGGCAAGTCGGACGCGAGCGTCGCGGCCTCGGTCGGCGTTCAGGTGCTCACGCTCCACACCACCGCGTCGGTCGGCAAGGGTGCGCAGCTCGTCTCGACGCAGGGCGTCGCGGTCACCGCCAACACGAAGCTCGGCCTCCAGAGCCTGGCGATCTCCGGCGGCCTCTCGATCAGCGGCAGCGCCGTCGGCGGCGCGATCGTCGTCAACATCCTGCCGGCCGTCCAGACCCAGGCGCTGATCGACTCGGGCACGGGCGGCGGCCAGGTCACCCATGTCGACGCGGTGAAGGCGATCTCGGTCACCGCGACGTCGTCGCTGAACCCGATCGTCCCCGACCCGACGGTGACGGTCCTGACGATGCCGGCGGTCACGTCGGTCGCCGTCGCCGGTGCGGCGGGCGGCGGCGACGCGGCGGTCACCGGCTCCGTGATCGTCGACGTGATCGCGATCAGCACGACCGCGACGATCGGCGACGGCGCGCAGATCAATCAGGTGACCGCGGGCGGCTCGACGCAGACCGTCGACGTCGAGGCGAAGGACGACACCAACGTGCTGAACATCGCCGGCGCGGTCGCGCTCACCACGGGCGACGCGGGCGTCGGGATCGGGATCATCGTCGACGTCTTCAACAAGACGGTCAGCGCGTCGATCAGCGCCTCAGCGGCGGTCAAGGCCGGCGGCGACGTCACGGTCAAGGCCGCGGCGACCGAGCAGTTCTTCGAGCTCGCAGTCGACGCGGCGGCCTCGACCGACGCGGCGGTG
>Ga0335069_10012701_pt1 | contig 11839 bp, 9 predicted proteins | sample Lox_Sample_11_FD_206714 | JGI IMG/M metagenome (GOLD analysis project Ga0335069, IMG submission 206714) | Soil microbial communities from Loxahatchee National Wildlife Refuge, Florida, United States - Lox_Sample_1.1 | ecosystem: Environmental > Terrestrial > Soil > Wetlands | place: USA: Florida...
AGGTAACGACAGCATCCTGTTGCGGCGGGCGCGGCCGATCCTGTCCGGAACAGTTTATCGCGATTTTGACTTCCTGTTTGTGCCGGATTTCGGCAACGGTACGCCCGGGGCCTCGAGTTCCGCGAGCACCCCGAGCATCTACGACGCCTATGTCAATTACCGCTACTCGCCCGCCTTCCAGATCCAAGCCGGCAAGTTCAAGGCGCCCGTCGGACTGGAATATCTGCAGTCCGATAACTACACCTTGTTCAACGAACGTTCGCTCGTCACCGATCTGGTTCCGGGACGTGACCTGGGCTTTGAATTGCACGGCGACATCGAGGGCGGGGTCTTGAGCTATGCCGCCGGCATTTTCAACGGCGTGGGCGACGCGCGCAATTCGAGCAATACCAGCTTTCAAGACAACCGCGAGTTTAACGGACGGCTGTTTTTGCTGCCGTTCAAACAAACCGACTTCAAGCCGCTGCAAAACCTGGGTTTTGGCGTTGGGGGCAGTTGGGGCCAGGCGTCTATCACCAATACGCTGGGTTTGCCCAGTTCCACCGGTGGGGCAAACTCCTCCGCGGGATATTTCACGGACGGGCAACAACAGTTTTTCGCCTATACCAATGGTGTGATGGCTGCCAGCACCCACTGGCGGCTTTCGCCCCAGGGCTATTACTACTATGGTCCGCTCAGCTTGATGGGGGAATACGCGCTTTCCGACCAGGACGTGCGCAACGGCAGCCACTCGGCGAGTTTGCACAACACGGCGTGGGAAGTTAACGGCGGCTGGGTCCTGACGGGCGAGGACGCTTCGTTCAACGGCGTGACGCCGGCGCATCCCTTCAGTCCGCACAACGGGCAATGGGGTGCTGTGCAGGTGGTGGGTCGCTATGCGGAGTTGAATATCGACAACGGAGCCTTCCCCTATTTTGCCAATCCGGCGGCTTCGGCTTCTGAGGCGCGATCGTGGGCGGTGGGATTGAACTGGTATTTAAACAGAAATATCCGCGTGAATGCGAGCTACTCCCGCACCGACTTCGACGGTGGTGGCAAAGCAACGGGCAGCGCGGCCAATTCCGCACCCGGCAGCGTCACCGGCCATGCCGAGGAGGTCTTCTTTACCCGCGTGCAAATCGCTTTCTAACGGAGCCTTAAGCCCGCATTTGATCCTATGAAAACCTTGTTAAACATTCTGGTTCCACTGGCTTTTGCGCTGGCCGTGGCAGTCGAAGCCAAGGAAATCAAACTCCTGAACGTTTCCTACGACCCCACGCGCGAATTGTACCAGGAATACAACGCAGCCTATGTCAAATATTGGAAAGCCAAAACCGGAGATGATATCATCATCGCCCAATCCCACGGCGGCTCCGGCAAGCAGGCCCAATCCGTCATCAACGGGCTTGAAGCGGACGTCGTCACGCTGGCGCTGGCCTATGACATTAATGCGATTGCGCAACAGGCAAAACTGCTGCCGGCCGACTGGCAAAAGCGACTGCCAAATAACAGCACGCCCTACACCTCGACCATCGTGTTTCTCGTTCGCAAAGGTAATCCCAAGCACATCAAGGATTGGGACGACGTGGTGAAGCCAGGCGTCATCGTCGTGACCCCGAATCCCAAGACCTCGGGCGGGGCGCGCTGGAATTATCTCGCAGCGTGGGCCTACGCGTTGGCCCAAAATGGTCAGGACGAAGGAAAGGCGCGTGATTTCGTCAAACGGCTTTACAAAAACGTGCCGGTGCTCGATTCCGGCGCGCGCGGCTCGACCACAACGTTCGTCGAGCGCGGCATTGGCGACGTGTTGCTGGCCTGGGAAAACGAGGCGTATCTGGCCCTCAAACAATTCGGCGCGGACAAATTTGACATCGTCACACCGTCCTTGAGCATCCTGGCCGAACCGCCGGTGGCCGTGGTGGACAAGGTGGCGAAAAAGCATGGAACGACCGACGTGGCGCAGGCCTACCTGGAATACCTTTATTCGGACGAAGGCCAGGACATTGCCGGCCGGAATTTTTATCGTCCGCGTGATGCCAAAGCCGCGGCCAAGTATGCCGGCCAGTTCAGCCCGGTGAAGCTCGTCACCGTGGACGAAGTGTTCGGCGGTTGGCAGAAAGCCCAGAAAACCCATTTCGCCGATGGCGGCGTATTCGACCAGATCTTCCAGCCATAAAACCGGTATGTGGTTCCTCTACAACCGGGAGGGTGGCAGGTGAAAGCCGGTCGCCGCCCCGCGCAAGGAATAAAACAAATCATCCTGTCGAGAACATTATGTCCCAAATCATAACTCAATCTCCTGCTGCCGCCCAACCGCCGCCGGGGCACCGGCGTTCCATCGCCGACCTGCTGGCGCCCCTGGACCTGCTTGCCACCCGGTCGCCCAACCTGGTGGTGAATCACGACGCGCAATTTGAAATTGCCGGTGATACCTATACAACGCCCCGCTATTTATTCATCGGGCCCAAGGGCGGCGACACGCCGATCCGGGTCGGGATTTTTGCGGGGGTTCATGGCGACGAACCCGAAGGGGTGCGCGCCGCAGTCCGGTTTCTGAAATTGCTGGAAGCCAAGCCGGAACTGGCCACCGGCTATTGCCTGTCGGTTTATCCGGTGTGCAACCCGACCGGCTTTGAGGACGGCACGCGCCACTCCCGCAGCGGCAAGGACTTGAACCGCGAATTCTGGAAAAATTCCAGCGAGCCGGAAGTCCGGTTGTTGCAGGCCGAGCTCGTTTCCCATTCTTTCAACGGCATCATTTCGCTGCACACCGACGACACCTGCGACGGTTTTTATGGCTTCGTGAGCGGGTCGGTGCTCACACAGCATCTCATCGAGCCGGCGTTGCGCGCCGCGGAGAAATTCCTGCCACGGGACCGGCGGTCAGTCATTGACGGCTTCGCCGCCCGCGACGGCGTCATCCGCGATCTTTACGACGGCGTATTGAGCGCGCCGCCGAAGGTGCGGCCGCGGCCCTTTGAAATCATCCTCGAGACGCCTCAGGCGCCGCCGGTGTATTTAAAGGAATGTGCGTTCGTCGTCGCCTTGAAAACCATTCTGGACGAGTACCGCAAGTTCATCGCCTACGCACCGAATTTGTAACGTGAGTGTGCCGAACTTCCAATTGCTCGAAGGCGCCTTGCGGCGGGAAACCCGATCCGGCCCGACCGATGAAACCAAAGCCGTCCGCGTGCGCCACGGCATCTATAGCGTACGGGGAAGCCCGGGGCGTTATGTCGTGCGCATTCGGGTTCCCGCCGGGATCTTAAGTGCCGACCAGTTGGAAACCGTGGCCACGCTGACCGCTGCCGCCGGGTGGGAGGAAGGGGCGCATTTGACCACGCGGCAGGGTGTTGAAATCGCGGGAGTGCCGGCCGACCGGGTGACTGATTATTTGCGGCGCCTTGAGGCGGTGGGACTGACCACCGCGCGCACCGGCGGCAACGTCGTGCGCGGGGTCGTTTGCTGCCCTTTGGCCGGCATCGCGGCGGACGAAGTGTACGACGTGACGCCGTTTGCGCTGGCGACGGACCAATTCCTGCGGGAGCACCCGGATTTCCAAAGGCTGCCGCGCAAGGTCAAAATTGCCTTTGAAGGCTGTACGCATGATCATGTCCGAACACTTGTGGCCGACATTGGTCTCCGGGCCGATCAACGAGGCGGCCAGAGGGGCTTCCGCGTGGTCGTGGGTGGGGGGCTCGGTGCCACGCCAAAAACAGCGCAGGTGTTTGAGGAATTCATTCCAGTCAGCTGCTTGTTTATCACTCTGGAAGCGATTCTCCGGGTCTTTGACCGGCATGGCGACCGTAACAACCGCGCTCATGCCCGCTTGAAGTGGTTGCTGACGGAGTGGGGTATTGACCGTTTGCGAAGTGAAGTGGCCGCTGAACGGAGCCGGCTGTTGTCCAAAAACACGCTTGACGTGGTTCCGCCTCCGGTGGTTGAAGGAACCGGCCAGACAAATGCCAACCGCGCAGCACCGGAACGCCCGGCGGCTTTTGAAAGTTGGCGGCTATCCAATGTCCGCCCACAAAAGCAGCCGGGTTTTGCCGCAGTGTTCATTCGCTGTCCGCTCGGTGATTTGCAGCCGGCACAAATTCTGCGCGTGGCGGAAGCGGCCCGGCGATTTGCCGGCGGCATTCGCACTTCCATTGACCAGAATCTGGTATTGCGCTGGGTGCCGGAAGTCAGCTTGCCCGCGCTCCACGACTTCCTCAGTCCGGCGGATCTGGCCGGGTATTGCGCGGAGCAACTGCTGGATGTCACCCGTTGCGTGGGGGCAACCGCGTGTCTCTCCGCCATTACCAATCCCAAACCCGCAGCTGATAAAATCGTAGCGGCGCTGGCCGCCAACCTCGCGCACGACCCGTTGTTGCGCGGGCTGCGCATCCGGGTTTCCGGCTGCCCGAATTCGTGCAGCCATCATCATGCGGCGGACATCGGGCTTTACGGGGTTTCCAGACAAATCAACGGCCGGCCTGCGCCGCATTATGTCCTGCAACTGGGCGGATCGTCTTCGGGGGAAGCCTTTGGCGCGCGGGTGGTTGAAATCCCGGCATTGCGGGTGACCGAAGCGGTGGAGCAGACCTTGGAGTTTTATCAAAAGCAGCGGGGCGCCGGGGAGTCGTTTGCGGCGTTTGTCGGCCGGGTGGGATTGGCCCGGGTGCGTGAGCGGTTGGAACCGTTGACCCGTGCCGCTTCGCCGGAAACCGAACCGGCGTTGTATCGTGATCTCGGCTCCAGCCGGCAATTCAAAGTCGAGGCTCGCCGCGGGGAGTGCGCCGCCTGAAATCAATATGAAATGACCGAAATTTAATGCTCACCAGAAAACTGGAGGCGAAACAAAACCGTAAAATAACCTGCACCAGACTGACCGGCCGACCGGAGGTTTGCTAGCGATAAAAAAGCAAACATGAAAACCGGCCAATACCTCCGAAACAAAAGAAACAACCAAATTGAACAGATCCGACTGGCTGCCTCGATGGCTGCGCTGCTGATTGCAGCCGCTGGAGGGGTGAAAGCCGAAGGCACCAACCAAACACCCGTGACCGCAGAAAAACCAGCGCCGCTCCCGTTGCATCAAATTGAAGGCAACGGCGGCATCTTCTCGACGTTGTCGGCCTACCTGGTGAACCCGCCGCGAAACGGCGAGCCGGTGGGCCGACCCAGCGTGGGTTTTTCCTACGTTGATATCGGCCATGGCCAGGATCTCGAAGCGTTGACCCTGACGGAGACACCACTGAGCCGGCTCGAATTGGGCTACGGTTACGACAATTTCAATCTGGGCAATCTGCCGTTGGCAGTTTCCCGGGCGACCGGCGGAGGACTCATCCTGAGCCAGACTTCAGTGGAACTTCATAACTTCAACGCGCGGGTGCAAATCCTGAAGGAGGGCGAGTTCGACCAGAAATGGATTCCGGCCCTGACCTTTGGGGTTCACTACAAGTATAACGACTCGTATAACGATATTAACAGCGACCTGACGACACCTGGGGCTCCGTTCCCGCAGGGGGCGTTGAAGGCCATCGGTGTCACCGAAAACGAGGGTGTGGACTTCACGCTCTACGCTTCCAAGTTGTTCACCCAGCTGCCGCGGCCGGTGCTGGTGGAGTTGGGTGGGCGCGCGACCGAAGGCGTCTGGAACGGGCTCCTGGGCTTCACGGACAGCTACCAGTTTCTCTTTGAAGGCAATGTCGTTGTGTTTGTGACCGATTCCATCGCGCTGGCCGGAGAGTACCGCCAGCAAAACACGGATTACCAGACCATCCCCGGCCTGATTGGAAAAGCGAGCGATTGGTGGACGATTGATGCCGCTTACGTGGTGAACAAACACATGACGGTGGCGGTAGGTTATGGGCATTTCGGCACGGTGCTGAACAACGAAGCCAACGGTGTCTGGGGCGTCACCACCAAATGGGAATTTTAAACCATAAACCTTCGGGCTGGAGGCCTGGCTGCGGCGCCCGCTTTTGCGTTGTCGTGGTTCCTCCACACGCGCCGCGTCTGACGCTGTCGGCCGGCATCCAGCCCCGAGCAAATGCATAAACTGAAACAGAAAATATGAGCAATACATCCAAAAGACTGAGCACCCTGGCGCTGCACGCCGGACAAATTCCGGATCCCACCACCACCGCCCGCGCCGTGCCGATTTATCAGACGACGTCCTACGTCTTCAAGAGCACGGAACACGCGGCAAATCTCTTTGCGCTAAAGGAATTCGGCAATATCTACACGCGGCTGATGAATCCGACCACTGATGTTTTCGAGCAGCGAGTGGCGGCGCTGGAAGGCGGCACCGGCGCCCTGGGCGTCGCGTCCGGTCAGGCGGCCATCACTTATGCACTGCTGGCGATCACGCGTCTCGGCGACGAGATCGTCGCGGGCAACAACCTTTACGGTGGCACCTACCAGTTGTTTCATTACACCTTCCCGAAATTGGGCCGCACGGTGAAGTTTGTGAATTCGCGCGATCCCGGGGCGTTTCGCAAGGCCATTACAGCAAAGACGCGCGCCCTGTATGTTGAGACGGTCGGGAATCCAAAGCTGGATGTGCCGGATTTTGAGGCTATCTCCAAGATTGCACATGAAGCCGGCATCCCGCTGGTGGTGGACAACACGGTCGGGGTGGGGCTGGTGCGACCGATTGATTACGGAGCGGACATCCTCGCCACCTCGGCCACGAAATATATCGGCGGCCACGGCACGAGCATTGGTGGCGTGATTGTGGACGCTGGCCGGTTCCAATGGAATAACGGAAAATTCCCCGAATTCACCGAGCCCGATCCGAGCTATCACGGGCTGAAGTACTGGGACGCTTTGGGCAATGTGCCCGGACTCGGCAACGTGGCGTTCATTCTAAAGATTCGCGTCACACTGTTGCGCGACACCGGCGCCGCGCTCAGCCCGTTCAATGCCCACCAGTTTCTCCTCGGCTTGGAGACGCTGCCGTTGCGGCAAAGGCAGCATTCGGCCAACGCGCTCGAAATCGCGCGCTGGCTCAAGGCGCATCCCTTGGTGAACTGGGTGACCTATCCGGGCCTGCCGGAGGATCCCAGCTATCCGGTGGCCGCGAAGTATCTGAAGAACGGGTTCGGCGGCCTTATCGGCTTTGGCATCAAAGGCGGCTTGGAAGCGGGCAAAAAATTCATCAATTCGGTAAAGCTGCTATCGCACCTCGCCAACATCGGTGACGCCAAGAGCCTGGTGATTCATCCCGCCTCGACAACCCATCAACAACTCACGCCGGAAGAACAGGCCGAGACCGGAGTCACGCAGGATTATATCCGGCTCTCCATCGGATTGGAGGACGTCGAGGACATCAAGGCCGACATTGACCAGGCGTTGCAGCCAACGATGCGCTGACCGGCCAAATCCTTGAACCGGACTGGAATTCCAAAACCATGACCTCTGCGCCGCACACCGGCATCGTCCGGGGCGATCTCCAGGACCAGAAAGTTGGAGATTATCAATCGCCGCTGGGCATGACGCACACACAGACGGTTACGCTTCCTGGGTTGCGGACCCAGTCCGGTTTCACCTTCGATCACGTGGAGGTGTGTTACCAGACACTGGGCACATTGTCGCCGGCGCGGGACAACGCTGTCTTGGTCTGTCATGCGCTGTCCGGCAATGCTCACGTTGCCGGCCTGCATCCCGAAACCGGCCGGCCGGGCTGGTGGGATTATCATGTCGGTCCGGGCAAGGCCATTGATACTGACAATTTTTTCGTCATCTGCGCCAACGTGCTGGGTAGTTGTGGTGGCACAACCGGGCCGGCGTCGTTGAATCCCAAAACTGGCAAGCCTTACGGCATGGAATTCCCGCCGGTGTCGGTCCGCGACATGTTGGCCCTCCAGATCAAGCTGCTCGATCACTTGGGCATCGCCCGACTTTTCGCTGTTATCGGTGCTTCGATGGGGGGAATGCAGGCACTGGCGCTTGCGATGGATTATCCGGACCGCGTCCGCGTTTGTATTCCCATTGCCACCTGCACCTCGCACAGCGCGATGCAAATTGCTTTCAATGAAATCGGCCGACAGGCCATCCTCAACGACCCCCAGTGGAATGGAGGCAATTATTCTGACGATCACCGTCCAGTCCAGGGCCTCGCTGTGGCGCGCATGGTCGGGCACGTCACTTATCTGAGTGAGTTTGCCATGACCCATAAATTCGGGCGCAAGCGGCAGGCAGAGTATGACGCCGAAAGCGAGGAGACGGCCATGTTCGCGGTGGAAAGCTATCTGCGTTACCAGGGAGAGAGTTTCGTCAAGCGGTTCGATCCCAATTCCTACCTCTATCTGACGCGGGCCATTGACGAGTTCGACCTTTTTGAAAACGGTTCGGTGACGGAGTTGTTGCGTTCGGTGCGTGCGCGTTTTCTCATCATTTCGTTTGAGTCCGACTGGCTTTATCCGCCACCGCAATCGCGCGAGCTGGTTCGCTTGCTCAAGCGTGCCAATGTTCCCGTGACCTATCTCAATCTGAACACCCAATACGGTCACGACTCGTTTCTGATCGAAAACCCCGCCTTCGCCAGTGTGGTGCGGCATTATCTGGAAAACGAACTACGCGCCCGACGTTATTAAATCATGCATCCCGACGTGTACGAAACTGTATTGCGGTGGATTCCCGAAAAATCCCGCGCCTTGGATTTGGGAACGGGTGACGGCGTGTTCTTGGAACGCCTGATTCGGACTCGGCAGGTGACAGGGGAAGGGGTCGAGAAGAATCCCGCGCTGGTCGCGCGTTGCGTCGAGCGCGGATTGGTGGTGCATCAGGGGGATATTGCCGATGGTTTGGACCAGTACGGCGATCAGGCCTTTGATTTCGTGCTGTTGCTTGGTACGTTTCAAGAGCTGGTTGCCCCGGCGGAGATTCTCCGTGAAGCCTTTCGCGTGGGTAACCAGGTCGTCATTGCCCATACCAATTTCGCCCATGTCGCCGTCCGTTTGCAGGTGCTGTTGCGGGGACGAACACCGATGACCCAGTTTTTGCCTTCGCATTGGTATCGCACCCACAACCTGCACTTTTTCTCCATTCTGGACTTTCAGGATTTCTGTCGCGAGGCCGCAATCCAGGAGGTCAAGCAGGCCTATTTCAACGCCCGTGGAGCAGTTCGTTGGTGGCCCAATCTCCTCGCAGCGGAGGCAGTGAGCCTGCTTCGTTCGGATCCCAACTCGCGGCATTCAGCCAAGGTAAACCCGCTAAACGCAACAACTTAAACTCGACAAATCTAAAACACAAAACCTATGTCACGTATCTACAACGACATCACTGAAACCATCGGGAACACCCCGCTCGTGCGGCTGAACCGCACGGCCAAACAACACGGCGTCGTCGCCGACGTGCTGCTTAAACTCGAATTCTTCAATCCGCTCTCCAGCGTCAAGGACCGCATCGGCGTCGCCCTGATTGATGCCGCACTCAAAGCCGGGAAGATCAACCAGGACACCGTGCTGATCGAGCCGACCAGCGGCAATACCGGCATCGCGCTCGCGTTTGTTGCGGCCGCCAAGGGATTGAAATTGATCCTGACCATGCCCGAGACGATGAGCCTGGAGCGCCGCAAACTACTGAAGATTCTGGGCGCCAAACTGGTTTTGACCGAAGGCGCCAAGGGCATCAAGGGTGCCATCGCCAAGGCGGAGGAGTTGAACAAACAGATTCCCAACAGCTTCATCCCGCAGCAGTTTTCCAACCCGGCGAATCCGGAAATTCACCGCCAGACAACCGCCGAGGAAATCTGGCGCGACACCGACGGGAAGGTGGACATTATCGTCGCGGGCGTCGGCACCGGCGGCACCATCACCGGCGTGGCCGAGGTCATCAAACAGCGCAAACCGTCGTTCAAGGCCATTGCCGTCGAACCGGCCAAGTCGGCGGTGATTTCCGGCGGCCAGCCCGGCCCGCACAAGTTGCAGGGGCTGGGCGCGGGATTCATTCCCGCGAATCTGAACACAAAAATCGTCGATGAAGTCATTCCGGTGCGCGAAGAGGATTCCGGTCCGATTTCAAAGGCGGTGAACCGGCTGGACGGCATTCCCGTCGGCATTTCCAGCGGGGCGGCTATCTGGGCGGCGTTGCAGGTGGCCAAGCGCCCGGAAAACAAGGGCAAAATCATCGTGGCCATCGTGCCTTCGTCGGCTGAGCGTTACCTGTCAGCTTGGCTGTTCGCGGACGTGGACGTCAATTCCGACAGTGTCGCCGATTGGATTAACGCTACTGCATAAAGAATGTCTTTCGTCGCGCTTTAACAGCGGTTATACAGTTCAGCGACATCAAGCATGGCCAAAAGAACATTCAGCGTGCTGCCCGGGTTCAAGCTGACACTCGGCTACACGCTGCTTTATCTCAGCCTCATCGTCCTGATTCCGCTGGCGGCGACGTTCTGGAAAACGAGCGAGCTGACGTGGGACCAGTTCTGGCACACGGCCACGGCGCCGCGCGTGCTGGCGTCGTACCGGCTGAGCTTCGGCGCCTCGTTTCTGGCGGCGCTCCTCAACCTCTTCTTCGGCCTCCTCGTCGCCTGGGTGCTGGTACGTTACCGGTTCTGGGGCAAACGGTTCGTGGATGCCATGGTGGACCTGCCCTTCGCACTGCCGACGGCGGTGGCGGGCATCGCCTTGACCGCCATCTACGCGCCCAACGGCTGGATCGGTCAACTGCTGACTCCGCTGGGCATTAAGGTGGCCTACACGCGGCTCGGCATCCTGGTCGCGCTCACGTTCATCGGGCTGCCGTTCATCGTCCGCACGGTGCAACCGGTGTTGGAGGACCTCGATCCGGGGTTTGAAGAATCGGCCGCCAGCTTGGGCGCGACCCGCTGGCAGACGTTCTGGCGGGTCATTCTGCCGATGTTGCGGCCGGCGTTGTTGACCGGTTTCACGCTGGCATTTGCGCGCGCGCTCGGCGAATACGGCTCGGTCGTTTTCATCGCCGGCAACATGCCGATGAAAACGGAAATCACGCCGCTGCTCATCATCACCAAGCTGGAGGAGTTTGATTATCCCGGCGCAACCGCCATCGCAGTGGTCATGCTCATCGTTTCCTTCGGGCTGCTGCTCACCATCAACCTGCTCCAGTGGTGGAGCCATCGTCACCACACCCCGGTTTGATTCATGGTTCCCGCCTCCAACCTTGCCGCCCCGCACCCCGCCTCCCGGGTCCGTGCGACAGCCGAACCGCCGTTCGTGCGATGGCTGCTCATCGGCATGGCCCTGGTGTTTCTCGGGCTGTTCCTGTTTGTGCCGCTGGCGGCGGTCTTCGCGGAGGCTTTCGCCAAGGGCATCGGCTTTTATTTGCGCACGTTTGACGACGCGAACACGCTGGCCGCCATCAAGTTGACCTTCATTACCGCCGGCATCGCCGTGCCGTTGAACTGCATTTTTGGCATCGCGGCGGCATGGGCGATTGCGAAATTCGACTTCCGCGGCAAGACCGTGCTCATCACATTGATTGACCTGCCGTTTTCAGTGTCACCGGTCGTGTCGGGCATGATTTATGTGCTGCTGTTCGGGGCGCAGGGATTGCTCGGGCCCTGGCTGCTGGCACACGACATCCGGATTATTTTCGCCGTCCCGGGCATCGTGCTGGCGACGATATTTGTGACTTTCCCGTTTGTGGCGCGCGAACTGATTCCGCTCATGCAGGCGCAGGGCCGTACGGAGGAGGAAGCGGCGCGCGTGCTGGGCGCCAGCGGTTGGCAGACGTTCTGGCGCGTGACGCTGCCGAACATCAAATGGGGCCTGCTCTACGGCGTGATTTTGTGCAACGCCCGGGCGATGGGCGAATTCGGCGCGGTGTCGGTCGTGAGCGGTCACATCGGCGGCCAGACGATTACCATTCCGCTGCGCATTGAAGT
>Ga0335069_10012702_pt1 | contig 11838 bp, 9 predicted proteins | sample Lox_Sample_11_FD_206714 | JGI IMG/M metagenome (GOLD analysis project Ga0335069, IMG submission 206714) | Soil microbial communities from Loxahatchee National Wildlife Refuge, Florida, United States - Lox_Sample_1.1 | ecosystem: Environmental > Terrestrial > Soil > Wetlands | place: USA: Florida...
GGCTGTGGGTCCGCAGGATCAGCGATCGTCAGGCGTTGGCCGGCTTGGCCCCGCCGAGCGACCCCGGACGCTGCTCGCGCAGTTCCCGCTCCACATCGTCCAGCGAGGTGTGGCGGATATCCTTCCCGTGCACCATGTAGATAACATATTCGCTGATGTTCTTGGCATGATCGCCGATGCGCTCCAGCGCACGGACCACCCACATGACATCCAGCGCGCGACGGATAGTACGGGGATCCTCCATCATGAACGTAATGGCCTGACGCTGGATGGACTCATACTCCTCGTCGACCAGCCTGTCCTGACGCGCCACCCGAAGTGCCGACTCGACGTCCATGCGGGCGAATGCATCGAGCGCATCGTGCACCATCTCGGACACGACGCGACCGAGGTGTTTGATCTCCCGATACTTGTCGGCGGGACGCTCCATCGTCGCGAGACGCGAGGCGATGTAGCCGATCTTCTCGCCCTCATCGCCGATGCGCTCCAGATCGGTGATGGTCTTGATGATGGCGACAATCACGCGCAGATCGCCCGCGGCGGGCGCGCGCGTTGCCAGAATCCGGCTGCACTCCTCGTCGATGGACACTTCCATGTTGTTGACCTGGTAGTCGTCCATCGCCACGGATTCGCCCAACGTGCTGTCGCCCTCGACCAGGGCCGTCACTGCCTTGTGCAGCTGTTGTTCGACGAACCCGCCCATGCCCAGCACTTTGCTGCGCACGCGCTCCAGATCCTCGTTGAACCGACGCGAGATGTGGTGACTGAGGTCGGCGGTTTCCATCAGTTGGCGTCTCCGGCACCGCTGGGCTGCTCGCTCGCGGCTTTGCGAGCGATCATAGCGGAACCGGACGCAGACAGGGCTGCACGCGCACTGGCGGGAATGGGCTCGAGCCCTGCGAGAAACTGCTCGGTGGCCGCGTCCCACGTGAACGCCTTGGCACGTTGCGCACAGACCGTCCGGTCCAGCCGCAGAGCCGAGTGTATGGCAACCGCTAGATCCTGGTTGAGGACGCCGGTCACACCCGGCTCGATGACATCGATAGGACCCGGAACAGGGAACGCCGCCACCGGCACGCCGCAGGCGAGAGCCTCGATCATCGCCAGCCCGAAGGTATCGGTCAGGCTGGGGAAGACGAAGACGTCGGCGCAGCCGAGCATGGCGGCCAGTTCGTCCCCGAAGCGGTAACCCGTGAACACGGCCGCCGGATAGCGCTGCATGAGCTCGGCCCGCTGGGGCCCGTTGCCGATCACCATCTTGGTCCCGGGCACATCCAGCCCGAGGAAGGCCTCGATGTTCTTCTCGACGGCCACGCGCCCCATGTAGGCCATGAAGGGTCTGGGCAGGCCGGCCAGGGGTTCGGGCACAGAGGCCGGCAATGGCCGGAAGCACTCGAGGTTCACGCCGCGTCGCCACAGGTGCAGCTCGCCAAAGCGCTTCTCGGCCAACTGCGATCTCAGGCTGTGGCTGCTGACGAATGTGCGTGCCGCGGCGTTGTGGAACCCACGCAGCCACGCATAGCTCACGGCCAACGGAATGGGCCAGCGGGCGCGCAGATATTCCGGGTAGCGCGTGTGATAGGAGGTCGTGAAGGGTAAGCGGTGACGGCGACAGTACCGCCGCATTGCCAGACCGATAGGACCTTCGGTGGCGATGTGGATCGCCTGCGGCCGGAAGCTCTTCACGTGCCGCGAGATGTGCAGGCCGGGGGCGATGGCCAGGCGAATCTCCGGGTAGCTCGGCGCGGGGATGCTGGGCATGCCCTGCGGCGAGATGACCCGCACTTCATGACCGAGGCGTCCCAGCGTCTCGATCGTCGCCTTCAGCGTGGTGACTACACCGTTGGTCTGCGGTGCCCAGGCATCAGTGGCGATGGTGATTTTCAAGCGGCATCCGCCACCAGCCGCGTCGCCGTGCGCCGCGCCGGAATCCGTCCATCGGGCCAGCGCATCAGCTGCAGCTCGCCGTCCACCGTTTCGATCAATGCCGAGCAGGATTCGACCCAATCACCGGTGTTGCAATAGAGCGTACCGTCGCAGTTGCGCAGATTGGCGCGGTGGATGTGGCCGCAGACGATTCCGTCGTAGCCTTCGGCGCGCGCATGACTGATCGCAACCTCTTCGAAGCGCTCGATGTAACGCAGGCTCGGTCCGATCCCGAGCTTGATGCGCTCAACCAGCGGCCAGTACGGTTTCCCGAGGGCGCGACGCGCGTCGTTTACGGCGTGACTCAGCGTCACGGTCACGTAATACAAGGCATCGCCCACTCGGTTGAGCCATGGAGCGCAAGGAACGATCCCGTCGAAGCGGTCGCCGTGCGTCACCAGCAGTCGCTCGCCCCGTGCGGTGCGGTGAACCCACTCGCGATGCACTTCGACCTGTCCGTGCAGCACTTCGGCCATCATCGAAAGGCTGGCGTCGTGGTTGCCCGGAATATAGATGAGGCGCGATCCGGAGCGGCGCTTGGCCAGCAGGGAACGGATCACGTGGGTGTGGTCGGCCGTCCAGAAGAAACGCCGCGCGAGACTCAGGGCGTCAATGATGTCGCCGACCAGGACGACCCGTTCCGCCTCGATTCCCCGCAGGAAATCGCACAGCTCCCGTACCCGGGCGCGCTTGTAGCCCAGGTGGATGTCCGACAGAAAGAGCGTCCGCACTTTGCCAGGTCGTCTGAGGCCAGTGGTCATTCGCTCCCCGCGGGCTGCTGTCGCGTGACCGTAGCGTGGTGCCCGGGTGTGTCGATCAGATGACAGCGCCGCGAAAATTTTTTGACCTTTGAGGAGCTTGCGCGGAAAAACTAGACGTGGCACGCAAAACCGGAACTAAACGGTTCCGGACGTGGGCCAGGACGCCGGAGGCCAGCCTGTCAGGACGTCAGGCGTCTGCGCTCAGGCGTCTGCGCTCAGGCGTCTGCGCTCAGGCGTCTGCGCTCAGGCGTCTGCGCCCAGGCGGTGAGCGCTGCGGCGGGAGCGCTCAGACGGCTGGGCCATCAGGCGGTCTCGCTGGCCTCGGCAGGCTCGGTCTGGATGCGGCTCAAGGGGAAATGACAGACGAAGCGACTGCCGCTGCCGATCGTGCTCTGGACCTCGAGCTCGGCGCCGTGGCGCTGCAGGACGTGCTTGACGATCGCCAGGCCGAGACCGGAGCCGCCGGTGGAGCGCGCGCGGCCCGCATCGACCCGGTAAAAGCGCTCGGTCAGGCGCGGGATGTGCTCGGGAGGGATGCCGATGCCCGTGTCGGTGACCGAGAAATGCCCACCCTCCTCGTCAACCCACCAGCGCATCTCGATGGAGCCCTCGGCTGGCGTGTACTTGGCCGCGTTGTCCACGAGGTTGGAAAACGCGGAGTGGATCTCGGGTTCATCGCCCACCAGCTGCGCATCGGAATCCACGCGAACGCGGATGTCCTGCGGATGGACCGGGCGCGCCATGACATCCTTGCGCAACATCGAGAGCAGCGCGGCGATATCCAGCGGCTCCCCGCCGAGCAGTTCGTCGGTTTCCTCCAGGCGCGACAGCTCGAGCAGATCGCGGATGATGGCCGTCATGCGCTCAGCCTGGCGGCGCATCTCCGCCACCGGTCCCTGCAGGTCGCGGTCGAGGGCCGGGTCCTGACTCAGGGTCTCGAGGTAGCCGGAGATCACCGTCAGGGGCGAGCGCAGCTCGTGGGAGGCGTTGGCCACGAAGTCCTTGCGCATGGCCTCCAGGCGCATCTGGCGCGACACATCGCTCACCAGCAACAGCTGCTGCCCCTCGCCATAGGGCACCAGCTGCAGCGACAGATAACAGTCCTCGCCCGTGGTGGTGCGGATGACGATGGGATTGGCGAACTCCCCGCCCTCCAGGTAGCGGGCGAATTGCGGCTGGCGGATCAGATTCTCGATCCGCAGGCCGAGGTCCGCCGTGCGCCGCAGATCCAGCAAACGCGCGGCCATGCGGTTGAACCAGGCGATCTCGCGCTGCGCGTTGAGGATGACCACCCCATTGGGGAGCGCGGCGGTCGAGCGCTGCAACTGCCGCATGAGCTGCACGAAGCGCTGTTTGTGGAAGCGCTTGCGCCGGTGCAGCCGCACGATCTGCGCGATGATCTCGCCGAAGACGCCGCCGACATCAGGCGGATCGGCGTAACTGCGATGACGCAGCCACCACTCCAGACGAAACAGGTTGGCGAGCTGCCAGCCCAGGTGCAGGGCGAGCGCAATGCCCAGTCCCAGCCAGACATTGCCGAACAGCCAGCCGCCGAGCAGACCCACCGCCACGGTGGCTAGCATGCGACCCGTCGCGAACCACCACGCCTGCGTGCCCGGTTGCATGGACTGGATCCGAATTTCCTGCGCGCCTCGCGCGACCCTAGACCGTGCGGGCGGAGAAGCGATACCCCGAGCCGCGCACGGTCTGCACGAACCGATCGTACCCGAATTCCTCCAGCGCCTTGCGCAATCGGCGGATGTGGACGTCGATGGTGCGCTCTTCGACGTAGACGTTGCCGCCCCAGATGCGATCGAGCAGCTGATCACGCGTGTAGACCCGCTCGGGGTGGGTCATGAAGAACTCGAGCATGCGGTACTCGGTGGGACCCAGCGGCACGGTGCGGTCGGCCACCATGACGCGGTGGCTGGCCTGATCCAGTGCCAGGCCCTCGAACTCGATCATCTCATCGGCACCGTTGCCGGTGGCCCGGCGCAGCACGGCGTTGATGCGCGCCAGCAGCTCGCGCGGCGAGAAGGGTTTGGTGACGTAGTCATCCGCGCCACCCTCGAGTCCGGCGACCTTGTCGCCCTCCTCGGCCCGCGCGGTCAGCATGATGATGGGCAGCTCGCGGGTCTCGCGGTCGCGCTTGAGCGCGCGCGTGAGTTCAAGCCCACTCATGTCCGGCAGCATCCAGTCGATGAGCACGAGGTCGGGCCGCTGGTCGGCCAGGGCCGCCCGCGCGGAGCGGCAATCCTCGGCCTCGCGCACTTCGAAGCCGGCGCGCTTCAGGCCGAACGCGATCATCTCGCGGATCGGCCGTTCATCCTCGACGATCAGAACCTGTTTTGCGGGCATGGTTCGCCAGACTGTGGGGCGCGGGTATTACGCAGGCACCATGTTGCAGATTCATGACATTGACACCGAATGCCACACACCCTGTCAATTCCGGGACTTGGGTTGCGCCACATCGTCGCGCAGATACGTCGGCAGGGCCTGTTCCGCCGGGACGAGGCGACCGGCCCGGACCTCCGGTACCGCGAGCGCGGCAATATCCCGGGCCCACGGCAGGATGTGCTCATCGCAGCCCGCGAGCACGGCACCGAGCGCGGCGCGCAGCTGCGGATAACTTGCGAATCCGCGGCCTGCGCCGAAGACCGGCCCTCGCCAAGCATCGGGCAGCATCACGGCAGCTGGCTTGCTGACCCGTTCCGCACCGACGGGCTGCATCAGTCCACCCGGCCCCGGCACGAAGCAGGACCAGTACACCTCCTGCATGCGGGCGTCGTTGCAGACCAGCGTGGGTAGCACATCGGCGTGGCCGCCCGCAGTCCGCGAACCCTGGTCGGTCCGCAAACCCTGGTCGGTCAGCGAACCCCGGGCGGTACGCGAACCCTCGGAAGCCTGAGAACCCTGGGATCCTTCGGCGGGTTGGGCTGCCTGGGCTGCCTGGGCCGCCAGTGACCCCTGTGCGACCGCACGCAGATCCGACACGGGGACCACGCCCAGATCCGCGCCGAACGCCAGGCCCTGAGTCACGCTGGCCGCGAGCCGCACGCCGGTGAAGGAACCCGGACCTCGTCCGAAGGCGATGGCGTCCAGGGCCCGCAGCGCGGTGCCGGATTCGGCCAGGAGTTCCTGCACCATCTTCAGGATACGGTCGGCATGCCCGCGGGGCAGCTCGGCGGCGCGCTCGAGGAGTGCCCCGTCGATCCACAGGGCAGCCGAGCAACCCTCGGTCGCCGTATCGAGCGCAAGGATTTTCACGACGCGGCCGGCCCGGCGGAAGCGTGGCGCCGCAGAAAGCGCAACGCCTCTTCCTGATCGCGCGTCACGCTCATGGCTGGCAGCGCAGCCGCGAACACCCGACCATAACCCCTGCCGGTCATCCGCGGGTCGCAGATGACCACGGTGCCGTAGTCCTCCTCGCTGCGGATCAACCTGCCGGCTCCCTGCTTGAGCGCGAGAGCGGCTTCGGGCAGTTGATAGTCTCGGAACGGATTGCGTCCGGTGGCCTGCAGATGCTCGATCCGCGCTCTCACTAACGGATCATCGGGGGAAGCAAACGGCAGTTTCTCTATGACGACCAGGCGCAGCGCCTCACCTTTGACGTCCACGCCTTCCCAGAAACTGGTGGTCCCCAACAGCACGCCATTGCCGTCTTCCCTGAATTCCTTCAACAGGCGTTCGCGGGGCGCTTCCCCTTGCACGTACAACCGATAAGGTGCGCCTTCCTGCCAGCGTGCGCGCAACAGCGTCGCACCCTGCGCCAACGCGCGATAACTGGTGAACAGGACGAAGGCACCACCACGCGAGGCTTCGATGAGCGGAATGGCGGTCTCCATGACCGCGCTCACGTACCCCGACGTGGCTGGCTCAGGCAGTCCAGGCGGCAGATAGAGCAGGCTCTGGCGCTCGTAATCGAATGGGCTGTCGATCTTCAGGGTGGGCGTCTCGCCCAGTCCCAGGCGTCCGGTGAAATGGCTGAAGTCCTCGCCGAGTGAGAGTGTCGCCGACGTGAAGATCCACGCGCAACGCCGCGCTGTCACGAGCGACTGGAACCGCGCGGAGATGTCGAAGGGCATCAGACTGAGCGTGAAGCCGCGCTGCAGCGTTTCTACTGCCCGCGCACCTTCCATGTCGTCGGCCACGATGCGCTCAAGGCTCGCAACCAGATCACCGGCGCGGGGAGCCAGTTGCGCCAGCGGGCTCTGGGCGTCCAGAGCTTCCAGCCGCGCCTGCAACAGACGCAGGCTGTCTTCCAGCTCTTCCACGGCGACGTTCAGCGGTGAGCGGGTCTCGTTCCAGGCCGTGCGGCCGAGGCGCGTTGGGACGCAGGCAAGGACGTGCTGCAGTGATTCGCGGCTGGCGCGCACAGCATCCTCCACGTCGGCGAGAGGGCTGCGCTCGAGTTCCGTCTGCACATCTCGCAGAAGGATCTCGATACGCCGGCTGCTGACGGTGGCGCCGAAAAACTGGGTGGCGAGATCCGGAATCTGGTGCGCCTCATCCAGGATGATGGCATCCGCCGAACCCAGGATGTCGCCGAATCCGTCTTCCTTGAGGGCCAGGTCGGCCAGCAGCAGATGGTGATTGACGATGACGATGTCGGCGTCGAGCGCCGCGCGCCGCGCGTTGGTGACATGACACCGCGCCAGTTCCGGACAGCGGTTGCCGAGACAGTTCTCACGGGTCGAGGTGACCTGCGACCACACGGGATGGTCGTCGGAGAGGCCGCGAAGTTCAGCCAGATCGCCGCTGCGTGTCGTCAGGGCCCAGCTGCGGATGCGGCCCAACATGCGGGTCGGGCGGCCGCGCCCTGCCTCGAACAGCGGTTCGGTCTCGGTGCCGGCCCGATCCAGGCGATAGCGGCACAGATAGTTCGCCCGACCCTTGAGCAGTGCGACGCGTGCCGGGCGGCCGAGGGCGGCCGCGACCAGCGGCAGGTCTTTGTTGAACAGCTGATCCTGCAGGGTGCGGGTGCCGGTAGAGACCAGGACTCTCGCGCCCGAGAGCAGCGCGGGCACGAGATATGCGAAGGTCTTGCCGGTACCCGTTCCGGCTTCCACCGCCAGGGACTCCCGGCCGGCAATGGAGCCGGCGACCCGTTCGGCCATGCGCAGTTGCTGGCGACGGACGCGAAAGTCCGGAAGGGCGCGCTCCAGGGGCCCGCCATGACCGAAGATGTCCTCAAGCTCCAGCATCCGCGGCACGCTAGCGTGCGCATCCGGGTGTGTCGAGCCGCCGGACCGCGGCGCAGGACGTGTAATCCGCACTGCAGTGCGGTAATAGAACATAAGGGCAGGAAATGTCCTATTAATGAGGGCGCGGCATCCGGGCCGGCTATACTTTCCCCGGCGGCCCGCCGGCCGCACTGAGCCGGTACCGCATCAGCCGGCCGCGCGCGCCCACACGATGTGGGTTGCGCCACCGAACAGACCCAAAAACCTAAGGAATCGTGGATGGCCACCGCCGCACACCTGATCACCCCCCTCGCCCAGCTCAGCCCCGAAGTCGCGGACTGGGTGGACTCGGTACGTGCGCTCACGCAGCCGCGCGCCGTGCACTGGTGCGACGGGTCGGAGGCGGAGGTGCGCGATCTGACCGCGAAGCTGCTGCGCGCGGGTGAGCTGCAGGCGCTCAACCCCGAATTCTTCCCCGGCTGCCACCTCTCCCGGTCGAACCCGAGCGATGTGGCGCGCGTCGAGCATCTGACCTACATCTGCACTCCCAACCAGGAGGATGCGGGCCCGAACAACAACTGGATGGATCCGCAACAGGCGCACGCGAGGATGCGTGAGCTGTTCCGCGGCTGCATGCGCGAGCGCACGCTGTACGTCGTGCCCTACTGCATGGGTCCGATCGACTCGCCGCTGTCACGCTGCGGGGTGGAGATCACCGACAGCCCCTACGTCGTGCTCAACATGGCGATCATGACGCGCATGGGGCGGCCGGCGCTGGAGCGCATCGCGCGCGACAGGACCTTCGTGCGCGGCCTGCATTCGATCGGCGAACTCGATCCCGAGCGGCGTTTCATCATGCACTTCCCGCATGAGCTGGCCATCGAGAGTTACGGTTCGGGCTACGGCGGCAACGCCCTGCTGGGCAAGAAGTGCCATGCGCTGCGCATCGCGAGCTGGCAGGCGCGCACCGAGGGCTGGCTGGCCGAGCACATGCTCATCGTCGGCCTGCAGAACCCGAAGGGCGAAACGCATTACCTGGCGTGCGCCTTCCCCTCGGCCTGCGGCAAGACCAACCTGGCGATGCTGATTCCGCCGGACTCGCTGCCGGGCTGGCGCGTGTTCACCGTCGGCGATGATATCGCCTGGCTGCACCCGGGTGCCGATGGCCGGCTGTGGGCCATCAATCCGGAGTCGGGTTATTTCGGTGTGGTGCCGGGCACCAACCCGGAAACCAACCGCAACGCCTACGAGATGATCCGTCGCGATACGTTGTTCACCAATGTGGCGCTGACGGCGGACAATCAGCCGTGGTGGGAGGGACTCACCAGTGGCAAGCCGGTGATCGACTGGCAGGGCCGGCCGTTCGACCCCGCGCGCGGACCCGCCGCGCATCCGAATTCACGCTTCACCGTGTCGGCCCAGCGCAACCCGAGCTACTCGCCGCGCGCCGAGGATCCGCAGGGCGTGCCGATCACGGCGCTGGTATTCGGCGGCCGCCGCCGCGAAGTGGCGCCGCTGGTGTACGAGGCGCGCGACTGGCGGCACGGCGTGCTGGTGGGCGCTTCGGTGGCCTCTGAAACCACGGCGGCAATGGTGGGCCAGGTGGGTATCGTGCGCCGGGATCCGATGGCGATGCAACCGTTCTGTGGCTACAACTTCGGGGACTACTGGCGTCACTGGCTGGATGTCGGCTCGAAGCTGGCGCGGCCGCCCGGGATATTCCATGTCAACTGGTTCCGGCGCGATGCGCAGGGGAAATTCCTGTGGCCCGGGTACGGCGAGAACCTGCGCGTGCTCGAGTGGATCCTGAAGCGTTGCAGCGGCTCTGCCGGCGCGGCGGAGACGCCCATCGGCCGCCTGCCCCGCCCGCAGGATCTGAACCTGAAGGGGCTGCAGGTGAGCCAGGAGGCGCTGTCCGCCCTGCTCGCGGTCGACCCGGCGCTGTGGCGCAAGGAGATGACCGAGGTGCGGGCCTATCTGCAGAAGTACGGCAACCGGCTGCCGCCGGAGATGCTGGCGGAACTGCAGGGCACGGAAGAGCGGCTGGCGGGCCAGTAGCGCCGGCGGCTGGCTAGCAGTCCTCGCAGACGAAGCGGATGGTCTGCGGGGAGTCCTGCTCCGGCAGCTTGCCGAGCCCGATCATGCCCTCGCCCTTGATCTGCAGGCTGTCGCGCCGGACGAAGGATTCCTCGCCGCCGTTGGTCTGCACGAAGGTGCCGTTGGTGCTCTGATCGACCAGCACGAACTTGCTGCGATTGATCTCGATCCGTGCATGCAGGCGTGAGATCAGGTTGCCCTTCACGACGAAGTCGTTGTCCTCGGCGCGCCCGATGGTGATGCTCGAGTGCGTCTCATCCAGGGTGAGTTCGCGGTCCTGGCAGCGCAGCTTCAGGCGCATCAGGCGCACGGGCCGTGCATTCAGCGCAATGGCCGGCACCATGCTGGTGACGTCCTCGGATTGCCAAAGCACCTCGTACAGGGTGACTTCGTTCCCCTGACCCTTGAGCGTGGCGACGTCGATCTGGCGGCAGGACGCACGCCACTCCGGCGAGAGGCGTTCCACCGTGGCCGCCGTGGTGATGATCTGCCCGGCTTTGGCCTGGCTCGTCATGCGGTTCGCGGTGTGCACGGTGGCCCCGAACACGTCACGGGCCTCCAGCACCACCGGTCCGAAATGGCAGCCGATGCGGATCGCGACCGGCTGGTTGTCCACTTTCAGCTGGGCGTGGGTCGATATCTGCTGCTGCATCTGCGCCGCGGCATTCAGGGCGTCATCCGCGGTGGGGAAGGTGGCCATCACCTCATCGCCCATGGTCTTGATGACCGTGCCCTGGCGCTGCTCCGTCGCGCTGCGCATCACGTCGATGCAGATGGCGACCATGTCGCGGGCGCGCAGATCACCCATGAGTTCGTAGAGCCGCGTCGATCCGACGACATCCGCGAACAGGATGGCGAGTTCGATATCCTTTCCCATGCAATGCAGTCAGAGCCCCGTACGGGGTGCAAACTCCTTAGGCGACTCAAGCAATTACGGGAGATTATACGCAAGCGACCCGAGCCGCCAGCCGACCCGCCCGCGCACCTCCCGGCCCGCTCTGGCGCCACGCACGCGGGTCTTCACCGCATGCGGCGGCACCACGGCGCCCTGTCCATGTCGTCCCGCCCGCGGGCATCCCCCGTGGGAGCGCCGTGAATCAAGCGCGTCGCAAACGCGAGACAGCTGCACCGGCCTCCCGGATGAGCTCGGCACCGGCCCCTGCCGCGCGGGACCCTTCGCTCAGGTGGCGGCGGAATTCCCGTGCTCCGGGCTGCCCCCCGTAAAGCCCAAGCATGTGGCGTGTGATGGCCGGCAACCGGTCGCCGCGGGCGAGTTCCCTGTCGGTGTAGCGGGCCATGCGTTCGAGCAGGTCGTCCCGCGAGGGAAGCTCCAGGTGGTCTTCGGGATAGAACGTCCTGTGCATCTCGCTCAGCACGTAGGGACGGTGATAGGCCTCGCGGCCGAGCATGATGCCGTCGCACCACTCCAACGCGGCCCGGGCTGCTTCAGGATCGCGAATTCCCCCGTTCACGATGATCGGCAGGTCGGGGAATGACTGCTTGATGCGCCGGACGACTTCGAAACGCAGCGGCGGAATCTCCCGGTTGTCCTTCGGAGACAATCCGCCAAGCACGGCTTTGCGCGCATGCACGATCGCCACCTGACAGCCTGCCTCCCTGACGGCGCTGACGAACCCATGCAACGCCTCAAAGTCGCCTTCGTCGAATCGCATTACTTCCGCGCGCGCGTGGCCGGCGTGTGCGTCCACGACGCCGACACGCATTTTGACGGTGACCGGTACGCGTACGCGGGCGCGCATGGCCGCGACGCAATCTGCTACGCGCGCCGGCTCCAACATCAGGCATGCGCCGAATGCTCCGCTCGCCACGCGATCACTGGGGCAACCGCAGTTGAGGTTGATTTCGTCGTA
>Ga0335069_10012703_pt1 | contig 11837 bp, 5 predicted proteins | sample Lox_Sample_11_FD_206714 | JGI IMG/M metagenome (GOLD analysis project Ga0335069, IMG submission 206714) | Soil microbial communities from Loxahatchee National Wildlife Refuge, Florida, United States - Lox_Sample_1.1 | ecosystem: Environmental > Terrestrial > Soil > Wetlands | place: USA: Florida...
CATCTTCAGCCAGCGTGGTAACACCGTCGAAGCCGATGTAGGTGAGGGCGGCGAACGAGGTGGCGGTCAGAATCTTGTGGGCATTGAATGTCTTCGGATCGTAAAGCGGCTGCAGTGAAAACAGCCCGGCCCAACCCTGTCCGCCATAGAGAAATTTCAGGGCGAGGACAAAAAAGGCGGCTACCACGACGGTCATGATGGCGAGCAAAACCTTGTTGGCATTGGCGGAGGCTTTCACTCCGATAAGATTCAGAACCGTCATAATCCCCGCGATGACGAGTGCCCACACGAAAAACGGAACCTGAGGCACATAGCGTTCGTGCAGCGCCGTCGAAATCCAGACGGTGTTGATCAGGGGCTGAAGCAGGTAATCGAGAATCATGGCCCATCCGGCGAGGAATCCAAGATGGGGGTTCAGTCCTTTGCCGACGTAGGTGTAAGCCGAGCCCGCCGTCGGATAGAGCGCCCCCATGCGTCCGTAGCTGACGGCGGTAATCAACATCGCGAACAGGGCGATAAGGATGATGGTGACGAAGTGACCGTCGGAAAGCTTCTGCGCGACGCCGTAGAGCGGCACCGGGGCGATGGGCTGTATGAGGACGATGCCGTAGAAGATCAGGTCCCATAGCGTCAGGGTGCGGCGAAGGCGCGGTACGGCGGAAGAGGCGGCAGTCGAGGTTTCCATGAGAACGGCTATTGGATTATGGCAAGGGCGGAAATGTCAATATTAAAACGTTTCTGTACCCCACCCTTGTTCTGCGCGAATGCCGCGCGGGACAGCTGAGGGCGGGACTATCCCCCCATGCTTATCTGGTGGTGTCGTAGTCGAACCAGTATCCACGCTGCTCGTTGCCTGACATGTGACGCGTGTTGTATTCGAGCAGGTAATTCACGTGAGCGTCGTCGAGCGGGAAATTCTTCTTCGGCGAATAGGGGTACTCGCCCATGCTCAGGAACGGCAGCGGGGCGACGTAGTTGCCTTCGGCGGCGTAGAAATCCATGTCTTTTTCGTAGCCGTTTGCGGCGAAGAAGTAGTCGCGCACCCAACCCTTAGGCAAAGCGGGGAGATGCGATGGGTCGAAGTCGAGCTGCACTTCATCACCGGAACCGAAAACGGCAAGCTTGTCGTCGATGGCGGTGAGCAGCGGCAACACGTCGCCGTAGCGCGTGTACGTGCCAAAGGGGCGAGTGTAAGGACCGGTGGGGCTGGCCTTTTCGTAAATGTAGTGGACGTTGCCAGAAGGCTCGCCTTCAATCTTGAGCGGATAGCCGTGGAACTGGAGATTGGCGCGGGCGAGCGGAATTTTAGTCAGCCTGAAATCAGGTGCGTTGCGCGGGAGATCCTTCGCTCCGGCTGAAACGCGGCTGCGCTCAGGATGATGGCCGCTATTTTCGGATTGAGGAGGCTGTTCACTGCGATCGATCAGGATATTGTCCCAATAGATTTGCAGGTTCGTGGTGAGGCGGATTTTTTGCGTGCCTCGGGGAAGTTTGGCGGTGAGATCGGCAGTCATTGTGCGCGGACCGCCGGCAGGGAATCCCATGTCGTCGATGACGCGCTTCCATTTGCCGTCGGCGCTCAGCGCTTCGACGTACGGCGCCACGGGCTCGAGTTTGGATTGAGCCGCAGCGTACATACTGTTGGCGGTGAAGTATTCGATTTCGCCGTGCAGCAGGAGCCACAGCGGGCCGCCATCGTAGGGCTCGCCGAGATCGAGCGTCAGCGTGTGCGTTCTGGCGAAGCCCTGGAACTGTGTCATCTGGAAGTCGCCGAAAAACTTGTGCGCCAGCAGATCGGGCAGGACATTGTGGCCATGTTCGTCCCAGGCTCCGGCGGGTAGCTTGGCGTCGCGGCTCACGACGACTTTGAAAGGCGGATAGGGCGGGTTCGAGGCGAAATATTCGTTGGGATAAACGTCGAGGTTAGCCGGATGATCGACGGCTATGAGCCGCACCTGGTCAAGGTAGACGGCTTCTTCGAGCGGCTCCATGAAACGGAAACTGAGCGTCCTGTTCGTGTTGGGAACTGCCTTGTCATCCTGAGCCGCATCTTTTTGCGGGGACGGGTCTGTGCAACTGGCCGGGGAGTGCATAGGTCCTTCACTTCGTTCAGGATGACAACTGCTTGAAGATTTTTCCCTGACCATCCCGGTTGGAATCTTCACGAACTCGACGGGGCGCGGGATATCGCGCTGGTTAGGACCGATCCAGTGTCCGACAACGCCGGCGCCAAGCATGTCGGCAACGAATTCGTAGCGCTCGCCATTCCACGCAAACAACGTGGGACAAGAACTGCCCCGGCGATCGATTTCGAGGTAGTCCTGTTTCTTGTCGCCGGCAACTTCGATTTCGTCTTGCAGCACGCCGGTGGGCCAGAGCATGCGAACGATGTCGGCTTGCTTGGAGTCGCCGAGGCCGACGACGATATCGGTGGAATTCTGGCCGAGGTAGCCGTTGGATCCGTAGATTTCGAATTTCTGGCGATTACCGCCGGAGAAGACCTCGACTTTGGTGCCGATGGCGGATTTGTTGTCGTTCAGGCCTTTGAGAGAAAGCTTGAGCCAGTGGTTTTTGTTGGCGCCTTCGTTGCGCAGCAGGATCGCAGGGCCGTGATTCTGGGTAATGAGCAGGTCGGTGGTGCCGTCGTTGTCGTAGTCGCCGGTGATGATGGCGCGGGGTGCTTCGAAGTGGATTTTGTCGAGGCCGACGTCGGTGGTGACGTCTTTGAAGCCGTCGGGGCCGAGATTGCGGAAGAGGCGGACTTCGCCTTTGCCGTCTTTGGTTTCGCCGGCGGCGACGAGGTCGACCCAGCCGTCGTTATCGTAGTCGAAGGCGGCGAAGCCGAAGGCACGGACCCAGTTGGTTTCGGGGAGTTTGACTTGCTCGAAGGATTTGCCGTGGTTGTTGCGCCAGAGGGTGAGAGCGGGGGCATTCGTACTCGTGAATGCTAAGTCCATCCAGCCATCGTGATCGAAATCAAGAACAGCGGTGCCGACACTTGGGCTGTGAATCCCACTTGTCCACGGATCTCGAATTCGAAAAGCGCCTTCCCTAGGATTTTCGAAAATGACACTGCCTTTTTCTCCGGTTGTGATCAGATCGATCGCGCGGTCATTGTTATAGTCACTTCCAACCGCCGCGAAGGTGGGCTGCGGCCCAGCCAGCCCAAGCGAATCCGTCACGTCCGTGAAGGTGCCGTCACCATTGTTGCGCCACATTGAGTTTGAGGCGGGATGACGGGGAGGAACTCTAGCCTCAATTACGGTGCCGTGGCCGGCGGTTTTCTGCGAGATCAGTTCTTCCGCGAGGCGCCCTACATACAAGTCCAAATCGCCGTCGTGGTCATAGTCAACGAAAGTGAGCCCGGCGTTGGGGCCATCGCTGGATAAGTTTGCCGACTGGCTGACATTCTTGAACGTTCCGCTTTTCTCATTGTGTAACAGCGTGACGCGTCCGTCGAAACTGACGGCCAGGTCGGTCGCTCCGTCGTTGTCGTAATCTCCCGCAGCGCAGCCGTTTCCTCTGCGTTGGGTCGGATCAAGCTCGGCTCTCTTAGTCGCATCTTCGAATTTACCGTTGCCGAGGTTGTGGTAAAGACCAATTCCTCCCTCGGAACCGTTATTGGCAACGAACAGGTCCAGCCAGCCATCTCCGTCATAATCGAGAAAACAGGCACCCGGCCCCGGAGGCCCTCCGGCGACGCTTGAATAGCCCGCATCCGGCCTCGCGATAATCCCTGCCTCCTTCGTCGCATCCACAAACTGCACCTTGATTTGTGGCGGCGGCTTCAGTTGCGCTTGCGGGGATTCCACCGCTCGCGAGTACTGGCCTTGCTCTCCGTACGCGAGGCTCATGGGCGAGCCGATCTTGTTTTGCGTGATGTACTGGAACTTTTTCAGGTTTTCGCGGGCGTGCTCGGTGTCTCCGGATTGCTGGTAGGCGCGGGACAATCCAAATTCCGCTGAGGCGTGAAGCGAGTTGATCTGCAGCGCGTGCTGGAAAGATTCGATTGCCGAGGGAAACTGCTTGGCTTGGGCGTAGGCGGTGCCAAGAAAATACCAAGAGTCGGCGTCGCTGGGATCTATTTCGGTGACGCGCTTGAATGCATCGATGGCGGAGGGAGCGTCCCCGGTATTTTTGGCGAGAAGTCCCAGGTTGTACCAGGCATTGGGACTTTTGGGGTCGCGCTTGACCGCGTCTTCGAGCGCGGCCTTGGCCTCATCGATCTTTTGCAGATTCAGGTAGGCCACACCCTCGTTCAGGCGCGCAATGGTGAGGCCCGGATCCGCTTCCACCGCCTGCTGAAATTCCTTAAGGCCCTTTTCAAAGAGCTGCTGGTTCATGTAGGCGCAGCCGAGATTGTTCAGGCGTGCGGCTTCCACGGGATTTGGTTGCGATGTGGAACGTAGAAAGCCTGCTGCCGTCAGGAGTGCCGCGATGAATACGCCGGAGATTTTCAGGTTCATTTATTTCTCGATTTAACCACAGGGGACACTGGGGAACACAGGGGAAACGTCAACTCCAGGTGCGTGCTTGCATCCGAGTCAAACTCTTGCTCTGGATGTTGCGCGGTGTTCCCGTGCAGCGACACTGGCTGGGCCTGCTGTCGTACGATCCCTCGGAGCGCGTTCCGCGCTCCTCAGGATGACAAGTCTCTGGGTGAATCTCTAAGGGCTAATTGCCGACCGCCAATTCCTTCTCGCTGCGCACACGCGGCGCGGAATAGGGCTGATTGGCTACGATTCCCTTCCCTTCCTGCACCGTGATCATCTGGTTCGCGTTCACGTTCGACAGCTTGTCGGTCTGTCCGCTGGGCCACTGAATTTCGATTGTGTCGGCTTTCGATTGCGTTCCCATACCAAAGGTGAGCACCAGTTCGCTCTGCGAGAGATAACTTGATCCCGAGCGCAGCATCTTCCACTGATTGTCTTTGCCGAAGCTCACGCGCACGACTGCGCCGATTCCGTCACGGTTTGATTTCGTCCCCACCAGCTTGATACGCAGGCTGTGGTTCGTGCCGCCCTCGTTGTGGTAGAGATACGCAGGGCCGGCGTTCGTGGTCACCAGCAGGTCGAGAAACCCGTCGTTGTCGATATCGCCGTAGGCGGCCGCACGTGCGACTTTGGGCGTGGCGAATGCTTTTCCCATCCGCGCTGTTACCTCGGTGAACTTCCTCCCACCCAGGTTGCGGAATAGATGAGGTGGCTCGGCGTAGCTCACCCGTTTCTGCACACGCTCGATTTCGTTTTCGATGTGGCCATCCGCGACGAAGATATCTGGCCATCCGTCGTTGTCGTAATCGAAGAAGAAACATCCAAATCCGAGAGTGACCAGCGTGGCGCGTCCGACTTCAGATTGAGGAGCTTCATCGACAAAGAGGCCGTTGCCTTCGTTGTGGTAAAGCGACACCATCTGGTTGGCGAAGTTGCTGATCAGCAGGCTGGGATGGCCGCTGCGATCATAATCGGCGGCATCGGCGCCCATTCCGGCGCGCGCGACACCGTCTTCGCTAAAACCGATGCCGGCCGCAACACCCTTCTCTTCGAAAGTACCGTTTTTCTTATTCAGGTAGAGCTTGTTGGGCTGCGTGTCGTTGGCGATGAGGATATCGGGCCATCCGTCGCCGTTGTAGTCGAGCACAGCGATGCCAAGGCTTTTCGACGTTGGGTCGCCCATGCCCGACTTCTGGGTCGCGTCTTCAAATTTTCCGCCTCCGAGGTTGTGCCACAGGCGGACCGAGGTGCCTTTGTACGACTCGGGCGTGCAATAAGACTTGTGGGCACCGTCGATGGTGCAGTAAAGATCGCCCTGCTCGCTCCACTGCACATAGTTCGCGACTACGAGATCGAGTTTGCCGTCGCGATCGTAATCCACCCATGCCGAGCTGGTGGAAAATTCGTTTGGCCCCCACAAGCCCGCGGCCTTGGTGACATCGGCGAACGTTCCGTTCCCGTTGTTGCGGAAGAGGTGGCTCTGCCCCAGGGCCGAGATGAAAAGATCGTCGAAACCGTCGTTGTCGTAGTCTCCGACCGCCACGCCAAAACCGAACATGGGTACCGCAAGTCCGGCTTTGCGAGTCACATCGGTGAACGTCCCGTCGTGATTGTTGTGGTAGAGCTTGAGCGTGGTAGCGCCGCCGTGTGGATGTCCGGAAAAATCGTCGCCGTTGATCAGAATGATATCGGCGTAGCCGTCGTTGTCGTAGTCAATGAACGCGCAGCCGGGACCCATGGTCTCAGGCAGCCACTTTTTCCCGAATGCGCCGTTGTTGTGAGTGAAATGGATACCGGCCTGCGCGGTTATGTCGCGGAATTGAATCTGGGCGGGGCAAGGCACGGCTAACCACAGAAACACTGAGGCGCAGAGAAAGGCTAGAGAAAGAATTGTTCGGTCTCGGTGCGACGCCTTGAGGCATTTTTGTTGAGGAAACATTTTCATTTGGCGCCTACGGCTGAAGGCGCGGCCGGGCTTTGCCCGGCTGGGCGGACCAGAGGGTCCGCCCCCACGTGGCTTGTGGTCTTCCCTTGCTGTGCGGTGGCTGGCAAGGCGACTGACACGTGTTCGTGAACGGACTGCCGCTCGTTGTTGTCTTCGGGATGGGCCTGGCGATAGGGGCCGGTTATAGCTTGAGAAGATTCGTCGGCTTTGAAGCGCAGATAGCGGGCCTGGTGTTCTTTCGCCAGTTTCTCATTGCCGAGGCCGTTGTAGCAGAGCATCAGGTTGTAATGCGCCTGCAAGTCTTCAGGATCAATGGCCAGCACCGATTGGAGAACCTTCACCGCTTCGTCGTACTTGCGCTGCAGGAACAAGACGCGACCTAGGTCATTCAAGGCCACGCGGTCGCGGGGATATTGGGCAAGCACGCTTTGTAACCTCGCGGCTGAGCCATCGTAGTTGCCATCAGAGCGCAGAACCTTGGCGTAGAAGAAATTGGCCCGCGCCAAGTTCGGGGAGAGGTCCAGAGCTTTCTCGAGTACGGTGCGGGCCCGCGCCATGTCGCCTTCCTGAACGGCACAACGCCCGATATTCACCCAGCCGTCGGGATTCCTTGGATCTGCCTCGGTGACTTTCTCGAAGGCAGCGGCCGCGGACTTCAGATCGCCCTGCAGAAACAGTCCAATGCCGTAGTCGTTCCAACGTTGCCACTCTTCTTTCAGGGCGATCGTCTTCGGTGGAGCGGAGGAAGCGTTGTGGGCCACGACTGGAAGTGAGACCTCGTTTTCCGCGACCGTCACAATCGGGAGGTCAGGAATCTTCTCTTCTTTAGCCGACACACCTTTCAACGGCAGCGTGAAGAGGGTCGGCCGATCGTCGTAGTCGGGAGAAACGGCGTCGAGCTTCGCAGGGTCCGGTTGACCGGCGAATGCTTCCTGCGTGCCGTACCAGGCAAACTTGCGGTAACAGAGTCGGGCGTGCAACGTGATCGTGCTGCCCGCGTTTTCGGGTATATGCACGCGGTAATGCACCGTGTCGGCCGCTCCCGGTGGAATCAGGCGCACATACACCACCGCGCGAGTGGCCCAGGCATTGCGCTTGTTGATAGGGTTGCCATGGGCATCGATCTGCAGCGAGCGGTAGAAGTGCGCTCCCTTCTCCACAGGACCGTGCCCGTTATCTTCCACCATGCCGCTCCAGAAGATGGTCTGACCTTTATCGTCGGTGCCCTTTAACTCGAGCCATGTGTCGTAAGCGTCAACCGTGCCGCCGGGGAAGAAGTGTCCCACCCTCTTCGTGCGGACAACCACATCCACGCGGACCGTATCACCGCGACGCAGCGGCGGCCGAACCCGGTTCAGCGGCGCGGTAATCGGACTAGCCTCGCTTGCCGATTCGGGAGTGACTTTGCTCTCCGCTTCCTCTCCGACGGCAAACGTCGTCGACAGGTCCGATTGCTGTGCAGCACCCGGCTTCAGCGGAGCCTGAGCGGGCGAGAGCGCGAAGATATCAACCGTCAAAGCGCCGCTTTTCAGGAAATCTTCGGTCAGCTTCAGTTGAGGAGCATCTTCGTTTGCGGTGGGCAATGCCGTGTTCGCGCCCGGGAAACGGTGCGAGTGCACGAATCCGTTGATGTTGCCGAAATCCTTTGAGGCTTCGGCGGGCATGTGGCAATCGGCGCACTGCTGAGGTTTCGGAGGATAGTAAAACGAACGCGCGCCCTGACCGCTAACGCCGCTGGCTTGCCAGTTGTCGTACTCGTTGAACCCGCGGAACCAGCGGTAGTGATTCACCGGAACATCGAGATGAACCTTGTGGCACGACGAGCAGAACTCAGCCGTCTGCTCGCGCATGAAGGGTTTCAGGAACACGCGCCGATGCGGTTCGGGATTGAGCTTGATGAGGAAATCGTGAAGGGCACGTGCGACCGGGTTCTGGGTCGCGGCCAATTCGTGCAACTTCGGATACTCCAGGTAAAAGTCCGCCTGACCCATGGTGCTTTTCACGTCGGCAATCGAGTGGCACATCATGCATCCGAGGCCGGCCTGCGCTTCCGGGCGGTGCACAATCTGCTTGATGGGTGTGTCCATCAAACCGGCGTAGAGAACGGCAGGATCGTGGCAGCCTCCGCACCATTTCGAGGGTTTGGTGCCGATCGTGTCCTGCATGTATTCGACGGACTTTCGATACCACTGGTTGTTGAAGGAGGAGAAGTGGTGTGCGGAACTGAACCACTGGTTATAGATGTCCTCGTGGCAACGCTTGCAAGAATCCGATTCCATGAAGTATTTGCTGGGAATTTTCTGCTTTCCGTACACCTGCGCCGAACTGGGGAAGAACGCACCATCCGGTCCGTCGCCCTCGCCGTTCATGTCTTGCGGCGGGAGTGCAGGATTTTGAATGCGGCCGCGAGTTTGCCAGCCATTGCGTATATAGCGGGCGCTGTAACCCATTCCTGCAAGAACCAGCAGGCACACAAGTGCTCGGGTTGCCGATCTTAAAGCGCTAGGACGATAGCCGTAGGGTAAGAATTCCCGGCGCGCCATCCAGTCCGCGAGAAGCAGACCGATCCCGAGCATCGAGATCACAATATGAAGATAGAGCTTGTTCCACTCCGGGCGCGACGTGCCGGTTCTGATGAGGACCAAGCCGATTACAGCACCCGCGGCAGTGAACAGCCATCCCAGCCTCGCGGTGGCGCTGCCCTCGCGCAAGAGGCGCACCAGGCCGAGCAATAAGAGGATCGCGGCAAGAACGCCGGCGCTTGCGTGAAAAAGAACTACGCCTGCGTAGAACAGGTTGGGCTGCGGGAAAGTATAGAGATACGCGGCAGACACTGCCACGAAGAACAGCAGTCCAGGCAGAAACCGGTTCACTCGGTGAATGATGCTTTCCCGCATGAGTATGGGTTGTCGATTGAGGTCAAGAACCGAGCCCCACAATGGCTGAGATCCTGAGGTAACAGGTTACATACGGCAAGGCACGCCCATGAATAATACGAAAATACTAGCGAGCTATGTTGAGTTCTATTCATTCACCCTCAAGACAAGAGATGCGGCTTTCTTGACTGTGAATTGATCCTTATAGAGGCGGGCGTCTTAGCGGGCCAAGTTCATTTTCGAGTGCCCGAGCGACTGCCAGAACTTGTTCTTCTTCCCATGGACGACCGACGATCTGCACGCCAATTGGGAGTCCTTCAAGGGAATGATCGACGGGGACAACGGCCGCGGGATTTCCCAACAGGTTGAACCATTCCGTATAGCTCCAAGCGTCGAGGTAATGAACGGTCTTGCCTCCGATATGCCAGGTCCGCTCACCGTGCCGGAAAGCGGGAATCGCCGCTACCGGACAGAGCAAGATCGGATATTGTCGCATCTGTGTCAGGATGTCGCCGCGCAAGACATCGCGTCGAATCCATGCCTCCAAAAACGAATCGCCTGTGAGGGGCGTTTCGGCAGCCGACCATTCGAGAAACTCACGCATGATCGGACTTACATCCTGCTGCCCGCGACCGTGAAACATGGGGCGCAGCAACATTCCGCCAGCGGTGACGAAAAATTGTTTCCAAAGCCGGCGAGCCTCTTCCAACCCTTCTGGACGGAACGGCTCAACCGTGAATCCAGAATGGCGCAGTGCGTCGGCGGCTTTTCGAAGCGCCAGGCGGGTTTCGGTTGTGACCGGAGTCCGGCCATCGTCCTCGAAGTAGCCAATTCGCAAACTCTTGCTTTCGTTCAAACTGCAAGGCCGCAACGGAACCGGCGCAGCGCAGCAATCGCCATCGTCAGGTCCCTGCATGATCTCGAAGAGAAGTTGCAGGTCCTCAGTGGTTCGAGTCATGGGTCCGACCACGCCGAGCAAGGCGAACGGACCGCCAGAAGGCGGGAAGTGTCCCGTGGACGGAATGCGCCCGGGAGTAGGCTTGAGACCACAGATTCCGCTGAAGTGCGCGGGTACGCGAATGGATCCGCCACCATCGCTGCCGACGCCGGCCGCGGACATACCTGCGGAAATGGCGGCTGCTTCCCCGCCACTGGAACCACCCGCGGTGCGTTGAAAATCCCATGGATTGTTTGTGCGGCCGTAAAGAAGATTGTCGGTCTCCCACGCCATCAGAATCTCGGGCGTATTGGTTGCCCCCAAGACTATCGCCCCCGCTTTCCGAAGGCGCGCCACGAGCGGTGCATCATGTTGAGCGATGAAACCAGCGCGCAGGCGAGTTCCGGCCTCACAACGCATTCCGGCAACCGCAATTGAGGCTTTAATGCTGATGGGAACACCATGCAAAGATCCGACTTCACTCCCGGCGGCGACCGCTGCGTCCGCAGCGCGCGCATCCTGCCGGGCGCCATCCGGGTCCAATTGAACGTAGGCGTTCAGCTTTGGGTTCAGCCGTTCGATTTTTGCCAGATGTTGTTCGACCAACTCGAGAGATGAGAGCTTCCTGTCTCGAATCTGGTGAGCCATTTCGCTGGCGGAGAGAAACGTCAAGTCAGACATACGCAAGTTTTTTGGAATGGACTATCACTCTAGCACTGTTCTGGTTGCCAGCTTCGAGTGGGAAGTGCGAGCCATTTCCGTGTCTAAAACGCTTTTCTCCTCGGCTGTCAGGTGCCGATAGGATCCCTTGGGAAGATTTCCGAGTTCGATTGGTCCGATGCTGACCCGAATCAATCGCAAGACCTCAAGCCCACAGGCATCCACCATGCGGCGAATCTGGCGGTTCTTGCCTTCGTCGAGAATGATCTCGAGCCAGCAATTCTTCGTTCCCGAGCGCAGGAGCTTGACTTCAACTGCGCGGAGAACCTCTTCCCCAGAGGGCACGCCCTTTTTAAGTCGGGGGATGAGCGCTTCGCTGGCTGTGGTGTTGATCTGCACGTGATATGTCTTTGGGAGATGGGAATCGGGATCGGCGATGCGCGCGGCCCACTCCGAATCGTTGGTCCACAGCAATAAGCCTTCGCTTGCCTTATCGAGTCGACCGACCGGCGCGATCCAGGGAAGGCGCTCAGCAGATTTCTGGAAGATCGCGTAGACAGTGTCACGCCCCTTCTCGTCGGAGGTCGTGGTCACGAGGCCACGAGGCTTGTTCATAGCGATGTAGATTTTCTTGCTTGCTCCCACGCGATGGTCATCGACTATGATGCGATCCCGCTCCAGGTGAACGGGAGTTTCAGGATCGCGGCGCGGAATACCATTGAGGCTGACTCGTCCAGCAAGAATCAGCGCTAGCGCTTGCGAACGCGAGCAGTAGCCCAACTTCGACAGTGCGCGGGCGAGGCCCACGTTGCGAAATCCGGTCCTCGAGGGCATGGCACTATGCTAATTCAGTGACCCATCGCTTCTGCACGGCGTGGACAACTTGGTAGTATGATTTCGCGCTGCTCAATCGTATGAAGGAGGCG